>QMCD01000902.1_pt1 | contig 34907 bp, 33 predicted proteins | sample 1821841 | NCBI WGS metagenome assembly QMCD01 (sample SAMN01991225, study PRJNA193472) | Termite gut metagenome, whole genome shotgun sequencing project. | isolation source: worker | host: Macrotermes natalensis
CAAAAGAAATGCCGGTTTATAGAAGACGCGGCGCAAAAGGCAGGGGTGCGGATAACGGCGCTGTGCGCCCGCGCGGAAGAATACGCAAACAGGGAAGGGCGCGAAGCGTTTGACGTGTGTGTTTCCCGCGCAGTGACGGCGCTGCCCGCGCTTGCAGAACTGTGTGTTCCACTCGTGTGTGTAGACGGCCTGTTTCTCGCATACAAATCGGATTATGCGAAGGAGCTTGCCGCCGCGAAAAACGCGCTTTCCCTGCTGGGCGCGGGGCTAAAGGAGCGCATAAAATTACCGCTAGAAGAAACCAGCCATACGGTGCTTGTGTTTCAAAAAACGAAGGAAACGCCGCGAAAATATCCCCGGCGGTATGGGCAGATCAAAAAAACACCGTTGTAATTGCCACGATAGTTCAGTATAATATGATACAGAGGAAATGGCGGGCGTCTTCGGTGGCCAGGGGCAGTGCCGAGGCCGTTTTTTGTGCACTGTACGGGGAACCGCGCGGCACATCTGCCATGTGGAGGAGAAAAACAGTTGGGGAAAATAATAGCGATCGCCAATCAAAAGGGCGGTGTGGGGAAAACGACGACAGCCATCAACCTTTCCGCTTGTGTGGCGAGCAAGGGCAAGCGGGTGCTTTTGATCGACATCGACCCGCAAGGCAATTCCACGAGCGGGCTGGGTGTAGACCGGGCCATATTGTCTAAATCGTCCTACGACGTGCTTGTGGGGCAGGCCCAGGCGGTAGAGGCCATTCGCCCTACCATGATGAAGTATTTTGACCTGATGCCCGCAAACATAGACCTTGTAGGCGCAGAGGTGGAGCTTGTGCCCATGATGGCGCGCGAGCAGATGCTTAAACGGGCGATAGAGGATATCGCGGGGCTTTATGATTATATCTTTATGGATTGCCCGCCCTCGCTGGGGCTTATCACGCTAAACGCGCTGTGTGCGGCAGACCGCATTTTAGTGCCGATACAATGTGAATATTACGCGCTGGAGGGGCTTTCGCAATTGATGAATACCGTACGGCTTGTCCGCAAAAGCCTGAACCCCGGCCTTGAGGTGGAGGGCGTGGTGATGACGATGTTTGACGGGCGCACCAACCTATCGCTGCAAGTGGTGGAAGAAGTGCGCAAGTTTTTCAAGAGCAAGGTATACCAAACGGTGATTCCCCGCAATGTACGGTTGGGTGAGGCCCCGAGCTTTGGGCTGCCCGTACTGCTCTACGACGAGCGCTGCCTCGGCACGGAAGCGTATATGGAGCTTGCGGGCGAATTTTTGAGAAATGAAGGACAGGCATGATGAAAAGAGGATTGGGAAAAGGATTGGACGCTCTTTTGGGCGAGCAGTCTCCTACGATTGGGAAGGACGCTGTTTCCGAGGTGGATATCTTTCTTGTAGACAACAACACGGGGCAGCCGCGCAAACAATTTGACGAAGAAAAACTCAACGAGCTTGCGCAGTCTATTGCCGTACACGGCATCATGCAGCCCATTATCGCATACGAACAAAACGGCCGGTTTACGATCGTGGCGGGCGAGCGGCGGTTCCGCGCGGCAAAGCTCGCCGGGCTCAAAAAAGTGCCCGTTATCGTAAAGGAATACAGTGCGCAGGAAATATTGGAGCTTTCGCTGATAGAAAATATACAGCGGGAAGATTTAAACCCGATGGAACAGGCCGCTGCACTCTTGCAGCTTGTGGAAGCGTATCATTTAAAGCAGGAGGAAGTGGCGCGGCGCGTGGGAAAATCGCGCAGTGCCATCGCAAACCTGATGCGCTTGCAATCGCTGCCCGAGAGTGTGAAGGATATGGTGCGGGCGGGCGAGCTCTCTGCGGGGCACGCGCGCTGCCTGCTTCCGCTGGAGGATAGCGCGCGGATAGAAGGCGCGGCCGCGTTTGTTTGTGAAAAGCAGATGTCTGTGCGGCAGGCAGAGCAGCTTGTAAAAGAATTGCTTGCGCCGCCCCAAAAGAAAAAGGAAAAGCCGCCTGCGCCGGTGGAGATCAGGGAAGCGCAAAACAAACTGAGCGAAGCGCTGGAAACAAAGGTAATGATCCACGGTACCCTGCACCGCGGGCATATCGCAATCGAGTATTACAACAAAGAACAACTGGAAGGATTATTTGAATATCTGAAAAAACCATGAAAAAACGAAAGATTTTTATACTATTTATCTTATGCGCGGCGTGCCTGCTGTTTGTTTGCTGTAATGCGCAGCAGGAGCCGCCCGTGCAGCAGACACAGCCAACGGCTACCCTCTCACCGCAACCCACACCGACACCAACGCCCACGGCAATACCAACAGCAACGCCGACCCCCACGCCAACACCAACGCCCGACCCCACGCTTGCGGTGGGTGTGACGCACGATACGGTGAAGGCATTACAGGAACGCCTTTCGGAACTAAAGTACCTTTCTATAGAAGAAACGACGGACTATTATGGCCCTGCCACGGAAAGCGCGGTGCGCCTGTTCCAGAAACAAAACGGCCTTGCGGCGGATGGCATCGCGGGAAAAGAAACGCTTTCACTGCTCTATTCTGACGACGCGAAAGAATGTGAGCTGCCGCTCGCGGGCGTGCTGATCGGCATAGACCCGGGGCACCAAGGCAAGGGAAATTCGCGGCCCGAGCCGATCGCACCGGGAGCAGGCGAAACGAAAGCCAGTGTTTCGTCCGGAACGGCGGGTGTTTCAAGCGGGGTAGACGAGCATGTCGTAAACTTGCAGGTAGCGCAAAAACTGCGGCGTTTACTGGAAGAACAAGGCGCGGACGTGCTGATGACGCGGGAATCGGCGGATGTGGATATTCCAAACAGCGAGCGCGCGCAGATGATGAATGAAGCCGGTGCAGATCTTGTGTTGCGCATACACTGCAATGGCACGGATAACCGCAGCACAAAAGGCGCGTTTATACTCGTGCCATCCGGCGGCTATACGGAAGAGATTCAAGAAGAGAGCACGGCGGCGGCAAAAGCTATCCTCGCGGCGTTTATAGAAGCCACGGGCGCGAATGACAGGGGCGTAAGCGAGCGCAGCGACCAGACAGGCTTCAACTGGAGCACGGTGCCTGTGTGCAATATCGAGATGGGGCACATGTCTAACCCGGAGGAAGATGAGCTATTGGTATCTGACGCGTATCAGGAAAAATGCGCGCGCGGGCTTTTTGAGGGAATTTTGCGATATTTTGAGAATAAGTAAGGTTATATCTGGTATTCTGCATATTACTCTGTATTGTTGCGGTTTTGTTGAGTTTTGGCAGATTAATTTAGCGTTGGGTAAGCAGGCTCGAGCAAAATTTGTTTTAGTAGCCGCTGATTAATGCAGGGATATTGTAGGGTGCGGCATCCTTGACGCGCCGTGTTTAGAATAAATACCAGACACGTCGCGGATATGTTTGTACCGTGCAAACACGTCATTGCGGGCTTAACCCGCAATCCTTACTTAAATCCAGTCCGCTTAAAAGATTGCGGATCAAGCCCACAATGACGGAATCCGGGAGGGAGCTGGTCTCCGCAATGGCGGAAATTCCGAATCCCCCTGCCCCCTTTGACGCCCAGCGGCAGCGTTATAACATCCACGGCGGAAAATAAATCCGGTTTAACAACAGTACCGAGGCGTTCAAAACCCGTCTCCCGAGGCATACTATACCCGCGCCACCCCGGAATCGCGCGCAGCCGTTGCCACCGCCTTTGCTACCGCCCGGCCAACACGCGGGTCGAACGCGGCGGGGATGATATAATCGGCGGAAAGCTCGGCGTTACCTATGAGGCCGGCAAGCGCATGCGCCGCGGCGATCTTCATTTCATCGTTTATATCCGAAGCGCGCACGTCGAATGCCCCCCTGAACACGCCGGGAAAGGCGAGCACGTTATTGATCTGGTTGGGGAAATCGCTGCGCCCGGTGGAAACGACCCGCGCGCCGCCCGCTTTCGCCTCGTCCGGAAATATCTCGGGCGTGGGGTTGGCGCAGGCAAATACGATCGCGTCCTTTGCCATCGTTTGCACCATCTCCTGTGTGACGAGGCCGGGGCGCGACACGCCAATAAAGATATCCGCGCCTATAAGAGCGTCTTTTAAAAGGCCGCGCTGCTTGCCGCGGTTGGTCACTTTCACCATTTGGCGCTGCGCGTCGTTCATGGCGGCTTCGTCCTTCCCTTCGCACAATATCCCGTCTTTATCACAAAGTATAATATTGATAAAACCATAGGAAAGCAGCAGGCGGGTGATGGAAATGCCTGCCGCGCCCGCGCCGTTTACCACAAGCTTCACGCCTTCTTTTCGCTTTTCGACAACCTTAAGCGCGTTTATCAGACCTGCCAGCGTAATGATGGCGGTACCGTGCTGGTCGTCGTGGAAAATGGGGATGTCACATTTCTCTTTGAGCTTGCGCTCAATCTCAAAACAGCGAGGCGCGGCAATGTCTTCCAGGTTCACGCCGCCAAAACTACCCGATATGAGGTAGATGGTGTTCACGATCTCGTCCACATCCTTGCTTTTTATGCACAGGGGAAAAGCGTCTACATCCGCAAACGATTTAAAAAGCACGCATTTTCCTTCCATTACGGGCATACCCGCCTCCGGGCCGATATCGCCCAGCCCTAAAACCGCGCTGCCGTCCGTCACGACAAGCGCCATGTTCCAGCGGCGCGTCAGCTCATAGGAACGTGCAATGTCTTTTTGTATTTCCAGGCAAGGCTGCGCCACACCTGGGGTATAGGCAAGCGATAAGTCTTCGCTCGTCTTGACAGGCACCGTAGGGCGCACCTCTATTTTTCCCTTCCACTCTTTATGCTTCTTTAATGATTCTTCCGCGTAATTCATAGCCATGCCTCATTCAAACGGGAAGCGGTAGTCTAGGCCGTATTGATCGCGGATCGCGATGAATTCCTTTTGCACGGCCTCGCCCACGGGCACACCCTTGTCTTTCCGTTCCAGCCACACAAGGTATTCTTTTTCACCCGCGGTGTAGATGCGGTCTTGCCCGGGCGCTTTTTTGGAATCGCGCAGTTGCCGTAATATATCGCCGGTGATCTTTTTAAACGACTCCGCGCCCATAAAGGCTTCCGTGTCAATAACGATAAAAAAGTGGCCGAGATGGTAGGGGATTTTTTTACCGTCCTTTATCCCGTTCAATGTCTTTAAATAGCTGCCCGCCTGCAACGCGGCGGAAAGGACTTCCACTACTGTCGCATATCCATACCCCTTGTACCCGGCAAGCTCTTCGCCGATACCGCCAAGCGGGGCGAGCGCCGCCGTACCGCCCGTGAGGTCTTTTAATATTTCGCTGCTGTCCGTCATGGGCTGTCCGTCCTGCCCGATAACCATCCCCGCGGGGGTATCCATGCCGCTTCTCGCGTAATACTCTATCTTACCGCGCTGCGTGATGGAGGTGGCACAGTCCAACATAAACGGGAACGGCTCGTCTGTAGGGAACCCAAATGTAAGCGGGTTTGTGCCCAACATGTTTTCCACGCCGAATGTGGGGGCGATAGAGGGGCGCGCGTTTGTGCCCGTGATGCCAATCATGTCCTCCTTTGCCGCCATAGACGCCCAATAGCCCGCGATGCCGTAGTGTGTGGAGTTGCGCACGGTCACCATTGCCATGCCATACTTTTTTGCCTTTTCTATGGCAATCTTCATCGCGCGGTGGCTTGCCACCATGCCCATGCCGTCGTTCGCGTCTAAAACGGCAGTAGTAGCCGTTTCCTTGAGTAGGTCAATTTTTGTGACCGGATTTTGTATGCCGTCATTTATGCGGTCGATGTAGATGGGCTTAAAGCGGTTGCAACCGTGGCTTTCTATGCCGCGGCGGTCGCTTTCCATCAATACGTCCGCACAGATTTTCGCGTCGCGCCGGGGCACGCCCACAGCGGCAAACGTATCCGTCATAAAGTCCCCGACCAGCTTCCAGGGAATGTAAGGCCTCGTTTCCATTTTGGATACCTCCTGTTTTTGGGTAGAATTTAAAAAATACGCCTAACAAAGACGTATTTACTCTTCAACTCTATTAATACGATACTAATATTCTACACCCGTGCGCAAATCTTGTCAAGGAAGAGGCGTTCAACAGCAATGCAGGGGCAAACACAAATCCCGCGCAGATTTTTTCTTGCATCGAGATAGGAGTCATCTACTTAAAGCAGCCCCGCATATTACGCCCTTCTACTCTCCCTCGCCTGCAGTCTTGCCCTGCCTTTTCCTGCGGATAACCACATGCCGATACGGTTCTTCCCCTTCGGAATACGTTTCCACCCTGGGGTTTTGCTGCAATGCCGCGTGCAGTATGCGCCGCTCATAAGGGTTCATAGGCTCAAGCGTGACAGGCTTGCCATACTTCGTCACGTTGTTTGCCAGCCGCCTGGCCAGCTTTTCCAGTGTTACCTCGCGTTTCTTGCGGTAATTCTCCGCGTCCAGCATGACTTTGCGGTAATCTTCCCGCCCCCGGTTTATCACAAGCCCGGTCAGGTATTGCAGCGCGTCCAGTGTATCGCCGCGCCTGCCGATCAGAACGGCGGTGTCTTTCCCCTCAAGAACGATCTTCACCGTCTTGTCGTCATTTTGCGTGGTCACGCTGGAGGCGTTAATGCTCATTTTCTGGAACAGTTCGTTTAAAAACAGCTCGGCGTCGCTCTCGCCCACCGAAACAGCACGCTCTACCGGCTCGTGGTATTCCGGCTCGCGTCTTTCGCGCCGCTCCTTGTTGTCCCTGCCATCCCTGTTTCTTCCGCCGTGTTCCCGCCTATGGTCGCCGCGTTGTTCCCGGCGCTCGCCCCGGGGGCTTTGCTCCCGGCGTACGGAACGCTCGGCCGCTTCCGCCCGCGCCGCGGCTTCCGCTTCCGCCTTGATGCTCTCCGCATCTTTTTCGGTCAGTCGCACAAGCGCATTTTTGCCGATCCCAAATAACCCTTTACTGCCCTCATGCAGTATGTCGATATGCACCTCGTCGATCCCCAGGCCCATTTCGTTCAAGCCATTGAAAATTGCTTCATCAACCGTCTTTCCCTTTGCTTCTATCGTTTGCACGTAACTACCTCCTCTTTACGCGGTATTGCGCGCTCCGCGGTATGTACCGCCCTTATAACAGTTTTATGATATCACTACGTTTGGCTTCTTTTCCCTTTTTTTATTAATAAAGTCGATCACCCTGCCTTGCGCAAACGCGTACAGGCTGGAGAAAAACCAGTACAAAGCGAATGAAGCCGGGGAGCTTAAACAGATCCAAATAGAGAAAATGGGCATCATCCACAGCATGACCTTACTGGAACAGCCCTGCGCCTGCTCCTGCTCGGGCGAGACCTCCCCATCCGCCATAGGCAGCATGGGGTTTGCCCCCATAGCGTTTGAGGCCTGCGGGTTGAACTTTTGCTGCAAAAACAACGCCGCGCCGGAAAGGGCAGGCAGTATATACCACCCGTTGTTCAGCCCCTGCACGCCGTTCGCGTTTATGATCCCCGTCGTGAGCGAAGAATAGACTTCCGCGTTTGGCACCACCACATTGTTTGCGTAGGTCAGTATGCCCTGCGCCTGCATAAGCTTCAACGCCTGCGGCGATATATTGGACGAATATTGCTGCACAAAGGCAAGGAAGTTCTGGGAATCCGGGAAGATGGGCACATGCCCCGCGTCCGGCTGCCACATGTTGTGGATCCATCCGAACGAAGGCAGGGAAACCGTATCCGCGCCGAACTCCGCCGCGTTAAGGAGCGTACCCACCGTTTGTTCCGCCGACAAAAGGCGCATCGCGCCGAAAAACGCAAACAAAATAGGAAGCTGTATAAGCATGGGCAAACAGCCCGCCATGGGCCTTACGCCCATCTTAGCGTACAACTCCCGCTGTTTTCTCTGTAATTGCTGCGGGTTGTTTCCATACCGCTTTTTGAGTGACTGTATCTCCGGCCCCAAGTCCCGCATTTTTTTCTGGCTTCTGCGCTGCCTGAGATCAAGCGGTAAAAGCGCAAGCCGGATCAATATCGTTAAAATGATGATGGCGACAGGATAACTGCCAAACAGAAATTCCAGCCCTTTCAGGCACCAATAAAAAAAGTCCGCTATAAAATTATTATATAAAAACTCCAAACGTTACTTCCTCCAAAACCGGCGTCAGGGTACGGGATCATAGCCGCCCGGGAAAAACGGGTTGCACCGTAATATCCGCTTTATCGCCATAAAGCCGCCTTTCCATGCCCCATACTTTTGTACTGCCTGCTTCGCGTAAGCCGAACAGGTCGGCGTATACCTGCAACTGGGCCGAAAATAAGGAGAGATCGCTTTCTGGTAAAAGCCGATCAATGCAAGCACTACTTTTTTCAATGCACAACACCCGCTTTTTTAAGTGCGATTCCCATATCGGAAAAGAGTTTATCATACGCGGCGGCGGCCGCGCTTTCCCGCGCTATAAAAACAATGCTGTAGTTTCCCTCTGCCCGGGGCAGATATTCCCGAAACGCTTCCTTCAGCCTTCTTCTCGTCTTATTTCTCGTTACGCTGTTGCCCACTTTTTTACTGACCGAAAACCCGGCCCGCGCACCACCATACCGGCTCTTTGCGCATATCATCGTAAAATATTTCGTGGGATAGGGCTTCCCGCGCCTGTACGCAAAACCAAACTCCTTGTTCTTTTTCAGGGTTTGCAGCTTTGCCGCGCCCCGGCGCTCCATATCCATTTAGGCCGACAATCTTTTCCTGCCTTTTGCACGCCTGCGCTTAAGCACATTTCTGCCCGCTTTTGTGCTCATTCTGCTCATGAAACCGTGCGTGCGGCTTCTCACCCTTTTTTTGGGCTGGTAGGTCATTTTCATAATGCGTCATATCCTCCATTCCACATGATAGCGATAAAAATACGTCTATCATTATATAGTTTTCCGTGGCGGGTGTCAAATAAAAATGTAATGCCCCTAATTCCAAAACAGAAAAGCCAGAAAACGGTTTTTCTATTTAGCCGGAGGCTGTGCAAGCCGTATATCGACTGTCAATAAAGACACGACAGCTGGGGCGGCGCGCGCGCTTTAGCGCGGGGGCGCAGGGCTTAGCCTGCGGTATAATACCCTTTCCTTTATTACTGCTCGCCGTCCGGCCCCTTCTCACCCTGTCCGTCATCTTGCGGCGGCTGCGGGGGTTGGCCGTCTTGCGGGGGTACGCCATGCTGCGGCGACATGTAATTTTGCTGCCCCTGCGGCGGTTGGCCATACTGCGGGGGCGCATAATTTTGCTGCCCCTGTGGCGGTGCGCCATACTGCGGCGGCGCGTAACTTTGCTGTCCTTGCGGGGGTTGTCCATATTGTGGCGGTGTGTAATACTGTTGCTGTTGATTGTACTGCTGCGGCGGGTTGTACTGCGGTGCGGGCGGGTTAAACTCCCACGGCGCTACCACGCCGCGCCGCACGGCATCTTCCCTTATCTCAAGGTAAAAGCCGGCGAAGGTGGCCGACATATACGGCGCTAAAAACAGCGTCAGGTATGCGTAAATCAGCACGTATTCCAATATTACTATACCCACGCTAAGATAACCAAAGTAGAAAACGTTTGCGTTAAGCAGGGTAAAGGCAATAGCGATCCCCACCGGGATGAGCATCCACGGGATAAAGGACAACCCCGCTACGAACAATTTTGCTTTGTTGCCGTTCATCACGCGCTTAGAGAGGGAGAGCGCCTGCGTTGCGGGAACGTTTGGGCAGTCCGCAAGAATGTAAGGAGTACAGGAATAGGAAAGTGACTTTATGATGACGGGGATGAGCCCGGCAAAGGCAATAACAAGGACAATCCATAAACTGGTTACATGTAGGGGAACCCAGCCCCAAATGTTAGCGGTTGACCCGTAGAAACCAGCAACCGCCAGATTTATCGGTACGACAAGTGATATTAATGCCACCGCAAAGATCAGGCTCCACAAAAATATCCACAAATACATCCACAGCATACCGCCCAGCGCGCGCCCGTAGCGGGAAAATGGCTCTGTCAGCAGGGAAAGCGAAGCGGGCCTGCCTTGGAAACGTTCGATGAAATACCCGGAATAGCCCACCGTAACCACAGGGATGAGCAGCAGCCCAATCAGAAAGCCGACCGCGGGAATGTTCATGGTAAGGCTGAGCAGTAGGAACAAAACCGCCGCGCCTACCGTAGGCCAGTAGTTTGTTTTAAATTGGTAAAAAGCCTGTCTTTTTATATCCGCCCTGCTTCGCATTTTTTATGCCCCCACAATTTTCTTTGGTGCGAAAAATGTTCTCGTATTCTTGTGTTTATTCTACCGCACGAGGTATGGTTTTGCAATTGTTATTCTAACTTAATATAATAGCATAAATAGCATGAATAAGCCGCATAATCACAAACCCGGCACGATTGGCCGCTTTTGCGGTATATTTTTCCAAATCACCGTATTCGCATTTAAAACCCGTTGGCGTCTTGTTTGGATAATCGGTAAACCTTGCGTTCCTTAGTTATCCGGGAAGGCCAGTGATTCAACATTGTAGACCAGAATATGGAATAAAGAGATGGTTTTGTAGGTTTGTAAGGTATGGCTTTCCACGATTGCCCATGCTTTTGCTTTTAAGGGAGTTTTTAGAACCGTAGGTTCTAAACCGCCGGAGGTATATAATACGCCGCAGGCTCCTTGACCCAATAGGAATACCCAAGAGTAAATACAAGATATTTTTACAATAAAATACGGGTTCCTATTTGAGCGGACAGGCCTGGGGAGACAAGATTTGCACGCGTATTTCCCTTGCTTTTTAACGGGCGTATCGCTATAATAAAACTGTTCGAATTTCACATTTAAAAAATGTATAAAGACTAAATTCTTAGGAGGTCTGTAAGTAATGGCAAAACAAACAATTGACGGTAATACCGCCGCCGCGCACGTCGCGTACGCATTTTCCGACGTCGGCGCGATTTACCCCATCACCCCGTCCTCTCCGATGGCCGAGTCGTGCGACGAATGGGCGGCAATGGGCAGAAAGAACATTTTTGGGCAAACCATGCGCATTTCCGAGCTGCAATCTGAAGCGGGCGCGGCGGGCGCGGTTCACGGCAGCCTTGCGGCAGGCGCGTTCACATCCACATTCACCGCGTCGCAGGGGCTGCTGCTGATGATCCCCAATATGTACAAAATTTCGGGTGAGCTTCTGCCCGCCGTGTTCCATGTTTCCGCAAGGGCGCTGGCGGCGCACGCGCTGTCCATTTTTGGCGACCATGCGGACGTGATGGCGGCAAGGCAGACGGGTTTTGCGCTTTTGGCCTCCGCTTCCGTGCAGGAAGTAATGGACCTCTCCGCTGTGGCGCACCTCGCCACGGTGAAAGCACGGGTTCCTTTTGTGCATTTCTTTGACGGCTTCCGTACCTCGCACGAGGTATCTAAAATAGAGATGCTCGACTATGACAAACTGGGCGGGCTGCTGGATATGGACGCGGTAGCGGGCTTCCGCGCGCGCGCCATGAACCCCGAGCACCCGCACCAGCAGGGCACGGCGCAGAACCCGGATATCTATTTCCAGAACAGGGAAGGCGCAAACAAATATTACAACGCCACCCCCGGCATCGTGCAGGATGTGATGAACGAATTCGCCAAGGCGTTTGGCAGGCAGTATCACCTGTTTGATTACGTGGGCGCGCCGGACGCCAAAGAGATCATCGTGATCATGGGCAGCGGCGCGGACGTCACAGAGGAAACGGTGGATTACCTGAACGGCAAAGGCGGCAAGTACGGCCTTTTGAAAGTACGCCTGTACCGCCCGTTCGACGCGCGCGCGTTTGTGGACGCCATCCCCGCTTCGGTGAAGTGCATCACCGTTTTGGACCGCACAAAAGAACCGGGCAGCCTGGGCGAGCCTCTTTATGAAGACGTGGTGACGGCGCTGTTTGAGGCGGGCCGCGGCAACATCTCCGTGCTGGCGGGCCGCTATGGCCTGGGTTCCAAGGAATTTACACCCTCCATGGTTAAAGCGGTTTACGACAACATGAGCGGCGCGAAGGTAATCGGCCTCGGGACTAAAAAGGACAAAGCCGCCGTGGAAAAGGCGTTCAACGAGGAAGCGGGCGTCATGAAAAACCACTTCACCATCGGTATCACCGACGACGTGACGAACACTTCGATCGCAGTGAAGGACCAGATCGATTCCTCGCCGGAGGGCACGTTCTCCGCGAAGTTCTACGGCCTCGGCGCGGATGGTACGGTGGGCGCGAACAAAAACTCCATCAAGATCATCGGCGACCATACGGATATGTACGCACAGGGGTATTTCAGCTACGACTCCAAAAAATCGGGCGGCATTACCGTTTCGCATCTGCGGTTTGGCAAAAAACCCATACAGAGCGCCTACCTTATCACCGAACCGAATATGGTCGCGTGCCACAACCCTTCGTATGTTATCCGCTACGATATGCTGGAAGGCATAAAAGAGGGAGGCACGTTCCTTTTGAACTCGCCGTGGACGGCGGAGGAAATGGAGCGCGAGCTTCCCGCCGATATGAAAAACACCATCGCCAAAAAGAAGCTGAAGTTCTACAATATCGACGCGATCAAAATCGCGGGTGAGATTGGCCTCGGCGGCCGCATCAACATGGTCATGCAGGCGGCGTTCTTTAAGATCGCGCAGATCATTCCGGACGCGGACGCCGTGAAATACATGAAAGAAGCCATCAAGAAGTCTTACGGCAAAAAAGGCGAAAAAATCGTTTCCATGAACAACGAAGCGGTGGACGCGGGCTTTGCCGTGCAGCAGGTCTCGTACCCGGCAAGCTGGGCGGACACGAAGGACGGCGCGCCTTACGCCGCAATGCCGGATAACGACTATTACTGCGGCGTCATCCACCCCGTGTTGGTGCAGAAGGGCGACAACCTGCCCGTCTCCAAATTCGAGCCGAACGGCTTTGTGCCCACAGGCACGACCAAATTTGAAAAGCGCGGCATCGCGGTGAATGTGCCCGAGTGGCAAAAAGATAACTGCATCATGTGCAACCAGTGCTCGTATATCTGCCCGCACGCGGCGGTGCGCCCCTTCCTTGCTTCGGCGGAAGATATGAAGAACGCGCCCGCCGGGTATGAAACAAAGGACGCGCGCGGCAAGGACGGCTACCAGTACCGCATACAGGTTTCCCCGCTCGATTGCACGGGCTGCGGCAACTGCGCGCAGGTGTGCCCCGCCAAGCAAAAGGCGCTTATCATGGAGCCTTTCGCCGAGCAGGAAAAGAACCAGGCAAAAAATTGGGAGTTCGCGGCGGCGCTGCCCGAACCCAAGATCGAAATCAAAAAGAACCTTGTGCCCGAAAGCCAGTATTTGAAGCCGCTGTTTGAGTTCTCCGGCGCTTGCGCGGGCTGCGGCGAGACGCCGTATGTCAAGCTGGTGACACAGCTTTTCGGCGACAGGATGACGGTCGCCAACGCGACGGGCTGCTCGTCTATCTACGGCGGCAGCGCGCCCACCTGCCCATATACGGTGAACGACGAGGGCAAAGGCCCGGCGTGGGCAAACTCTCTGTTTGAGGACAACGCGGAGTTCGGTTACGGCATGAACCTCGCCTTCACGGCGCGCCGCGCGCATCTTAAAGGCACGGTGGAAAAACTGCTCGCGATCGACTGGGCGGAGGCCGCGATCAAAGAAACCGGCAAAAAGTGGCTGGAAGCGATGGACGACGGCGAGGCTTCGGCGGCTGCCGCAAAAGAGTTTGTCGCGGCGCTTACGGACGGCGTGACGTTCACGGCGGAGGACGGCAAAAACTTCACCGGCGAATACGCCAAGTATTGGGATGCGAAAAATACCCGCTGCACCTGCGAAGCCTGCACGCTTGCGCGCGAGGTGCTGGACGCTAAGGATATACTGGTCAAAAAATCCGTATGGGTATTCGGCGGCGACGGCTGGGCGTATGACATCGGCTACGGCGGCCTCGACCACGTTATTGCTTCGGGCGAGGACGTGAACATACTGGTGCTGGATACCGAAGTGTATTCCAACACGGGCGGGCAGTCCAGCAAGGCGACGCCCACCGGCTCGGTGGCAAAATTCGCGGCGGCCGGTAAACGGGTGAAGAAAAAGGACCTCGGGGCCATCGCCATGACCTACGGGTATGTGTATGTGGCGCAGGTCGCCATGGGCGCGAACCAGGGCCAGCTTTTAAAAGCCATGCTGGAAGCGGAAAAATACAAGGGGCCGTCCCTCATTATCGCGTATGCGCCCTGCATCAACCACGGCATCAACATGGGCAAGACGCAGCTTGAAATGAAACGCGCGGTGGAAGCGGGTTACTGGCACCTGTACCGGTTTAACCCCGCGCTCAAGGCAGAGGGTAAAAACCCGTTCACGCTTGATTCCAAGGCGCCGGCGGAAAGCTATCAGGATTTCATAAAGAGCGAAACACGCTACCGCACATTGGAGCAGCTCTTCCCAGATGCGGCGGAGCAGCTTTTCCCGCAGTCCGAAGCGGACGCGAAAGAGCGGTACGAGTATTACAAACGGCTTGCCGAGCAAGACTGAGCACGACGCAAGGCAGGAAAGAAGCCCGGAAGAAATTTCCGGGCTTTTCTGTGCTCTAATAAAGGCACGACTCGGTTAGCCACCCTTGCTGTCTTTCTTTATGCCAGGTAACCGATAATTAAAACGGGTTCACATCCTCGGTCCTAGGTAACCGCTGATCAAATAGCGCGACCATCTTTGCGGCCTATTTTTCCAATCTTGGCATTTTCAGAACCCACTGATAGCGCTGCTAGCAGCGGAACCTAAAAACGCCAATCTTGAAAAAATAATCTCGCAAATCTGACCACGATTTAATCAGCACTTACCTAACCTTACTCGACAATGTGCAACATGAAAAAAACGAGTAAGGGAGCCAACCTATAAGTATTATACACCACTATAACATAGAAAAATAGTGGTGTATTTTATTGCCGGAGTGTTCCCAAACATCGGGCCAACATGCCCCGGCGCGGATGGGAGTGATGTCAAACAATATAACGCGGCCTTGCTGAATGCAGGGCTTTTTTTGTATTGAAAAATATTTGATGGAGGTAAAAGCATATGGCGAATGACACGCCAAACAAAACGGGCGAAAAGGCCCCTGCCCCAGCGGAAGTGAAAACAAGCCAAGAGCAGGCCGCGCCCAAACAGAAAGCGCCGGTGGCAGAACCCCCCGCCCCGGATAATGTGCTTCCTTTTAACAAGGAAGCGAAACCGCTCACGCAGGAGAAGCAGGCGCAGGATGCTAAGTCATCCGGGCCGGACAGCAAAGCGAAAACGCCAGAGGCACCCGCGAAAGCGGCACAAACCGCGCCCGGTAAAAAAGAACCTGACGGTAAGGACGCAAAAACGTTACAGGCCACACAGGCGGAGAAACCGGGCAAGACCACCGCCCAGCCCGACAAAAAGGCCGTTTCGGGAAAGAAGCCGGAAGCCCCCGCCAATGCGGAGAAAAAGGAACCGCAGAAAAAAGCGGATAAGTCCGGCCCTGCCAACCCGCAGGCGGGCAAAGATAAGTCCGATCCCACCAAACCGCAGGCCGACAAAGCCGCCAAAGCGGAAGAAACTCCGCCGCTTGAAAACCCGTTTATGAAACCGAGCGAAAAGACAGGCGCGCACGATAAGGAAGCGGTAACGGAAGTGGATATTGAGCAGATTCACCCGTTTCACACCTTCCGCGCCCATCCGTACAAGGTCAAAGAAGATGAAAAAATGCGCGAACTGGTGGAAAGCGTCGAATCGAACGGCGTGATGCAACCGGGGCTTGCGCGGCCGGAGCCTGACGGCAACGGGTATGAACTGATCGCGGGGCATCGGCGGCGGCTGGCGTCGCAGTTGGCGCATAAAACTAAAATGCCCGTGATTATCCGCGAAATGACGGATTTAGAAGCCGTGCGGGCGATGAAGGATTCCAACAAACAACGCGACGAGGATTTACCCAGTGAACGCGCCGCGCTGCTCGATCTGGAACTGGAGGCCATCAAGCACCAGGGCGTACAGGATGTGAAGAACGTGCCGCCCGAACTGGCGGGAAAGCGGTCGAATGAGATCGTGGCCGAAAACAACGGCATGACCGTCAAGCAGGTGCAGCGATATATCCGGCTGACCAAACTTGTGCCGGAGCTTCTGGAAATGGTGGACGATAAAAAGATCGGTTTCACGCCCGCCATTGAAATATCGTACATCAGGCCGAAGCACCAAAAATATATTGCGGTAGCGCGGGAGGGGCAGCAATCTTCCCCGTCGCTGTCACAGGCGCAGCGCATGAGGGAACTGGATCAAAAGAACCTGCTGAACCCCGATGTGATCGACGGGATTCTGACGGAAGAAAAAAGGGAGGTAGAGAAAGTGATATTATCCACACAGGAATTGGGGCAGTTTTTCGGCAAGGCGGCAACGCCGCGTGAAATGAAAGACAAGATCATGGAGTTGCTGAACGACTGGAAAGAGAAACAGCCGGAGCTTCCCGCGCCCAAAAAGAGCAAAGCGCAGGAGAAATAGCTTCGGGGCAATTTGTCCCTAACAGGGTGCAAGGGATATTAATTCCCCGTCGCCGATATCCCCGTAGCGCAGACGGAATATGGCAGTCAAGGGCGCAACGCGCCGCCGCAAGGCGGTGAAACCCTTTACTGACATATCCGGCCTGTGCTTTTTTTGTTTGGGGCGGCGGGGATCATTCCCTTGAGCCACACCCTTTCCAAAGGTTGGAAAGGGCGGGGGGATAGGTTTGAAAAGGATGCGATCAACCAATATTTTTTTGATATGGAGGCGTAATATGAAACGACCATTGGCATATATCACCGCCGCGTGGAGCGGCGAGAGGACGAACGACACACAGCAGGCGGCCAGGTATTGCAGGGCGGTATATGAAGCGGGGTTCTCACCCATTTGCCCGCTATTATATTTGCCACTAATCCTCAATAACGCCGTGCCCGAAGAACACAAGAGCGGCGTGGATATGAGCCGCGACCTCTTGCGGCGTTCGCATGTGCTTGTCGTGTGCGGCGCGGGCGTGAATGAGGATGTGAAAAACGACATTGCGACAGCCGGACGGCTGAACATCACGGCTACCACGCTGGACGGCATTTTGACGGTGCAGGGGCAGGGCCGGGACAAGGTGAAAGGAGCTGGCGGCAATGGCAAACAAACAGCGCAACGCCGCGCCAATAGCGGAAAATGAGTACGTCCGGGAACTGCTTTCCATCCTGCGGAATAACCAGTTGCCACAGCAAAATGATGTGCTGGCTGTTTTGAAACAGGTCGCCGCGATGGAACAGCAGCTTGCGGCGGCGGTTCGTGAACTTACGGCCATGCGGCGCGACCTCGCGGCGGCGGAGCGAAACAACCATCCTGTCAAAACCGCTTTGCAAAAGGCTGTGATCAATATGCAGGCGCACGTTCTGGAATTGCGCGAAAAGCTGGCCGCGCTGAAACAGGCCGTGATCGACGGCTGTAAAAAGGCCGTGGCCGCTTTCAAGGAGAAAGGCATTGCCGCGCTGGGCAATATCGCCCGCTTTTTCAAGGTACGCGTCGTGCTGTGGGAGGTTCACAAGAGCGCCAACCAATCGGCGCAATCCGCCGAACGGGCCGCCGCCACGCTGGAAGAAGCCGGGTTCCGATACCATGAGGCCGGACGGCATTTGAAGAACGTGGGGCGGGCGTTATCCGGCAAGGATGCCGTTGCGGATGCGAGGCCAAACGGTAAATTGGTGAAGGCCATCACCGCACCGTTCCGCGCCGCCCACGCCTGTTTCAGCAGGATCGACGAGCGCGCGGCGGCGACGGTGGAGCATTTGGACAGGCTGGAACAAAGGGGCCGGAAGCCGCCCGTCCGTGAAACCATGAAAAAGTATCAAGACAAAATATCGCGCGAAGAACGGGAAAAACCCGCGCGGAAAAAGGCGCGGCCCGCCCCCGAACTATGATCGAGGCGTACATTACCAACCTCGGAAAATACACTGAGGGCGAACTGTGCGGGGCGTTTTTGAAGCTGCCCGCCACCAAACAGGATGTGCAATCGCTGCTATCCCGCATCGGCGTGGACGGCGTTTTGTATGAGGAAATCTTTATCACCGATTATGAAACGGACGTGTCCGGCCTGCATAAATCTTTTGGCGAGTATGAGAGCGTGGACGAGTTGAATTATCTGGCTGCCCTGCTTTCCGAAAAGGACGGCGGCGAGTTGGAGTTGTTCAGCGCCGCGCTGGATTTGGGGGAGGATTGCGGGAGCGTGCAAGCGTTGATCAACCTCACACAGAACCTCGATTGCTATGATTATTTCCCCGGCATCAGTGACTATGACGATTTGGGCCGCTATCTGATCGAGGAATTGGAATGCCAGCAAATCCCCGAATGGATGGAACCATATTTCGATTATGAAGCCTACGGGCGTGATTTTTCGATCAATGACGGTGGGCAATTTGCGGAAAACGGCTACATCATGCGCGGGTACGGCAGCATCACGGAATATTACAGCGGCAGGGACGACATACCCGACGAACACAGGATTTTCGCCTACCCCGACCCGCCCAGAATGCGGATGAAGGATCAGCTTGAAATGTACGGGAGAATGGCGGCGGCGCAGGCGACGGACAGGTTTGTGCCTGTTCGTGAGGGCATGGACAGATAGCTTCGGGCCAGATTGACCCGGAAAAGGAGGTGGAAAGGATTGCAGGAGGAAGTGGAACACAGGGCGATAGCCATAACGGTATCGGCGGGTAAAATGACCGCCCGGACGCTGGCGCAGATATTTATGGCGGTTTTGCGGCGCATGAAACGGGAGCAGCGCACGGCCCAAACCCCGCAGGGGCGGCAGAGCGTAAAAAAGCTGATGAACCACGGCGTTGCCACAAACAGTATTCCGCTGGACGGCGATACACGGCTGTTTGACCGTATCGCCCGGAAATTCAATGTGGATTACGCTTTTCATAAGACCGGGCCGAAGAAATATCTGTTGCTTTTTAAGGCGGGGCAGGCCGACGCGATCACACAATGCTTTGCGGAATACTCCAAGCTGGTGATGAAAAAGCAGCGGAAAGCGCCCGTGCGGGAGCAGATGGAGCAGGCGGCAGAGCTTGTGAAAAACAAGCCGCATGAGCGGGTGCGGAAACGGGAGGTGTCGCGCGGTGATAGATAAGCTGCGGAAATATGTACTTCCCAATCTCCCCTACCTGTTCGTGCTGTGGGTGTGCCTGAAACTCGGCACGGCCTACCGCATGGCGGCGGGCGTTGAGTTTGGCGTAAAGCTGATCGGCATGGTGCTGACGATAGGCCCGGCGTTTGCCGACATAGCGCCGGGCCTTGTCGGTTTTGATTGGCTGGTGGGTATCATCGGAACGGTTGTTATTCGGTTGATCGTGCTGTACAAGGTGCGGAACGCAAAGAAATTCCGTAAGGATGTGGAGTACGGTTCGGCGCGTTGGGGAGCATACTATCAACTGTATCAAATATATATGGACGATAGGAGGTTGCCCCATGAGCCAGTATAACAAGATTACCGCGCTGTATTCAAGGCTTTCCGTAGGTGACGAGGACAGGGACGGCGGCGAAAGCAACAGCATACAAAACCAAAAGATTTTCTTAGAGGGCTACGCCAAACAGCAAAAACTGACGAACATCAGGCACTACATCGACGATGACGAAAGCGGCCGGTTTTTTGACCGCTCCGGCTATGTGCAGATGATGGAAGATGTGGAAAACGGCAAGGTCGGCGTTTGCGTTGAAAGACATGACGAGGTGGGGGCGCGATTACCTACAGGTGGGAAACGCAATGGAGATTTTCCGCAGAAACAACGTGCGCTTTATCGCCATCAACCACGGCATAGACAGCGCAGACCAAAACACGCTGGAGTTCGCGCCGTTTATCAATATCATGTCAGAGTGGTATGCCAAAGACATTTCCAAAAAGGTGAAAACAGGCATACGGACAAAGGGCATGAGCGGCAAGCCAATTTGCACAGAAGCGCCATACGGTTACATCAAGGATAAGGACAACAAGGATTTTTGGCTGATAGACGAAGAAGCCGCCGAAGTTGTCCGCTTGATTTTCCGCCTTTTCATGGATGGGAAAAACCGAAACCAAATTGCCGTTTATCTGAAAAATGAGCATATCCCCACGCCCACCTTTTATCTGAAAGACCGCGACAGGGGAACGGCAAAAAACAGGCCGCTGAACGAAGCCAAGCGCTATGACTGGAACAAGGCCACCTTGACCAGCATACTCACAAGACAGGAGTATTGCGGCGATGTGGTCAACTTCAAGACCACCAAGCATTACAGGGATAAGCGCAATCACTATGTCGATAAAGACCAATGGCATATCACGGAAAACGTACATGAGCCGATAATCGAACGCGCCACCTTTGAAAACACACAGCGCATACTTGAAAATGCCCCGGTCAAAAGACCGAATCTGAATGGGGAGATTCACCCGCTGTCGGGATTGCTTTTCTGCAAAGACTGCGGTTCAAAAATGCACGTTCGGATTTCATGGACGAGCGGCAAAAGGGATGGCAGGCGGGTTGCGTTCTGTAGTGAGTACGCAAAAGGAAAAGGCAGAAACCCGAAATGCAAAACGCCGCACCGTATTGATGCAGATATGCTGATGGAGAATATCGCAAGCGTTCTGCGCAAGATAGCTGCCTACGCCTTAGCCGACAAAGCAGGGTTTGAAGCGTTGGTGAATAACAGCCTTGCCAAAGGGCAGACGGACGAAATGAAGAAACGGCAAAAGCGCGTGCCGCAAATCACGCACAGGCTTGAACAGATTGAAAAGGTGCTGAACAAGTTGTATGAAGATAACGCCCTCGGCGCAATCGAGCAAGACCGATACGAACAGTTATCGCAAAAATACTCAGAGGAATACTACCCGTTGAAAAAGGAACTTGCGGAAATCAAGGCGCATTTATCAGACCATGAAAACGCAAGCCAAAGGGCAAAAAAGTTTATCCGTTTGGTGGAAAGCTACTGCGGGTTTGAGGAACTAACCCCTACCGCCATAAACGAGTTTATCAGCAAAATCGTTGTGCATGAGCGGGATGTCAAAGGGGCGGTATACGTTGTTCAGCGCGTGGAATTGCATTTCAACTACATCGGCAAATTTGAAAACGAACTGACGGAACAGATTGAGCCTACGGAAGAAGAATGCCGCCGCATGAGAGAAGAAATCGAAAAAGCCAAATATGAAAAACAACGCGCTTATCATCGGGCATACTACAAGGAGTACAGGGCAAAAAACATTGAGAAATGCCGAGAGTATGACCGCATGAAAGCCAGAGAGGGCCGAGCCAGGAAAAAACAGCAGGCCGCAGTCTAAAATACAAATACCCGCCCACAGCAAAAGAGATTCCCGAATAAACAGGGAGTCTCTTTTTTTTCTGCGGGTAAAAACGAAGGGAGCGATACCATGAGCAAGACCACCGAAGCGCCGACGCCGCAAAAGCCGGATGGCGTTATCACCACACAGGTAAAGGGGCAAATCTTCATCACGGAAATCTTTTTCAACCACCAGAGCAAAGAAACATTTGCGGACAAATTGATAAGGGTTGTATCCGCAAAAAAGATAGCGTGAACATTCCCCCTTTTCCATTATCCATTACAACATATTCACCAAAAAACGAAAGGAGCAAAACGAAATGGCAAAGACACGCAGAGAGAAAATCGAGGACATCAGAGCGCAGAAAGAGCGGCTTGCAAACAGGGAAAAAGTATTGTTACAGGCTGAACGCGCAGACGAGCGGAAAGCGAGGACGAAACGCCTATGCAGGCGCATGGGGCTTTTTGAAAGCATGATGCCCGATACCGTCGCCCTGACGGAAGAACAGTTTAAGACATTCCTTGAAAAGACCATGCTCACCGCCTTTACCCGCCGAATACTGGATGAACTGGCGGCGCAGGTGGGTACCCCGGCTACGGAGAAACCCGCCGCCACAGCGCAGGTAGGCGCGGAGAAAAACGAGGGGAACGGCGCAAAGGCAACAGGCTAACGGAATACCCTTGCTTTGAGCAAGGGCGCACTTATGTACCACACGCCGCCGGCGAGTGGTACTGTGCGCCCTGCCGGGGGCGGTTTGCGCCTATCGGCGCAAACTGAAAGGACAGCGGCGAGGTATACCCCTTTTCGGGGCGTACCCCGCCGCTTTTTCATTTTATGCGAAAGGAGCGGGCGCGATGGCGATTTACCATCTAAGCATAAAAATCATCAGCCGTGGCAAGGGCAAATCCGCCGTTGCCGCCGCCGCATACCGAAGCGGCGAAACCATATTCAGCGAATATGACGAAATGCTGCACGACTACACCCGCAAGGGCGGCGTGGTGCATACGGAAATCCTGTTACCCGAACACGCGCCGAGGGAGTATCAAGACCGCGCCGTTTTCTGGAACGCCGTGGAGAAAGCGGAGAAAGCGAAAAACGCGCAACTGGCGCGGGAGATTGAAATCGCCCTGCCTAAAGAACTGACGAGGGAGCAGAGCATAAACCTTGTGCGCGAATATGTGAAACGCAATTTTGTGGCGGCAGGTATGTGCGCCGACTTTGCCCTGCACGATAAAGGTGACGGAAACCCACACGCGCATATCATGCTCACCATGCGCCCGATAAACGAGGACGGCACATGGGGCGATAAGCAGAAGAAAGAATACATTTTAGACAAGGACGGCAACAAAATCTATGACAGGAAAAAGCGGTCATACAAGTGTAAATCCATCGCCACCACCGACTGGCACGAAAGGAGAAAGGCAGAGGAATGGCGGGCGGCATGGGCGGAAGCCGTAAATGCTGAATTGGAAAAGCGCGGCGTTACAGAGCGGATAGACCACCGAAGCTATGCGCGGCAAGGGAGCAAGCAAATACCCACGGTGCATTTGGGCGTGGCGGCGTTTCAGATGGAGAAGCGCGGCATCCGCACAGAACTCGGTGACATCAACCGCCGTATCGAAATCAGCAATCGGGAGTTACGGCAAATCCGCGCCCGCATTGCCAAACTGGATACATGGCTGAAAGAGGAAGTAGAAAACATTCAGCCGCCGACCCTTGCCGACGTCATTCGCGGCATACTGGACAAGGACGAAGCGCAAAACCGATACAGCGCAATCCGCAATCTGAAAGCGGCGGCGAATATGCTGGCATTCCTCACCGCCAACAACATCAAAGACATGGCGGGCTTGGAAGAAAAGGTATCGTCCATGTACGGCAGGCAAATGGATATGGCGCAGAAGCTGAAACCCATCGAGCGCAGACTGAAAGCGCTTGACGAGCATATCAAGCAATCGGAAATCTACTTGCAGTACCGCGACATTAACCGACAGCACAAACAGCAGAAGCCGAAACAGCAGGAAGCGTTCTACGAAGCGCACCGCAGAGAGATGACGCTTTTTGAGAGCGCGGAACGCTATTTGAACGGCGTGATGAACGGACGCACCACCCTGCCGACAAAGGCGTGGCGCGATGAGCGCGACAGGCTGACCGCAGAGCGGCAGACGCTTTCCCGCGAGTATGCCGCTTTGAAAGATGAGGTTAAGGAAGTGGAGAAAATCCGCAAGGGCGTTTATGAAATCATGCGGACGGAACAGCGCAAGAGGACACATGACCTTGACCGCTGATAGAGCAAACACAATATGAGAGAAAGGAGCGTGAGAGAATGGCGGTTTACGGCTATGTGCGCGTATCAAGCGCAGACCAAAACGAGGACAGACAGCTAATCGCTATGGGCGAAATGAAGATACCCGCCGAGCGGATATTCACAGACAAGCAGAGCGGAAAAGACTTTGAACGCCCCGCCTACAAAGAACTGATGAAAACCATCAAACCAAACGACCTTATCTACATCAAGAGCATAGACCGATTGGGGCGCAATTATGACGAGATTCAAAACCAGTGGCGCGTACTCACAAAGGAGCGCGGCGCGGACATTGCCGTGATAGATATGCCCCTTTTAGATACCCGAAACGGAAAAGACTTGATGGGAACATTCATAGCCGACCTTGTATTGCAAATCCTGTCCTTTGTCGCGCAGAGCGAACGTGAAACAACACGCAAACGGCAGGCGGAGGGCATTGCGGCGGCGCGGGCGCGGGGCGTTCGTTTCGGGCGTCCTATAAAAAAGCCGCCCGAAAACTTCCCCGCCACCGTCAAGGCTTGGGAGCGCGGAAAGCTGACTTTCGCAGAGGTTTTGAAGCGCACAGGCTTGAAAGAAGCCACCTTTTACAACCGTTTGCGGGAGTATCGGGCATCGAGGGAAAGAAAGAAGCTATAAAAAGGTAAACCTTTCTATAGCTACACTTAATAAAGCGCGAACGCGCCTAACGGTCATAATCATCTGTATTATACCGCGAAACCTGCCGTTTGTCACTCCGTTTTTCGCCGCTCGGTCAAAAATGGGCTAATGTAAAATTGTTTACCTTTTTACAGAAGCCAACGGCGGCGATAGTCAAAACAAATCGAAAACAAGGAGGATTTCAGATGAAAAAACTATCCGCGCTTGCACTCGCGCTTATTCTGGTGCTATCCCTTGCCGCTTGTGGCGGCGGTGGCAGCACTGGTACGCCGAGTGGCAGCAGCACCACCCCGCCCGCCTCACAGGGCGGCAGCGAAGCCACCACAACGCCAGAGAGCACACCAGAGGAAACAACGCCCACAGAAGAACCGAACGAACCCGCCGCCGGTGTGGAATGGCCTGATAATGACTATACCGCACAGGTTCCGCAGTTGCCAGAAACAATTAAGATACTACAAGTCTATGAAATACAAAGTCAAGGCAATTTCACGATTGATTTTGTTGAACTAATAACTTACGCTGATGGCGAGGCGTATGCCGCCGAATTGACGAGCGCAGGATATACGGTTGAGGCTTCAGAAAACATAGACAACTGGTATTTTAATGGCACTAACGGCGCAGGGTATAAAGTCAAACTACTTAAAAACTGTTTGATTATTGAAAAACCGTAATAACCCGCAACAGCAAAGACGGAACGACTAACCATCGCACCACAAGGCAGGGCAAAAATGCCCTGCCTTATTTTTTCGCCCTAACCCGCCACAGACCGATGTAATCAATTAGCCATTCCCGACAGCCTGCAAACGACGCGTTTGTGGGAGTTTGTCGCGCCTACAAGCCGCGATTAGAGGGTAAGCGAGGGTTTACCCCACACCGCCCGGAAACGGCAGAAAAGCCGCGCCACAGGGAGCAGTTTGTCCATAAGAAAAAAATAACACTTGACTAAAGGCTTCTTGGGGCACGCAAAAGGACATAAAGCCGTTCGTTGATTCTATTTTCAAAAACAACGTCATTCTGACTGGAACGGAGTTTATCACAATGGACAGCCGCCCGAAGAACCCGGCCAACGCCCGCAACAAAAACGTGTGCGTGATCGGCTCGTCCGGCAGCGGCAAGACCCGGTTTTGGCTTACGCCGAACCTGCTTCAAGCGCATAGCTCGTTTGTGGTCGTTGACCCAAAGGGGGCGCTAAGATAAGGACATAGAAAATAAAACCTACATAGAACGGGGGTACAGCAATGAGCAAACAGCCAAACAACGGCAAAATCACGGCTTTGTATGAGCGTCTTTCAAAGGATGACGAGCAGAAAAACGAGAGCGTCAGTATCGCCCATCAAAAGCAGATTTTAGAGGACTACGCCCGAAAAAACGGCTTTCAGAATATCCGGCATTTCACCGATGACGGTGTGCGGGGTACAACCTTCAAGCGTCCGGGGCTGGACGAAATGCTTGAGGAAATCAAGGCGGGCAACGTGGCCACGGTAATAATTAAAGACCAAAGCCGCATTGGGCGTGATGTGGTGGAAGTCGGGCTATTGAAGCGGACGTTTGACGAGTATAACGTCCGTTTTATCGCGGCGAACGATAACCTTGATACCGCCAACGGCTTTGATATTATGTCTATCTTCCGCGATGTTATCAACGAGTGGTATGTTGCCGATACAAGCCGCAAAATCAAGGCAGTTTTCAAGACGCGCATGGAAAAGGGCTTGCGCTGTTCGGGTAGCATTCCCTACGGATACCTTGCCGGAAAAGAGAACAAACAAGAATGGGTAATAGACGAAGAAGCCGCCGCCATTGTGCGCCGGATATTCCAAGGCATAATTGACGGAAAAAGTATACGCGATATAGGCAAGGCTTTACGCGCCGAGCAAATCCCCATTCCCGCCGAGCATTGGAAACGGGTAGGCGCTCCCGCCCATCACGCGCAGTACGCAGACCCTTACGCATGGTCGGCATCGACAATCAGCGGTATTCTCAAAAGGCCGGAATACATGGGGCGCATGGTGCTTGGCAAAACCGTATGCGAGAACTACAAGACGAAAAGCCACCGCAAGACCGCGCCCGAAGAACAATATATTTTTGACGGGGCAATTCCCGCCATAGTGGACGAGGAAACATGGAACAACGCCCAACGCCTGAAAAAGACGGTACGCCGCCCGCCCAAGCGTGAGGGGCCGCCCCACCGTCTAACAGGGTTGCTTTTCTGCTCTGACTGCGGGGCGAAGCTGACGCGCCGCTACGGGCTTGTTCAACAGAAATACAGAGAGGACGCTTTTGTCTGTTCAAGCTACCGCCAGCTTACCCGCGATTGCACCATGCACTACATTTCGGCGGCAAAAATCGAAGGGGCGATGCTCACCACCATTCAGCGCGTTAGTTGGTATGTTCAGCATCACGAAAAAGAGTTTATTCAGCGTGTGCGCGAAGCGTCCGACATTCGGCAAGAGGAAAGCGTAAAGGGCTGCAAGCAGAAGCTGAGCAAGGCGAAGCGGCGGCACACGGAACTTGACGGTCTTGTGAAAAAACTGTACGAAGCCAACGCCACGGGCAAATTACCCGACAGGCATTTTTCCCGCTTGCTTGCCGAGTATGACGAGGAACAGGCGGGGCTTGAAACGGCTATCGCGGAATGGCAAGGACAGATTGACGGATGGAACGCCGACAATCTGAAAACGGACAGATTTATTGAACTGGTGAAGCGGTATACGGATTTTACGGAACTGACCACGCCCATGCTCAATGAGTTTATCGAAAAGGTGATTGTGCATGAGGGCAATGGGCGCGGCAAGGTACGCCGCCAGCGGCTGGATATTCACTTGAACTTTATCGGCGCATTTGAGGTTCCCGCCGAGATTGTCACGCCGATGGAGTTAGCGGCGCAACGCCGCGCAGAGGAAGAACAGGCGGCGCGGGAAAAGCGGTCAAAGGAACTGGAACAGGCAAGGGTCGAAAAGCGCAAAGCCGAAAAGCGGGACTTTACCGCCCGTATGAGAGCGGGGCTGCTTACGCCGGAGGAACAGGAAGCCCACGAAAAACGGCTTGCACACAACCGCGCATGGCAAAAGGAATGGCGGGATAAACGCAAAGCCGCCGAGCCGCCAAAACCCCCGAAGCCGCTTTCTCAAAATGAAATCATCAAGCGGAAAAGAGCGGGCTTGCCCCTCACGCCTGATGAACTGGCTATCTATGAAGCATGGCGGCAACGGCGCGCAGAGCAACACAAGGCATGGCGGCATAGCCAACCGCCGAAGCCGAAACAATTAACGATTAAAGGCGTTTTGGAACAGCGCAGAACAGGCGCAGAACTCACGCCGGAAGAACAGGAAATCTATGACCGCTATCGGGAAAATCGTAACGAAAAGCTACGGGATTACAACCGTGAGTATCAGCGGAATTATCTGCGGGAAAAGCGGCAAGCGGAAACCGAAGAAGAACGGCAAGCCCGCAATGCAAAACGCCGCGAAGCATACAACAACCGCAAAGCCGCCCTGCCGATGGCGGCGAACCAGTAACGAGAAGCGGACACCTCACGCATGGCGAGGCGTCCGCTCTGCTATACAGAGTATGCTGTAAACTTAGAAGCTGAACGGGGCAACGCTTCTATTGTTCAGGAGCATTGTGAAAACACACCTTTATCGTGTTCGGAATGCCATGCTGTAATGACCTTCTGTTCCCGAAAACTCAACATATATTGTATCGGGTGTTTCTTTGTTCACATACACATTACAGCCGAGGGAGTCGGGAATGTTGCTCTGAAATTCGGTGCCCGGAACAATGTCAAGTTCCTCCTTCTGTATAGTCCCTACAAGTTGATAGCTGTCCGGCTGTTCCCACGGTGTTGCCGTCCAATCAATCGCATCATAATACAGTTGCCCGTTGTAAAATACTGTACTCTCTCGTAACTCCTGCGTGATGAAAAGTAAATACTGATATTTACCGTCATCGCGTCCCATCTCACTATAGAGATACGCAGTATCCGGTTTTTCGGGGTTGGTATATATCTTATCACCAACATGACCATATACAGAATCAAAATTTTGGAATTGACGAAGGTCACTTTCAACGGGCAGGATATTCTGTATTGCTCCGCATTCCACATATCCCTCCGGCAATGTTTCAGAGAAGTTTTCTTCATTCGGACTTCGCCAAAACATTTTATCATTTGCCATGAAATGAGGCGGTGAGACGTGTGCATTCGGTTGATTGGTCGATTGTGGCCCCATAAACGAATTTAGCCCGCCCAAAATTCCCAAGCTCAAAACCAGAGCGAAAGATGCGGCAATAGCAGCCCACTTTATGAAAGGTCGTGTTATACGCTTTCGGGGAATATCAGCGCTGTATGCGGAGATATGAGACTCTCTTGCCTCACTTATTGCTTTATCACTTATCAGCCCTATTGCGTCAAGCAATTTATCAGTTGTCATAAAATCCATTCCTTTCTAAATGCAGTTTTAGTTTGCCTCTTGTTCGATAAAGCATAGATTTAACTTTGCTTTCGCTGTAGCCGAACTGCTTGCAAATTGCGGATAACGGGTCAATGTACCAATAGCGGCAGACGAACACCTTTCTTTCGATTTGGGGGAGCGATTCAATAAAGCCGTCAATAGATTGTGCCAGCTCCGCTGTTTCTATATCCCGCCCCACATCATTGTCCGACGGTAAGCAGTCGGCCAGTTCATCAAGCGCCAACGCGGTTTCGCCTCCGCCGCGCTTATCCCGCTTCTTATCCCTCCACTTATTCAAAGAGATACGGCGTGTAATCTTACCTAAGAAAGTTGATAAGATTGATGGTTTGTGCGGCGGCATACTGTTCCACGCCCCGTGATATGTGTCATTGACGCTTTCATCCGCGTCCTCGGCGTTGTAAAGAATATTGTACGCAATCGCGTAACAATACTTTCCGTACTTTGAGGCCGTTTCCTGTATAGCGTTTTCAGACCGCTGCCAAAATAAATCCACTATTCTGTTGTCATCCATTAACTCACCACCTCGTTTTTTGTCCTTCACATATCTACTCACCATAATTCTATTTTGGTTGCATGAAAAGAATAAATTTTTATAGCGACATCTCTTATGTGTCTAATATAAGCACTACGCCCCCACGGGCAAGCGTGCCAACACGCCGACAGGCGGTGATAATCACACGAAGCACGAACGGCAACCAAGCCCGCGGCAGCGCCCACGCGACACCTTTGCCCGCGAAGCGGGAAAGTGTCAGAGTGGGTCACACGCTTAGAATAAGCGGGTGATACGCCCGTCGCTCCTGCTGTGCCATTAAGCATAGTATAGTTGGAAAACACCGCAAAAACAATCCAAGCCCTTGACGGTCAGCTAAGCCGCCGGGGGCTTTTTACATAGATAAATCAATTCAAAAAAGGAGAGTATCACAATGGAAAACAAGGTTTTTATGGTTCTCGTGTTCCCAGATTTTGGTGCGGACACAATGAAGAAAATGCAAGCCATCATGCGCTTCATGGACGAGGGCTGCGCGTTCGTTCTCCCGATGGAGCCGGAGGACGAAGCGTATTCATTCGAGTATGAAACGGGCGCAGACCATTTGCCGATTTAACGGCACGGACAGGGGCGCGGCATAATCCGCGCCCCGCACTTTTTGAAAGGAGTGTTTTCATGGCAGACAAGACGGAAACATTGAAGCTAATACGCATGAACGAGGTCGAAGCCGAGGAAATCAAATGGCTGTGGTATCCGTATATCCCCTACGGAAAAATCACAGTCATACAGGGAGATCCCGGCGATGGAAAAACAACCGCTGTACTGGCTATCGCCGCCGCTGTGACAACGGGCGCGGCCTTGCCGGAAACGGGAACAGCCGCCGAGCCTATGAACGTCATTTTCCAGACCGCCGAGGACGGTTTGGGCGATACCGTGAAGCCCCGCCTTATGCAATCGGGCGCGGAGTGTTCGCGGGTGATTGTCATTGACGAGAGCGAAAAGGAATTGAGCCTGTCCGACGTTCGGATTGAACAGGCCATAGCGCAGACGGGCGCGAAGCTGTTTATCCTCGACCCGCTTCAAGCCTACTTGGGCGCGGATGTGGATATGCACAGGGCAAACGAGATTCGCCCGATACTCAAACGCATTAGCACAGTCGCGGAGAAAACCGAGTGCGCGATTGTGGTTATCGGCCACTTGAACAAGGGCGGGAGCAAGAGCCAGTACCGGGGCTTGGGGAGCATTGATATTCAAGCGGCGGCGCGTTCCGTTTTGACCGTCGGGCGTATCAAAGGCAAGCAGTATACCCGCGCCATCGTGCAAGGCAAGAACAACCTCGCGCCGGAGGGACAGGCCATCGGCTTTGAACTCGACCCGCAATCGGGCTTTCGCTGGCTTGGGGCGCTGTCCATCACGATTGACGAATTGCTTTCCGGCGTTATGCCGGAGCGCGATACCACATACGACAGGGCTATTGATTTTCTGAAAACGGAACTGGCGGACGGTGAGAAGCCCGCTGCCGCGCTGTATGAAAAGGCCGAGGGCATGGCTATTTCAGAAAGAACCTTGCGGAGCGCAAAAAAGGCGCTTGGGCTTAAAGCGTTCAAGCGTGACAAGCGTTGGTATTGGGCGGCTCTGCCATCGGCGGAGGGCGGCGAAGATGAAGAAAAGTAAGGCGGCAACATTTCAAGGCGGCAAGGCGCCTATATATACATCTTGCCGCCTTGAATCTTGCCATGTTGAAAGGAGGGGCTTATGGCTGATAAATGTGTAGTGCGAAACGCGCAGTACAGGCGCGGCGGCCTGAACAAGCGGGAGCGGCACAACGAGCGAAAAAACGCCGACTACATGAACGAGGATATTATCAAAGACCGCGCCGCGTTAAATGTCCATTTCAAGCCGAGCATGGGCGGGTATGAAAGCGCGTTTGACAAAATGCTTGCCGATGGAACAATCAGCACGCGCGGGCTTGGCAAAGACCCGTATATTGTGGATGAACTCGTCTTTGATGTGAACAGCGCATACTTTGAAAACCACGGCGGCTATGAGTATGCCAAAGCCTTTTTTGAAGAAGCCTATCGTTGCGCCGTTGAGGAAATCGGCGGGGAGCAATATGTTTTGTCGGCGGTCATGCACGCCGATGAACGCAACAGGGCTTTGTCCGAACAGCACGGGCGCGATATTTACCATTATCATTTGCACGTTGTCTATGTGCCTGTGGTGGACAAGGAAATCTATTTCAAGAAAAACAACAAGAACCCCGAACTCGCCGGGAAACTCCGCGAAGTCATTAAACAGGTCAGCCACTCGAAAAAATGGCCGAAACTGAAACAGGTGGACGAACACGGCGAAGTGAAGCGCAACGCCAAAGGCAAGGCCGTTTTAGTCAACGCCTATTCCCTGTTGCAAGACCATTTTTATGAACACATGAGGGCGGCGGGTTTTCGTGATTTTGAGCGCGGGGAGCGCGGCAGCACCGCCGAGCATTTGACGGTGCTTGAATACAAGACAAAGCAGGAAACGGAACGCGCCGCCGCCATGAGCGAGCAGGCCGACAAGCAACGGAAACGGCTTGATGTACTGGAGAAAAAAACGGCGGTTGCGAAAGGTGAAGCGGCTACCTTTGCAGATGTGGACGCGACAGGCAAGCCCGCCTTGCTTGGCGGCTTCAATGTTACGGCTGACGAAATGAAGAAGCTGAAAACGCTTGGCAAAGAAGGCGTAAAATCACGCTCTGTCATTGCGGAATTGAAAGCGCGAATATCTGAACTTCTCCGCAAAATCGCGGGGCTTGAAAAGGATTTGGCGCAATACCGTGGCATGGGTATCACCGACGACATGAAATATTATCGGGCGAAGCAACGCGCCCCGCGCCGGATGGCCGAGGTCGTGGCTGATGTCATGCACCAGCCGCCCGAAAGACCAGCGCCGGAGAAACGGGAGCGTGAGCGCGGCGCAAGATTGGAGAGATGATTATGATTGACAAGGAAACCATTGAACGGGCGCGGCGTGTGGACGTTATCGCCTTTTTAGAGCGGCGCGGCTTTTCGTTTGCGCCTGTGGGCGGCGCGTTCCGCTGTAAAGAGCATAAAAGCCTTGCCGTGAAATCTGACCGCCTTTCATGGTACTGGCACAGCCGGGGCGTTGGCGGTTACGGTGCGTTGGATTATCTGATAAAGGCTGAACAAATGCCGTTTCGTGAAGCGGTTGAAGCCCTAACCGAAATCAAGGCGGCGCCAACCTTGCCGGAGGTTCGGGACCAATCGGCCCGAAGCGCGGAGCCGCCGAAAACGCTTGTATTGCCGGAACAGGGGTTGCCGCTGCGCCTGTATGATTATCTTTGCAACAGGCGCAACATTGACAGCAATATTCTGGATTCGCTTATGCGGAAAGGAAAGCTATATGCTGACAGGCGCGGGAACGTGGTTTTTGTCGGGCATGACGAACACGGTACGGCACGTTTCGCTTCTCTGCGCGGTACATACGGCGATTGCGCTTTCCGTATGGATTGCGCGGGGAGCGATAAGCGGTACGGCTTCAATATGGCGGCCTGCGCCCCCTCTGACCGCCTGTATGTCTTTGAAAGCCCAATTGACGCAATGAGCCACGCAAGCCTTTACAACGCCGACACGGGCGATACAGGGGCATGGAAACGGCACAGCCGCCTATCTCTGGCGGGAACGAGTGACGCCGCCCTGCCTTTCTTTCTGAATCAGCATACTGAGGTCGGGGAACTCGTTTTTTGCCTTGACAATGACGCGCCGGGGCGCGAAGCTGCCGCGATACTGGCGCGGAAGTATGAAGCGATGGGCTACACGGTGCGGCTTGAACTTCCCAGGGGAAAAGACTTCAACGAGGATTTGCAAGCCCGTGTGAAGCAGCGGCAAGCCGAAAAGCAGACCCAAAGCGCACACATTGATGTGGACATTTAGCCTAACAAAAACAGCATAACAAGGGCGTTTTTCAGCCCTGTTTTCGAGTGGGCAAGGTGTTTATACCTTTTCCCGCTTTATTTTTCAACAGGCGCGTTTTTGCGCCGGAAAGGAAACGATTTTATGAGTACCGAGAACAACACCACGGCAACCAAAACTGAACAGCCCCCCGCACTTGTGAAGCGTATCGGGAACACCACCTTTGACATTTACCTGCATTTCAGCGAAACGAGCAAGGAAACCTTTACAGACAAGGTTTTGCGCTTGATACAGAATGACGCGCAAGTGAAGCCGCAGTAAATGCACATTCATTTTTTACTGTCCCTATTGACAAAAACCAAAAGGCGGCATTTTGGAACAGGTCGGGCGGTTTTTGGAGCGGCAGGGGTATACCATAAAGGTGTTCAACAGCATCAATTTCAGGCGGTCGATGCACTACAATCCTATCGGCTACATTCGGACGGAAAGCGATATTTTGAAGTTTGTGAACACGCTGATCCAGAACACGAAGGGCGACGGCAAGGACGGCGACGAGTTTTGGACGAAGGCCGAGAGCCTGCTGTATTCCGCGCTGATCGCCTACATCGTGTATGAAGCCCCGGAGCAAGACCGCAATATGACAACGCTGGTGGATATGATCAACGGGATGGAGGTAAAGGAAGATAGCGAGGACTTCAAAAACGCGATAGACTACATGTTTCTCGGCCTTGCGAAGCGCAAGCCAAATTGCTTTGCCGTGCGGCAGTATGCCAAATACCGCCTCGCAAGCGGAAAGACGGCTAAGAGTATTTTGGTATCGTGCGGTGCGAGATTGGCCCCGTTTGACATTTCGGAATTGCGGGAGATCATGAGCTATGACGAGCTGGAGCTTGATAAAATGGGCGACAGAAAGACAGCGACGTTCTTCACCATTTCAGACACAGACCAGACCTACAATTTCATCGTGGCGCTTGCCTTCTCCCAAATGCTGAACCTGTTATGCGAACGGGCCGACAACAAGTATCATGGAAGATTGCCCCATCATGTGCGGTTTTTGTGGGATGAAGCGGCGAACACCGGGCAAGTGCCGCAACTGGAAAAAAACTGCGCGGTCATACGGTCACGGGAAATATCTATCTGCCTGTTATTGCAGGCGCAATCGCAACTCAAAGCGATTTACAAAGACCATGCGGAAACCATTCTCGGCAATATGGACAGCGTGATTTTCCTCGGTGGCCGGGAGCACAGCACCATCAAGGAGCTTTCGGAGGTTTTGGGGAAAGAAACCATTTCCATGTATACGGACAGCCGGACGCGGGGGCAAAGTGACAGCTACGGGCTGAACCTGCAACGGCTGGGAAAGGAGCTTATGACGATGGACGAGCTAACGACCATGCCGGGTGACAAGTGCATCCTGCAACTCCGGGGCTTACGCCCTTTTTTCTCACCCAAGTACGACCTCAAAAACCATCCAAACTACAAGCACACCGCCGAAGCCGACAAGAAGCGCAACGCTTTTTATATGGCGCGGCTGGTTTCGCGGCGTATGGTTCCCGACCCGGATGAGCAGTACGACGTGTACAACGTGGAGCTTGATGGTGAGGGCGACGAGGATATTCTCAATTATGATGATCTGGATGACCCGGATGCGTATGTGTAAGGGCTTGGGGACAGGTTGGCCCGAAGCCCCGGAATATTACATGTGTGTGAAATGCTTTTAGATGCTGGTCACATTGATAATGCGGTAATCCAGAAACAAATCGCCGCAATCAAAGCCAATGGCGTCATGGTGTATCGTTCTTTTTTACTTTTAGACAAGATATTCATG
>QMCD01000576.1_pt1 | contig 34838 bp, 29 predicted proteins | sample 1821841 | NCBI WGS metagenome assembly QMCD01 (sample SAMN01991225, study PRJNA193472) | Termite gut metagenome, whole genome shotgun sequencing project. | isolation source: worker | host: Macrotermes natalensis
CGCCGTGCGGTCGCCGCCCGAGGTGTTCTCGGTGGCCAGAAGGCGGATCGGGTTGCCGCCGGGATAGTTGCCGTCGCCCGTGTCCTGCGATATGGTGAGCCAATCGCTGCCGGTTTGGGTCGTGGCGGGAGCGGGTCCCTCGCCGCTGTCGTCGAATACCTCGGCAGTCCATCCCTCCCAGTAATCGGTGGTAATGTAGAGTTCGTTGCCGTCGCTGGCAATGGTTTGCGCCGGTTTCGGGAAAACGAACCTGCTACTGCTCACGCCCAGCATATAGAGGCCGTTGGAGGTGACCTCCTTGATCTCCTCGTTCACCCAGTCGAGCACGTCGGCGTCGATATTGGCCGGGATGCTCTCCAGAGCCGTTATCTCGTCCACCATGCCGGGGCCGTTCACGTCGCCGATGGTTACGGAGTAGCTGTTGTTGCGAAGCACGGGCATGTAAGTCCACGTGAGACCCTGCGCCGTGTCGGTTTTTTTGGCGAAGTCGATGCGGTAGTAGGTGGTGGGGCCGCCGTTGTATTTGCCGCCTATCACCAGACACACGTTGTTTTTATACGCCTGACCGCCATCCTGCGCGTTGATGGGCGGGACGCCTGTCGCCGCCTCGAAAATATATATCTCGCCCCTGAGTTCGGTAGCGCCCGCCGACAGGAACCTGTCGATGAATTCGCCCGAATAGGGATCGGCGGTCGTGCCCGCCGGAATGCGGGGTTTCTGCGGCGGAGTGTTGAAATAGCCCAGCGACATGGTGTTGAGCGTCGCCCACGGGAAACCGCCGTTGGTCGCCGGATCGAGGTCGGGGATCAGATAGCCCTCCTTGTTGAAGTTGTAGACCCTCACCGATTCGAGGACGAATTTTTTCGTCGACGGATCGCCCTGTTTAGTCGCCTCTTTCAACGCCGAGCCCAACATCACGTCGACCTTGGCCACCATGCGGGTCAGATAGATGTCCTGCTTGGTGAAGCGCGGTTTTCCGGTCTCGGAATCTTGGGTAAAATCGTCGGTGTGAGCGATATTCACCCCCTTGACCCAGCCCCACATCGCCATATTTTTATAGCCGGGGGCGTCGGGGTCGGTACCCCATCCTCCCGAACCGGGGGTGGAGGCGCTACCCGTCATGGTCGCCTTCAGAGCAGTCTCCACATCCGCCTGCTTCGACACTCCGCCGACGAGCGACGCCGCGTCCAACAGCGAGTTTCCATTAGCCACGATCATAAGGTCGAATGTACCCTCCGGAAGCGTAACCTCGAAATCGAGTGTCGCCGAGGCGCCTCCCGTTCCCTTCAGGCTGCCGGGAACGACGCTCCCCGGATAGCGTCCTTTGAGGGTCTTGTTCACATCGGTTTTGAATGCGAGCACCCCTATCTCGTCCACCGCGTATTCGTCGGAGGCTTCGAGCGCGCGGGTCGCCTTCGGAGGAACGGGCACGGCGATACGAAGCGTGATCGCATCGCTTACCTCCCCGTTCTCCGGGTTTTCGCCGCCTTGCGACACATCTATAACGCAGGAGTTCGTCGATACAGCTCCCGCCAGGAGCAACAGTGCTAATGTAAGTTTGAAAAATCGTTTCATTGCTATATTTGTCTTATTATCTTTCATGGGGTTCTACCAGCCTATCGGATTCTCGTTCCACGAAGGCATCGACACCGAAACATTCGCGTCGAGATCGAAGCTGAACAGGATCGGAATGTACGAATCGTCCGTTATATTGTTCTCGGCGACGTACTCTTCGAGATTCACCGTGGCCAACTCTTCGCCCGTGGTGGGATGGTAGATGTTCACTTCCATATCGCTACGGAGCGGAATTAGCGCTGAATGGAACGCCGTGGTGAACATCGCGCGGCTGTCGACTGTCTCACGGACAGTGCGCCGGTTCAGGGTTACAGGCGTCAGGTGCGCGCGGAGCAGGAAGTCGTATTTACCCCCCGCGCCGATCTTTTCGACCCCGGGAGATTTTCCGTCCCACAGGTCGGTGTTCTCATAGCCCGTGAGAAAAACCTCCACTTTGCGGTGTGCCTTAGCGAAAACGAGCTCCTTGACGGTTTGGGTGGCGGGAAGCACCTCGACCGAGTAGGACGAGTAGTCGGGTTCGTCCGCGCGTGTCGACGCAGCGAAATCGGGATGGATCCCGGGTGTTTTATATGGTGCATAGTAGATCGGACAGCCCGTTTCGGAGGATGCGATCTCTATGAACGAATTTTCAAAATTACTTGCGGCCCCCATCACCGAATGGCGTGAATTGGCCGTAATGTTGCCCCAGGCGACAACGTGGTAGGTGCCGGGAACAACGGAAAAGGTGGTGGTGTGGCTGCCGTCGGCGGCCGTTTCGGAGACGCGCCTGGCCTCCAGAAAGTTATGGCCGGCATCGAACAGGAACACATCGACGGCATCGATATATTCGTCGAAATCCGCGTCGGCAACGCCCTGAACGCGAAATCTCAATAAAAGATTTTCGTCCGCCGCGCAGAGCGACCAGTCCTCGTCCGTTTTCCAACAGGAGGTTATAATTGCCGGGATGAGTAGCAGAATCAGGGCTGAAAATCTTCTTGTCATAATTTTTGGTATTGTTGCGGGGCTTCGATTCGTTAAAAAAGCCTTCCCCTGTCGGATCCCCTCCGGACAGGGGAAGGCCGGTGATACTCGATAAGTCGGGCTATTAATTCTTATTCCATACTATGGGGTTGTCCTGCCACGGCATCATCGTAACCTCCACGAGAACATCCACCGTCTCTTCATAGGGTCGTTCGGTGAGGTCGGTATAGTCGAACGCGATGTTGTCGAGAGTGTAGATGTTGGTTGGTTCGAACTCCGTTACCTCCGACGAGTCGCTGGTCAGTTTGAAGCTGTCGACGGTAAGGTACATGGGCCCCGCGATAGGGGTTTGGGCAACACCGCCGAATTTATATGCAATGTTCGTTATTTTGATGATGATGTGGGCGGCTTCTCCGGGGAACAGGTTGTAGGCCCAAACTTTGCCCGTGCCTGCCGCAAGTTGCCTCGGGTCGAGAGTTGCAGCGCCGCCGTTGTCGCGGAGCACAGAATAAGAGGCGTAACCGGTTGCCGAATAGTCGCCGTTCATTCCGTTGTCGATCTGGGGAGTGGCCGCAAGTACGGAACCGAGCGTCATCTCCGACCATGCGTGGTTGATGTAGATGCCTTCGACTGTGAAATCGGTGATGACGACCTCATTGGCGCCCGTACCTGAGGCGACGGCCGAGATCTTGCCGATTTGCAGGCGCGAGGCGAGGGCGTCGATCTCCACTTTCACGGATGCGGTGTACGGGGTACCTACACCGCCGGTAACGTCGATGTCGGCGGACACGGTGCCCATACCGTACATGGCAACGTCGTCGACGCTTCCGTTGGCTGAATTGATGTCGCCCACGGCGAGGGTCTTGGCAAGAACAGCGTTGATGTTCGTTTCCGTTGCCAGAGTGGAAGCGACGGCCGCGGGAATGTTGGAGATGATGTAGCACGATTTCGCACCGCTCGATACGCCCTCGATAACGGCTTCACCGGCGTTGATGTCGGCAAGGGTCACCTGACCGTCGGCGGCGGTACCGGTTGCAATGATCTCGACTCTGGTGTCGATCAGACCCGTCGCGTTGCAGAAGAAGATGTAACCGGGTTTGAGGGTCAGCAGAGTTCCATCGGTAACCTTGTCTCCAAGGGCACGGGTACCCGCATTCCGGGGATAGGTAACCTGGATTTTTACGGAAGTGGTTCCCTCTTCCGACCCGTCGAGGCCACCGGTGTCCTTGTTGCAGGAAGCCATAGTCATCATAGCCGCGAATGCCACGGCCGCTACTGTTTTTAAGTGTTTCATTGTTTTGTTTGGTTTAAAAAAATTAATGATTAAAGTTGGTTGTGAATATGTTTATCTGTTTTCGTAATAGACTTTTATGAATGCCCCGCTTCGCAGATACGGGAAATATTCGTTGAGCAGGTAACGGTATGTACTGCCGTCGCCCAGACGTTGCAACTCGCCGAGCCTGCCTCTGTTATTGCGGCTGTCCCATATCGGAGTGTTGTCGATGATGGAGAGTATCCTCCGTTTTTCGGGCAGACTGCTCTTTGCTACCATCGCCCTCAGGCCGCGCCAATCGACGGAACCGTTGTAAACCGCAATGCGGCCGTCGCTCATTCCGGTGTGGTCCATGATATATTTCTTGACCGACACCGCACGCTCGAAAGCCAGCCGGTCGTTTAACTGGAAACTGCCCTCGGGAGAGGCGAAACCTGCGACAACGATTTTCTCGATACGACTGTCGTGGGAAGACATTATCATTTCGATCACTCCGACAAGATTGGAAAGAGTTCGGGCATTGTCCATGTAATCGGCGTCGATGTCGTATCTCGCGACACGGAAAAAAATTGCAAGGGCGCTGTCGCGCTCGTCGTCGTAAAGTTTGAACGGCTCCTCCTCATCGAATTCCGACAGGGGAAGGACGAAAGTGAACGCCGTGGATAGACTGTCGGCAAGCGTAACGGGAATCCATTCGTCGGTCTTAGGAGTGATATCTGCAACGAGTACCGGTTGTTCGACGGGAAGGATATTATCCGCCACCAAAACATCGTTCAGCTTGTCGTAGTCGCAACATCCGCCCTCGACGCTTTCGAAAACGATCTCCGCTCCCCTCATCCACTCTTGAAAGGGGACGGTCGCCTGTGCCGTTATCGTCTCGCCGCCATGCGCCGTCATCGCGTCTTTGTAGGCGACCGTTTCGCGGGCGATCCACTCCCGGCGCCGACGGGCTATTTTCGAACCCCGTCCGTTGATAACGACGGCGGGAAGCGACTGACGGTATTCTCCGTCGGTTATAACCGGAGCGATAACGAGAGTATGGTTCCTTTTTACAGCTTTCCGTGCTATGGCGGCGGTGTAGGAGACCTGTACGGTTTCGCCGGCCTGTTCGATCGTCACTGCGTCGATCTTCACCGCACCCTCCGCAACGGATGTCTGTGCCCTCGACGCGGTCAGTGACGCGAGTAACAATATTGTGAGTGTAAATATCTTTTTCATATCGGATTATTTAATAAGGAACACAAGGTTGATTCCGAGATTCGTGGGGCCGAACCATGTCTGGGTGAACGGTTCGGCGTCGGTGGAGCACGTCAGACAGCTATACCTGTCGTATTTCATTCTGACAACCCCCGCTCCTGCGACAAATTCGACGTTCCACCGTTTGCCGATCGGCAGGTTGTAGCCGTAGCTTATGCCCCCGCCCCAGGCGTTGCCTTTATAACGATGATCTTTGTCGAAAAGTAAGGGGATGTTCCATCCACTGATGTTGTACTCGGAATAGAGCGCGTGCGCACCCAGAAAATGGCCGCTGAAACGCTCGCACAGCCAATACCGGTATTCGAGGCGGGCGATGCCGTGCAGCAGTTTTTTGTTTTGCGGCAGCCGGGCCTTATAGTTCCACGGGTTGTTGCTGTACGACAACTCGATAGTCGAACGCCGCGACAGTGCCGCCTCGGCCGAGATATTTGGAGTGAAGGTCGCCAGACCGTACAGCAGATCGACTTTCAGTGCGAATCGCGGCAGGGCGTTCTGCACATTCCCGTAGATATCGATGGGACTGTAATCCGACCAAAGGGGGGTCGCAGGTTCCGTAGGCGGCTCCGGTGCCTGTACGGGGACGGGATCGGGTACGGAAGAAGGTCTCCGCACCGGAGCGGCGCTCAACAAGAGCGGATTACTGGCCGAATACGAGTCCGACGTGCGGGGTCGAGGCCGGGGGGCGGGTTGGGTTCGCACCTGTGGTCTCGAATTATCGTTCGATGGGACGAATGCGATAAGCCGGTCGCGAATAACATACCTGGTATCGGTTCCCGAAACGAGAATATCCAAAGCCTCCTTCAGGGTCAACGCTCCCAAAGGCAAGACTATTGCGCGTGAAGGATCCAACGTATTCCTGTTGTATGAGACACGAACTCCCGCCTCGCTCTCTATCGTGAGTATGAACTCGCCGACGGTGGTGTTCGCGCGAAATACCGGGATCTTCCCGCTCTGGGCGCTTGCCTTTGCCACCGAGCATACCACCAGCAGGGAGAGCAATATCGACCGTAAAAAGTTTGGGTTAGTAAAAAGCATCGGTTCAATTATTTATCATCGTTTTGTTATCGTTACCGTATCGCCCTCGATTCCGTAATCGAATACGGGATTGATCGCCCGGATCAAAAACAACGCTTCGTCGAGTGTCGACCCTTCATCGAGCTTTACGATCATACCCTCCTCGGCCGGAACATCGGCGGCCACATGCACCGCAACTCCGAAATACTCTCCGGTTCGCCTCAAAGCCTCCCGCAATGAGACATCTTCCAGAATAAGTTCAAGTCCTCTGATCCTCGACAACGCCTCCGTGCTTATCTCGTGTAATTCGATATTGTGGCTCATCCTGTCGACGGTGGCTTTTTGCGAAGGTTCCAACACAACGGAATTGGCTCCCGAAGAGACCTCGACGCTTCCGGTCGCCAAAACCACCTCCGCAAGGGACTCGGAATCGGACGCCCTCATATTGAACTCGGTACCCAAGACCATCACGGCCACATCGCCGGCCTTCACCGTGAAAGGATTCGCGGGGTCGTGAACGACGGTGAAAAACGCTTCGCCGTCGAGTTCCAACGCCCGGTTCCTCGAAAAGTCCGCCTCGTCGTATTCTAATGTCGTTCCACCTTTCATCCTCACCCTCGAGCCGTCGGGAAGGGTGATCTCTTTTGTTTCGTCCACACTTGCGGCAATTACCACGGGTTCGGTGCCGGTCGAGGGTCTGTCCAAAAAAAAGTAACCTCCCACTACCAGCACGATCGGCAACAACACCGCCGCGGCACGCAACGCGACACGCTGCCATTGAACGACGCGCTTCGGTGTCACTATGCCATATGCCTGTTTGAATACCCTGTACATCATTCGCGTCATCTTATCGGGTTTGGACGCAGGTACGAGCACGTCGTGCATATAATCCTCCATCGCCTGCATCTTTTCGTTCATGCTCGCCGGGCTTGTGAACCATTCGTTCATGCGGACACGAAGGTCCCGTGGAGTGTTCTCATCCATCATCGCCTCTATGAGCTTCAGCGCCCTGTCGAGGACTTCCGGATCCATCTCCGGTTTTTCTTTTTTGTTTTTTGTTCGAGTCATCGTTGTTGGTCGGTCAACGAATAGCCTGTGATTCGTTCATTCCTTGTCGATTCCTTCTTTTCGGGGAGCGACACCCGTGGGATTACACCGTTCGTCACAAAAAAACGTGCAAACAAAAGCCTCATAGCTATCTCGAACTCGGGTGTTCCGCTATTGCGCATTATCCATTCATCGTACCGTCCGTGACCGCTCGCGCTTTCCGAGGGCGAAAGACTTAAAATCTTAAACGCTCTGAAAACCGCTTCCCAGTCCACACTGTTCAGATCGATGATGAGACTCTCTTCTTGTTTTCCCAGCCCTTCCATTTTTGCCAGATCAGTGGAGGTGCATTGTTGCCAACCTTACATAAATGAATACCGCATCGGTGGCAAAATCACGGAAAGAAAGGTGCACTTTTTTTGAAGCAAATTCAATCGACGTTCATAATCAAATCGTTAGGCATTCGCTTTTTAGGTTAGTAATAATGCCATAAATATTGCCGCGGGGAGTATTTCGCGGATGGAACTGCGCGCCTGATAGAGATGGTCGTGAACCGCGCGGGGCGAGATATCGAGTTTTAAAGCGATCTCGGCGGGAGAGAGCCCTCCCTTGTAACTGAGTTCATACACCTGTCGCCTTTGCTTGGGCATCCTGTCGATAACATACTCCGTGAGCAACGCTATTTCGCGGGCCGCCACCAGTTCGAAAGAGGAAACGCCCTCGTCGTCCGATCTGCCGGCTTCCGACACGTAATTATCCGCCGCCCGGTTCTTATCGAATAACTTTGTCGCGGAGTTCCTCGCGGCAGAGAAAAGGTAAGACTTCACCCCTTTGTCGACCTCTATATTGCCGCGCTTTTCCCAAATCCTGCAAAAGACGTCCTGCGTGATGTCCCGGGCATCCTCCACGGAGCCGGTAAGCCGTTTGAGCAGATAGAAAATAGGTCCGAACCACTGCATGTATATCTGCTCGAATGCGGCATCGTCGCCCGCTCTGAACCTTTCGAGCAGGCGACGGTTATCCTCCTGGGGGTCGGACTTTTGTTTATTATCCGGGTTAGTGTTCATTAGGTATCTGTTTGGTTATATGTTATATATAATAAAAAAGCGTGGCAACGCCGCACCATCCACTACCTCTGGCAAGGTTCACGAAGGACGAACATATACCACGCAGAAACGTCGCACATGGAATTGTGCAACATAAGCGTTAGCAATGCGATCATCCCTCGTGATTCTTAACTGCCAGATTAGTGGAACCAGGTGTGATCTATAAACTGTGTATGGATTAGTAGCCGGGCAAAGATAGTGTAAAAACCGCTTATATCGTATTTACATACATTAAATCGGAGAACTTCATCAATAAAAAAGCCCCCGTACAGGGGGCTTCGGGGTGGAAGATGGGGCTCGAATTGAGCGAGGCTATGCCGAGCGGAATCATCGACGGAGCGCCGACCTGCCGACCTTCGAAGCCGCAAGGCTTCGGTGGAGGCATCGTGCGACGAAGATAACCCTGAGCCTCATCGACACAAAAAGCCCCCTGCAAAGGGGGCTTCGGGGTGGAAGATGGGGCTCGAATTGAGCGAGGCTATGCCGAGCGGAATCATCGACGGAGCGCCGAGCCGCAAGGCTTCGGTGGAGGCATCGTGCGACGGAGATAACCCAGAGAAGCCCCATCGACACAAAAAAGCCCCCTGTACGGGGGCTTCGGGGTGGAAGATGGGGCTCGAACCCACGACCTTCGGAACCACAATCCGACGCTCTAACCAGCTGAGCTACGTCCACCATCATATAGGTTGGGGCTAACGCCCACAAGTGTACCCTTTACTATCCGTCAATTAAAACCGACGGCAATGATTTAGCGGAATTTCTTCTCCACCGAGGGTTAAAACCCTCGGTCGTAAACGCTCTTACAGAGCATTTACATGGAGCTGGAGCGAACTCTTAAGGTTACCCGCTTTGTTCTTGTGGATAACTTTGCTTTGTGCGAGTTTGTCGAGCATGGCGCTAACCTTGGGAAACAGCGCTTCGGCGGCCGCCTTGTCGGTGGTGTTGCGAAGGGCCTTCACGGCGTTGCGGGTGGTTTTGTGGTAATAGCGGTTGCGCAGACGGCGTACCTGCGTCTGGCGGATCCTTTTGAGTGATGACTTGTGGTTTGCCATTATTTCGTTTTCTTAATTACTTTCCAGTCATAAAGGGGCGCCTCCGTTAGTCGGCACCCCCGGTAGCCCATAGGAGAATCGAACTCCTCTTTCAAGAATGAAAATCTTGCGTCCTAACCGATACCGATAGACGAATGGGCCTTTTTGTTTTTCGTGGGGCAAAGATAGACAAAAAAACATTCACCGCAAATAAATGACTATTTTTTTTCATAATACATTGTCGCTTTCCTCTGTCCGGCTGTAAATGAGTTTTTTTTTGCCCGCCTGTGTTTGCGGTTAAAATATAATAGTTATCTTTGCACTCTCAAAAACCGCTCGGGGTGTAGCTCAGCCCGGTTAGAGTACACGTCTGGGGGGCGTGTGGCCGCTAGTTCTCTAGTCACCCCGACTGGAAAAAAGAAGATCCATCCGAAAGGATGGATCTTCTTTTTTCTCTTTGTCACAATCGATTAACGGATCGATTCGAGATGTTTTTCGAGTTCATGCACATTGGCCGATCCTGTGGAGCCCGCCGCGCGGAAATATCCGGCTGCACGCACGGGATCGCCCTGCATGTAGGATACGATACCCATGTTATTATTCCATTGGGCGCCGTGATGCTTCACTTTGCTCAGGAACGTCGCGGCCGATGTAACATCACCTCGCGCAAGAGCGGCGGCAGCGGCATTGTTATTGGCTATATCGCTGTCGGGGAATGCGCGCGCGGCGATCTCATTCACTTCGCGGAACTCCTCGGTACCGGGTTCATAGGTTTCGGCAATAAGGAACAACTCGTTCAGAGAGAGGTTGCGCGGTCTGGTACGCATGATCTCTTTCCCTCTTTCTATGGAGATAGGAGCGACCTCGAAGTCGAGTTTATAATCGGTGCGGCGAAGGCGCGGATAGATGTCGCGAACCATGGCATCATATCCCGCGCGATTGGCGGCTATCATTTGGCGATCGCGCGCGTCGTGGTTGTCGGAGCCGTTAATGATCGCAAGAAGCGACTGTTTGCCGACGATGTTCGACTCTTCGACCAAACGGGAGAGAGTATCCCAGTCTTCACCTTCGCCGTGAGTGGCGATAAGGCCCGACTGCAAGCCATAGCGCTCAATCAGGTAGTGCTTCAGAGCCACGGCTCTTCTCTGCGAAAGCGACTGGTTGCTCGGCCAGGAACCTTCGGGAGAGGCGTTGCCGGTGAGGGTAAGGCCAGTAATCGTGGCATCGGGATCGTCTTTCACAAGTCGGATGGTTTTATCGATGCGCGCGAGTTCGGCTGTGTTGTCGCGGAAATCGGGAATGATGGTCGAGTTTCCGACGGGGAATTCGAGGTAGGCCGAACCCGACTCATAGCGTATCTTGACCGGTTCCACATCGGGAACGATAAAGCTCGGAGCGAACCGCGGTTCATAGCGCACCTTAGCGACAGGAACAGGAATTGGAACAGGAATAGGTACCGGAACGGCTTCCTGTCTCGAATCTCCTCCGAAGATCAGGCTCACACCCAGCCGGGTGGGGCCGAAATAGTTCTTTCTGCGGTGACCCAACTCTTCGCCGCAATCCCCGCATTCGTATCTTTTATAGTTCTTGTGGGCGTAGCCTACACCCGCGGTGACTTCGAGTCCCAGACCGCGTGAGAAGTTCCAGCGATGGCCCCAACTGACACCCAAACCGTAGAGATCGCCCTGAAAGCGGTTTTCGTGCATATAGTCGGTGAACGGGCCGTTCCAAAGACCACCCACGTTGAAGAAGACATAATGGGCGTGTACCCCGAAGAAGTGGCCGCGGAACGTTTCGGCGGTCCAGTAACGGAATTCGGGCTGGGCGCCGATATGTTTCCATTTGGTGACTCCGTCTCGAAACGAGAACGGATTCCACTGCCCTGTAATGTCGAGGGAGGTGTGTTCGCCCGTCCTGAACTCGAAAGCAAGGTTGAGAGAGGTCGTCAGGTCGGCAAGCAGATTGGTTTTGATGTTCCACGTAGGGAGCGATATCCCGTTCTCCGCCCGGTATTCGTCCCATTTTTTTGTTTGAGCCGCAAGGGTCATCGGCGCTATGACCGAGAGCAGCAAAAGTGTATAACGGAATCTCATGATCGCATTGTATTTCGGTTAAATTAATGCCGTTGCGAAAACTTTCCGCCGAGCGGAAAACAGTCGTTCACCGTGTTTCACATAAAACATGCCAAAAACCTATCGGGCTTGTTTCCACACAAAAAACGAACCTCCCGCCGGAGATCGACGGGAGGTTCGTTATAACGAAAAGATTATCATCTTTTTCGGGTGAACAGCCCCACTATCAGAAGCAACACCACCGCTCCGACGACCGCGACGAGTAGCTGCCAGATCAGGCCGTTCCCGCCCACGTTCACGAAGCTCATCAGCCAACCGCCCAGAACCGCGCCGACGACGCCGACCAAAAGATTGATCCAAAAGCCCGAACCCGAACCTTTGACGATCAGACCGCCCAGCCATCCCGCGACCAGACCGATGAGAATAAACCATACAAAACTCATAATCGAAATGTTTTAAAGTGTTAGAAGAGACAATGCGTTATAGTCCTCAACTATCGTACCAGAGTCACACCTATCGAAGGTAATCGAGAGCCGATCCGCTCACCTGAAGTAGCGATATCTCGCACATTTTGGTATTATACTGCGCCACAAGCAGGCGTTCTTCTCCGGCCAAAAGGCTCATCTGCGCCTCACGGAGCTCGATTCCAGCCATGACTCCGGTCATATAGAGGTCTCTGGCGGCCTCGTAGTTCTGCCGCGCCGAGATGACGTTCTCGCGCTCGAGAGCGAGCAGTTGCAGATTGTTCCGGTAGGCCTGCCAGAAAGTGGCCAGGTCGGCTTTGAGCGAGGTTTCGATCTCTCTGACCCTCAACAGGGCGTTGTCAGCCTCGATGCGGGCGTTGCGTATCTCGCGGCGGCGGTTACCGTCGAAGATAGTGAAGCCCAAGGACAATCCCGCGTCGGGGCCCCACACGTGGCGGCTGCGGATATCTCCGCGCCGGTATGTGTTCGCCGCATAGCCGTATCCGGCATTCAGGCGCAGATAGGGATAGGCACGTGAGGTCACGATCTTCGCATCGAGACCAGCGAGCGTACCGCTTCGTCGGGCATGGGCGAGTTCGGCGCTCGTGCTCATCATACGGTCATAGAGTTCGCTCCATTCGAGGCTTTCGTCGATCCCTATCAGGGTATCCCTGACCGCGAACTCACAGTCGACATCGTCGGCGGCCATCAACTCGTTCATATTTATCCGCGAGGTTGCGATCCGCTCCTTCTGGGTGATATAGAGCGACGAGTCGGCATTGAAGTCGACCCTTGCCTGAAGTACCTCGGGACGCGAACCGTTACCCAGCAGATATCTCGCCTCGGCGATGCGGAGCCTTTCACTCGAAAGCAACACGGCATACTGATAGTTCCTCAGACGGATCGTTTGCTGAATGTAGTTGTAGTATTCGGCGGTGAGCTGGGCGACGAAATCCTCGATGGTGATACGCGCCGAGAGTTCTCCCATGGCTTCGAGTTCGCGCAGGCGTTTCCAGTTGGTCTGAACGCTCATGCCGTTGAAGATCGTCCACGACACGTCGAGTCCCGCCGAAAAAATCCCCGAAAGGGCGCCGCTCTCTTCACTCACCGTACCTGTGCGGGGGGTGGTGCGGGTTGCGTCGAGAGCAGCGTTGTATCCGGAGGTCAGGTCGATCGTGGGAAGGAAACCCGCATTTCCCCAAGTGGCGTTGTTATGGGCGATCTGTTCTTCACCGCGAGCGATCTGAACCGAATAATTTTGCATCAGACCCAACGCCAGGCACTCCGGGAGTGTATAAACCTGGCTTTGAGGAACGGGCATCGGCCCCCCGATCGTCTTTAATTCGAGAGAATCGGCATGGGGTATCTGCACGCCGGTTTGTGCCGCGGCGGACAATGCCGTAAGAGAGGCCGCCAGCATTGTAAGAGCAAGTTTGTGACCTTTGCCTTTCACCTTCTTATCTTTTTTGTCCTTCTTTTTTTCTTTTTTCTTCTTTTTCTTTTTGGTGTCGCCGTCGATTCCGAAATCGTCGGGATCGTCGGGATTCGGGCCATCGATCGCAGGCTCTATGTGACGATCGGTGGAGATGTAACTGTACATCGCAGGCACGATATAGAGGGTCATAATGGTTGAAATGAGCAATCCTCCGGTCACGGCAACGCCCATCGCAATGCGCGACTGCGCTCCCTCTCCCGAGGCGAAAGCCAACGGCAACAGTCCCAGAATGGTGGAAAAGCTCGTCATCAGAATAGGGCGCAGACGCTGTAGCGATGCGCCGAGAATAGCCTCGCCCTTAGCCTCTCCCGCAGCCTGTTTCTGGTTGGCGAACTCGACGATCAGAATGCCGTTTTTGGCGACGAGCCCGATCAGCATGATTATCCCGATCTGACTGAAGATATTCATCGTCCCGCCGCTGAAGTACATGAACACGAGCGCTCCGGCCACAGCCAACGGTACCGTGAGCATGATGACCAGCGGATCCTTGAAACTCTCGAACTGCGCCGCGAGTACCAGATAGATCAACACGATGGCCAGAATAAAAGCGAACATAAGCGAGGAGGCGCTTTCGCGGAACTCTTTACTTTCGCCCGAAAGGGCCGTGCGGAAGGTGTCGTCCAACACCTCGGCGGCTATGCGGTCCATCTCGGCAAGTCCCTGACCGATGGTGTATCCTCGCGCCAAACCGGCCGAGACGGTCGCCGCCACGAAACGGTTGTAGCGATAGAGTTGCGGAGGAGCGATGTCCTCGTTGATCTCCACGAGGTTGTCCATTTGGATCATGCCACCGGCGTTGTTGCGAATGTACATCGACGAGAGATCGGCCGGACGGTTCCTCTGCTGGCGGTTGATCTCGCCCAATATCTCGTACTGCTTGCCGTTCATGTAGAAATAGCCCATCCTCTGGCCCGACAGGCCGTACTGCAAAGTCTGGGCGATATTTTGTGTGCTGACCCCCAGCAGGTTAGCCTTGTCGCGATTGATGGATATGCGCGCCTCGGGCTTCGTAAACTTCAGGTTGACGTCCGACATCTGGAAAACGGGACTACGGTTAACCTCGTCCATGAAACGCGGTAACACCTCGCGAAGTCGCTCGATATCGATCGACTGCAACACATACTGTACGGGCATCCCGCCACGGCCGCCTCCGAAAGTGGAGCGCTGCTGGACGAACGAGCGGGCCGCGGTGCGCCGGGACACCGCCGCCGAAAGAGCCTCGGCCACCTGCATCTGCGAACGCTTCCTTTCGCCCAGAGGATCGAGTTCTATCTGGACATTACCCGATCCGCCCCCCACTCTCGCGGTGACGAACTTCGCCTCCGGAACCAATGAGTCGACCAGCAGGTTTATCTCTTCGGTGTAATCCCTCATGTATTCGTAGGTCACTCCCTCGGGCCCCATGGTACGGATCGAGACCGACGAGCGGTCTTCCAGCGGGGCGAGTTCGGAAGGCACCGCCGTCCAAAGCCACACAATAATACCTATCATAGCCGCCACGATGGGTAGCGCCATCCACCGGCGGCGCAAGAAAGCCGAGAGCGAACGGTGGTATATTCCGTTGAGCCACTCGAAGAAAGGCTCGGTTTTACGGTAAATCCAATTCTTGCGCTCGCGCCTTTTGAGTATCTTGGTCGAAAGCATCGGGGTGAGCGTCAACGCCACGAAAGAAGAGATCGCGACCGCACCCGCTATCACGAGACTGAATTCGCGGAAGAGCCTTCCCGTCATACCCGACATGAACACAATGGGCAGGAAAACCGCCACAAGGGTTATCGTGGTGGAGAGAATGGCGAAAAATATCTCCTTGGCCCCCTCGATACCGGCCTCGCGAGGAGCCATTCCCCGCTCTATCCTTATATATATGTTCTCGGTCATCACGATGGCGTCGTCGACCACGAGGCCGATAGCCAACACCACGGCGAGCATGGTCAGCGTGTTGATCGAGAATCCGCAAATGTACATTATAAAGAACGAACCGATCAGACATACCGGAATGACGACCACCGGAACGAGCGTCACCCTCCAGTCCCTGAGGAACAGGAAGATGATGATGATGACGAGCAGGAACGCCACCCACACGGTCTCGACCACCTCGGAAATGGAGGAGCGGATGAAGCGGGTGCTGTCAAACCCGTAGTTCGTGACGACGTCGTCGGGTAAGTCTTTTTTCATCGCCTCCATGCGCTCGTAAACCGCGTCGGCGATCTCGATATGGTTGGCTCCCGGCTGCGGGACCACAACGACTCCCACCATCGGAATTCCGTTCATCTTCATGTATGAGCGCAGATCGCGCGGACTGAGTTCCGCCCAGCCGATGTCCCGAAGGCGCACCACCCTCTGACCGTCGGTACGGATGATAAGGTTGTTGAACTCGTCGGCGGTGTGCATCAGTCCAAGAGTGCGGATCGAGAGTTCTATGGTGTTGCCCTCGATACTCCCCGATGGCAACTCCACATTCTCACGGTCGACCGCACTCTTCACGTCCATCGTGGTGACGCCGTGGGCCGCCATCTTCACCGGGTCGAGCCAAAGGCGCATGGCGTAACGTTTCTCACCCCATATCTCCACCGCCGAGACGTTGTTGATGGTCTGCAACTGCTCCTTGATCGTGAGGTCGGCTATCTCCGATATCTCCAACAGCGAACGCTCGTCGCTCTGCACGGCCACCATAAGAATGGGCATAGCGTCGGCGTCGGCTTTTGTCACAGTGGGAGGGTCGCAGTCGCGCGGAAGATACCTTTGGGCACGGGAAACCTTGTCTCGCACGTCGTTGGCGGCGGTTTCGAGCGGCACCGACAATTCGAACTCGACCGTGATGCGGCTCGACCCCTGGGACGAGACGCTGGTGAGCGAACGGATCCCCGGGATACCGTTGATGTTCTGTTCCAGAGGTTCGGTGATCTGGTTCTCGATGACATCGGCGTTGGCCCCCGGATAGGAGGTCATTACGGTGATGATGGGATTGTCGACACTCGGATACTCTCTCACCCCCAGATAACTGAAGCCGATGAACCCGAACAGCAGGATCACCAATGAGAACACTGTCGCGAGAACCGGACGCTTTATGCTTAACTCGGAAATATTCATATTCAATTACGAGTTACGAATTACGAATTACGAATTACAGTCATGGGATAACAGACTCGTAATTCGTAATTTTTAATTCGTAATTTAAAGATTTTCTATTCTCACGGGAAGCCCCTGCCTCAACTGAAGAGCCCCGGTAGTGATTAACGTGTCGCCCGGCATGAGGCCGGTTATAACCTCGATCGCCGCGTCTGTCCTCTGTCCAGCCTGAATATCGACCGGCTGGGCGGTACCGCCTCGATAGAGATAGACCTTGTCCACACCCATCTCCTTAATGACCGACTCGGCCGGGATCACGATGGCGTTCTCGTGCTCGTAAAGGGTGATAGCCACCGTCGCGTAACGACCCGGCATCAGTTGAACGCGGCCGTTGGGATAGATCGCCTTGACATCCAACTGCTGGGTACTCTGTTCGATCTCCGACGCAACGGCGTAGACCTCGGCTTCAAAGGGATCGAGGAAGCCCTCCACACTGAACTGCACGCGGGTTCCGCGCCGGACGGCATTCATATATTTTTCGGCGATCGAAAAACTCAGTTTCAGGGGAACTATCTTCACGAGGCGCGCCACGGCGGTGGTCGGAGAGGCCCACGCACCCTCGCTGACGTAGCGGAAACCTATCACTCCGTCGAACGGTGCGCGGAGTTCGGTCTGCGCGAGATTGGCCTTCACGAGGTCGATATCGGCGCGAAGCATCGCGAGTTCGGTTTGGGCCTGCTCGTAAGCCTCGCGGCTGACAGCGTCCCTCTCCAGAAGTTCGCTCTGGCGGTAGAGCCTGTCTTCGGAGAGCTTGACCTGCGCCTCGAGCTTTTTGAGTTGCGCCTGAAGCGGTTCGTCGTTTATTTTTGCCAGAAGTTGCCCTTTCTCGACGGCGGTGTCCTCATTAAAAAAGATACCCGTGATCTTTCCCGAGGTTTCGAACGCGAGGTCGACCACCTCGTCGGGAAGGATATCGGCCGTAATATTCTCGAGGGCGAACAGCAGGGGCTGCTGTCCTATCACCAATCCCCGTACCGGCAGGACTCCGCGTCCCGGACTTGCTGTTACACCGGCAGGGCCTTCATCGGGCTTTTGCCACACGACACGGTATATGACGATGCCCGTCACCAAGACGGCTATCACGGCCAGCGCCACCCATCTGTTAGTAGATTTCTTCATCTTTTTCTGAAAAAATTGATATCTTTCAAAGTTAAGTATTCTTCGTGTTAAATGACACGATACTCGAGGTGAAACGGAAAAAAAAGAGGGTCAACCGACCCTCTTTATCATCAATAGATTAGTTCCAATTCGTCGACATACATTAGCGAACCCGGGCCGTCATCGGCGAAAGTCGGAGTATTCTTCGAACCGGTTCCCGCGATGAAATAGTTGCAGTTCTTACTTGCCGTCACCAAGAGATAGAGCTGGGTATTGGCGGGCAGAGGCTCATCCTCGCCTATAAAATATTCCATCTCGATATTGAACTCGTCCCACTCGGCCTGCTCACGGCTACTGACGAACGCGCCGTATGCAAGCACTCCATCGGCGTTGCGGGAGAAATCGACGAACCTCGCGGGAGTCGTGTCGACCGTGAAAGGTATCTCCCTGCCGTCGGGCGAGGCCCACAGCGCGACGCAAACGTGAAGCGAGTCCATCGAACCCAGCCACTGCTGTTTAGTGAGGCCCGCGGGGTTCAGTCCGACGTGACTATCGCTGACAGCGTCGATGGGTTGCGGAAAATATTTATACCATCCCTTAAGTCCCGCCGGTTTGGTTTGCCAGTTGTGACCGAGTTCGCAGGTCGCGTCGTAACTTCCGGGTTCATCGGAAAGACCGCCGAACCTGCCGAAATAGATATTCCCGCCTGCCGCCTTGACAAGTGCGTACCGGGATTCGAGCCTCACGGCACGGCCTTCGGGATTCGCAGGACAACCCTCGCCCGGCTCGGTGGGAACACTGTTGCTCGGAGCGAGCAGAGTGACGCCCTCATTGCCGGTGTCCCACCATCTGTCTTTTTCCCACACGGCGCCTTCGGGCCAGGGGTTCCATGTCGGCCGCCAGCCGGTGGTACTCCACTCCTCGAAGTCGCCTCCGGGCAGAGGCCTGTCGGCTGTGTAAGCCGGTGTCGCCGAGATCGTCCATTCGTAACGGGCGGCGGTTGTCACCGAGACTTTCAAAGGCGTCGAAAGATCGAGCACGCTACCTGCGACTACATCGCACGAGGCGGTCTCGATAAGTTCGATGCGTGTCACCTTCACGGCGGAGAGGTCTGCCCCCTCCCCCATCTCGATATTCACGGTGCGCGTGGCGGTATTGATCGACGGGGTGCGGGTCTGCCCCTCGACCTCCAGCGCGGTGATCTCACCCACGATGTCGGGAGTGAGTGTCAGAGGCTCGATACAGGAAACGGCAATTACGGCAACAAAGGCTGCCGCAATTCTCCTGACATTAATTCGTAATTCGTAATTCATAATTCGTAATTACAGATAGAACGTTGCGCCGAAATTGATCGATAACAGGTCGAACCGCGCCGAGACGTTGTGCGTCGTGCGGCTACCGGGCCGGGGAAGGGCGTCGATCTCGTCCGGAGTGGTGGCCGCCGTCGACGCCTTCTGGGTCAACTTCTGGAACTCGTACCCCAGCAGGCCTATCTGCAACTCGATCGCCATCGAGTTGGTGACGAAAACCGTGGCGCCGGGCGAAAAACCGAGCCGGAAGTTGAGCGTTTTCTGATGCGTCGTGCGTTTGAAATCCCCCGCCGCCGTGGCACCGCTGTCTTCGCGGCCGCTTCCGCCGCCGATACCCGCCTGAACCTCATTGAAGAACAGGAAACGCTTGCTGGCGCCGAGTCCGACATAATAGCGGTACGACACGAAGCCCATGAAGTTGTCGCTCTCGTGGCGGTATTTGAGACCGGTGTCGCCGAAGAGCATCGTGGCGAGTTCGGGCGTCAGATGGAATTCGGCGTCGGCCATGTCGAACAGAGAGCGGCGATACTGAAAACGTAAACCGATAGATTGGTTGTTGGCAAAAACATAGTGCACCATCGGACTGACGGTCAACGTGTTGCCTCTACTGTTGAGTGCGTCGAGAATGAACACGCCGTAGTCACGGTTGTCGTGCTGCGAATAGCCTCCGCTGATTCCCGCGACCCACATTCCCTTGGGCATCGAGGGTGTGCGGGTGTCGAAAGCGAGGCCGCGGTCGAACTTCACGCGTCGGGGGAGTTTCCCCTCTCCCGTATTTTGCGCGTTAGCCGCCGTGAAGGACACGGCGGCTAAAAGCGCGAACATCAATATTTTTCGGATCATTGTCTATTTCTTAATAAACCAATTGAAAATCGTCGATCTGCAAAACGCTGGCGGTACTGCCGGTCAGGTAATCTCCGTATTTACAGGAAGTTGCCACAATCACGATATGGGTCGGAAGAGCATCCGATTTATATTTGATGGGGATGTCAAATTCAGTCCAATCGGTAACCGGCAACTTCGTATCGACTCCGGTATCGGATATTTGACCGACCCCGATAACATAATCGGCATTGAAATCTATCAGAGTATTCAAATCGCCGGTGTTGACGACCCTCGGTTCGTCCCAGTTGGTAAGCATTATGTATATCTGATATTCATCCTGATCATCGACTGCTTTTCCCGAGGCGGCGCTTGCATGGGTAATCTTCCCCGGAGCGGCTTTATACCATCCCTTAAGTGCCGTCGGACGTCCCGAGAACGGCCTTCCGAAATTCACATTCGCTCCCAACGGGTTTGCAGTTATTTCACCGAAGGTTCCGGTATAAATATTACCGGCGGCAAATTGCCCGAATGCTATGGTCGATTGCATCTTTACAGAACGACTGCCGCTCGAACCCGTCGGCTTGTCGGTTTCATCGTACATGGTGATGTTATTGGCACTCAGTATACTGATTCCTACATTGGCAGTATCCCAAAACTCTGCTATGGGCATCCCGATATTATCGTATGTCAAAGTTGTGGAAGGACACCAGATATTCCCGAACCATGCCGCATAGGGAGTCCAACCCTCGAACCCGCCGTTGACGAGTCCAGGTGTGTTTTTTGTATTGTCTATGAAACTCAACTTCAAGGTTTTGCTTTCGCTTCCATTCACCGGGTCGCTGACCGTTATGGCAAAGTCCGCAGTAAAATCGCCCTGATTGAGGAATAATGCCATAAGGGACATGAATCCGGTGAGATCGAATTCGAGTTCGGGTTTACCCCTGACGGCGTTGCCATAAGGCAGACTATTTTTAAGAATGGTTCCGAACATCGGGGATTCAAGAGCGTTCAAAAATGCTTCGCTGGGGTTTGCCAGATCGAATTCACCTCCGAGTCCCATTCCGTCCAGGGCTTGAGTGAAACCGCCACTCGTTGACTCTATGTCGACAAGAAGTTTATCTATACCTTTAGTTGCGGCCAGATTTATCTTGAGAGGAGTTTCCTGTACTTTCGAAAGCAGGATAATTTGCTTTTGGGCGATATCGAAGCCGTCGCCGGTGATAGACACTTCACCCGGGATGTCGTCGACAAAGGCGAGTTTCAGAGTTTTGGTATCTTCGTTCTCCAGATCGTCGACGACCGTCACCTCGAAATCGACGGTACATTCGCCCGCCATTCCGAATATCACGGGCAGGAAGCTCGTTACGTCGAATTTTATCGCCGTTTTATCCTTTACATCGTCGCCGTAAGGCAGGGTGATCCCCATCATCTGGGGCAGCATGGCGAGTGTTCCGGCCAACTGGGGGGTAGGATTCGCAAGGTCGAATTCTTCGTTGAGACCCGCCACTCCCAGCGCTCCGTTGAAAGCGGGGTTCTCGGTTACGATCTTGACGAGCAGTTTGTAGATGCCCCTCGCGGAGGTCACATCCATTTTGACGGAGGCCGCCAGAAGGGTCGACGCGTTGATCGTCTGCACCTCGGCGATATTGAACCCGTCGCCGGCGACAGACACTTTGCCGCCGTCGTCGATAAGGCTGAGTTGCAGGGTTTTCTCGTCTTGTACGTCGGTGTCGTCGATCACTTTCAGCGTAAAATCGGCAGTAAGATCGCCGCCGACGCCACCCATCTGGGTTGTCCTGAATATCAGTGGAATGAAAGTCGTGATATCGAAACTGAGTTCGGTTTTGTCTTTCACGTCCGCACCGCTGGGCAGGGTGACATAGAACGGCTCACCGGCAATTGCCGCAAGTTTTGCAAGCAATACTTCGTCGGGATTGGCAAGATCGAACTCTTCGTCGAGGCCCACCATATTCAATGCCGTGCTGAAAAGTTCGTTCTCCGAAGATATCGAAATGAGTAGTTTGTCGATGCCGCGAGCGGAGGCGATATCCACTTTAACGGGGAATCCTTCCGCGGAGGTCGTTTCGGTGTATTTGATCTCCAGCACCTCGTCGATATCGAATCCGTCGCCGGAGATGGATACATCGCCCACGATGGGTTCCGGGTCGACTTCAATGGTGCAAGTCGCAGTCTTACCACTACCGTCGGCGGCCGTGGCGGTGATGGTGGCGGAGCCTACGGCGAGGGCAGTGACGAGGCCGTTCTCAACGGACGCAATCGCCGGAGCGCTACTCGACCATGTGACGCTCTTATTCTCGGCCTCCTCGGGCAGAACGGTGGCCACCAGAGTTACAGTTTGGCCGACCTCGAGAGTCCTGGAGGTGATGTCCAGCGAAACGCTCTCGACCTTAACGGGCTCGGGAATAGGCTCGGGTTCAGGTTTACAACCCGTAAAAGTCAGCGCCGCGAAACCGAGTGCGGCAAATGCCAACAGTGTAAAATTCTTCTTCATCTCTTTTAATGGTTTGATATGATTTAATGCTTCAGAAAATACATTAACGTATGGCACAAAGGTAGCCGTTTTTTCCGAACCGCCAAAGAATTAAGCCGTTTTGTCGATAAAATCCGATAGTTTGCAGATAAACACGCTACTCTTCGGCAGGAAGATTTCGCAGGCATCGCACGATATGCGTGTCTGCATGACTGAAACCTGCACAATGTTATGATTTCGTTAAATATCGGCCCGCCATCGGGCGATCTATAACTTTATCAATACTTTTGCCCCTGTTCTGTAACATGACATTATTATGAAAAGGGCTGTCATCACGGGTATAGAAGCGTCTCTGCCCGACTATATTCTCACAAATCGCGAGATCGAGGGATTGGTCGACACATCCGACCAGTGGATACGCGAACGCACCGGCATCGTCGAGAGGCATATCCTGAAACAGGACGGCCTCGGTACCTCCGAAATGGGAGCCGACGCGGTGCGTAAACTGCTTGCCGCTACGAAAACCAACGTCGGCGACATCGACATGGTCGTCTGTGCCACCGTCACTCCCGACATGCTGTTCCCCGCCACCGCCAACATAATTTCCGACAAGGTGGGTATCCGGGGAGCGTGGGGATTCGATATCAACGCCGGTTGTAGCGGATTCATATATTCGTTCGCCACGGTGGACGCCTTCATTCGCGCAGGTCGCGCTAAAAAGATCGTTCTCGTGTGCGGCGAGAGGATGTCGGGGATTACCGACTACACCGACCGCAACACATGCCCGCTGTTCGGCGACGCCGCGGTGGCGATGCTGGTGGAGCCGACCGACGATCCTAACGTCGGCCTCATAGACTATGAGAACCACGTCGACGGGATCGGACGCCATTTCCTGTATCAGAAAGCGGGCGGTTCGTGCTATCCTCCCACCGCGGAGACCGTCGCACGGCGCGAACACTTCATCTATCAGGACGGCAAGACGGTATTCAAGTATGCCGTCAGCAACATGGCCGACGTGTCGGTCGACATGATGGAGAAACACGGTCTGGAGGCCAAGGACATCGCCTATCTGATTCCGCATCAGGCAAACTTGCGCATCATCGCCGCCACGGGCCACCGGATGGGTCTGGCCGATGACAAAGTTCTGGTCAATATCGAAAAATACGGTAACACCGCGGGCACTTCGATTCCTTTGGTTTTGTGGGATTTCAAAAACCACTTCAAGAAGGGCGACAACCTCATAATCTCCGCTTTCGGAGCGGGCTTCACCTGGGGAGCGATGTTCTACAAGTGGGGGATCTGACCTTTCGGGGTTTCCGGAGTGAAAAAAGCTGACGGCCTGTGATGCGGGCCGTCAGCTTTTTTATGGTAGCGGTTTCGAAAGCCGGTCCGTCACAGCGGCCGGACGGAATCGGTGAAGTTGTCGACGCGGGGAGTTCCGCGATAACGTAGCGACGCCCCCTTGTCGGTGCGAGTGGTAAGGTTTTCCGAGACGTTGGTAAGAACTTTCGAGAAACCCGTGACACTTGCGTCCAATTCCCGGAGAGCGAAATCCTGAGCCCTGACACCGGCGCTCCCCGTGACTTTCCATTGACCCCGGTTGCCGTCGCCGTCGATTTGCAGGGAGGAGAAACCCGATACTTCGAATTTCGACAGGCCCACCCCGCGGGCGGTCATTTCCGTCTGGGCGCTCCCCGTCACCGAAACGGTAAGGTCGCTCCCCCCGGCATCGACGTCGGCATACGCCTTGGAAAAGCCGGATACGTCAAGATTCAACTCTTTCACGGTGAAATTTCCGGCGGAAAGTTTCGAGCTTCCGCCGACGGTCCACTGTCCCCGGGCCCCGGCACCGGTGAGACGCAGGGAGGAGAAGCCCGTTACTTCTATTTTTGAGTTCGCCGCATCGGAGGCGTCTATCTTGGCCTTCGACGAGCCCGAGATATTCGTTACCAGATATGTCGTCCCTTCGAGGGTCAGCCTTTCCAACTCCGAAAAGCCACTACACTGCACTTTCGCGCGGGAGCTCGACACACTCAGTTTCCCGGTTATCGCACAGCTGCCCGACAGCGCTATTTCGAGATTCTCTCCCGTGAAAGAGTCCGTCGTGGTCAGGGAGGTGAAGCCCGAGAGGCGAACGGTGTTCAGGGTCGGCAAATAGAGGGTCAGTCGTATGGTTCTGTTTCCGCCGGAGATACGGTTGAAAGATTTTCGTTCTCTCTGGGTCATATCCCGGATGCCGGCCGACACCACTCCGTCGCCGCTGATGGAAATATCCAGATAGGGTTCATATTCTTCGTTTTCCATTTCGACGACAGCTTTGGTCAGGTGGCTTTTAACGAGCACGACTTCGCACGAGCCGGATACCGAAACTCCGGTGATCCGTTCACCCTCGAAACAGGTTTTGGTTACCGTGTGTTGTGCGGACACGGCGCCGGGTGTGGCGAGCAACAGGACGGCAAACGCCAAAAAGAGATTTTTCATGGTTCACGATTTGGGGTCAAAGCGATTCAAGGATGCGTTTAAGGACTACCTGCGCCGATATCTCGCGGTTGGCGGCCTCGGGGATAACTATCGAGGCGGGGCTTTCGATCACATCGTCGGTAACTATCATACCCCGGCGCACGGGCAGGCAGTGCATGAAAAAGGCGTTGTCCGTGAGAGCCATTTTTTCGCTGTCCACCGTCCAGGCGCGGTCGGTGCTTAATATCTTTCCGTAATTCGGATCGGCGTAGGCGGCCCAGTTCTTGGCGTAGATGAACTCCGCTCCTTCGAAAGCCTTTCTCTGGTCGTATTCGACTTTCGCATCTCCCACGAAGGCGGGATCGAGCTCGTAGCCGTGCGGGTGGGTGATCACGAAGTCGTAATCGGCGGCGTTCATCCATTCGGCGAACGAGTTGGGAACGGCCTGGGGAAGCGCCCGGGGATGGGGAGCCCACGTGAGCACGACTTTGGGACGCTCGGTGCGCTTATACTCCCCGATGGTGATAAGGTCGGCGAAACTCTGGAGCGGATGCCTCGTTGCGGCCTCCATGCTCACCACCGGACGCCCCGAGTGTTCGATGAATTGGCTGAGCACCTTTTCGCCGTAATCGTCGGCCTTATTCTCTAACCCTGCGAACGAACGAACGCCAATAATGTCGCAATAGGAGCCTATCACGGGTATCGCTTCGAGCAGATGTTCCGGTTTGTCGCCGTCCATTACAACGCCCCGCTCGGTTTCGAGCTTCCACGCTCCCTGCGCGATATCCAGCACCATCACGTTCATGCCGAGGTTCATCGCCGCCTTCTGGGTCGAGAGGCGTGTGCGTAGGCTGGAGTTGAAAAATATCATCACGAGGGTCTTGTTGCGGCCCAGATGGGCGCAGGCATATCTGTCGCGCTTCACTTCAAGCGCCTCGGCGACCGCCTTTTTCAGGTCGCCTATATCTTTGACATTAGTGAAATGTTTCATACTTTATTCTATAAGGTAGATTCCTCACATTCGTTCGGAATGACATTATGGCACATCCAAGAGCATTTTTTGTTTGCAAGGCGCCAAAACCACAACATCAGGAATCCGATGAGGGTTCCGGCGGTGAGGCCGAAAAGAACGTCGAGCGGAAAATGAACACCGAGGTACATTCGCGAAAAACAGGTCAGGGCGACGTATGCGCCGATCAGACACGAAAACCACCGGCGCCGTATTATCCCGGCCGCCGTCAGCCCGATCGCCATCGAGGTCGCCGCGTGACCCGAGACGGTGCCGAAATTGCCGCCTATGTAACCTTTAACGGTGTGGATCAATGTATTGTAAGGTACGCCGTCCCAGAGCAAAAGAGTGCGCGTAGGACGGAACTTGGGAGTGTGGCTCTTGAAAAAATTGGCAGTCTGGTCGGCAAGCGCAAGCCCGAGTACCACGAGCCCGAACGCGACGAGCATACCGCGCCAGCCGAAACATTTCCAAAACAGCCAGATGGCCGCCACAAATAGAGGAGTCCAAAACCACGGCTGCGACATCAGCCACCAAAAGATATCCCAGCCCGCGCCCCAACTGCCGTTGATGTCGAGCATGAGCGCACGGTCGAGGTCCCAAATCTGTCCTTCAGGAACGTGTAACATTTAAGTTTTGAGTTATGAGTTATAAATTTTATGAGTGAAAAGCGATGTGCGCGCCACTCCTTAATCGCGACGGAAGCCGAGGTAATATATCAGTGTTACCACGGCGCTCAGAGCCGCCACCAGATAGGTGCGTGCCGCCCAATTCAAAGATGTGCGGGCCTGCGAGACCTGGTCGCCGTGAAGCGTGCCGCTGTCGGTGAGCCACGCCATCGCGCGGCGCGAAGCATTATACTCCACGGGCAGGGTCACCAGGGCGAATATCGCCGACAGGGCGATCATACCGATACCTATCCAATAGACCAGTTCGTATTGAGGCCCGAGCGAATTTATCAGCACCAGTCCTGCGATTATGACCCAGATCGACCAGCGCGAAGTGATGTTGATGAGCGGAACCAAAGCGGAACGAAGCCCCAGAGGCGCGTAATGCACCGCGTGCTGCACGGCATGTCCGCACTCGTGGGCGGCAACGGCCGCCGCCGCGACACTGGCGGAGTTGTAGACTCCCTCCGACAGGTTCACCGTTTTGTTCCGGGGGTCGAAATGGTCGGTCAACTGGCCGGGGGTCGAGGTCACTCTCACATCGTCGATGCCGCTGGCGCGAAGCATCCTTTCGGCCACCTCGCGACCCGTCAGGCCGCTCGAAAGCGGAACACGCGAGTATTTGGCGAACACGCTGCGGAGCCGGGCCTGTACTATCATGCCGACTATGCCGATAACTATGAGCAGTATCCAGTCGAAGGTCTGGGAATTGAACAGATTTTCCATAATGTTATTTTCTGTATGTGTAATAAGCGTTTGCCTGTTGTTGCGGGGTGAGCGCTATCTCGTCGATGTTGACGTGCCGCGAACGCGTCACCGCCCAAAGCACAGCCTCGGCGATATCTTCCGCCCCGAGAGCTTCCACTCCCTTGTAAACGGTTGCCGCACGCTCCGTGTCGCCGTTGAAACGAACCTCGGAGAATTCGGTCTCGACCATGCCGGGACGAATCTCCGTAACGCGGATCCCGTGTCGCACCAGATCGATGCGCATACCCTGCGAGAGAGCGAACACGGCGTGCTTGGAGGCGCAGTAAACCGAACCGTTCTCATAGACCTGCCGTCCCGCGATGGAGCCGATGTTGACTATGTGCCCCCGGCCGTATTCGATCATCAGTGGGGCCACTATGCGCGTGACATACAAGAGGCCCTTTACATTCGTGTCGATCATCCGTTCCCAGTCGCCCAAATCTCCTCCATGTATAGGATCGAACCCCGAGGCAAGCCCCGCATTGTTCACGAGCACATCGACAGCTCTCCAGCGATCCGGCAACGTGTCGAGCGACGCCGAGACCTGATGCGGATCGCGCACATCGAAAGCCAAAGTGAGAACGTCCACATTGTATGCCGATTTCAGCTCCTCCTTGAGGTTTTTAAGGCGTTCGACGCGGCGTCCCGTCACGATGACATCGAACCCGGCGCCTGCCAAAGCATGGGCCGTGGCTTCGCCGATGCCCGAGGTCGCTCCCGTAACGAGTGCAATTCTCTTTTCCATCGCCATTAAAATTTTCGGTAAAGATATGTTTTTTTCCTTACTTTTGTGGGATATATGACAAAACTCGGCAGTGAATTGTTCTTCGCGCGGCGTCTCGGCAGTGGCGGCGGCGGCGAAAGCAGGGGGGTGATGGTGCGGATCGCGGTGGCGACGTGTGCCGTCTCTCTCGCCGTGATGATACTCGCCGTTGCCGTCATAATGGGCTTCAGGGTCGAAATATCGGACAAGATCACGGCTTTTACCGGACACCTCAAAGTGCAGGCTCTCGATTACGGTTCGGGAGCGGAGAGCGCCCCTATCGGTATCTCGCGGGAGATGGAGAGCGACATCGCTTCACTCCCCGGAGTGCGTTCCGTCGCGCCGTTCGCACTTAAAACGGGCCTTGTAAAAACCGGCGAGGCGACTCAGGGAGTGCTTCTGAAGGGGGTCGACGGAGAGTACGACCTGTCGTTTTTCGAAAAGTGCCTCGTGGCGGGAACCTTGCCCAGACTAACGGACAGCGTGAGGCACAAAGACCTTCTGATATCGGAGGGTGTGGGCCGGATGTTGCGTCTCGCAGTCGACGACCGCGTGGAGATGCTCTTCATGGAGGGCGACAGGCCGCGCAGGGACCGTTTCCGCGTGTGCGGATTGTACTCGTCTGGATTCGGCGAGATGGACAACCGTTTTGCCCTCACCGACATCGCCTCCGTGCAGCGGCTCAACGGTTGGGACGAGGGGCAGATCACCGGATACGAGATAATGCTCGACGATATGGAGGGTATCGTCCCCGCCGAGGAGACCATCGCGGAGGCTGTTCTGCCATACGACAACGGCGAACCGCCCATGATGATGCGCTCGGTGACGGGCGACTATCCGCAGCTTTTCGACTGGCTCGCCACGCACGACGTCAATGCCGCCGTCATCATCGTGATAATGATCGTGGTCGCCCTTATCAGTATGATCTCGGCGTTGCTCATCATCCTTCTGGAACGTATCCGTATGATCGGGGTTCTGAAAACACTCGGTATGACGAACGGATCCCTGCGAAAGATATTCGTGATGCGCGCCGCGGGGATAGTGTTATGGGGTCTCGTTATCGGGAATGCCGCGGGTATCGGACTGGCGTTGGCGCAGAGGGCTTTCGGATTCCTGAAACTCGACGAGACGGGTTACTCCCTCTCGCAGGTGCCCATCGCGCTCGAGGGGTGGTGGATAGCGGCCCTTGATGTGGGAACGCTTGTGGTGCTGGTCGGGCTTATGGTGTTCCCTACCTCGATAGTGAGCAGCATAACCCCCGAAAAAACGATACGATACCAATGACGGGCGGGGAGACGAAAAAACAGCGGGTCGGGAAGATGTTCGACGCCATTGCGCCGACCTACGACGCCCTGAATCACCTGCTGTCGCTGGGTATCGACAGGGGATGGCGCAGGAAAGTCGTGAGGATGGCATCTGCAAATTTCCCGCGCACGATCCTGGATGTGGCGACGGGGACGGGTGATCTGGCGATCGCCCTGGCACGGAAGATGCCCGAAGCGAGCATCACGGGTGTCGATATTTCCGAGAATATGCTTGCCATCGGACGGCAAAAGGTTTCCCGGCGGGGGTTGAACGAAAGGATCGTTCTCCGGACGGGAGACGCGGAGGCGCTCAAGTGCGCGGACGGGGAGTTCGACTGCGTGACGGTGGCTTTCGGAGTGCGCAATTTCGGAGATATTCCGAAGGGGCTCGGCGAAATGCGGCGCGTGTTGCGCCCGGGCGGAAAGTGCCTTGTGCTCGAATTCTCTGAGCCGACGGTGCCGGTTTTCGGCCGGGTGTACAGGTTCTATTTCCATAGTGTGTTGCCCCGAATGGGACGTTTGGTGTCGCGCGACCGTGCCGCATACGACTATCTGCCGCGCTCGGTGGACGCGTTTCCCACGCCTGAGAGGTTTTCGGAGATGCTCCTCGGGGCAGGATTTACGACGGTTCGCACACGCCGTCTTACTTTCGGTGTCGCATACATTTATGAAGCTGAAAAATAGCATATTAATCGTGTCCGTCCTGCTATGCGGATTAGCGGGCTGTAATCCGGCGGCGAAGATCGTTGTCGCGGAGGCGGAAACGCCTGTCCTTAACGGATTGAGTTCCCTGCACGGGAAAGCGACGGTCGTGAACGGCGGCGCGCGCGACATTACGATCGAAAGTATGAATATCGGCATCGACTACCGTGACAGGGAGCTGGGCTCGGCTCGCTTGTTATTGCCGATCGAAATTGCGGCGGGCGAAACGAACCGGATCCGTTACGATTTCGCTCTCGACGACTTTACCCTTTCATCGTTGCGGACGTTGCAATCCCGGATCGCGACCAATCCCGACGCATTCACCGTCGATGTACACGGTTATATCAAATGGGGCGGAGTCAGAAAAAAAATCGATCTGAACCGGGTGCCGCTCGCCGGGTTTTTGGGAATTATTTCTAACTTCGCGCCATGAGAAAAGCACTGTTATTCATCGTTTCGGCATTTTGGGTTCTCGGGGCCGGGGCGCAAGGGGCGGCAAGGATCGGCGAAGAGTTGGCACGACCGGAATCGTCTTCGGGTGCACGCATAGAGATCAGAATGGAGGGCGCCGCCGCGGAAGCGATCCGGAATGCCGACCACAATCCCTCGCACACCCACGTTATGGCCTACCGCGTGAGGCTCTTCAGCGACAACAGCCAGAGCGCCCGCGAAAACGCATACTCGGCGTCGAGACAATTCGCCGATATGTACCCCGGTATCGTCGTCGAAGTGAGCTACGAGGTTCCATATTTTTGGGTTACGGCAGGGTATTTCGTCGACAATATCGACGCAGTGGCTCTGCGAGGCAAGGTACTTGCCCATTTCCCGAAAGCGGTCGTCGCCCGACAGGAAGTCCCTCTGACGGCGATCACATCCGAAGAAAAAAATGAGACGACCACTGAAATTAATGAATAATTTCATATATTTGCACGACATCAATAAAACCCATTCATAAACTGCTGAAAAAATGAAAAAACTTTTGACCCTCATCGCAGCTGTCGCGCTCATGGTTGCATGTGACGCCGTAGGCAATAAAAAAGCTGAAGTCGACGTAGACGCCGCTACCAGAGCGGCAACCGAATGTACCTGCGAAGAGTGCACCTGCGACCCGTGCGAATGCGCCGGAGCCTGCACCGCCGAGGCTTGTTGCAAGGAAGGCGCTACCTGTTGCAAAGAAGGAGCCGCTTGTTGCAAGGAAGGCAAATGCACTTGCGAAGAGTGCACCTGCGACCCCTGCGAATGCGCTAAGGCCTGTTGCAAAGAAGGCGATGCCTGCTGTAAAGAGGGCGCCGAATGCTGCAAAGAAGGTGCCGCCTGCGCGAAAGAGGGCGCCGCGTGCCCGAAAGAAGCCGCCGCCGAATAATCGTACGGTACTAAGATCTGAAATCCCGCAAGCGCGTTTGCTTGCGGGATTTTTTTGTGGCTTGTCCGTATTATCCGGACAGGCCTTTATATTTTTTTGAAATAAATCGCGCCGTCTCTTGACAAAGGGGGTGGCGGCGTACTATATTTGTCCCACCAGAAGATCGGGTGTCCTGCCCGAAATCACATCCGGACGTTCTGTCCGGCCAACCGCGCCGAAAACCCCGGATACTTCAGGGGTTGCCGCCGAAAACAATCACACGCAATGAGTACCAAAAAACCCTTATCTCCGACCGTCTCCCCGGCAACTCCCGAAAACGTGGTCGCCGCGCTTCACGCCGCACTCGACGCCGTGCGCGAACTGACAGGCCTCAGGCTCGAAGCCAAACTCTCGGTCTCACGCCTCAACGGCGTAGCCCGCGAACTCAAGGAACTTCTCAAAGTAATGTCGGTCTACGGGATATGAAAAGAGAACAGCTCATCGAACTTATCCATGGCGCTGTCTCCGCTCAAGGGTACGTCTTCCTCACGGGTGAGACGCACCTTGCGGGCAGCACAGTCAGGGTCTACCCCGCCGCCTGGCTCGAACCACCCGTTCTACTCTCCCGCACAGGCCGCTGTGAAGGCGAAACCACCTGGCGGCTCAGGCTTTATCTTATGACCCTGCCCGCAGGCTCTTCTTCCACCGAAACCATGTGGCAAATGCTCGAAGGAGACGCTCTCCGTGTAACACGCCTGATAGCCGACTCGGAAACATTCTGCTCCATCGGGAATATCGGATGCACGCCCGCCCGAAAATCGCTCACAGTTCACGGCGAAATCTCCGTCGTCCTCTCCTGCGACGTCACCATGTGGTACTACTCCTAAAATAATCTCTACTGTAATGAATGTATCAGCCATGCCGCCCGAACACGGGTCGGCGTTCCGTCCCGCCTGCTTTACCCTGGCCGGAGTGCAGGCCCCCGGCGGGATCGATATCGAGATCCGGTCGGGCGCCGGGAACGAACCGTTGGGGGTGAAGCGGATATACTCCTCCGGGGAGGCATCCGTCAATGTAGCCCCTTATGTGCGCAGGCTTCTCGAACCGTCTCCTATGTGCGGCGGTGCGGCGGGGATACATGTGGGAACGGCACGCACCGCCACGTGTTTCCTCTTCGCGCCCGGCTTCGTCTCAGAGACGGTAACACTATGCGGCGGAAGCGAGAACGCTTTGCCGAACATTCTGCTTTCGGCCGCTCCTTCCGTGGTGAAGATCGCACCGGGAGAGAAGGACGAAATGGGAATAATCTCCGGAGACAGGGTCTATTGCGACATCTCCTTTAGTCGTGGAGAGATTCACTATATCGAACCGATGGGACAGCGCAACGCGGCAGGAATGCTCGCGGCGGTAATCGACGCCGACGCCGTATGCCGCGCCTACGCCTCGCGAACGGGGGGTGAGGCAAGCGAACCGGCAGATTTCACCGTGCGTCTGAGATTGGATCAGCCGGGATTCGAAAGCGCCGTCATTGAGCGCAAATACATCCTCGAGCGCAACGTCCGCACGGGGCGAAGGTTGGCGTGGATCAACCGCTACGGCGCCGTCGACTACCACACTTTCCCCGTATGCGAGGAGTTCCGTTCCGGAGGCGGCCGATCCCGCATCGAGACCCCGGCAGGATATAGAACCGTGGCGACGAGGATGGAACAATCGCTCAAACTGCTCTCCGAACCGTGCGACGCGCCCACCGCGGAGTGGTTGTCGGAACTCTTCTCGTCGCCCGCCGTTTGGATGGTCGAAGGGTCGGAGTTCGAAAAGGTGGAGGTGTCCGCCGGTGAAGTCATATGCTCGCCTTTGCAACCGACGATAGTGTCGGTGACGGTTTCGCCCGCCGCCTTGAACGTTTCGCGAAAATTTTAACCGGCCGTAGAATATGGAACTTTTTATCGACAATATTCAGGTCGACACCGACGCCCGGAGCGAGATTTTCGTGTCGCTTTCGGTGGCCGTGGTCACCGATCCCAAACGCGGTCGTGCCGGGTATACCCGCACTCTGCGTCTGCCCGCCACACCGGAGAACGACGCCTTGTTCGACTATGCCGCCGAGATACACGGCCGCGACCGGTTCAACGCCACTTCCCACACCGGACGCATCGAGCACGAGGGTTGTGTGCTGATAGAAGGGCCGCTCACCCTGAGCCGTGCCGAAAAAAACGCGCAGGGAGGCCTCTACGAGGTGCATATCATCGGTGCGGCGCGGGAATGGGCATCGCAGGCGGCGATGCGTTCGCTTTCGACGCTACCCGTGGAATGGTCCCGCACGATCTCCGCACAGACGATCTCGGCAAGTTGGACGGACCCTTCGCCGGTGAAGTTCCTGCCGGTGGCACGCGAAAATCTCAGCAGAGACTACTCGTCGGGAAGCGTGATCCCCGCCGCGAAGGTACTTTCGAGCGACGACTATCATCCGTTCATCCACGCGGGAACACTGTTGAGAGCCATTTTTGCCGACGCGGGCTATCGCGTCGAGAGCGAGTTCGTGGACGGGCCTCTCTTTTCGTCGCTCTACATAAGCGGCAACTACCCCACGCGCGATGTATCGGCGGTGAAGGCGAACATGGACTTTTTTGCACGCAGGTTCGCTCCGGCCTCCGCCGTGGCCAACTCTCAAGGGCGCGTCTACGCCGATCCATATCGGGCGGCATACAGTGTGGGCAACATTGTGGACACGGCCGATCCGACGCAAACCGGCGGCGGGGTCTCCTACGACGACGTTTTCTCCCGCGGAGGATGTTTCCAGACGGATGATGACCGGGTGGCTTTCATTCCCACCTCGGCGGTGTCGGCGGGATTTCAATTCCATCTGCGCTACACCACCGACTACCGCATGAAAAGCCGCACGGAACTGACCGGTTTCGATACCGTCTATCTGGGCGAACCGTCGGCGCGCACCTTCACACTCGAAAATCCGTGGCCCGATCGACGGGAGACTTTCCGTCCGGCGCGAACCTACTCTCTGGCGATATTCGGATGGGTCGCGGGACGGCAATACCAGATGCGCTACAGCCAGCAGACGGCGGGCGGAAGCACAATGACTATAAGTTCGGAGGTTACGGCCGCGCGCTTTTCGGCCGTCACCGTGACGGCAACGTTGCCTGTGAGCGCCCCTGTGCTGTATGAGCGTACCTCGGCCACGTCGGCATGGCGGGTCTACACCGGCGACTGGGCGCTCTACGACGGATTCGTGGGCGAGACCGGTACTTTAGATGTGGAACTCACCGTTCGTACCGCGCCCGAGAAGATCGCTCCGGGGCGGCCCAAATTCTTCGACGATATCTATTTCGGCGGAGCGGAACCGGGGCAGAGAATCACCCTCGGAGACAAGACGTGGCTCAGGCCCGTTTTCTACGCCCAGCCCACCGAGGGCTCGACCGTCGATTTTGCCGACGTGTGCGCCCACGACGCCAGCCGTATGGACTTTATCGGCGCCCTGAGGCAGATGTTCAACCTCTGTTTCCAGACCGACATACGTGAAAAGTGTGTGCGCATCGAGCCTGCCGACAATTTCTTTTCGTCGGAGCGCGTCATCGACTGGACTGACCGTCTCGACCTTTCGCGGCCCGTCGCGGTGGAGGAGTTGGGCGGCGATCTGTCGCGCGAGATGGTGTGGTGTTACCGCGGAGGCGACGGGGCCGT
>QMCD01001727.1_pt1 | contig 34799 bp, 32 predicted proteins | sample 1821841 | NCBI WGS metagenome assembly QMCD01 (sample SAMN01991225, study PRJNA193472) | Termite gut metagenome, whole genome shotgun sequencing project. | isolation source: worker | host: Macrotermes natalensis
CATGCCACAACCCATAATTTCGACCCACCCGGAATGTTTACATAAATTGCATCCTTTCCCACCGCAAATATCACAGGAAATATCCATTTCGGCGGAAGGCTCGGTAAAAGGGAAATACGAAGGACGCAAACGAATCTTAACATGTGAACCAAACATTTCTTTGGCAAAGTAGAGCAATGTCTGTTTCATGTCGGCAAAGGAAACATTTTTATCAATATATAATCCTTCTATTTGATGGAAAATACAATGGGAACGTGCTGTAACAACTTCATTACGAAATACACGACCAGGACAAATTACCCGAACAGGAGGCTTGTTATTTTCCATCACCCGTACCTGAATAGAAGATGTATGGGTACGTAAGGCAATATCTGGGTCTTTCCCAATGAAAAAAGTATCTTGCATATCTCGGGCAGGGTGTTCGGGAGGAAAATTTAAGGCTTCAAAATTGTGCCAGTCATCTTCAATTTCAGGTCCTTCGGAAACGGTAAAACCTATTTTTTCAAAAATACTGCACAACTTTTGGGTAACTATTGAAATAGGATGGCGCGAACCCAAAGAAACACTATTTGCAGGACAAGTCAAATCCAAAGAATCAACAGTGTGTACTTTGCTGCTTTCAATAGACTGTTTTAACTGCTCGACTTTCTCTAATATTTTTGTTTTAAGAATATTTATATTTTTCCCAAACTCTTTCCTGTCTTCGGGAGCAATATCGCGAATATTGTCAAATAACAGCGTAAGCGTTCCTTTTTTGCCTAAATATTTTAAACGAAATTTATCTAATTCTTCAAAAGAATCAGTTGCGAAAATATCAATGTCTTCCTGTATATGTTTTAGATCTTTGTTCATTTTTTGTAAAATGTTGAGAATTTAAAGTTTAATAATTAAAGCTAATTTTATAAATTTTGCTATTGCTAAAAACAAATGTTTATCTAAATTCAGAGATTGCCGTGCCTTACAATGACGTGTTTTTCCTATTACACAGAGCTACACTAAGGCTCACGAAATTACACGGAGAAAATTTATTGTTTCTTCTTCTCTGCAGTTCTTTGTGTATTCTCTGTGCAGGAATTTGTTTCGTCATTTACTTACTGTTTAATTGAATTTTTACAGCAAGGATGCTTTTCTGTAGATTATGTGCATCTTTCGCCTCTCATTCCTCGCTTCTCACTCCTACTTAACTATCGTAGCACTGATTATCTTTACATCTTCCACCGGACGATCACCGGGAGCTGTTTGAACATTTGCTATTTTATCAATCACATCCAATCCTTCTATCACTTCTCCAAAAACAGTATATTGACCATCCAAATGCGGTGCATTCTGAACAATATAAAACTGTGAACCGGAAGATTCTCTTTTAGGATTCATTTGGTCCATCAAGCGTGCAGCAGCAATAGCGCCTTTTTTATGTTTGAACTGTGGTAAGATTTCTGCCGGAATAGTATATCCGGGACCACCGGATCCTAAGCGTTTTCCAGCAGGAGCATATTTTGATTCCGGATCTCCGGTTTGAATCATAAAATTTTTAATTACGCGATGGAATAATAAACCATCATAAAATTTTTCATTTACCAGCTTGATAAAATTATCCCTGTGTAAAGGAGTTTCGTTGTAGAGTTTGATTTTCATGTCTCCCATTGTTGTTTTCAACAATACAATTGTTTCTTTTGAGTCCATCTTTTTTGAATTTTGTGCTAAAACGGTTGAAAAACCAATCATTAAAAATAATGCAATAAATGATAATGATAAAAATGCTGTTTTTTTCATGTTAATACGTATTATAAATTAAATATTATTACTCGAAACAAGTTTTATATCAAAATAAAGTATAATTTTGTTTCGTTATTTTTTCAAAAAGCAATATTACAAAAAAATATCATATCTATATATCTTTATTAAAACAAATTTATTATGAATATCAAAAAATATTTTTTTCTTATCCTTGCATTGGTAGCTGTTTCTTGTTTATTTTCTTCCTGTAAAGAGAATAACGAATATAAAGGAATTGTTCAAGTTTCGATAATAGATACTTTTGATATAAAATCGCCTGTTCCGTATTGTGAACTCGTTTTTGGAGACACCAATTATGCCAACGATGTTAAGCGCATAGAATATACCGACATTAGCGGAACGTATGAAGGGATTTGGACAAAAGATGTTTCATTAAAAGTAGTGGCAACAAAAGAAATAGACAGTGTTCTTTATACAGGAACAACTGTACTTAAAGTTAAAACACAAGGAGCCGAACCTGCTGAAATTATCTTTACACAAGAAAAACAATAATTCAATTATGAATGGGTTGTTTTCCTTTATTACAAAAGAGGCTACCTCTTTTGACAACCTATACCAAAAAGCAGAAAAGGGATTGGGTTTTTTATCCCGATGCAAAAATATTGGAAATACTATCTTCATTTCCAATGGGAAGATATTCTTAGAGCCGGACAATAATACTCCGGTCTGTATTGCAATGGGCACATGTAGCTCCAGTCCGAAACAATCTGCCTCCATTGGAAATTGCCGGATTATATTTCATGGGAAACTGTTCAATTATAAAGAGATTATACAAGAAATTCATACTTATCATCCTGATTATGGCAATAATTCCGATGCAGAAATAGCTCTCTTATTATTTATCCAAAAAGGAGCAAAAGCGTTTGCCTGTTTCGATGGATATTGGTCGTTAGTAATTGCCGATTTGGATAATCAAAAAATCTATGCAGCAAGAGATGCTTTTGGAAACAGTCCCTTGTATTATTGCCGGACAAATACACAACTCGGGATTTCCTCCGAAACAAGACCGTTATTTTCTGTTATGGATGATGCAAAAAGGATTAACAATAATGCTGTCACGGAATATTTATTATGGGGTGATGTATCAACACATAAACAGAATTTCTTTGCAGACATACATGAGCTAAATGCTTCCCATTATATTAAATATTCATTTTCAACTAATTCTTTTGAAGAATTACCTTACTATACGCTTCCTTACAAAGATTGCAAAGGCGGATATAATGAATATGAGGAGCCGTATTATGTGGATAAAATACGCCAACTTGTTTTAGAAAGTGTTGCCAATAACATTGCCGGCAAAAACAAGGTCGCTATCGGATTAAGTGGAGGGATGGATAGCTCTACCATTGTTTGCTGTGCAAAAAAAATCAATCCCAACCTTCAAATCACAGCATTCACTGCTACCGATTTATATGATGGCGGTGAAGCTTTTTGGGCGGAAAAGATTGTAAAGCACACCGGTATTGATTGGATTAAAGTTTTTTGCATGTCGCGAGACATAGTTAATCAACTGGATACGATGAGTCAAATCCAGAATGTTCCTATTTTTAATGTTTCTTCTTTTGCTCAATACAAAATTATGGAAACTGTATGTCAACATGGATTTGACAATATCATAGATGGACAAGGTGGAGATGAATTATTGGGAGGTTACCGGAAATACTTTCCGCCGTTTTTATGTTCCTTGCGTTCGCAATGGATGTTAAAATATTGGTTGAAAGAGATTTTAAATCTTGGTAATTCAAACATCAAACAAAAAGAGATAGCAGTATTATGGTTGAAAAATATTGCCAAGAAATATTATTACAATGAAAAAAGACTTGCGAAAAAAACAAAATCGAAAGAACTTACTCTCTTTAATAAACAATATGTGGATTCGTATTTCTCACAAATTCACGTCCCAGAATCATCAAAAAATGTATTAAACGAATATTTATACGAAAGTTATACATTGTTCTTGCCACAGGTGCTTCGCTGGGGGGAACATTTTGCTGCAAGTTTTCAAATTGACTGTTTGATGCCGTTTTCCAACAGCAAAAAATTAGCGGAATATGTTTTTTCTGTCCCCTCTACTTTCAAAATTCATAACGGCTGGAATAAATATTTACTTCGCAAAGCTATGACAGGAATAATTCCCGATGAGGTATTGTGGAGAAAACAAAAACTGGGATTTTATACTCCGCAAGAAAAATGGTTAGCCGAAATTGAAGAGGAGATAAAAAAACAAATAATTAATCATGACGATATTGAACAATTCATTGATAAAAATGCGTTATTAAAGCAGTGGGATAATTTATATAATCCGGGAAATAATCAATTTCAACAATTTGCATTTCGCTACCTTAGCTATTTGATATGGAAAAATGGATTGAATGATTAAGGAGATATGAATTATTTTATAATGAATGACTTTATGGCTTGTAAAATAAATGATCAAAACAAACGAACAATACACTAAAAAGTTTCTTTTAGTGGGGATTTAAGGGTAAATACATAATATTATCAAATTAATAAATTATCAATTTTATGGAGAAAAGTATTAAAAACACACAAACAGAAAAAAATCTGCTAATTTCTTTTGCAGGAGAATCACAGGCAAAAAATCGTTATACATTTTTTGCCAAACAAGCAGACAAAGAAGGTTATAAACAGATTGCCAGCATCTTTATGGAGACAGCACTACAGGAAGAGCAACATGCAAAAGTCTTTTTCAAATTTTTGGAAGGCGGCAAAGCTGAGATAAAATGGGATTTCCCCGCAGGAATTATTGGAGATACCATGCAAAATCTTAAAGAAGCAGCCGAAGGAGAAAACGAAGAATATTCTATGATGTATCCTCAATTTGCAGAAATAGCAAAAGAAGAAGGTTTTCCGCAAATTGCTGCCAAATTCAAAATAATTGCAACTGTTGAAAAACAGCACGAAGCACGTTACTTAAGATTGCTGGAAAATTTGAAAAACAATACTGTTTTTGAAAAACCTCAATCTACGAAATGGATGTGCCGTAATTGTGGTTATGTACATGAAGGGGCAAAAGCACCGCAAATTTGTCCAGCATGCGATCATCCTCAGGCATATTTTGAAATGAAAGCAGAAAATTATTAATTTGCAAGCATTTGTTTATCAAAATTATATTGCTCTTGTTTAAAATGATTTCAAATTATTATTATAAACAAAATGATATAAATAAACTTATTAACTTTGCAGCATTAAATAACAAATAATAAATTTTTAAGATTATGGCTTATAAAATTGATCCGAATGCATGTAGCGCTTGTGGTAGTTGTATAGGAGAGTGTCCTGTAGGGGCAATTTCAGAAGGTGATGTTTATTCAATCGATGCTAATGAATGTGTAGATTGTGGTGCATGTGCTGATGTATGTCCTGTTGAAGCTATCCATCCGGAATAGTAATCAGATTACAAAAGTTAGAGAAGTTGTTCTTTAAAAAAGGACAACTTCTTTTTTGTTTTCCTTATTCAAATCGTATCAATTCTTCAAACAGTTCAAGAGCAAAAAAATCGCTCATTGAAGCAATAAATCCGACAATACATTGCTGATAAGATGCTTTGCTTGTTATATTATAGACAACTTTTAATGATTTTCCAGACGGATAATCAGAATAGTTAACAAGCCATTTTTCAAAAGAAGAAATCAATTTAGGATATGTTTGTTTTTTCTTTGGGATAATATTCATCATATTTTCTCCATATAATCCATCCAAAATTTCAAAAATGGAATTGATTACTAAACTTGCGTACTTTTTAAAAGTATTTAACCGAGGATGTTTATAAATATATTTGTAATTAAACTGCTTGATGCGGGTAATTGTCTCAAAACATTTTTCTGAAAACAAAATTCCGGTTTTGGGAGAGCTATTGCTACATAAATCCGTCGCAAAGCTATGAATTAAAGTTGTATTGGAAAAATTAGTAATTACATTTTCTGAATAAGAATCCAAAATATCCTGCAATTCTGCCTGTTCTTCTTTCTGGATAATTTTTAATCGAATAGCATCTTCCAAGTCTCTACCTATATAGGAAATCTTATCGGCAGCTTTTACAATGCAGGCTTCCCAAGTATAAGGGTTATATTGGTTTGGAATAGTAATTAATTCCAAATCCACATATTCTTTTCGAGGAAAAATTGCCTGTTCATCTACTTCTCCACAATGCGAAATAATTCCGTCTCGAACAGCATAAGTAAGATTCAACGTTTCATTTTCCCCTTTTTCATTTTGAAGATATTCTATGTTGTCAGCAAAAAACAATCCGTTTTGTTCGTGCCAGAAAGTTCCGTTATAGTGCTCTTTAGCAATCTTTCTCAAAAGCACTTCCCCATCATGCCCAAAAGGAGGATGTCCGATGTCATGTCCTGTAGCAATTGCCAAAACCAATTCTGTATTCAATCCGAGATTTTTGGCAATGCTGTAACTGACCGCACTTACATGATTTACATGTTCAATGCGGGTACAGACATGATCATTGTTAACAGCAAAAAAAACCTGTGTTTTATGTTTTAATCTTCGATATGCTTTGGAATGCAACAAACGATTATAGTCCCGCCAGAAATCAGAACGAATTTCGTGATCCCGTTTGGAAATAGGAAATTTACGCGAGATATATTTCCCCCAATTCGGGTTATCTGGTTCGGCGGCAACAGATGAAAATTTCGCCATCATTTTAGAAAAAGAACTATCAATCGTCGGAAGTCAACAGAAAGCGTTCCGCATCAATAGCTGCAATACAACCACCGGCAGCAGCCGTTATAGCTTGTTGGTAGTTTTTATCCTGCACATCTCCGGCAGCAAATACTCCCGGAATATTGGTATGGGAAGAACCGGGACGAGTAACAATATAATGCTCATCGTCTAAGTCTATTTGTCCTTTAAAAGTTTCCGTATTGGGATGATGACCAATAGCAACAAAAACACCATCTAAAGGAATAATTTTTTCTTCCTGATTCTGGACATTTTTCAAACGTATACCGGTAACCATTTTACTGAACTTTTGACTTTCCCCTAATATTTCTTCAAGAACATGATGCCAAACAATTTCTATATTGGGCGTTTTAAAGATTCTTTTTTGAAGCTCTTTACTGGCTCTCATTTCCCCCCGGCGATGAATCAAATATACTTTCTCGCACAAATTCGCCAAATAAGTAGCCTCTTCAGCAGCCGTATCACCACCGCCTATTACAGCCACTTTTTTCCCCTTGTAGAAATATCCGTCGCAAGTAGCGCATGCAGAAACTCCATGTCCATAATACTCTTTTTCGGATGGAATTCCCAAAAACCGAGCAGAAGCTCCTGTTGCAATAATAACAGTTTCCGCATGTACTACAACACCACTATCTGATTTACAAATAAAGGGACGTTTGGAGAAGTCAACTTCAACAATTTCTCCCGACCGTACATCTGCCTTAAAGCGAAATACCTGTTCGCGAATTTCATCCATCATCGCGGGTCCGCTTATTCCTTTAGGATATCCCGGAAAGTTTTCAACTTCGGTTGTAATGGTAAGTTGCCCCCCTTGTTGCATGCCTTCGTATAGAATAGGCTTCAAATCAGCTCTTGCGGTATAAATAGCCGCCGTATAACCGGCAGGTCCCGAACCTATAATTAAACACTTGGTTGTATGAACAGTATCCATAAGAAATTATTTTTTATTTGGACTTTTTCTTTTGTTACTATTTGAAACCGGAGTATTAATTTTTTTTCTGTTCTTTTTTCTTCCGTTTCCATTGCCATTTACACTGCTTTTGCTTACATTTCCGCTTCCGGCAGCGATGCTGTTGAGAATTTCTTTAGTAGAAGAAAAACGAAAATCATCTTTCAATTTTATCTCGCCTTGCGATAAAATATTCAAATGCTCATAAATAAGTTCATCACTCACCGAATCTCGGTTCCAGTTTAAATATTGTTTTTTTAAATGATTGGCAATATTAATTACCGTTTGTTCTTTCTCAGGAGAATTTTCTTCCGTATTGATTTTTTTAATAATATTTTCAATCAATGCTCCATACGGTCGGAAACGAATATTATGTTTGGGATATTTCAAAGGTTCGGGCTTTGCCATGATTTGCTCTTGAATCGGTTTAGGAAAAGGACTGTCTGCATCCAACCTGAAATCAGATATCACAAACAATTGATCCCATAACTTATGCCAATAATCTTCCGTATCTTTGCTTCCTTGTGAAAAAAACGACATAGTTCTCACTATCGCTTTTGCCTGTTGATTGCGCAGTTCCCGGTCTTTTATTTCAATGGCATATTCTATCATTTTTTGGATATGCCTCCCATATTCGCCATTCATTAACTTCGATTTGGCTGTATTATATTCCATCGCTAAAATAAATTTCTATTTTAAATGATAATATTAAGCATTTTGCATTTGCAAAATTAAGGATAGTAAATCATCTTTAATCACAAAATGAATATCTGCAAAGGTACAAAAATATTTCATATCCCAAAATGCTTGTTTGGGCAAATATATCAAGTGGTATTATGAGAAATATATTGCTTTAATAAGGTGAGTTCGGAATTTACTTGTTTGATACGTTTATATTCTATTTGCAAAATTATTTAAACCATGAGACGGAGCGGCACCTGTGTCATTGCTTCAAGCCTGCGAACTTTGAGGGTAAAAAAAATGCTTTCGCTCACAGCCGAAACCACCTTCGAGGGTAAAAAACTACTTTCGGCAACCGCCGCTACCATTTTAGAGAGTAAAAAACTACTTTCGCCCACAGCCGAAACCACCTTTGAGGATAAAAAACTACTTTCGGCAACCGCCGCTACCACTTTAGAGAGTAAAAAACTACTTTCGGCTGTGGGCGAAAGTATAAAAATGACTATTAATCCGGTTTCAGCCATGACTGAAATTACAAAAACTGACGCAATGAAAATTGATGAAACAAGATTAATCTTATCTAACTTGCGTAACTTTTCTTAACCAAAAAAGTAAACTCCAAACTCACGTTTTAATAAACTTCTTCGGGAAATAAACTATTTCCTTTCTTGCGGATTGTTTAGCGATGCTCATCTTAGCGGTTAGGCATCACTAAACCGAGTTGTTTAGAGGCTCGCAACTGGATTGTTGCGAGCCTCTAAACAACTCGGGTGATACATAAGCCGTCTAATATGCTTATTTTAATTCAGAAAAATCTTCATATCTTCATCAACAGTTCCCATTCCGGCAATTCCAAAAGTATCAACCAGTATTTTTGCTACATTCGGAGAAAGGAATCCGGGAAGGGTAGGTCCTAAATGAATATTTTTTACGCCTAATGAAAGTAAAGCAAGCAATACAATTACCGCTTTTTGTTCGTACCATGCAATATTATAGGCGATTGGTAATTCGTTCACATCATTCAAGCCAAATATCTCTTTCAATTTGAGGGCAATTACTACGAGCGAATAACTGTCATTACATTGTCCGGCATCCAAAACCCTTGGTATTCCGCCAATATCACCCAGAGGCAATTTGTTATATTTGTATTTTGCACATCCTGCCGTAAGAATAACGGTATCTTTGGGTAGTTTTTCGGCAAATTCGGTATAATATTCACGGCTTTTCATCCGCCCATCACAACCTGCCATCACAAAGAATTTACGGATAGCTCCTGACTTAACAGCGTCCACCACTTTATCTGCCAACATAAAAACCTGATTATGGGCAAATCCTCCAATAATTTCTCCTTTTTCTATTTCTTTTGGCGGAGCACATTTTTTAGCATGTTCTATAATTGCTGAAAAGTCTTTTGCTTTTCCTTTTTCCCGATTAGGGATATGGGGAAATCCCGAGAATCCGGCAGATCCTGTTGTGTAAACGCGGTCAGCATAAGTAGCGTTGGCTCTTGGTGGTACAATGCAGTTCGTTGTAAATAATATTGGTCCGTTGAAGCTTTCAAATTCATCCACTTGTTTCCACCATGCATTTCCGTAGTTTCCGACAAAGTGCTTGTATTTTTTAAATGCCGGATAATAGTTGGCAGGAAGCATTTCGCTGTGAGTATATACATCTACACCCGTTCCTTCGGTTTGCTCAAGTAAATCTTGCATATCGCGAAGATCATGTCCGGATATTAATATCGCCGGATTATTCCGTACTCCAATACTTACTTTCGTAATTTCCGGATTGCCATAGGTGGAGGTATTGGCTTTATCAAGCAAAGCCATCACTTTTACGCCTATGCTACCGCATTGCAAGACCAGTGTGGTTAATTCGTCAGCTGTCAATGCTTCATTTTTTGTTGCTACAAGGGCTTCCTGCATGAACGTAAAAATTTCAGGGTCTTCATAGCCCAAATTGTAAGCGTGTTCGGCATAAGCGGCAATTCCTTTCACTCCATAAGTAAGCATTTCCCGCAAAGAACGAACATCTTCGTTCTCTGTTGTCAGCACACCTACCATGGCAGCTTTTTCTTCCATTTCCTGCAAGTTATCACTTTCCCATGTAAGGCAATCGCAGGTTTCGCCTGTTAATGGTTCTTCACCTTTTTCTTTCAGGGTTTCCATTAATTTTTTACGGAGAACAAATGCCTCTTTGATTTTTTTCTCAAAACGCTGTTTGTCGAAATTGGCATTAGTAATGGTCATAAACAATCCGTCCATGATAAAATGGTCTGCCTCGGGAATTTTTTCACCTTTTTCCCGCAAACGGATAGCTAACTTGGAAATTCCTTTCATCAGGTAAATAAGCAAATCCTGAAGATTTGCTACGTCGGCGGTTTTTCCGCAAACTCCTTTTACTGTACAGCCTTTACCCATGGCTGTCTCTTGACATTGAAAACAAAACATACTCTTGATTTTATTAGTTAAATTTATTTTTATTCTATACTGTCATAATCCAAATAATTATTAATTACTCGCTTTAAGACATCCATTCTTCCTGTAATATATCACCTTGAAGGCTTATGGTAATCTTTTTGATAGGGATTTTTCGCTTAGCCTGTGACAAAGCTTGCTGTGCCAGTTGGTGTAATCCGCTGCAACATGGAACTTCCATAATAACAACCAACCGTCAATGTGTTAATGATTGACCGGTCAATCATTGCTACAAGTTTTTCAATATAACTTTCCTTATCGCTGTCGAGTTTTGAACAGGCAATGGCAAGTCTACGGTTTTTTAGAAAGCGATTATGAAAATCACCATAGGCAAAAGCCGTACAATCAGCCGCCAAAACTACGTCTGCATTCTTCAAATAAGAGGCTTCCGGATTCAGCAGATGTAATTGCACGGGCCATTGCTGCAATTGGGACGGTATTTCAACAGTTGATGCACTTGCTTGAGCTTTGGTTTCAAAAAACAGTTCTTTCTTTCCCGGGCAAGCAAACCTTTTTCCATGTTCCGCATTTTCGTGCTCTAATCCCGTCACATCTATTTGAATATTGTATTCTCTTAAATAGTTTAACCCTTGTTTTAAATACTCCAATTCTTTGTGATCTTTCAAATGGAGCAGATGTGCCCGGATGGTTTTCTCTCCTTTCGGCGATATTCTGTCCATAACGGCGTATTCATCATACGGCTTGGCTTCCCGTTCTTCCAATTCAATAGCTCCAACAGGACATTCACCTATGCAAGCTCCCAATCCGTCGCAAAACAGATCGCTGACCATACGCGCTTTACCGTCTATTATCTGTAATGCGCCTTCATGACAGCCATCCACACATAGTCCGCAGCCGTTACATTTGTCTTCATCTATTTTTATGATTGTTCGTTTCATGATATTTCCGCTTTAATTTTTAGCAAAAGTATATCCATTTCAAATAAAAGAATGTAACATCTGTTACACTTATGAAAAAAAAATTATCTTTGTATCCAAATAAATGAAGATGATAAATATTGATAAACTATTTTTGTGTCCGATCTGGAAAAATATACCTGAAAATAAAAGGGAGGAATTTCTGAAAAGATTTCATTACAGCATCAAACACTACCGGAAAGGTGGCTTTATTGCCTATCAAGGCGATATTGTAGATGCGTTATCTATTTTGTTGGAAGGAAGCGTAAAAACAGAAATGATTCTTGAATCGGGAACCGTTATGAATATTGAGACCATTCAAGCTCCCAATCCGTTGGCACCGGCTTTTTTATTCGCGGAAAATAACCGTTTTCCGGTTGATGTAATTGCTTTGGAAGATTGCGAAGTAATGATTATCCCGAAGGAATCCGTCATGAAACAACTTGCCGCTAATGAGACATTCCTGCAAAGTTATCTTGCTTTTAATTCCAATAAGACGAATTTCCTTTCGGAACGGATAAAGTTGCTGTCAATAAAAACCATTAAAGGAAAGCTTGCTCAATATATTCTGGAGCGAACTCAAAATATGACTTTTACATTAGACAGAAATCAAAAACAATTAGCCGAGTATTTTGGTGTTACCCGTCCGGCATTGGCAAGAAGTCTTTCCGAAATGACTGATGAGGGAATCATCGAAATCAACAAAAAAGAAGGAAAAATACTGGATGGAAAGAAGTTTAAAGAGTTAATTGGAAAGTAGACAAATCGAAGCGGGAACTTCCGACAGGCAAACCGAAGCCGGAATGGTCGTCGGGAACTTCCGACGGGGCAACCTGAAGCGGGGACAGACTTTCGGGGCTCCCGACGGGGCAAACCGGAGTCAGGACAGACTTTCGGGAACTCCCGACGGGGCAAACCGAAGCGGGGACAGACTTTCGGGGTTCCCGCAAGAGCAAACCGGAGCCGGGACAGGTCATCGGGAACTTCCGACGGGTAAATCGGAGCAGGGACAGCCGTCGGGAACTCCCGATGACCCCTACGGAACTTCAAAACCTGTCTTCGGGATTTTTATAAAGAATAGACCTCTTTGGAAAATAGAAAAAGTCTTTATCTTCTACAGTTTTATTCTCAAAACCGTATATCGCAATAATATTTCCAATAAAAAACAGGCTAATGCAATCAAAAGAAACGGAAAGAACTCATCGGGTTTATTGGTGAAATGATATTCGGTGATGCGTGTTTTTTCCATTTTATCAATTTCATTATATACTTCCTGTAACTTAGTTTTGTTTTGAGCACGGAAGTATTGCCCTCCTGTTGTTTGAGCTATTGATTTCATCAAAGGTTCATCTATCTCTACCTCCATTTGCATAATTCCATAAGGAGTTGAAATGGGAGCTGTTCCTATTGAACCACAACCGATAGTATAAACTCTAATTCCATATTCTTGAGCGATTTCAGCGGCAGAATAAGGATCGATGTGTCCCGCATTATTCACACCATCCGACAAAAGAATAATAACCCGGCTTTTGGCGGTGCTTTCCCTCAAGCGGTTTATGGCAGTTCCCAGACCATCTCCGATAGCTGTTCCGTCATCAATAATACCAAACTTCGCACTTTCCAAAGCATTGAGCAAGGTATTATGGTCGGAAGTCAGCGGACATTTGGTATAAGCCTCTCCGGCATAAACCACCAAGCCGATTCTATCATTGGGACGATTTTCGATGAATGTTTTGATTACATTTTTAGAAGCATCCAAGCGATTGGGGCGAAAGTCCATTGCCATCATACTGCCTGAAATATCCAATGCCATTACAATATCAATTCCTTCTACGTCCACCTGTTTATGCGAAACAGTCGATTGAGGACGAGCAAGGGCAATAATCGCAAAAACAATCGCCAACATCCTTAAAGCAAATGGGACATGCCTGAGCCGCTGTTTGAAGGATGGCGTTTGGGAAAAAGGTTCACTTGTGGAAACAGAAAAAGAAGCTTGGCTTTTATTTCGTTTCCAGACATAGAAGGCTATTAATATAGGAATTATTAACAATAACCATAATAATTCCGCATTGGCAAATTCCAAACTTTTCAAATAGGCAATCATTATATTATGAATTATTTTGGGTTGTTACTTTTTCTTCTTTGGTCATTTGCACAAAATCAACAATGTTTTTATAACTTGCATTGTTTTCGTCAGGCAGTGGGTTCCCTTTGGCGAATTTTACCATATCCGCCAGTTGTAAAGTTTGTTCCAACTTTTTAATTATTTCTGTTGACAAATGCAAAGGTACAAGCGCTTCAATAATCTCCGGAGAAACCATTTCCATTGCCGCAATGTCCCACCGATTTTCCATATACGTGCGGACAATATCGGTCAATTCACTGTAATGCTCTTTTACATGTCCCGACTGGCAAAGTTTTTTATTCCATAATTTATCCAAATCCTGCAAGGCAATCACGTGTGCAGGCAGTTTCGGTTTTTCCTTTTGAAACGGATTTTTGGGTTTCTTTTTATTTTTCAGGTAACGGATTAAAAAGAATCCGCCGACAAACAGACCAAAAATTATCAATGCAATAATAATAAAAGGCAGTATTTCCAATAAAGTCAGTGGAGCAGAAAGAGGTTCTTTGATATCTTTTATTGCCAAGGTAGTGTCTACCGGAATTGTCTGTACATTTAATAAAAGCGGCTCCGTTTGTGCAAGCATTGTCGAATCCATTCCATAAAACAAAAAAGGAGGAAGGATATACGTCCCTGAATCAAAAGCAGTAATAAGCCATTTTTGTTGTAGATCAATACCTGATTCTTTACTCAATGTATCAATAGGAAAACGTCTGACAATTTCTATTCCGGGAATACATGTGTCGCAATACGAAGGAAAAACAGCATGAATGTTTTCATCGCCGGAAAAAAGAAGTGTAAGATTAACCTGATCGCCTATCAATATATCATTACTGTCCAATTGGGCAGATGCTGAATAATTTTGAGCAAATATTTCATTGCTCAATAAAAGTAATATGATCGTTAAAAAACAATATTTAGATATTCGGTGCAATGGTGCAATGGTAAAATGGTACAATGGCAAATACATATTTAATTAGTTAATGATTTACGATATTGTATTAATTTATATATCATTATTGAAATTCTCGTGACTTTTTCTAACAATTCCAACGTATTGGTTTCAGAAATATAGTTTAATTGTTTTGCTATATATAATTGTGTTCGCAATTCCCCGCAAGAACCTTTAGCAATATATAGGAACTGTACAAATTCTTTGTTTGTTTGCCGTTCAAATCCTTCTGCTATATTCGAAGGAATTGATACTGATGATCGTTGCAGTTGGTCTTTTAATCCATAATCTTTGCAGTTCTTCAAATGGAAATATATGGCAACTGATAAATTTACCGCATTTTGCCATACTTCCAAATCTTCAAATCGTTTTACTTCTTTCACCATTTCACCAATTAACCATTTCACCAAATTATGAACGTCTTTTGAATAATTCCATTAAAATCGGGACATAATCTCTATCTGTATATAACTTAATATTATCAGTGCCTGTCCTGCGGAAAATATCTTGTAAGTCCTTGTCATGCTTTTTCCACCAGACAGTATAATTCTTTTTAAATTGGCTATTAGAGGTATCTACTAAAAGTTCTTTTCCTGTTTCCAAATCCTGAATTTGCACTAATCCGATAGAAGGTAAATGGGTTTCACCCCTATCAAAAACCTGAATAGCCGAAAGGTCGTGCTTTTTGCCGGTAATACGCAATGCCGTTTCGAAATCAGTTTCGATAAAGTCAGAAATCAAAAAAGCTGTGCATTTTTTCTTAATCACATTGGTAAGGTATTGCAATGCCAATGTGATATTCGTTTGACTTGTTTCTGGGGTAAGATTTACCAATTCGCTAATAATTCGCAAAATATGTGTTTTCCCTTTTTGTGGAGGAATAAATTTCTGTATTTTATCATTAAAAAAAATCACACCGACTTTGTCGTTATTAGTAATAGCCGAAAAAGATAAAACTGCTGCCAGTTCCGTAATCAAGTCCCGCTTCTGCATTTTATGCGTTCCAAAAAGAGAAGAAGAACTGGTGTCAATCAAAATCATGACCGTTAATTCTCTTTCTTCTTCAAACACCTTAATATGAGGGCGATTGAAGCGAGCTGTAACATTCCAATCAATATTGCGAACATCGTCGCCATAAGTATATTCCCGAACCTCGCTGAAAGCCATTCCGCGCCCTTTGAAAGCGCTATGATATTGCCCGGAGAATATCTGTTGAGATATTGCCCGAGTTCGGATTTCTATCTTACGTATCTTTTTTATTAATTCCGCTGAATTCATTGTTTACAACTATTGTTATATTCAAAGTCTCATTGATTATTTCTCGCCACTTACATAAACTAAAATGTAGAACCAAGCCATAAAGTGAGACAATCTGCTTGCTGTGGGCAATGTTTCTTTCTACTTTTCAGTCTTTATATTTCATATAAACCCAAAGGTCACCACTGGCTTTGTTTAGTATCGCTAACCAATCTGTTCGTTTACCTTGTCCTGAATTATAATAATAATTTTGTATATTGTCAGCTGTAATTTCCGGAGTTTTTGCAAATTTCCCAAAAACAGACAAATCCATATTGTCCTCATTGATAGATATGAAAGAATTACGTTCTACATATCTATTCATATCAACTGTACCGGTACGGATTTTGAAGTAATTTGTTTTTGTGTTTTCTATCTTATCCAACTTACAAGAACAAGTTTCTGAGTCTATTGCAGGTATATCAATATGGGCACGAAGTTCTATATTATCAATATTATATTGTAAACAACTATTACTTGTTCTTATATAGTGAACACAACCCACACACCCACCATAACCGATAATTACTATACCGATTATTGCAGCCATAACCCAAATAATTATTTTAAACCACTGTCTCATTTTAACATCTTTTTAATCATTACAACGACTATGGAACTTCAATGGTATTTAGAATTTCATAAATGATATCATCAGAAGTAATATTCTCGGCTTCCGCTTCGTAGCTTAAACCAATACGATGTCGCATTACCGAAGGACAAATCGCCCGAACATCTTCCGGAATCACATATCCGCGGCGTTTGATAAATGCGTATGCTTTTGCCGCCAACGCCAAATTAATCGAAGCACGCGGAGAAGCTCCGTAGCTTATCATGCCGGCAAATTTTTCCAGTCTATACTGTTCAGGATAACGTGAAGCAAAAACAATATCCGTAATATAATTTTCTATTTTTTCATCAATATATACTTCTTTAACAATGCTTCTTGCCTTAACAATATCTTCTTTTTTCAATACCGAATTAGTGCTTGGCAAATCCAAGCCCATCTGCTGGCGAAGAATCAATTTTTCTTCCTCTTTGGTAGGATAGTGAATGACCACTTTGAGCATAAAACGATCCAATTGCGCTTCCGGCAACGGATATGTGCCTTCCTGTTCAATAGGATTTTGTGTTGCCATTACCAAGAAAGGCTCTTCCAAGCGAAAAGTTTCTTCGCCAATAGTAACCTGACGTTCCTGCATGGCTTCCAGCAAGGCACTCTGGACTTTTGCCGGAGCACGATTGATTTCATCCGCCAAAATGAAATTGGCAAAAATAGGTCCTTTCTTAACTGAAAATTCTTCCTTTTTCTGACTGTAAATAAGTGTTCCCAACAAATCAGCAGGCAGCAAATCAGGCGTAAACTGAATACGACTGAATTTGGCATGTATAACATTTGCCAGCGATTTTATGGCTAAGGTTTTAGCCAGTCCAGGAACTCCTTCCAACAAAATGTGTCCGTTCGACAACAATCCTATCAACAATTGTTCAACCATGGATTTTTGACCAATGATTACTTTGTTCATTTCCATGTTGATAATATCTACAAACGAACTCTCTTGTTGTATTCGTTCATTCAATGCTTTTATATCCAATACTTCTGACATAATTCTACACAATATATTATTAGTAAAATATTAGTTTACCAATTTTAACGAATTGATGGTCGGATTTATTTTTGGAAAAATGGAGAAAATTGAAAATAAAATATTACTGTCCGGTAAAAAATGCGAACATCTTTATAATTTGTTATTATATTGTTCTTTAGAAGTATTTTTACAAAGAGGGGCTTGCTTTTTACAACACTATGAAATTACAATAGAATACATTCAAATTCATTACAAACTGGCAAATTATAGCCTCAAATAAGACCGTTTTATAGCCTCAAATAAGACCGTTTGTAATAAATTTATGCTATTCTGTAATAGCCCATTTTTTTACCGGACACCAATATTTTGTTAAACTTCTTTGAGAAAATAGATTATCTTTTCTCTGGATTATCTCAGCTAAAGTCTCGAAGCACTCATGATTTGTTTTTGCCTTTCTTTATAATTACTGCCTCTCCATTTGAGCAACCTGCTCCATTCCCGTTGAGCAATCTGCTCAATAGGAATGGAGGGGCAGTGCACCAAAACCTTTACATGCTTTTACCAGACACCAATATATTTTTTTGTGTAGAATGGTGTTTTTCCTGGACAAGGCTGTCGCCACTGGACATTGGATTCACAACATGACTAACACTGCAAAATAAAACACACACAGTTGTTAAACTTGATTTTATCCCAAACTCACATTAAAATAGCGATAAACTACCCATTATGATAGGCATATAACAGCTATATCTTGAAACATTCAAATCTTAAATTGAGATGTTGGAATTTTTTTAAGCAATTTAATTTAAGAAAGGTTCCTTAGCGATATTCAACCATGAGGAATATTTTTCCCCTAATGAGTTTGCTGCTGTTTTCCAACAATATTCATCATTATTGTGGAAAAGTAATTTTTCTTGGAATTTACCAATCATCCATAAATTTTGTTGTAATTCGGATTCCAATTGCCCTTGAGACCAACCGGAATAACCTAAATAAAAACGAATGAAATTTTCATCCAAAAAATCATTCTTAATAGAAACTAATAATTGGGAGGCTATTCCACCAAAATATATATCGTCAATTACCAAAGAGCTTCCTTTAATCAAATCTCCATAACTATGGAGGACAAACAAATTTTCAGGATTAACAGGTCCCCCGTTTGAAACTGGAATATGTCCGTGTTTGTGTATTTCTTTTGAGAAAATATCTTGCAGTGTAATGGGCAGACTTCGGTTGAGGACAATTCCAAAACTGCCTTTTTCATTATGTTCGACTAATAAAATAACTGTTCGATCAAAATAAAAGTCGTTTGAGAGGGGAACAGAAATCAAAATATTTCCAGCCTCTAAAGATAACCCGGTAGGCTCAAAGTAAAAAAACGGATTTTTTTTCATGTTTTCATAACGAAAGAGGGGCTGGAAATAGTACTCTATCTTGTTTTTATTTCGATATATAATGAAGAATCGCCCAACAACAGTAAATATTTAACTGTTCGAAAAAATATTAACGATATTTTTCTAACAGTAATTTGTCCGAAAGGATTATCAATTATTTTTCAACGTTACAGTCTGTTTCTTTTTTAACAATAACAAAACCAATCGTAACACTAATAACAACCATATCGGGTAAAATGCATAATTGAACGATTGTGGTAAAAGCCAAAATCCTAACATCAAAACAACCAAACATCCTAATAAGATATACAACACAATATTATTTGTTTTATGAAGCCGTATCAAAACCCAAAAGAATAAAGGATTAGCCCACAAAAGGTTTAGATTGTCTTTTGTCGCATTATGCTCAGAAATAACCGCCAAATAAAACACCAACAAAGAAAGGACTCCAACAGCTGAAAACAATATGATATCAAAGGCTTTGGCATAGAATCCTTTTTTCCATTCCCATAAACTCAATAAAACAGTCAATGCAAATAATATCCAAAACAGCATATTCGGAGAAAAGAGGGTTGGTTTACTATGTGGATATAAGTCTTCTAAAATTATTTGTTTGGATTCTACCAATACTTTGGTATCACCTACCAAAACAGTTGTATCAAATTGATTCATCAAATCTTCAGGCAAATACATGTAATCAAAAGTAGATGCTTTTTTGTCGGAACGCGAGCCCAAAGCAATGTCAATCCCAAATCGCCACCAAAGGAAATTATCCGCATAAGGATAAAACAATTGCCGGAAACTCAAATTGGCTTTACTTGCTGATTCTGTTGGAAATTTCCTGTTTTGTAAGCTATACTGAACAATATCACGAACACGTGTAGCACAATTATCTTCAAAAAAATCGTAGTAATAATATTTATTTTCAGGTAAAGAATTTCTTCGAAGGGAATCAAATAATATTTGTTTTTCTTCATAGGTTAAGGCTAAGGTCTGTTCATACATACTTCTTCCATCATGGGCATATTCTCTTACAAAGCGTTCGTAAGTTGTAATGCCTAACATATAAGGCAACTGACCTTGAGCAAATTTCAAATAAAAATTATCCGTACTGAAATCAAAAATTCCCCAATTAAACACATAATCCATCCTCAAAGAAGTATCACAAACACGTAAAGCTGTATGTCCGAACGATTCGAAAAATTCAAATCCGGGTCCGCAAGTCAATACACTAACTTTGGCATCTTCACTCAATTGAGCTGATAACGAATGAATACTTAAAAGAAATATTATCAGATAAATTCCGATTCTTGAAATATGTTTCATGATAAAATCATATAAATATAATATTATGCGAAGGTACAAAAAATAACATCATTAGTTCATTGAATTGTTTTTGAAATTATGTATTGAAAAAAATAGTACCTTTGCAATCTCAAATCCATGCGGATGTGGCGTAATTGGTAGCCGCGCTAGACTTAGGATCTAGTGCCGAGAGGCGTGGGGGTTCGAGTCCCTTCATCCGCACTTACAACTCAATAGACCATACCTAAAGGCAGATGCTTATGTAAGGGACTAAGAATCCACCTGAATAAAAGACCAAAAGTCGTCTTTTATTTTAAAATTAAGAAATAATTTACCTGCCGGATCTTTTCTCTACATATTCCTTTTTTGTTGTTACTATCACCCGAGTTGCTTAAAGGCTCACAGCTTACCGCCTGTTAGCTTCACAGATGTCCACCTGTGAGACTAACAGCAGCCTTACTGCACGAAGAGCAGCTTATCATATATGTCAGCTTTTAACCTTCAACATTATAACTTCTATCAACCAAATAAGTAAATCCCGAACTCACGTTAAATATAAAAAAGTATAACAAAATCATCCGGAATTTCTTTTGCAAACTTATGATGAATCAGAACCCTTGTTCTTCTACAAAATCCATAAATTGTTTTGCGAAATATTCGTTATCTTTTTTTGTATATCTTTTTTCGGTAAATATTTTTGCAAGATTATCCAACCCGTTTTCTTCCAATAATTTTTTAGTTAATTCTAAATTCTCTTTTTCAGCATATAACATATCAATACTTTGAGGAGTATAATCTTTATATATTTCATTATGAACAACTGCTTCTAAAGGAAGCCTGTCTGTCAATGGAGGATTTTCGATCGGATAACCAAGCGTTATACAAGTAACCGGAATTACATGCTTGGGCAATTGGTAAACTTTTGCCAACTCTTTGGCATTATATGTAACTGTTCCCATATAACAGATCCCCAAGCCAAACGATTCGGCAGCAACACACGCATTTTGCGTAGCAATTACAGCGTCAATAACTCCCCAGATAAAGCATTGCATATTGCTAAAGCCATTTGTTTCAGCATCGCGTTGTTCACACCATTTAATTATTCGATTGTAGTCGGCACAAAATGTAAGTAAAACAGGCGCTTCTGTCACTGCTTTCTGATTGAAATGCAAAGGTGCCACTTTTTCTTTCATTGCCTTATCGCGATTAACAATAATACTATAAGGTTGCATATTACCGGTAGTTGATCCTCTGATTGCCGCCAAAAGTATCTGCTCCAATATTTTTTCATCTACATCTTTATCGGAATATTTCCGGATAGTGCGGTGTTCCAATAAAGTTTTCATTGTTTCATTCATTACTATATCTTTATTAAACACAATAAGCGACAACCTGGAGGTTATCGCTTATTGAACAATTATGACTATTTACAAACCTTATCTGATTGCTGTTTTGAAATCTGCATTATCTTTGAATTTTTTAAATTCTATATCTTTTGCAGCCTGAATTTTGAAATTTGCATTTATGCTACATGCTTCTTTCAAATTGGAATAAATTGCTGATTCATTATTTGTTCTTGCAGCTACAATTGCCAATAAATAATAATCATTAGCTGTTTTGTTAGAAATGCAATCCAGTGTGGATTGTGCTGCTGTGTAATTTTTGCTTAATAATTGATTTAAAGCAAGATTGTAATTACACTTTGTACTTGCCATTTTACTTGCAGCAGCAGTATAATCACCATTTTTCATATCTAAAACTGCATTATTATACGCTTGAGAGAATCCTGCTTTTTCTGCTGCCATAAAGTAATCTTTTGCAGCAGTATAATCTTTATTCATCAAAGCCATAACACCTTCATTATTTAGAATCACACCATTGTTAGGTGCTAATGAATTAGCCTTTTCTAATAATTCTTTTGCTTCATCTTTATTTCCTTCAAATGCTTTTATACAAGCCAAGTCATTATATGCTCTGTAATCTTCAGGGAATAATTTAATCGCAGCTTCATAAATGCTTGTTTTTGTTTTGATATCTGAAGTTAAAGAAGCAGAATATAACAGTTCAATCAAACTTAACGAGTCAGGACTACTAACCGAAAGTCTTGCAATTTCTTCATCTGTTTTGGCATCCGTACAAGAAATAGTAATAATAGCACGACGCAATTCCGGCAAAATATTATCTATTTCATTATAGATTGCAATCATATTGCGGATTTGTTGTTGACGTTGGTCACGATCAGCTTGCGAACGAATAACATTCAATATTTGGTCTTTTTCTTTAATAGAAGAAGCCGATACAGCAGCCAAAAAACCATCCCAATCTTCTCCTTTATCTTCTAATTCGAATGTGATATTTTTCTTTATATCAGCAGGTTTTACTTTTTGAGCTTTTGCCTGTGCTTTAATATATTTATCATACTCACTTTCAAACCATTTTTGTGCAGTTTTTGAACGATTGCCAGATAATTCCTGGTTGCGATTTAATTCTCCTTCAGGGGATGCCCATCCGATAATTTCAACACCGATAATTTCAGGGTATTTATCCATAAATGGCATAAGTTCACTCAATACTTTTTTATTCTCTTCATTTTTATTCAAAGGAACATTCCAATTAAGATTATCTTTATTCAATTCATAATAAATATGAGCGGTTTTTTTTGCAATTTGTTTCCCTGTGTAGCCATGGTCTGCAAATACCAAGTACGAACCGTTAGTTGCATCTTTTTTATATGCCAATTCCGGATTAGTAGTAATCCGTTCTGAAGTAGCGATTGTTCCTTCTCCAAAATATATTTCATTAAAAGTTTCGCTTTTTGCTTTTAGGGTCGCTTCCGCTGTCCCAGCAAGTGTACAAGCAGCAAATGCTGGCTTATAATCAATAGTCTGAGTAGATGAAAAACTTCCGCCTGCTTTATAAGCAATGGTTTGTCCTTCCCCTGTTGCTTTTTCTCCTTTCAAGTTAATAGGTTGAAGAGTCTGTGTTGTTCCATCATCCGCTTTTATTACCGGAGTAACTGTTACATTAGCTTTTTTGTTAAAATATTTTGCTGGATAAGTGCCTTTGATTTCCATGGTCATTTTACCGCCATGGGTCTCTAATGGATTAGGACTTACTGAATAGGTTACTTCACTTTGCTTTTTTACCATTTTTTTTAGTCCACAACCTGAAAACACGATTGCTGAACCAATTAAAAGTACTGAGAAAATTCTTATTGTCTTCATAGAAAAAATATTAAAATTTATAAATAGTTATTCTGTTATTTCAAATATATGTTTGGGATACTTGATTTCATCTTTTACCACAAAACTCTGGGGAAAATAAGTCAAAATCTGTTCTTTAAGCCCTCTTGCCTCGGCACGCGTTCGAAAATCACCAACTCTCACCCTGAAATTAGGTTCTTTGAACGAAACATGCGCACTAATTTTAGGATATTTAGATAAAAATGTTTTACGAACATTTTCTGCCCGTTCTCTGGAATTGCTTCCTGATTCAGAACAAATCTGAACATAAAAACCCATCAATTTACCTATGTTTTTTTTATTTGCCATTATATGTTTGTCCAGTAGATCTGTTGCTTTTTCTGATTCATATACCAATACCTGTGCATCAACATGAAAATGGTATAATGACATCATGAGTAAAAACAATACGAACTTTAATATATTCATTATTTGATGAATTTTATCTTGGTTTGCAAATATACAATATTTTTCATTTCAAAATAAATATCAAAATATTAACTTAATGATATTTTGAGTAATAAAAAAGAATCAATTTTAATGCCAAAAATCTTTTGGTGAACATTCATATAAAAACAAAGAATATAAAAAACTAAAAATCTGACAGATTGAGATTCAACAAAAAGAAATTATTTTTTATTGCCAGGCATGATTATGTGTATAAGTTCCACAAAGATTCTCCATTCTTAATTCAAAAAATGTTACTTTTGTCAAAATTTTTTTAGCATGATACAACTAAATTATTTACGTGAAAATCCGGATATTGTAATAAAACGTTTGAAAATTAAAAATTTCGACGCGACAACTTATGTAGAAGAAATCATCCAAAAAGATATTTTTCGCAGGGAAACGCAGAAAAATCTGGATGATAATCTGGCAGAACAAAATAAAATTGCGAAGGAAATAGGAATTCTTTTCAAGGAAAATAAAACAGATGAGGCGGAAGTTTTAAAATCCAAAACTGCAACTTTGAAAACACAAGCTAAGGATTTAGAAAACAAGTTGGCAGAAATAGAAAAACAAGTCAATGAGACCTTGGTACTTCTACCCAATTTGCCACATGATTCGGTTCCGGCAGGAAAAACTGCTGAAGATAATGAAATCATTCACAGTGAAGGCAACACAAATATTGAAAGCTGGATGCTTCCGCATTGGGATATTTGCGAAAAACGTGATATTGTTGATTTTGAGACCGGAGTAAAAATTACCAGTTCAGGTTTTCCTCTTTATAAAGGTAAAGGGGCTCGTTTGCAACGTGCATTGATTAATTTTTTTATGGACAATGCCGTTGAGACCGGTTATATAGAAGTGCAAACTCCATATCTTGCCAATGAAGATTCGGCGTATGCTACCGGAAATCTTCCTGATAAAGAAGGACAAATGTATCACGCAACAGAAGATAATTTGTATTTGATTCCGACGGCGGAAGTTCCCGTTACCAATATTTATCGTAATAGTATATTAAAAGACAGTGATTTTCCAATAAAACATTGTGCATATTCGGCATGTTTTCGCAGAGAAGCTGGATCGTATGGAAAAGATGTTCGCGGCTTAAATCGCTTGCATCAATTTGATAAAGTGGAAATTGTTCGCTTGGAACATCCTGATAATTCTTATCAGGCGTTGGAAGAAATGAAAAACTATGTAAGTTCTTTACTGCAAAAATTAGAACTTCCTTTCCGCATTGTTCGTTTGTGCGGTGGGGACATGAGTTTTACATCCGCTTTAACTTTTGATTTTGAAGTATTTTCTAAAGGACAGCAAAAGTGGTTGGAAGTGAGTTCTGTTTCCAACTTTGAAACTTTTCAAGCAAACCGTATGAAGCTGCGATTTAAGAGTGAAGGCAATAAGACCCAATTGGCTCATACTCTCAACGGAAGTGCTTTGGCTTTGCCTCGTATTGTAGCTTCTTTATTGGAAAATAATCAAACACAAGACATGCAAATTCGTATTCCAAAAGCATTACAATCTTATACGGGCTTTGAAGTATTGTAAAAACCTTCAAGGGTTGAGCAAGTTGTGTTTTACTAAGATTCTATTTCTGTCATTTTACTCATCACAAACGAGCTTAACACTGAAATTGCTCTTTCAACAGAAAGGATTTTCTCAAAGGTAAGAGTTAGTTTATCGTTGTTTTCTCGCATATAAGCAAGGTTGGGGTGCGTTTGTAAAGTGTTTAAAACATAAGAAAATTGCATGCTTTGGAAATAAACCGATTGTGGGTTGGCAATAAAATGCCCGATTAATTTTCCCTGCTTCAAAACCAATTTTTCAAAACCAATCTTTTTAGCAATTCGTCGTAAAATAATCGTTTTTATCAACTCTTCGGCTTGCAGAGGTATTTCTCCGAAACGGTCAATGAGTTTTTTGCGGAATTCATTCAATTGCTCATCGGTGGAGAGATTATTCAACTCTTTATACAGAGAATAACGTTCTGTGCTGCTCGTGATATAGGTATCGGGCAGAAGCAATTCCATATCGGTTTCTATAACACAATCTTTAACAAACTCATAATCGGAATTTTTTGTAATTTCTCCTTCATTTGTTTGGGTTTGGCGAAGTTCATCCATTGCTTCTTCAAGAATCTTCTGGTACATTTCATAACCGATTTCGGTAATAAATCCGCTTTGTTCTGCACCCAATAAATTCCCTGCTCCACGAATGTCCAAATCACGCATGGCGATATTAAATCCGCTGCCGATGTCGGAAAATTCTTCAATTGCCCGCAAACGTTTTCGTGCCGTCTCCGAGACAAGACTCACAGGAGGTGTAAGCAGATAACAAAAAGCCTTTTTGTTTTTCCGCCCAACTCTTCCCCGGAGTTGGTGTAGATCGCTTAAACCATAGTTCTGAGCTTCGTTAATAATGATAGTATTAGCATTGGGGATGTCTAAACCTGATTCAATAATGGTGGTGCAAACCAATACATCGTAATTACCGTCAATGAAATCCATCATAATACGTTCTAACACATCTCCATCCATTTGTCCATGTGCAATTGCCACTTTTTGGTCGGGGAAATTCTGCTGTATCAGTCCTGCGATTTCTCCAATATTATGAATGCGATTATGCACCACAAAAACCTGTCCACCTCGGAAAATCTCATATTCTACTGTTGATTTTATCAATTCTTCCGAAAAAGGATGCACTTCAGTTTGTATTGGATAACGGTTCAGCGGAGGCGTTTGCATAATGGAAATATCTCTTGCTCCCATCAATGAAAACTGCAAAGTACGTGGGATAGGCGTTGCTGTAAGTGTTAATGTATCAACATTTATTTTTAATGAACGGAGTTTTTCTTTTGCTCCTACGCCGAATTTCTGTTCTTCATCCACAATCAGTAATCCTAAATCCTTGAAAAGGATATCTTTTCCTAGCAAACGATGTGTTCCGATAATAATGTCGATTTTTCCGTCTTTCAAATTCTGTAAAGTTCGTTTTTGCTCTTTTGCCGACTTAAACCGATTAATATAATCGACTTTACACGGAAAATTCGCCAGACGGTCTCGGAACGTATTATAGTGTTGCAATGCTAAAACAGTAGTTGGGACCAAAATAGCAACCTGTTTACTGTCACAGACCGCCTTAAATGCCGCACGAATAGCAATTTCCGTTTTGCCAAAACCCACATCGCCACAAATCAGCCTATCCATCGGAAAATCAGCTTCCATATCGTTTTTAACATCTTGTGTAGCTTTTACTTGATCCGGCGTATCTTCGTAAATAAAAGAAGCTTCCAATTCTGTCTGCATGTAATTATCGGCAGAAAAGGCAAATCCTTCCGTACTCCGGCGTTCGGCATAGAGCTTTGCCAAATCAATAACCAAAGCCTTAACCCGGCTTTTGGTCTTCTCCTTGACCTTGTTCCACGCATTACTTCCTAAACGATTCAGCGTAGGTTCTTCGCCGTCTTTGCCGGAATACCGGGCAATACGATGTAAAGAATGTATGCTAATATAGAGAATATCATTCCCTTTATAGATAATTTTAATGGCTTCCTGTTGCTTGCCGTTAATCTCTATTTTTTCCAACCCGGCATATTGTCCTACGCCATGGTCAATATGCGTAATATAATCGCCGGGTTTAAGCTCATAGATTTCTTTGAGTAAAATAGAGTCACTCTTTTTATATCGATCGTCTATTTTATAACGATGGTATCGATTAAATACTTGATGATCGGTGTAAAAAGCAACCTTTTGTTCCCTGTCAATAAATCCTTCATGTAAAGCAAAAGAGACGTAAGAAACCATTTCTTTTTCCAGTTTTTTGCGATATTCTTCCGGGAAAACAAGATATTTCTCTTGAGAAAATAAACTGTCACGAACGATGTTGCGTATACGGGCAGATTGATTTTCATTCAACGAACTGAAAATATTTGCAATTCCCTGTTCGTAATTATCTATCCATTGGTCAATCAACAAATCAAACTGTTTATTGAACGACATTTGAGGTTGTGTATCAAATATTTCTTCGTATTGTGCATTCAAATAAGAATTTGCACCCCATTCTACGGTAGAAAAATTCAAGATAGATTCCTTGAAATCTTCTTCGGTTATATATTCATTTTCATTTGGTTGATTTTCTGCTATTCGTTGCAGCAATTCTTGTTTTTTCCGGATATTGTCAATTGTCCACGCAACATCCTCAAACCATAAAACAGTATCGGCAGGAAGCGAATCAAACAAACTTATCATGGAAACAGCATCCTTTCTCTGTTGAAGATTAGGTGTTATGACTATCTTTTCCATCTTACTTTTTGAAAGCTGTGTTTCAATCTCAAATGTACGCAAAGAAGCAACCTTGTCCCCCGAAAATTCAATGCGAAACGGAAATTCATTAGTATATGAAAACACATCCACTATCCCTCCGCGAAGGGAAAACTGTCCCGGTTGATAAACAAAATCACTGTATTCAAAATTTTTATCCGAAAGATATTCTATTATAAAATCTACCGATAATTTTTCTCCCTGTGAAACAGTAAATGTTTCTTCTTCGATTGTTTTTTTTGTTATTACTTTTTGCATCAATGCTTCCGGATAAGTAATAACCGCTAAAGGCTCTCCCTTTTGTATTCGCTGAAGCATTTTTGTGCGAAGTAAAATATCAAAATTATCCGATTTTTTCGCGTGCTCTTGCGAAGTTGGAGATTCGGGAAAGAATACAGACTTCCGTATGGAAAAATCCGCATCTTCTTCTTGCAGCAATTGTTCCAAATCGCCAAAGAAAAAGGCTGCCGATTCTTTATCTTGCAAAACAAATAGGTGCGGTTGTGAAGAAAGCAAAACACAGCCAACAGCAAACAAAGAACGTGAACTTCCGCTAAGTCCATTTACTTTTGCTTGTGCAATCTCCTTTTGTGACAATTTTTCTGCAAATTGCTTTGTGCTATTAGACTGTAAATATAGCGAAATTAAATCGGTTTGCTGCATATAATCATTTACAAAAATACTTGACAATAAGTAACGATTAGAAATAAGGAATCGTGTGTGGAAAGCAAAATAGACATCTTACCGAGGCACGAAGCCATCCGGGATTGCATGCGGTACAATGGTGAAATGGTACAATGGTAAAGTGGTGCATTGGTGTTTGTTCACTTCGTCATGGCGAGGAACGAAGCCATCCAGAATTGTATGCTCTGCAGTTGACAATTACCGATGCCGTTTGTTGGTGTCATTGCTTTTGTGTTTACCCCTAAAGGAGACTTGAGCGAGTGGTAAAATGGTGCAACGGTACAATGGTGAAGAAGTAAGACGAATGCTTTCACAAAGTAACACAAAGGATTTTACAAGAAACTCGACCAAAACTATAGTACAAATAATCATGGGCATTTCCTGCATGAATAGTTCGGCTGAGGCTGCCTCAGCCGAACGGGGGTTCCCTACCTTTGCCGTTTAGTTTTTCCTTGTATTCAATGTTCTTGCTTTCAGGATTTTCTGCGTTTATGTTTGATTTTTAGGCATATTTATTTTTGAACTGCAAAGTTATATTTTATTTTTGACTTGAATTATCAACCATTGTTATAAGGTCAAATTGCGCCAAGTCAGCTACATCAAAATATTGATTAGTGATTTTGTCGAGAGAAAAATCGGTTATAATATCTTCTTCTAAAAACATTTCAATATCTTGGATTTCGGTAAAATGCTCTAAAATTTTGTCGTTGCTGATTTTTAGGCGATAGCGAATATTTTTGAAAAACTTGATTTCCGAATATTCAATTTGCTCATCTGCTAAAATGGTCTGAATGGCAAAATCAAGTATTGTCAATTCTTCGTCTTCCGATAATGAGGTGTTTTTTAGCAACTCAAAATAATAGGCGATAAAATTCTTGCCGTCTTTGTTTATTCTCTCAATCAGCAAATTGATTTCTGTTTGAAAATCGAAGTTTGAGAACAATGACGATTTCTCACAAATTGATTTTATTGTGGCAATTTCTCGCAAATCAATATTACCATCGGAAGCCATACAGCAAAAAGCCGTTTTCAGCAAAAGTCTATCGAAAGTTACAGTTTCCATATCTTTAAATTTGAAGTTTTTAATTATTGATTAAATCCAACTCTGCGGCGTTCTTCTTTTATACCAAGCATTTCATTTTTGATTTTTTCGTATTTTTCAAGAACATCGAGTGAAATTGTCGGGCGTTGGTTTGCAATGACAAATTCCAATGTTTCCATTGTAATTCTGTTTGTTTTTTCTCTTATTACTTTGCGGGAAGCCTCATCTACAATCAATTTGATGTCGCCCGAAACATAATTTTCGGTCAGCGTTGCCAATTTTTCGTAATCAATTCCAAAGTCAATCGGACGATTTTTCAGATAGATTTCAAACATTGCTCGCCGTGCTTCAAAGTCAGGTGGCGGAATGTAAAAATGTTTTTCCAATCGTCCTGCCCGCAAAATTGCTTTATCAATCAGTTGCGGTTTGTTGGTTGAACCGATAACAAACACGCCTGTTTCGCCGCTATTATCTAACTGCGAAAGAAATTCGTTTACTTCTGAACCGTAACTGTGTTGTGCGTTTTCTCGGTCGGGTGTCATTGCGTCCAGCTCATCAAAATACAGGATTGCAGGTGCGTTTTGGCGTGCTTCGTCAAAGATTTTTCCGATTTTTTCTTGCGTTCCGTGTATATAAATGCTTGCAAGGTCGGAAGCAATTATTTTACGGAAATTATAGCCTGTTTCTTCTGCAAATCGTTCTGCAAAAAATGTTTTTCCGCAACCCGGCGTACAATAACATTCCGTTAGGTAATCCCAAACCGTGTTTTTTGTATTCGTCGGGGTGACGAATAATGTCTATTACATCGGTTTGCAACATATTTTTTAAGGTTTGCATTCCGGCAATGGCGGAAAACCCGCCACCGCTTCTCTTTTGGATTTTGGTTTTTTCGTTTTTTTGGTCAGGGTGAATGCAATTCGCCCCTACGGTATCGACAATTTCGATTTCGCCGTTTAATGCTTGTGAAAATTCCTGTGCAGATTGGAAACGCTTTTCGGTGTCGGTTTGCAATGCTTTTGAAATTATCGCTAAAACGGAATTGTCAAAATCTACAATTCTGTCGGCAACATTTGGGAAAAGCAAAGGTTTTTCTCGCTGTTGCAATAATTTTTCGATTACGGCTGTGTCGTTCGACATTTGCGTTGCATAATCAGAAATTGAAACATTCCACGCTTGTGTGCCAAACAGCATTTGATACATTACTGCGCCAACAGAAAATAAATCGCTTTGAGGTGAAAATGTGTTTGCCGTAATACATTCCGAAGCCACCAAGTTTAAATTCAAACCCTCTTTGCAATAAGTTTTTGACGACTGCAAAAACGAGCGGGCAAAGCCAAAGTCTATGATTTTTGCCTGTGGTGTGTCGCCTGACAAGTCGAGCATAATGTTTTGTGGCGTAATTTCATTGTGAATAATCGGCTCGGACAACGAGTGCAAATATTGTAAACCGCTTAATACGCCCGAAAGAATTTGCCGAATATCGAAAACGGTAGAAATTGACTCGCGTGTCATTCGTTCTGCCAAAGTTTCGCCAGCAATGAAATTCAATACCAAATACAAAAACTTTTTGCCATCAACAATTACTTCACCACTATCTTTATACGAAACAATATTTTCGTGTTTCGTAGTTTTCAAAAACTCAATTTCAAGCAAATTCCCGTTTCCGTCAAAAGCTGAATGGTGTAATTTGGCAGGATTGAACAGTTTTAGAAAATATAATTTTCCATTCGTTCCTTTTACTCGGTAAGTTTCGGCATTGCGACCTTTCTTTATAAAAAGTAAAACAGTATATTTGCCATCTAAAATAGCATTTTTATGTATCGTATATCGTTTTTCGTTATTCATTTTTTTTGGCTTTAGATAACAATGAAACAAGTAATCCTATTGCTACAACGACATCTACAATATTCCACAATTCTCTACCTAACGCTATTTTGAATAATGGTTGAAATAAAATAGCCAAAGCGATATAAACAATCATTTCAATTTTCCGCTGTTGCTGATATGCCATATATGCAAGCACAGAAAATCCAACTAATGAGATAAAACGCACAAATTGATAGAAGCCATAGGGCATATCTACTAAGCAGAGTAGCATCAGGATTGCCAAAATAATTTTTATACTTTTATTCATAATGGATTTATCTCAATGTATTGCCCTGTTCTTCTCTCGGCAAAAGTTGCACAATCTCTACCAAAAGCGGACGGATATTTTTATTTCCATTTGCAACCTGTTGCGTTGCTTGATTGATAAGTTGGCGTGCTTTTGTGGGGTTTTTCCAATTAAATGAGTTGAAATCTTGATTCAAATGTTGCAACATTTGAACATCGCCAGCCCCGCCTGTGGCTTTATTTCTCAAGTTGTAAGCCAATCCAACAATTTCCTGTGTCAATTCTTTTGCCTCTTTAATGTTTTTCTCTCGAATGATGACATCAATTTTCTTGCGTATTTCGGCAAGCGTTGCATCAATTTGACTTATATTCATATCGCTACCTGCGCCGTGTTGTTTGATTCTATTAATCAAATCTTCCAAATCGAAAAATGCCTCTTTCAAGTCTTTTTCAATTTTTGGGAAAATGGTTGTTTTATCGGCTTCGTCCAATTTCAAAAGTTCTTTACGCAAACTGTCTAAAATTTTCATTTTGCCGTCTGCACTTCCTTTTTCGTTTTCTAATTGGGTTTCAAGTTCTTCCAATTTTTCGGAAATAACCATGTCGTTTACTCGTTTTGCTGTGCGTTTGGCATCGGCAATATCTTGTTTCAATTCTTCTTCCGTTGGCGGTTTGGTTTGCTCTATTTGTACTTTCAGTTCCTCGGTGTAGTCTATCAATGGAAAATATGCCGAAAATTGCATTTGTTCTGACCTGTCCACTTTAATAGTAATATCTACATCGCTGCCTTCGGGCAATAATGCGGGCAAACTTTCGCCCGAAATAATCACTTCGTTTACAAGGTTGTTCAAAATCGGATTTGTACCTTCGGCATTGTAATCGCCTTGATAGATAGGGATACGAATAATATCTTTTGCCATTCCGGGACGAACTTCGGTGCGAGTTTTCAGACCGTTGATAACGCCTGTTGCCGGCACTTTTTTATTCTTTTCCAAACCTTTCACAGGTTGAAACAAATCTTTTTCTTCTACCTCAAACCATTTGCCGATACCTATGTGATAAGGCAAAACGCTCATTCCTTCCAATCCACCAATGCCTTGTAAAATGCTGAATTGATTTGGTTGGCACTCTAATTTATTACCTTGCTCGTCATATACATTTACAGTAAAAACATTGGAACAACCCTCTTGTAAATACACATCAACCAAAGTGGCTTTTTCTCCAATTTGTTTTTTGCCACTACTCCACGCTCCATCTCCACGCACCACATCGGCAAAAACTTTTTCGGGTATTGCACCCTCTGTTTTATCTTTTAGGATTTTGACATTAACCATTTCGTCTGTTTCTACGGTTGTTGCCTCGTATTTTATTTCTAACTGCAATTTTGTTTTATCACGGCTTTCCTCTTTTACTTCTTCCGAAACGGAAATTGTAGAGGCAAACAACGCCGCACCTTTGGCAACAACGGTCATCGGGTCAATCGAAGTATCTACATTTTCAGTTATCTGTTCTTTCAACATTCGGCGAAGAATGGGCGAATAAGTCGGACCGCCGACCAAAATTAAAGTTCCTAAGTCTGCCTCTTTCAAGTTGTTGCGTTTCAATAAATCTTTGGTTATATCAATGGCTTTTTGGAAGATAGGAGCCAACACATTTTCCATATCTTTTTGCGTGAGCGTTATGTCTATTTCGGGTTCTTCGCCGTTTTCGTCCTCGAAAGGTAAATCACCCAAATTGGAAAGAATGTTGTGAGTGTCTTTAAACGACAACTGTATTTTTGCTTCTTCGGCAAAAGGTTTTATGGCATTTCGCAAAATTTCTTTCTTCGTACTATCTTCCACAATGCTGTCAATAGCATAATTTTCTTGCAAATAGGGAATTATGATTTGGTCAACAATCGCCTCATCCAAATTTTTACCGCCAAGCCAATTATCGCCTTCGGTATCTTTTACAGTCAAAATTCCTTCTTCCGATTTTACAATGGCGGCATCGAAAGTTCCACCGCCAAAGTCGAACACGAGCCAGTAACTGTCCTTGTCTTTTGCCGTTAATCCGTAAGCGGTAGCGGCAGCAACAGGCTCTTGCAACAATTCAATATGTTTGAAACCCGCTAATTTAGCGGCTTGTATGGTCGCCTCTTTTTGTGGATTGAGGAATTTGGCAGGAACAGTTATCACGATAGACGAAATATTTTCGTCTTGAATAAATGATTTGAGTTTTTTCAATACTTCCGCCGAAAGTTCTTCGGGCGAAAATTCTTTGCTCATGTTCACACTTTCGTATTTATGAGTTGTTCCCATTGTGCGCTTGAACTCAATGTAAGTGTTGGTTTTTCCCGCCTCAAAAGTTTTCAATGCTCTTGTGTTGTCGTTCTTCATTACATTGAAGGCGGTGTCGCCTACCAATGTGTCTTTCTTTTTGTTGAAATGTACACACGATGGAATTGTATCTTTCAGTGTGTCCGATTTTTTAATAGTCGGTGTGCCGTTTTCCATTCGGGCAATGGCAGAGTTGGTTGTTCCCAAGTCAATGCCGTAATCTATTTTGTTTCTCATTGTCTGTGATTTATTTGATTTTAATAACCTACGCTTACTTCTATTTGTGCTGTTTGTATCATTACGCCGTTGTAATTCACTTGCGGAATAAGAATTTTCGTAATGATTTCAGAGCCTTTTTCTAAATTCTCGTCGGGAATGGAACTTGCTACAATTACCTTCATTCCTTGATTAAACTCTTTGCCGAGTAGTTG
>QMCD01000310.1_pt1 | contig 34795 bp, 26 predicted proteins | sample 1821841 | NCBI WGS metagenome assembly QMCD01 (sample SAMN01991225, study PRJNA193472) | Termite gut metagenome, whole genome shotgun sequencing project. | isolation source: worker | host: Macrotermes natalensis
GGCATTTGCATATAGACAGACAGACACAGGGAAACCAAGAAAAACCTGTGAGTTTTCGCGGCGTGTGGCGATGTGAGCGGTACAGGCGACGTCGGCTCGTTTTCTCTTGAAACGGCCGGCAACGGAGCGGGGGTGTTTAACGGAGTCGGCGTCGTATTGAACGTCGAAATCCGGGGGGTGCGTTTCGGTGAACCTTGGGAATGCGGTGAGACCGGAAACGAAACGGTTTGGATCGCGTTCGCCTTGGGAACGACCAATCCCTTGTTGTGCCGGGTCGTACTGATTTCACGCCGTATCGACTGCGTTCGTCGCAACGTTTCGCTCAAATGCAGTATTTTTTCCCGGTCCGTTTCGGAAGGGGCCTCTTCATACAAATTCCCGGCATGGTGCAACAAGGTGTCAAAAACCCAATCTTCCGTCGGTTGAGTCAATACGTCGCTCACTTCTTCCCGCAAATCAGCCAACGCTTTACGAAACGCCTGCTCCGGAGACGAGTCCGCATTCCCGGACGGGGCCAAACGATCGTTTTCATTTGACCGGAGCGCCGTTTGACGAATCGCGTATTCGGCATAGGCTTCCCGGTTCGAATTCAACGAACCAAGCCGCTTGGCGCCGCGGGAGCCGACAGCGGCACTGCTTTGATCGGCACTGCTTTGATCGGCACTGCTTTGATCGGCACTGCTTTGATCGACACTGCCTTGATCGACACGGCTTTCGGAAACTTCGAGGCCGGACGGATCATGCGGTATGGGGACAATCGATTTGCGTTCCACCCAGCGAAACTCGCCGTTCGGCGGAGCGATTTTGTACCAGATCGGGCTTGCGGTGTTTTCCGGCGTTTCCCTGCGATCGAGAATATGGACCTTTTCCCCTTTTTTCAAATACGCGGAAACCGCATGGCATTGATCGCCCGATTCGCTCCCGATGCGCGAGGCGAGCCCGTCGACGGTAATCGTTCCGATCCCGTTTGGTGCAAGGGAAACGTATTGAGCATTGATCCATGAAAAACTCCCTATCGGCGGCCGAACGGCACACCAGCCGTCCGCGGTTTCGTCATAAATTTCGAGCCGGTCTCCCTTAAAGAGGCGGGAGGTCTCATAGTAATCGACTCCCGGTCCACAGCGCGCGGTCGCCTCTTCGACGACGACACCGTACCAGGGAACGATTTCCGTTGCGAAAACGTGTGGTGTTGCCGCCGTAAGGATGCAAAACGCAAAAAGAAATGAGCGGATAGTGTTCATGGCGGGATGCGATTCAAAACAATACCTGATACACCGGCTTTTACGAAATCTTTACTTTCTGGTCAAGAGCGAAATCGCGAATTTCGCTGAAAATGGGCAAAACGATCCCGCGGTATCGCTTTCCCACTGTTGCCGGGAAATCAAACGGGACCATTCCGAAGAAAGGGATTTTCAGAACAGGGACGGGCTTTCGTAATCGCGGGCATTCGCATCGCGGTTGTAACGGGTATATCGGCTCTTCAACCTGAAACGATTACATCGTGCCCACGATTCTTCGTCGAGTCGCATCCTTCGAAAACCCGACAAGTGTAGACGGGGGGATTCCGGTCGATTCGGGAGGTTTGCCGTCGCCGTTTCCTCGTGTTCGATTGACTGTGCTCCACATAAAGAATGAACCAAGGGGTTTCCGGAGCACGGTATTGCCTGAACACTGCGATGCAAGCCCTTTTGGCCGCGCAGGTTGACTCCGAAAGCCAAGGTTTCAATTTTCGCACAGAGTAATAAATGCCGTTTGTCGCGACTACGGATATGAAAGCTGCAACGTTGTCGATATCCCGGATTTCAACCGCTTTCGGTATACTGATTTTGTCGGTTTTCCTATCGATGGGATCGACGATGTCATGGGCGGTCGGTTCCGGCTTCGGGGTGGAAAACCGACGTTCCAGACCTTCCGAGTCGAAAACCCCGCTGTGGGGCACGTTTCCACAATCCGGAATGTCGGAATCCTCCGGATCGGTTTCACCGGCACAGTCCAGACAACCGAATGCATCCTCCCCGCTGCCGGGTTTTGGAAAAACGGACACGCAATCCGCCGTCCCACACACCGTTCACCGGACGAATCCCGGTTTTGCCGCGGGAATTGATGGGAACGACATCGACGGGTACGAAGCGGACCAATCGAAAGCCGTCGAAGGGCAACCCGTGGCCGAGGCGCGTCGGCCGCATCCGAGCGTGGCCCGCGTCATCGCGTTCGACAAGGACGGCCAGCAATTCGGGTCGGGAACCCTGGTCGGGGAATCGGGCGATTACGGAATCGTCCTTACAAACTGGCATGTCGTCAGCAATGCGGACGGACTGGTACACGTTCATTTTCCAGGTTTCGGATCCTACGGAGCGGTTATCGCCGCGGATAAAAAATGGGATCTTGCCGCCATCGGCATTTCAAAACCCCCGAGAGTCGTTCCCAAATTGCCGATCGCCCGGACGGTCCCGCAACGGGGCGACCCGCTTTGGATCGTCGGTTACGGCGCGGGTGTCTACCGGATCGCCGGAGGCCGTTGCCTGCGTTATCTCGCGCCGGAAATCGCACCGGACGGCCGGGGTGAGTTCGAATTGATCGATCTTTCCGTTAATGCGAGAGAAGGAGACAGCGGCGGCCCGATCCTGAATGAAAGCGGCCAGATTGCCGGGGTGCTTTTCGGTTCCGACTACAAAAACACGGTCGGGAGCAATTGTACGAAAGTACGCCAGTTTCTCGAAAAGACGCAACCGATGTTCCAGACGCTTCAGCGGAATCCGGAAGATCTTTTTCAAACGATTGAAACCGGTGGCCCCAAACGTCGATTAACCGACTCGGTCAGGATGTCTCTCGCTTCTTCCGGAGCGGGTCCGAGCGCAGAAAGATATTCCCAAGGCCCCGCGACTTCTTCGGTCGGGTCATTCGGAGTTCCTTCGGATTCATCCCGGCGCTATCTTCGAACGGCGGAGCAATCGGCCCTGTACCGGCAATCCCCGGACACCGGGCACTCCTCGTATATTCAGCAGCAGTCATACAGTGTTCCACTTGACGGGCACTTGCCGGGAATGATCGTCCTCCGGGAGGAAACCGTTGCGCTCCCCGCGTCACCGGAAGCGGATTCCGCCCGGGCGTCCCATCCGCGGTACGATACACGCAAGCGGACGACCGGCTGGGGCTTTGCTCTCTTGATCTCCTCGCCGCTTTTGGTGTCACTGCTTCGCCGGGTTGCCAAAACGGCATGATCCGGCTATCCGGCATTGCGGAGAACGTTGCCGCGTATTCCTTCGGTACGCATTGATTTTCAGCCAGGAGACCAAACAATTTCGCATGTTCGAATATACCCTTCTCCACCAGGACGCTTCCAGTAATGCCCGACGGGGCCGGTTCGCAACGCCGCATGGCACCGTCGAGTTGCCGGCGTTCATGCCCGTCGGCACGCTCGGGACGGTCAAAGGGGTGCCCGTCGAATTACTCGAACGAACCGGTTCGCAGGTCATCCTTGGAAACACCTATCATCTTTCGCTACGGCCTGGTGAGGAAACGGTTCACGCGCTCGGCGGCCTGCATCGCTTTTCCGGTTGGAAGGGACCGATCCTGAGCGACAGCGGCGGTTTCCAGATTTTTTCGCTTGCGAAAATGTCGAAAATCACGGAAGAAGGCGCTCTTTTTCAATCGCATATCGACGGACGGCGTTTTTCCCTGACGCCGGAGCGTGCCGTGACGATCCAGGAAAGACTGGGCAGCGACATCGCGATGGTGCTCGATCACGTCGTCGCCCTCCCGAATGAACGAAACATTCTGGAAGACGCCATGGAACGCAGCATTCGTTGGGCAAAACGTTGTCGGGATTTCCAGCAGCCCGTGCGCCGGGAAGTACAGGCGCTTTTTGCAATCGTTCAGGGCGGCCTCGCCCCCGAATTACGGCGTCGGTGCGCCGAAGAACTTGCGTCGCTCAATTTTCCAGGTTACGCAATCGGCGGCTTAAGCGTCGGCGAAACGCCCGGGGAAATGTATGAAGCCCTCGATTTCACGCTTCCCCATCTCCCGCGGGAGAAGCCCCGTTACCTGATGGGCGTCGGTCGACCGGAAGATTTGCTGAACGGGATACGGCGCGGCGTCGACCTGTTCGATTGCGTGATGCCGACCCGGAACGGTCGAAACGCAATGGGATTTACGGATTCGGGACCCGTTCGATTGCGCAACGCGAAATATGAAAGAGACCCCGGGCCGCTTGAAGAAGATTGTCCCTGTCCGGCATGTCGACGAAGCCGGGGATATCTACGGCACCTTTTCCAGGCGGGGGAAATGCTGGGACCGATCCTGTTGACGATCCACAATATCACGTACTATCAACGTCTCATGGCGCGCTGCCGCGAAGCGATCGAACAGGATCGTTTCGTTCCGTTTTACGAGGAACGGATGCGGGCTTACCAAGAATAAATCCGGCTTACGCGTCCGATTCACGATCGTGTTTTCGTGCCCGTTCGATATTATCGGCCTCCGCCTCTTCTTCGATCGGCAAACCGTACTCCTCACCGAGCCAGCGCACGGCGTCGATCCGCTTGCACCGGGCCGAGCAGAAGGGCATCGCGGTTTCGGGATCGTCGGGAGAAAATTCTCGTTCGCATACGGTACAACGCAACCGGTTCATCTGACCAATCGTACCCGACTTTTCAGCCTTTTTCAAGGGGCTCCCTTTCCGGTGTGCGAGTTTGCCCACGCCGCCAACAAGTTTGATTTGTTCCGGGTCTCGAAAAGGTAGCCGGCCCCTCTTTTCCCGCTTGAAATAAAAAACCTCGTTTTGCTCTTGATCGATTCCGGATTATTTCCGACAATCCCCCTCCCAAAAACGATAATCGGGCGTCTTTTCCTCCAACGCTTTCCATGACGAAGATCGATCGATACATTCTCACGAAATTCCTGTTCAACTTCGTGTTATGGCTGGTCTGCCTCACGGGGGTCGTGGTGGTCTTCGATCTGTTCTCGAATATGGATGTCCTGATCCATGCCGGCCGTGCGGCGGGAAACGTCCCGAAGATCCTGGTAATGTTTTATTTCTTCAAAATCGTTCCCATGGTCAATGTCGTTTCTTCCTTGCTCGGGCTGGTCGCGGCCATGGTGTCCATCGCAATGATGATGAGAAACAACGAATTGGTCCCGCTCCTGGCCGCCGGCATTTCGCTTCCCCGGATCATCCGACCGCTCATCTTCGCAAGCATCGTCGTTACTTTGATCGCATTCGGTTTGAGGGAAATGCTGCTCCCATGCTATATCCACAAAATGACGGACAATCCGAACGAATTTGTCGTCGATCAGGGAAAACGCATGAATACGACGATCGATAATTCAACCGGGATCACACTCCAGGGAGACCAGGTATTTCGAGATGGCAACCGGATCAGTTCGCCGTCTTTCGTTTTGCCGCCCCCGCTTGTCCCGAGAACCATTCATTTGAAGGCGGCGGAAGCGTCCTATATCGCAGCGCAAAATGGCCATCCGGCAGGATTTATACTTTTCGGAGTCGAAGAGGGAAACGCTCTTCTCAAGGAAGAAACCCTTTCGTTGGATGGCAAACCGGTCATTATCACCCCCAAAAGCGCCCCGGATTGGCTGAAACAAGGCGAGTGTTTTGTGGCTTGCGATATTCCGTTTATGTACTTTGCGTCAAATAAGATGTGGGGGCAATATGCGTCAACTTGGGAGCTTTTCCAGACGGCACGAAATGGCAGTTTAACCGGATCGGACAAAATCAGGGCACGAATTCACTCACGTCTCGTCATGCCGTTTTTGGATATGACCCTCTTGTTTCTCGGATTGCCCGTCGTCCTTGTTCAGGGAGACCGGAACGTCTTCAAGGCGATGGGGATCAGTGCCTTGCTGGTCATGGCTTTCCTCGTTGTCAAGGAAACATGCCTGTTTATCGGTGAGACAAATGAGATGCCGGTCCTCGGAGCCTGGCTGCCGCTGATGGTCTTTACTCCGATCGCCGTCAATCTGTGCTACGGCATGTCGAAATAGACCGACGACGTCTTATACTTCGAACGGCCTGATAATTCTCCCGCGCACAATCGCCTGCCGCTCGAACGATCCGTTTATGTCATTGCGCAAACAGAAGTTAAAGGCGAGTGAGTGCGGCAGGCAGACTTGACCGAAAGTCCGTTTTCGTCGCGTTTCCAGTATACATGGAAACCGCAAAAAAGACAGCCCGTCGTCGAAACGAAAAGCGGATTTCCTGCCCCTGCATAAGTCCGCTTTTCCGCGTTTCACTGACGGAACTGCCTTTTTATTTCAATCGCAACGCTTTCTACGCCGCGGTAAACATGAGTGTTCCCTTCCACCAATGCCGCCGTCTCTTACCCATGGTCTTTCCCTTTCATGGTAATGCGTTTGCGTGAAAGTTGAATTTCGTTGAAAGTTCGATCAAAACCTATCGCGATCAGTCAACGAAACTCCTCATATCCTATGTATACCTCAAATGGCCGGACCTGACAAGGGGAGATTCCACAATTTTTAGCTTTAATGTTCTTTGTGGGGATGATTGACAAAACGACCTTCCCGGTATAGAATCGGCGCGTTTCATGCAATTCATGCGGCGAGGTTTTCGTGATAAGGCGGGGGTTAATCGATTATTTGGAAACGCTCCGGATGGCGGGCTTGGAAGATTGGGGGCCGTTCACTCCACCACCTGATCCGGAAATTGACGACAAGCATGATAAACATTCCCGCGCGCCGGCTCCTTCTTCTTCGGAACACATGGGCAAAAAAACCGATTCCTCTCTTTCCCCGCAGGCTGCGCTCGATCTCCTCGCGGCCGAAGTCGCCCGATGCAGGCGTTGTGCGGAGTTGGCCGTAAGTCGCACACAGACCGTGTTTGGTACGGGAAATCCGACGGCGCGCCTCGTATTCGTCGGCGAAGCCCCGGGCGCCGAAGAGGACAAGCAGGGCATTCCGTTCGTCGGCCGGGCGGGACAATTATTGAACGATATTATCGTCAAAGGAATGAGACTGCGACGAGAGGACGTCTATATTTGCAACATCCTTCGCTGCCGGCCGCCGGAAAACCGGAACCCGATGCCGGATGAAGCGGCCCGATGCCGCGAATTTTTGGACCGTACGCTGGATATCGTGGCCCCGAAGTTCCTTTGCTGCCTTGGATCGGTTGCGGCGCGCAACCTGTTGCAAACCGAATCGACCATCGGCAAATTACGCGGAAAAGTGCTTGATTACCGGGGAATACCGGTCGTATGCACCTACCACCCCGCATATTTGCTTCGGAATCCGTCGGCCAAAAAAGACACTTGGGCCGACATCCAAATTCTCATGAAACTCATGGGAATCACGCCCGATGCCGACCATTGACCTTGACCCTCACGGGTTTTCCGGACACGTCTCCGCCTGCTTACCTTCGGCAGTGTCGTTTCGGTGGGCAGGCTTTCCAGGAATCGGCTTCGGGAAATTCCAATGGTTTTCAGTATGCAGGTCCCAAACAGCGTGAAAAGCATGAAACGATCAGTCAAAATCTTCATTACGTGTACGACCTTTGCCTTCTTGTCGACCGCATTGGTCAGTATCCTGGCGGAAAATGCCGCAAATCCGATTATTTGGGCCGACGTTCCGGACATGTCGATCATCCGGGTCGACGACACCTACTATATGAGCAGCACGACGATGCACTTAAGTCCGGGCCTGCCGATCATGAAATCGAAGAATCTCGTTGATTGGGACATTGCCGGCTATGCCTACGACGTTCTTGCGGATACGGACGGCCTGTCGCTTCGAAACGGTAAAAGCGAGTACGGCGCCGGTTCCTGGGCAAGCAGTCTGCGTTATCACGACGGTGTTTTTTATGTTTCCACCTTCGCCGCTTCGACGGGGAAAACACATGTCTATACCACGAAAGGCGTGGAGAATAAACCGTGGAAGGAAAAGACGTTTTCGCCCGCTCTGCACGATCATTCGCTGTTTTTCGACGACGACGGCAAGGTGTACATGCTTCACGGCGCGACGGATATTCGCTTGACCGAACTTGAATCGGACGTGTCGGGAATCAAACCGGGCGGGTTCGACGGCGTCATCCTCAAAGGTGTCGGCCTCGTGGCCGGCTCTGAAAAAGCGTGGGGCGAAGGGTCGCAATTGTTCAAAATCAAGGGGAAATACTACCTGTGCAACATCGCGTGGCCCGACATGAGAACACAACTGGTTCACCGGGCGGACAAAATCACCGGACCGTACGAGGGTCGCGTCCTCCTGCACGACCGGGGGGTTGCCCAGGGTGGCTTGATCGACACGCCGGACGGGCAGTGGTACGCTTATCTTTTCCAGGATTGCGGCGCGGTGGGGCGGGTCCCTTTTCTCGTCCCGCTCACGTGGGAAGACGGTTGGCCCGTCCTTGGCGACGATGGTAACGTTCCAGCGCGACTGGGCATCGAACGCAAGGGAGACGGCCTCGGCAATCTTGTGGCTTCCGATGAATTTGAGCGACCACACGACCTGCTCCGCAAAATGAAAACGGCGGCGGAGACCAACGCGTATCGTCGTGACGCCTTTTCCCCGGCCTGGCAATGGAACCATAATCCCGACAATCGCCTGTGGTCGCTCGCCACTCGTCCGGGCTGGTTGCGCCTCACGACCGGGCGGATCGACAAAAGCCTGGTCGAAGTCCGTAATACGTTGACCCAGCGAACCTTCGGTCCGACCTGCGCCGCCTCGACCCTGATCGAGGCAAGCGGTATGAAAGACGGCGACATTGCCGGTCTCGCGGCATTACAGAAAAAATACGGTTTTGTCGGGGTGAGGATGCAGGACGGAAAATATGCGATTGTCATGGTCGGTGCCGATAACAATGGCGTACTTGCCGAAGAACACAGTCTTGCCCTGGAAGGCGACAGGGTCCACCTGAAGATTGAGTGTGACTTCAGGGACCGCAAGGATGAGGCTCGGTTTTTCTGGAGTACGGACGGCAAGGATTGGAAGCCCATCGGCTCCACACTCAAGATGATCTATACACTTCCCCATTTCATGGGCTATCGTTTCGGCCTGTTCCATTTTGCGACGCAACAATCCGGCGGCTTCGTCGATTTCGATTATTATCATGTCAATGTTTCGGAATGAAGGTGTCGCCCTTTTCGGTTGGATTCGCAATATCGATTCGCAATATCGATCGACAATTTTGCAACGCGCAGGGGATAGCGACCCGGATTTTCCCGGTCACACAACCTGTACGGTTTTTGCGCTATTTCGACAGGAATTTGCGCCATTATGGGCTTGTTTTCCGTTCCGCGCCCCAATAAACTGGGACGTTCCCGATTCAAACCGGACGATTCAAACCGGAAGAGCGCGGTGAGGATTCGAATTCAAGCCCATGCCGGCAGGATAGCGGGCGGAACTGTTGGAGCGAAGACGGTCGGTCCCCATGAATACGGAAAGCGGTTGCACTTTTCCGAAGCCGACTTTTCGGAAGCGACTGCCGTGTACTCGCGACCCCGAGCCGACCGAGATGCCTGACCGGAGCGCGACGCGCCCGTGCGGCACGCATCGTTTTCGGGATGCGCCGTCTTCGGGATACGCCGTCTTCGGGATGGAATGATTGCGTCCTCCGGCATTACTTTTTTTACTGAGGCCCGACATGTCAGGCATTTCGGATCGAAAATTCACGATCGGTGTTGATTACGGAACCAACAGTGTCCGGGCGATCATCGTCGATCTTGAAGACGGCAGCGAAATCGCCACGGCCGTCTCCCCTTATTCCGGCGGCGAAGCGGGGGTGTTGCTCGATGCTCAAAGGCCGATGCTTGCCCGGCAGAATCCGCGCGATTACGTTGACGGATTTTATCGGGCGGTCGCCAAGGTCATCGAAATCGCTCAAAGTACCCCACCCGGGCATGACCGCGGCTTCACCCCGGACGGCATCGTCGGGATCGGCGTCGATACGACCGGTTCCACGCCCATTCCCGTCGATGAAAGCGGTACACCGCTTGGCATGATCCCGGAATTCGAGCATGAGCTGGACGCGATGGCTTGGCTCTGGAAGGATCACACCTCTTTTGCCGAGGCGGCGGAGATCACGGAAAAAGCGTCCCGAAGCGAAGACCGTTACCTCTCGAAATGCGGCGAAACCTACAGTAGCGAGTGGTTTTGGTCCAAAATTCTACATTGCAGGCGGACCAATCCCCGGGTTTTCAAGGCGGCGTTCAGTTGGGTCGAACTGGCCGACTTCATTCCGGCCTTCATCACCGGCAACACGGATCCGGATACCTTGCCGCGGGGCATCTGCGCCGCCGGTCACAAGGCGATGTTTCACGAATCCTGGGGTGGGTTGCCGAGCGAGGCGTTTCTGGAATCGCTTGATCCCGATCTGGTGAGATTGCGGTCGCATTATAACGGCGCAACGAAAACCTCCGATCAAAAGGCGGGCGGACTCTGTGCGCCGGTTGCCGCGAAAACCGGCCTCATCGCGGGAACACCGGTCGCCGTCGGGGCCTTCGACTGCCACATGGGCGCGATCGGGGCCGGCATCAAACCGGGAACGCTCGTTAAGGCAATCGGTACAAGCACCTGCGATGTGATGATCCATCCGGAGACGGAGCCGCTCGCCGATATTCCGGGACTGTGCGGCATCGTGCCGGGGAGCGTCATGCCGGGCTATTTCGGTCTTGAGGCGGGCCAGTCCGCCGTGGGCGACATCTTCAATTGGTTCGTCCGGCAAATGGTTCCGGAGCACTACTTCGAAAACGACGCGGTGCATGAAAACCTCTCGCAAGCCGCCGACAAACTCCTGCCCGGCGAAAGCGGGTTGCTGTGTCTCGACTGGAACAACGGTAATCGCACGATCTTGGTCGATCAATTGTTGACCGGCCTGACCGTCGGTACGACCTTGCACACGACGGCGCCTGAAATCTACCGAGCCCTGATCGAGGCGACGGCTTTCGGGGCGTTGACGATCATCAAGCGATTCGAGGAATACGGTGTCAAGGTCGAGGAGGTGATCAACTGCGGCGGCATCGCGGAAAAGAGCCCGCTGATTATGCAAATTTATGCCGACGTCTGCAATCGACCCATGAAAATCAGTCGCAGCCCGCAGACGTGCGCACTCGGCGCGGCGATTTGCGGGGCCGTGGCGGGTGGGGCATTCAAAAACATCCAGGAAGCCCAAAAGCGGATGACCGGCGTCAAGAAAACGGTTTATAAGCCGAACCCGAGCGCCGTCGCCGTCTATGAACGGCTCTACCGGCTCTACCGCGAACTCCATGACGCCTTCGGTGTCGACGGTCGCAAGGAAAGCCTTTATCATGTCATGAAACACTTGCTCGAAATCCGTGATACGGTGCGAAAACGTTACTGATCCGTGAATAAAATTGGAACGTCGCGGCGCCGAAAGAAGCCTCGCGACATTTCAACCGTGCGGCACGCAGGTACGGTCGGACCGACGCGTCAACATTTTTCGCGGGTCCGCCGTTCCGTCGGCGGACGGAGCATGAAAGACGGGACACATCAACCAGACCGGCCCCGGGTAGGAACGCGGGGACGCCCTCCAACCGGCTTAACCCTTTCGTTATGACAAGCATTCTCTTCGCGCAAACGGCGCTCGGCCTTTACGACTGGGGCACCCTGCTCGCCTATTTCACCGTCCTGCTGGGCGTCGCCTGGTGGGTCGTTCGCCAGAAGACGGACACATCGCGGGACTATTTCCTCGCCGGGAAAAAAGCGGGCTGGATCGTCATCGGTGCTTCGCTCTTCGCTTCGAACATCGGCTCGGAACACCTCGTCGGGCTTGCCGGAACCGGGGCGAGCGACGGCATGGCGATGGCCCACTACGAACTGCACGCATGGTGTCTCCTGGTGCTCGGTTGGGTCATGGTCCCGTTTTACGAACGAAGTTGCGTTTATACCATGCCGGAATTTTTGGAACGACGCTACGGACCGTCGGCCCGATGGTTTCTTTCCGTCGTGAGCTTGATCGCATACATCATGACGAAAATATCCGTTACTCTTTTTGCAGGCGGCATCGTTTTCAAAGCCCTGTTTCCCGTCGATGTGATACCAGGCATCAGTAATTTCTGGGTCGGCGCGATCGGGATGGTCCTCATTACGGGCCTCTATACGATCCTCGGCGGTTTACGTGCGGTACTGTACACCGAGCTGATGCAGACGGCCGTTCTGCTCGTCGGCGCCGCCAGCGTGTTGTTTGTCGGGCTGTATCAGGTCGGCGGCTGGAACGCACTCAAGGAAACGACGCAGGGAACGGACAAAATCGTCGCATACCCGGTCCATGTCCCGGTGGATCCCGACGCGATTTACATGCAAGACGTCCTCCCTCAACTACATCCCGCTCTCGATCAAAATGGCAAGCCGATTTACCTCAAAACCGTCAAAACGAAAGACGACAAGCGCCAGTTCGTCGGACTGAACGATTTGACCCCCGGGCAAGCGGCGGAAATCGGCGTCGAAAAGCAATTCAACGAATACTTTCGTGAAGGAAGCGATTCGCGAAAGGCGTCCGGGATCACACCGGTCGATGCGTTCTCCGTCGTCAAAAACGACCATTTCAATCTCTGGAAGCCACTCAATCACCCGGTTTTTCCCTGGTTCGGCCTTCTTTTCGGGGCGCCGATCGTCGGCTTGTGGTATTGGTGTACGGATCAATATATCGTCCAGCGGACTCTGGCGGCCAAGAGCCAGCGGGAAGCGCGACGGGGTACGATTTTCGGTGCGTATTTGAAGCTCACGCCGGTGTTCCTCTTTATCGTACCGGGAATGATTGCCTACGCCCTCGCCGTGCAAGGGAAGATCGGACCGGAGGTGCTGCACGACCCGAACCAAGCGTTTCCGATCCTCGTCAAGGAAGTCCTGCCGGTCGGGTTGAAGGGGCTCGTCGTCGGCGGCCTGCTCGCGGCTTTGATGAGTTCGCTGGCCTCCGTGTTCAACTCCTGCTCGACCTTGTTCACCATGGACATCTACGCGAAACTGAATCCGAAAGCGTCGGAACGAAACCTCGTCGTGACGGGCCGCATCGCGACCGCCGTGATGGTCACCCTCGGGCTGGTCTGGATTCCGATCATCAGCTTCATGCCCGGTACGTTGTACGGATATCTGCAAAGTGTCCAGTCATACGTCGCGCCGCCGATTTTCGCCGTATTTTTCCTGGGGATTTTCATGCGCCGGATCAACATTTACGGCTGCATGACGGGCATGATCGTCGGCTTCATTCTCGGCATGTTCCGTCTCGTTACGGAAATTTACCACGGCATCCATCCCTTCGCAGAAGGTTCCCTCATGGCGATGTTTGCCGGCACGAGTTACACATACATTTGCATTTTACTGACCGTCATCAGTTCGCTCGTCATCGTGGGGGTCAGCCTCGCGACGCCGAAACCGGACGAAAAACAACTCGCCGGTTTGACGTATTCGACCTCCACGGAAGCACAACGGCGTGAGACCCGCGAAAGCTGGGGTGTGCTCGATGTCGTGATGACCGGGGGCTTGCTCGTGATAATCCTCGGCATCTACCTTTACTTCACCGGCTGATATACCGGAAACGCGGTGAAAACGGACATTTGGTCAAGTCTGCTTGCCGCACTCACTCGTTATAACATATTGCTAAATATCAGGTTATACATTATGTTCGAGCGGCAAGCGATTGTTCGCGGGAAAAACATGCCGCATTTTCATGCCGTTTACGGTACATTGCGACATCAATGAAACTGCAAGAACTCAAGGAAACCGTATGCCGGGCGAACATCGACCTGGTCCGGCACGGTCTGGTTTTGTTTACGTGGGGCAACGTCAGCGGCATCGATCGCGAGCGGGGCCTGGTCGTCATCAAACCGAGCGGTATTGATTACGATGATTTGCGCGCTGAAATGATGGTCGTTCTCGATCTCGACGGCGACGTCGTCGAGGGAAACTTGAGACCGTCGTCGGATACCGCCACACACATGGCGCTTTACCGGGCTTTTGAACACGTGCAAGGCATCGTCCACACCCATTCGACTTACGCCGCGGCATGGTCGCAGGCCCGGCGGGACATTCCGGCGGTCGGAACGACGCACGCCGATTATTTTTACCGTGACATTCCCTGTACCAGGCCGATGACGGCGGAGGAAATCGACGGCGACTATGAAGCCGCGACGGGCCGGGTGATCGTCGATTGTTTCGAGTCGCGGAAGCTGAGTCCGGTTTTCGTACCCGGCGTCCTGGTATCGAATCACGGCCCTTTCACTTGGGGGAGCTCCGTCGATGAAGCGGTGCACAACGCCGTCGTGTTGGAGGAAGTCGCTAAGACGACGTGCCTGTCGGCGATGCTCAATCCGAAACTTCCGATGAACCCGAAACTGATCGAGAAACATTTTCGCCGCAAGCATGGTCCCGGCGCTTATTATGGCCAGGTCGACAACTCTCATTAAACCGGTAAACGAATAATGCACGAAAACATCTCGTTTGAAAATCTTGAAATCTGGTTTGTCACGGGAGCGCAGCTCCTTTACGGCGGCGAAACGGTCAAGCAGGTCGACGCCCATTCGACCGCCATGGTCGACGGCCTCAACAAGGGCGGCAAATTACCGTACAAGATTGTCCGCAAAGGGACCGTCAACAGCGCGGCGGAAATATCGGACAAGTTCCGTGCGGCGAACAACGATCCCAAATGCGTCGGCATCATGACATGGATGCACACGTTCAGCCCCGCGAAAATGTGGATCGGCGGATTGAAATCGTCGCGGAAACCGATCCTGCACCTGCACACGCAGTTTCAACGGGAAATTCCCTGGTCGGAAATCGACATGGATTTCATGAACCTGAACCAGAGCGCACACGGCGACCGCGAGTTCGGGCACGTCATGAGCCGGATGCGCAAGGCGAGAAAGGTCGTCGTCGGATTTTGGGAAGACGACGACGTGCAAAACGGAATCGCCGTCTGGATGCGTGTCTGTGCCGCCTGGAACGACGCCGGGGGAATGCGGATTTTACGCTTCGGCGACAACATGAACAACGTCGCCGTCACGGACGGCGACAAGGTCGAAGCGGAAATGGTGTTCGGTTATCACGTCGATTATTGCCCCGTCGGTGATTTGGCGGCCGTCGTCGCAAAGGTTGCGGAAGCCGACGTCGACGCCATGATCGCCGTCTATGAAAAAGAATACGTCTTTGCCCCGAATGCCGCGAAGTCGGGGCCCGATCACCGGCAGGTGCGCGAAGCGGCGAGGATCGAAATCGCGTTGCGTCAGGTGCTCGAAGCCGCAGGCGCGAAAGCGTTCACGACGAATTTCGATGCCTTGCACGGGCTGGACCAGCTTCCCGGCCTGGCGTCCCAACGACTGATGGCCGATGGTTACGGTTTTGGTGCCGAGGGCGACTGGAAAACGGCGGCCCTGCTCCGTACGATGAAAGTCATGGCCCATCGCCTGCCGGGCGGAACCTCCTTTCTCGAAGATTACGTTTATCATTTCGGAAAACACCGCAACGGTAAAGACGCCGTTTTGCAGGCGCACATGTTGGAAATCTGCCCGACGATCGCGGCTCACCAGCCACGTTTGGAAGTTCATCCGCTTGGCATCGGCGGCAAGGCGGCCCCGGCCCGTCTGGTTTTCACGGCCAAACCAGGACACGGCGTCGCGGCGACGGTGGTCGACATGGGAGGCCGTTTCCGCCTGATCGTGAACGATGTCGATTGCGGCGCCCCGGAGGCGGACTTGCCGAAACTGCCGGTCGCCCGGGCTTTTTGGACGCCGCGCCCCGATCTTTCCGTTGCGGCCCATGCCTGGATTCTGGCAGGAGGCACGCATCACACGTCGTTTTCGTACGATTTGACGCCGGAATACTTCGAGGATTTCGCGGAGATTGCGGATATCGAGCTGTCGACCATCGACGCTTCGACGACCATTTATTCCTTCAAAAGGGATTTGAAACTGAACGAAATTTATTACATGTTCAATCGTGCCTTGGCCCGCTGAAATTCGACACGAAAAAACCGATGCACCTCAAACAACCCAAAGTGGCCCTGTTGATCGAAACGGCACGGAGTTACGGCCGCGGGTTGCTTCGCGGCATTGCCAAATACTCCCGCTTGCACGGACCTTGGCAATTCCATTTGACGCCGGGTGATTTCGAGCAGATGGTCCCCAAAATGCGGGATTGGGGCGGCACGGGAATCATTGCGCGAGTCTTGAACGAGAAAATGGCCGAAGCGATCATGCAGACGGGCGTTCCGGCCGTTTTCCTCGATTTTCCGCCCTTGATGATGAAAAAATCGAACGGAAACCGCCGGCGGTACATCGAAATGTCCAGCGACTCGGAAGGAGCCGCCCGCATGGCTGCATTCCATTTGCGGGACAAACAATTGGTGCATTTCGCGTTTGCCGGATACCCCTCTCAAATATGGTCGGAGAAGCGCGAGAAGGCTTTCGTGCAAGCCGTCCGCGAAGCAGGTCATTCGGTCCACGTATACAAGCCGCCTCTCCGCTCCGGTCGTTTGACTTCATGGGAAAAAGAAGAACCGGCGTTGGCTGCATGGTTGTCGTCGCTTCCCACGCCGCTCGGGCTGATGGCCTGTAACGATCAGCGGGGGCGGGAAGTCCTCGACGTCTGTGAGGCGGTCGGCATTCGCGTCCCGGAAAAAATCGCGGTCGTCGGGGTCGACAATGACGATATTTTGTGCGATTTGAGTTCGCCGCCCCTTTCGAGTATCGCGTTGAATACGGAAAAAGGGGGGTATGTCGCCGCCGGCGTCCTGCATGACATGATGAGGGGGCGGCGGATCGCCGTTGAAAACATCCTGGTCGAGCCGCTCGCCGTCGTCGAGAGACGTTCGACCAACATCGTCGCCGTCAACGATGACGACATTGCGGCCACTCTCCGGTTCATCCATTTGCAGCCGCCGGGCTGCATCAGTATCGACGCCGTGGTGCGCGAAGTCGCCATATCGAGGCGCGCCCTGGAAATCAAATTTCGAAAAGTGCTCGGAAAAAGCATTTTGGACGAAATACGGCGTGTGCGAATCGAACATTCCAAACGCTTGCTTCGGGAAACAACCTTGGCGATTCCGCGTATCGCGATGGATGTCGGTTTCAGAACGCCAAGCTATTTTACGCAGGTTTTCAAAACGGAAACCGGGATGACCCCGGCAAAATACCGCTCCACCATTCATGAAGGAGAAATGTAACGCATACGGTTTCCACGTTATTTCCGTCATTTTCATTCACCCTCACACACACAGACAAACGCCATGAAACACACACGAACGCTTCTATCGGTAATGATTTTCATTTCGCTCCTCTCGGTGCCTGCCAAGGCGCAGGAGACCGTCGTCATCGACGCATCGAAAAAAGGCGAGGCCGTTTCACCGTACATTTACGGACAATTCATCGAACACCTCGGCCGCTGCATCTATGGCGGCATTTGGGCCGAGATGCTGGAAGACCGCAAATTTTACGACATGCCGGGCACCCAAGGGTCGCCTTGGTCCGTCCATTGCCTGAAGGGGCGTTTCGAAATGGATGCGGAAAATCCCTTCGTCGGAGTCCATACGCCGAAGTTTACCCTGGGCGACTCCCAACCGTCCCGTATCGCCCTCACGCAGGGAAATCTGCGGTTCAAGCCGAACACGAAATATGTCGGTCATGTCTGGCTCAAATGCTCCGAAGGAATTGAACATATCGACATCAGCCTTACGGCGTCCAACGACTTTCCCGCAAAGTCGATTTCGTATGTTGCATCCGCCCCGAAGTCTGTCCCGGTCAAAGTCGGGGATTATTACAAACATGAGTTCGAGTTTGAAAAACCCGGCACCGAAGGATGCTTCCAAATATCCGTCTCAGGCACCGGAACCGTCCACATAGGTTGCGTGAGCCTGATGCCCGGCGACAACGTGCAGGGAATGCGCGCCGACACGTTGGCCCTGCTGAAAGAGCTTGACTCGCCCGTCTACCGTTGGCCCGGCGGCAATTTCGTCAGCGGCTACGACTGGAACGACGGCGTGGGCGACCGGGATCGACGACCGCCCCGCAAGAACCCGGCTTGGAGAGGAATCGAGCATAACGACTTCGGCCTGGATGAATTCATGCTCTTCTGCCGCCTGCTGAACACGGCCCCCTACATCGCGGTCAACTCGGGCAACGGCGAGGTGGAGAACGCGCTGGCCGAACTCGAATACACGAACGGTTCGAGCGACTCTCCGCAAGGGAAACGTCGTGCCGCCAACGGACACGCCGACCCCTACGGTGTCAAATTCTGGGGAATCGGCAACGAAATGTACGGAAATTGGCAAATCGGGCACATGCCGGTCGAGGACTACGCAAAAAAGAACAATGCGTTTGCCGAGGCGTTCCGGAAATTCGATCCAAATCTCGTTTTGGTCGCCGTCGGTAATGTGGGAAAATGGGACGAGGTCATCATGCGAAAATGTGCCGATCACATGGATTTGATAAGCGAGCATTTTTATATCGGCGATCCCGGCAAACGTACCGTTCCCGAACACGTCGAGAATGTTCCCAGGACGATCCGCAATATCGCCGAGGCCCACCGGAAATATCGTGCGGATTTTCCGGAACTGAAAGGAAAAGACATTCGCATCGCGATGGACGAGTGGAATTATTGGTACGGCCCGCATGTCTTCGGCGAATTGGGAACCCGTTATTTCGTCAGGGACGGTTTGGGAATCGCGGCGGGCCTGCACGAGTATTTTCGCAACAGCGACGTTTATTTCATGGCCAATTACGCCCAAACGGTCAACGTGATCGGCTGCATTAAAACGTCGGCGACGAACGCCGAGTGGGAAACGACCGGACTTGTTCTCAAGTTGTACCGTCGGCATTTCGGCACGAAACCGCTGGAGGTCGCGTCGCCGCAACCGTTGGACGTCGCCGCCGCACTGACGGAAGACGGCAAATTCATGACGATCGGCATTGTCAATCCGACGGAGAAGGAAGTCGATTTGACTATCAAGTGCGGTGATGCCGCGGTCGGTGAAATTCTCCAGCGTTTCGAGATCGTCGGCAAGAGTCCGCTGGACTTCAACGATCCCGATCAACCGAGGAAAATCGATATCGTCGAATCGAAAACGACGACGGCGCCGGGGCAGCCCGTCACGGTTCCCGCCTATAGCGTGACATTACTGAAAACAGCCGTGGCCGTTCCCGACTGATTTTCGACGACAATCGGAGTCGCACCTGTCCGGAGGCGATGGTTCGAACTTGTACAATCGCTTTCCGACGGGGGCGGCGCCTTTGTCCCGAACCGCGTTTTTTACTTTGCTACGCCACTTTTTTGTCAAGGAGAAAAACCGTGTATTTCATTCCGAATGTCAAATCAGGGAGGGGGGGGGATTCAAGGGCTTTTACTTTGGTGGAACTTTTGGTCGTCATCGCGATCATCGGCGTTTTGGTCGCGTTGCTTTTACCGGCGGTCCAGGCGGCGCGCGAAGCGGCCCGGCGGATGCAGTGTGCGAACCATTTGAAACAACTTGGCACCGCCACGCATAGTTTTCACGACGCCAAAATCCATTTGCCGGCGTTGAGAAATTCAACGGATGTTCTTGATATGCACAAGGCCGAGTGGCGCAGAGACAACGTCGGATTTTACGGGTTCTATTCGGAGTACGGCTGGACCTTGTTGCTGTGTCCCTACATGGAGCAATCCGCGCCGTGGGATGAATTCGCACGGTTCGTCACAGAGCAAGATTGGCGGTCGAGCCCCAGCGACATCAACAACGCCGAATTCAAAGTCATGCAAATAGCGACGTTGTTGTGTCCCTCTGATCCTTTCGGCAACGCGCCGCACGGTTGGGATGTCGCGCCGGGCCGATGCAGCTATCGCGGCAGCCAGGGCGACGCCCCGGTGGATGACGTCGATGTCATGTTCCGCGGTACGATCGGCGCTTCGTTGACTTGGAATTGTTCCGAGACGAAAGTAATCGGCTTGGAATCGATCCTTGACGGCACTTCCAACACGCTCCTTTTTTCCGAATCCTGCATCAGCGGAGACAACGCGACGTCGGGACAACCGATCAAGGGCGGAGTGGCCCACCAGGCAGCCGGTGTTTGGGAGGCCCCCATCGATTGTTTCAACACCCGCGGTCCCGGCAATACGTTTAAGCCCGGTGTTACAACGGGTTGGAGAAGCGATAACGAGAACTTGGGAGTCGGACGGGCCTGGTGTCATACCGCGCGTATCGCCGCTTTATTCAACACGATTTTGCCCCCGAATGGACCGACCTGTACGTATGACGATTATTTCAACAACGGGGCGACCGGCACGGCAAGCAGTTACCATCCCGGGGGCGTCAATGTCGTATTCGCCGATTCGTCCGTGCGATTCGTCTCGGAAACCATTGATACCGGACGGTTGGAAGAAAACAGTATCGATCTCCGGGACCGGGGAGGTCCGGCCAAATACGGCGTCTGGGGCGAACAAGGGTCCCGTGAGGGGGGCGAATACCGTACCCCCTGATTTTTCACCGGAATTGTTCGGTAACGGTCGCATGGTTTGTACTGGAGCCGAAGGCGGTGGGGCAGTTTCGTGAATTGTCGATCCGCGCAAAAAAAACGTGACCGGCAATTCACGTTGAACCAGCGCGCTCACCTCGGTTTCACGACGTTTCGCGCGCCGCCGCCACGTTCATTCTCCGTTCATTCTCCGTTCATTCTCCGTTCATTCTCCGTTCATTCTTTCATAATCGGCGCGACATCATGAAGTATAAACAGACCTTATGGATGATTTGCCTTATTCTCGTTTCCCTCCTTGGCTGTCGAAAGGGGCCGGATACGCAATTCATCGAAGGAGTGGTCAAACTCGATGGTGTCCCGCTGGAAAAAGCGACCGTGACTTTCGCGCCGAAGTCAACGGATTACGACCCTGAAACGCTCGAACGACCGTTGCTGGCGTCCGGAGTGACCGATGAAAAGGGTTATTACAGGCTCTCTTCCGTCGGCGGCGGGCAAATCGGCGGCGGGACAACGGTTGGCAGCTATGTGGTTTTGATTGTCAAGAAGGAGCAAACGAACACGCCTCCGCCTGCCAAGCCCGGGGAACCGTCGATTAGTGTTCGCCCCGAGTATAAGTACCATACCCCGAAAAAATTTGAAACTCGCGATACCTCGGGCATCGAAGTGGACGTGGTCAAAGGCCGAAACCATTTTCAATTCGACCTGCAATCAGACGGTGGTTTCGAGATTGAAAAATAGAAAATAGCGTCCATCGTTGCCGACAAGCGGACCGCAGACGCTTGCGACGCCACCGTCCAAGTTTGTCTGCAAAAATTTTCAAACACGGAATCATGTATTTCGCCTTTTTGATTTTGTCGACGTTGCCGCTTTCCGAATCCGTACCGGAAAGTCAAGCCGTTGTTCTTCCGGCGTCGGTCGTTTCGCAAGCGGAAAAGTTCGCCAATCCGCCGGGCACGGCCATCGTCGTACAGCCCGGCGATGAAGATTCAAAAAAGCATGACATCAAGAATGCGATCAGAATTGACGTAAAAAATCAACCGCAGAATCCATGGAGCGTCGGTTTTCAAATTCCGACGGACAAAGCGGTCGACAAGGATGAGGTTTTGCTGTTCCGTTTCAAAACCCGTCATGTCGGGGAACAAACGGAAACGGGAGGCGCCGTTTTACGGGTCCTGTTCGAGAAAGGTTCGTCCCCGTATTCCAAATCCTTGTCCAAGGATGTGGAAGTCGAAAAAAACTGGACGGAATTTTCGTTCCCGTTGAAATCCGTCGATTCCTATAAAACAGGCGAAGCCAAGGTCGGTTTTCAGTTGGGGTTTCAAATTCAATCCCTTGAAATTGCCGATTTGACGCTGGAATCCTACGGGAAAGATTGCGATATCCGAAGCCTTCCGCAAAGCGGCATGACCTACGCCGGTCGGGAATCGCATGCCGCCTGGCGCAAGGAAGCCGAAAAACGAATCGACGCACACAGGAAGGGCGCCGTCGCGATTCATGTTTGTGACGCGGCAGGAAATCCGGTTGAAAACGTCGTCATCGAACTCAAAATGCTTCGACACGCTTTTCCCTGGGGGACGGCCGTGACGACAAGACGTTTACTCCAACAGGACGAAGACGGCAATCGCTATCGCGCGATCGTGGAGCGGTATTTCAATCGGGTCTCTTTCGAAAACGACATGAAATGGCATCGTTGGGACAACGACAAAAATCGCGACGACACCTTCAAGGCGATTGAATGGTTGCGGGCAAGAAATATCGACATTCGCGGACATTGCCTTTTATGGCCTTCGTGGCGTAATTCCCCGGCGGAATATCGAAGCATGGCCGATGAGCCGGAGCGATTGCGGCAAGCCGTTAATAACAGACTGGAAAAAACCGTCCTTTCATTAAGGGGGATCGTCGTCGCCTGGGATGTCCTCAACGAGCCGTTTGACAACAACGATCTGATGCAGGTGCTCGGGGACGAGGAAACGGTCGAGTGGTTTAAGCGTGTCCGACGCCTGGACGCCAACGCGAAACTTTATGTGAACGATTATTCCATTTTGTCGGAAAAAGGGTTGCATAAAGAGCACCAGGATCATTTGGAAAAGACGATTCGATTTCTTCAGGCACGTGGAGCGCCCCTGTCCGGAATCGGGTTGCAATCCCATTTCGTCGAAGCGGTGACGCCGCCGGAGCGCATAAAAAAGATACTTGACCGATTTGCCGCTCCGGGGTTGCCGATGACGATCACCGAACATGATATCGATACGGAGGATGAACAATTACAGGCGGATTATACACGGGATTTTCTTACCATGGCGTTTAGTCACCCGTCCGTGGAAGCGATATCGTGTTGGGGTTTTTGGGAAAAGTCCCATTGGAGACCGAAAGGCGCTTATTTTCGGTCCGATTGGTCCTTAAAACCTGCCGGACAAGCCTGGATCGACCAGACGACGAAAAGGTGGTGGACTCACGAGCGAGGCGTATCCGATCAACAGGGAAACTTCGAAACAAGGGGTTTTTTGGGCGATTATGAGATCCGTGTGCGTATTGACGACAACGAGCAAGTGATCCGGGCCTCAATCCCAAAACAAGGAACCGACATCACAATCATGTTGCCATAAACAGTCGCTGCATGGAAAAACCAGCGGCTGTGCCGCCCGGTTATACCGGAAACGCGATGCAAACGAACGTTCGGTCCAGTCTGCCGCACTCAATCGTCCCTAACTTCTGTTTGTATAATGATATAAACGGATCGTTCGAACGACAGGCGATTGTGCGCGGGAGGATTGTCACGCCGTTTACGGTATAAACCGCATTCTTGAAGATCGGTTCGCTGTTTATCTGAAAAGCGAATCCTTGATAAATCGGACCGGAACTTACATGTTTTTCCGGTGTTGCTTTATTAAGGTCTTCCGGCTGAAAATCGAACGTGAGGCGGTCGTGCGGCGATGTTGTGAGGCAACCGTCTTTGAGGCGTTCTCAAACTTTTTACAAAAGTACGGTGCGCCCTCGTTTTGTTTTTTATCCGGCGCTCATGAGTGGACAACCGCTATTTTTTGGAAATAATTCGAACATGCCGAACAAACCCGACCATCAAATTTCCCGTCGCGACTTGCTCCGTGCCGGCGGCCTCGGAATTCTCGCCACCGGATGCGCGCATACGCTGCTGGCTCAAACACCGGAGACGAGAACACCCGGTGCGCCGCCGCCCGTCCAACCGCCGCATGACAGCGGCATGACCCATGTCGTGGTCACTCCCGACAATTTTTCGATCGTCCGTGACCGCTCGAAATGTACCCGCTGCGGCCAATGTCTCGACTATTGTTACCGTTACGGAACCGTACAGGGACACCGCTCCTCGGAAGGTCGCCTGTCTTGCATCAACTGCGGCCAATGCACGATCCAATGCGAACCGCGATCCATCACGGAACGGTCGGGAACTGCCGCATTTTCGGCGGCGCTGGCCGACCCCGAGACAATCGTCATCGTCTCGACCTCACCGGCCGTGCGCGTCGCCTTGGGCGAGATGTTCAACATGCCGCCGGGTAGTTACGTCGAAGACAAGATGGTCGCCTCGCTCCGGAAACTCGGCTGCGATCGCGTTCTCGACACGACATTCGGGGCCGACCTGACGGTCATGGAGGAAGCGTCGGAATTGCTTCGTCGCCTGGAAAAGAATGCGGATTCAACGTATCCGATGTTCACGAGTTGTTGCCCGGCCTGGGTGCGTTTCGCCGAACTGTATACGCCGCATCTGGTTCCGCATCTTTCGACGGCGAAGAGCCCGATCATGATGCAAGGAGCGACGATCAAGACCTATTTCGCACAAAAAGAAAAAATCGATCCGAAACGGATTTTCAACGTGGCTGTGACGCCTTGCACGGCGAAAAAAACGGAAATCGCGCAGCCCGGTTCGAATATGCCGGCCGATCAAGCCGGTTATGAGGGACTCGCCGAAATCGATCTCGTCCTGACGGCGCGGGAGTTGGGAACGCTACTGCACGAGAAGACGATCGACTTCCCTAATCTGCCGGGATCGTCTTACGATTCGTTCATGGGGCGAGGCAGCGGCGGCGGCGTGGCCTTCGGTCGAACGGGCGGCGTCATGGAATCGGCCCTTCGCACCGCATACTATTTGACACACAAAGAAAACGCTCCGTTCCAGAAGGCGGTCGCTATCAGGGGGACAACGCGGACCGTCAACTGGGTGAATCCGATGCCCTTCGGTCGCATTGCCGGGGTGCGCGAGGATACGATCGACATGAAAGATCGGCAACTCCGTATCGCCGTAGTCGAAACGCCGGGTAGTTTGCGCAGCCTTCTCGACGCCATCGAGAACGACGGTGAACGGTTCGATTTCGTCGAAGTCATGGCGTGTCGGGGCGGTTGCCTCGGCGGCGGCGGACAACCGTATCCCCTGCAATTATCGATGCTTCCGGAATTAATCCACGCCCGAAAGGACGCCATCCGGACAGGCATCGACCGAAGCAAAGTGAGGTTGTGTCACGAGAATAGCGAGGTCGCCCTGGCCTATCGGGATTTCTTCGGCGAACCGCTCGGCGACAAAGCGAGAGCGTTGCTGCATCGTCGCTAGTTGTATCGTCGCTAAACGCCACGACCGGGGCAGTCCGCTTGTTGATCTACTGGAAACGCGATGAAAACGGACATTGGGTCCCGTCTGCCTGCAGCACCCAATTGTCCTCAACTTGTGTTAATGTAGGCATTTACACGGATCGTTCGAGCGGCAGGCGGTTATGCGCGGGACTGTTCGCGGGAGGATTGTCATGCCGTTTACAGGATACGTCCTGCAATCCTCCCACCAAATGCGCGCACCCGGCGTTCACCGGCTCCTTATTTTTCGGACCGGGCCGTGAGTCGTTTTTTGACGGCGGCAATGAACTCGGGGCTCGTTCCGCAGCAACCGCCGATGAAATCGGCCCCGACCTCGATCAATTGCATCGCTTTTTCAGCGAACTCGTCCGGGCTCTGGTCGTACACCGTTTTTCCGTCCACCATGCGGGGCAATCCGGCATTCGCTTTCATCCAGAGCGGCAAGGTCGTCGCCGCCCGCATCCGCCGGCAGAGCGGGATAAAACCATCGATTCCCTGGCCGCAATTCGAACCGAGCACATCAGCCCCGGCTTCGGTGAGCATTTCGACCGCCTGTTCCGGCGTTTGGCCCATCATGGTTCGATCCTTGTTTTTACCGGAATCGAAGACGACACAGGCGACGACCGGCAAACCGGTCGTCTTGGCGGCGCGGACGGCAATCACGGCCTCGGCCAGATCGCTCATGGTTTCGACGACAAGGGCATCCGGCTGGGCCTGGGCAAGGGCGGTCGCTTGCTCATGGAACGCGGAATAAAGCTGTTCTTCCGAAACCTGGCCCATCATGAGCACGACGCCGGTCGGCCCGATCGAGGCGAACACCTTGGCGATTCCGTCGACGGCGTTACCGGTGGCGCTACCGACAGCATTTCGGGCGGCGTTTCTGGAGAGGCGAACTCCTTCGGCGTTGATTTCGGCGACCTTGTCGTCGAAACCGTGACGGCCGAGAATGAAACGGTTCGACCCGAAGGTGTTGGTCAAAATCACCCGGCTCCCGGCATCGACATACGCTCGGGCGACCTCCTGGACTTTCTCCGGATTGGTCAGGTTCCAATAATCCGGATGCTTGCCGACCGCCAGTCCGCGTAGTTGAAGCTGTGTTCCCCATCCGCCGTCCGTGAGGAGCGGCCCGGCCGCGAGCCAAGTTTGAATTGTCGTGTTCATAGTGGTTCCCTTTTTTGAAAGAGGCGACAGGCACGGGTATCGTCGATGCACCGGCAAAACGAGGATATCGATTCGTTCATCATTCGTCGCCGCTGTTGAACGAAGGAACATCGACATCGCTGGGGAGATTGATTCCCGGCATGTTTTGTTGCTCCATCTGAATTCGATGCATTTCCTGCGCGGCGTTGGACCCGATTCCGATGATGGCGAGGCCGAACATCGAAATGAAAATGACGACAATCAACGCGATGATCAAGTTGATCGCGGAGATGATGATTCCCGCGATACCCAATCCACGTCCTTCGGTTTTCAGGGCCAGATAGCCGCAGATCACTCCCGGAACCGCGGTGAAGGGACCGCACAGCAACCAACTGAGAATTCCCAGGACCAGCGAAGTGATTCCCATCCCGGCGCCGGGTGTACGTTCAACGGTTTGATTGGCAAGATCGTTTGACATAATGTATACTCCTTCAGGTGAAAAAAGGGGGGATTGTACCGAATCCGGACAGGTCTTACCGGGAATCGGCTTCAGGAAACTCCAAAAACCAACAGGGACACTTCCGGATAGGGCTTTCGTCCGGTGAGCATACGGGGCTTATGCTGGAAATCGTCATTCCTTGACACGTTCGATATATTCGCCGGTTCGCGTGTCGATTTTGATCATTTCGCCGTTTTCCACGAAATTCGGGACCATGATTTCCGCTCCCGTATCGACTTTCGCCGGTTTCGTCACATTGGTCGCCGTGTTGCCGCGAACCGCCGGTTCGGTGTATTCGACTTTCAGGACGACATGGTTCGGCGGCGTGATCCCCATCGGATTGTTGTTGTAGAGCATCATTTTGCAGAGCATCCCCTCTTTGAGGTACTTCCACGCGTCGTCGATCACGTCCCGGGAAAGCTCGTATTGTTCGTAGCTGACGTTGTCCATGAAGGAAAACGTATCACCCATCTGGTAAAGGAATTGGGCATCGATTTCGTTGATGTCGGCCGCGTCGAGCGAATCGCCGCTTTTGTAGGTGCGCTCCAGCACGGTTCCCCGGGTGAGGTTTCGTAATTTGCATTTGTAGAGCGCCTGTCCTTTGCCCGGTTTGACGAAGTTGCACTCGATCATGATATACGGATCTCCCTCGATTTGCACCTTGAGACCTTTACGGAAATCGCTGGTGTTGTAAGATGGCATGGAATGATTCCTTTCTGAAAACGGGAAACGGAATATTTCGTTGGAAATTATGCGGTGTAATGTGGTGTCGCGAACAATCCGGACCCGGGTATCCGGCTCAACGTGCGCGGTTTCGGGACTGCATCGCCGTGTTCGGGAAACACAGCGTTCCCGAAACACAGCGTTCCCGACACACCGTGCTCCGGAAGCCCCTCGACCCATTATTCATGCGGAACACAATATGACGGAAGTTCAATGGAAACGGGAGTTGGAACAAAGCGTGCGGGATTTGCACACGCTTGGCGTATTGCTGGACCGACCTGAATTGTCGGCCGATCCGGCGGCGGAATCGGTCGCACGGGAATATCCGGTACTCGTTCCGCGACCGTTTCTTGCGAAAATCGACAAGACCGATCCCGACGACCCGCTTCTCGCCCAGGTTTGTCCCTCGATTCGTGAAATGGAGGAGGTTCCCGGTTTTACCCGCGATCCGCTTGAGGAAGCCGGCGCCGCGAAAACCAACCGTTGCCTGAACAAGTATCACGGGCGAACGCTCATTTTAGCAAGCGATGCCTGTGCCGTCCATTGCCGTTTCTGTTTTCGAAAACATTTTCCCAAGGAAAATCCGGGACCTTCCCCACAGGAAACGATCCGGCCGGACCAGGACGGTGAAACCGCGTCTGAAGAAACAACGCCTTTTTCCGCGATTTCCCCGATGGATCGTGTTTGCCGGCAGCTTCAACATGTCCGTTGCGACCCGGGCATCGACGAAGTGATTCTCAGCGGGGGCGATCCGCTCACCCTCGATAATTTTGCGCTAAACCTCTACGTAGAGGAAATTTTTCGCATTTCCCATGTCAAACGTCTCCGTATTCATACGCGATTTCCCGTCATGATTCCTTCGCGAATCGATAGCGATTTATCGGAAATCCTTCGCGCCTCGAAACGATGCGCTTCCTATATGGTCGTACATGTCAACCATCCCGGCGAACTGGACGACGCTTTTCGGGAAAAAATAGGAACGCTCATCGACCGCGGCGTTCCAATAATGTCGCAAACCGTTCTCTTGAAAAAAGTCAACGATTGTCCCGGCGTGCTGCGGAAATTGTTTGCGGATTTGGTCGACATGCGTGTTCTTCCTTATTACCTGCATCTTCTCGACAAGATTTCCGGCACCTCGCATTTTGAGGTCGGGCAGGAAGAAGCCCGAGTGCTGATGGAAACGATGGTCCGCTCTTTACCCGGTTATGCCGTCCCCAGACTTGTGCGGGAAGTTCCGGGAGAAAAATCGAAATCGTTTTTATTTTGAAAGCGAAACGATTCAATTCTTTTCCGTTTTTTTTGGTTTTCGAGAAAAACACCCTTGACATGCGATTTGCTGTATGATAATATACCGTACAGCGGTTAAGCGATTCCCGCTTTCCAAAAAACATGAAAATCACACTCGATTACCACAGTAGTGAACCGCTTTGCCAGCAGGCGGTTCTCCAGATTAAACGTCTCGTCGTTTCGCAGCGGCTGAAGCCGGGAGAAAAACTCCCGTCGGTTCGGCAACTTGCGAAAGAGCTGCGGCTGAATCCGACGACGACGAGCCGGATTTTTTCGCAACTGGCCCGGGAAGGCGTCGTCATCCAGCGGCCCGGCCTCGGCGTTTTCGTCGCGGAGGGTCCGACGCCGTTTTCGAAAGACTACATCGACGGAGCGCTGGACCGTCAATCCCTCGCCTATCTGGTCGAAGGACTCCGGTTCGGGCTTTCTTACGAAGAGATCCGGGCGATCCTCGACAATCAACACACGAAACTTCGGAAATCGATGAAGAGTTGAGAGGAACATGATTACGATGAACAGCAGGACCGATGAAGCGACAAGCGAAAAAGCCGGCGTTCATGCGGTCGAATTCCGCGACGTTTGCCGTTCTTTCGGTCGGGGAAAAGACAAAACGCGTGCCGTGGACCACCTGACGCTTTCGATTCCCCGCGGTTCGGCCTACGGATTGCTCGGGGCCAACGGGGCCGGGAAAACCACCTCGATTCGGATGATGGTCGCCCATCTCGCCCCCGACGCCGGTACGATCCGGGTCCTCGGCGAACCGCCGATCGCCCATGACGAACCGACCCGTTCGAAAATCGCCTACATCTCGGAAAACATGCAGATTCCTCATTGGCTGACGCTTTCCGAGGCCGCCGCGTTGTGCGCCCCGCTCTACCCGCGTTGGAACGGATCGCTCCTCGAACCGCTCGCAAAACGTTTCGGGCTGGCGATGAACAGACGCTATGACGAGGCGTCGAAAGGGCTGCGCCGCGCGATGTGCATCATTCTCGGGCTTTGTCAAAACGCCGAACTGATGATCCTCGACGAACCTGCTTCGGGACTCGACACCCTGGCGAGACGGGATTTTCTCGCGGAAATTCTCGATGTCGTATGCGACGGCAACCGGACGGTCGTTTTTTCCTCGCATATTCTCGCCGACATCGAACGGATCGTCGACCGGGTCGCGATCCTGACGTCGGGTCGCCTCATCATCGAGGGAGAACTCGACGCACTCAAGGAAAACGTCAGGCGGATTACGTTGCCCAAAGGCGCGGCAAGCGAAATTTTGCCGGAAAAGCAAGACTTGTTCAAGGTGCTCCGAACCCAGCGGGACGAGGAACGGAGCAAGTGGGTCGTTGTCGATTTCACGCCGGAAAAGCTGGCGGCATTTCTCCAAAAGTTCGATATCGCCGACCCGGAAACGGTCGAGGTGGAAGGGCTCAACCTGGAGGAACTGTTCGTCGAAAGCGTCCAAAGCGGCGACGCGAACCGAACCGAACGATAATCTGCAACGTCCCTCAAACAACGCCTGTCCGACAAGGTGTTTTTCATACGACGCTTTTTTCAAATGAAATTACGATGAACCGATTTATTCTCAGACTCGCTTACGGGGAATGCGCCGTCTTTCTTTGGCCGGTCCTGCTCATCCTCGGGGTATACGTCCTGCTCGTGAAGGAACCGTTTCGGTTTTTCGACGGGACGCTGGCGCTGCTTGCCTGCGGGCTCGGGACGGTTCTCGGCTTCCGTATTTTCTGGGATGGCGGCGGCGTCCGGGCCTTCCTGTTTTCGCGGACATTTTCTCCCGGGCGGCTGTTTCTCGTTCGGTGGTTGTTCGGTTTGGCGATCATTTTCGGCGTCGGGATCATCATGGCCGGCGTGTTCGTCACCGGCTTGAGGCAGGCGGTCCAAACGGCCTTGTTCGCCAACGGCTGGTTTCCGACGGTCCGCTTTTCCGAGACGCAGGTTCTCGGGACTTACGTCGTCGCGGGCCTTTTTTCCTACCATACGACGCTGCTGTTCGTGATCCGGCATCGATACCTCGGGGTCGCCAAATTCAAGGGAACCGCGTTCGTGCTCCGCGGCGTCGTCACGACGCTCATGGCGATCTTGTTCATTATCGCGGGTATTTTCTGCGTCGTCGCGTTGGGGGTTGACATGACTGTTCAGAGCGGCTACGCCCGCGTGGCCGTGCCCGTGCTGCTTTTGGTTTTCGGCCTCCCGACGGTGTTGCAATCGATACTCGTTCCCATTTGCGGAATTTACTGCTACAAAAACCAGGAGGTGGAATCGTAACCCACCGCTTTTCGAACACCGGTTCCGGGCAATCCCGTCCCGCCTCATTTCGTACATCCGCATCAATGTACCGTGAACGGCCTGAAACTGTTCCCGCGCACAATCGCCTGCCGCTCGAACGATCTGTTTAAGCACTTGTCTGAAAAGACGTTAAAGGCGAGCAAGTGCGGCAGGCAGACTTGACTGAATGTCCGTTTTCACCGCGTTTCCAGTATAAATCCACCATGAACCGTAATCCGTTGATTTTGCGACTCACCCTCGCCGCCACGCTGCTGCCGGTCTTCCTCGCACCGGTATTGGTACTGATCATCCTGCTCCATACTCCCGCGAGCGCCTGGCAGTATTATGAAGTGCTCGGCATCTCGTTTTTCACGGGCTCGATCCTGATTTACGGGATTTTCCCGGCAATCGGCCTCGCCCTGGTACTGCTCGGTTCCTGGCGGGCCGGGTTGCTCACGGGAACGCTGCCGATGCTTTTCGTCTTTTTGATTCTTGCGTTTTTCGTTTCCGTCCACATGCCGGAAGAACGCCGTACCTTCGACTTTGCCGCTTTTCCGGCGGGAACCGACGTCTGGTGCAACGACCACGCCCTCGGAAAAACGCCTCTCAACCTGACCGTCGGCGACCTGACGGCCCTTGTCGGCGAAGCTGCCGGGCCGCCGGCGCAGCCGTACCTGAAGCGGGGACACTCTATGCCCGGGAGTTTTTCACTTTATTCGATCATGCCGTGGGACAGATTCATCCGGGAACGGTTCGAGGAGAAGCAATTGCTCGATTCCCGGGGATCGGTGGATCGTTTCGACGGCGAGAGCCGGTATTGGTGGCGTTTCGAATTTCATTCGACCCGCAGTTGCCTCGTCGAACCCGCTTCGGACTACCAGAGCGATTACGACGCGATCGACACCTACCGGTTTTTCGATTACTGCACTGTTTATTATCCTTCCCTCCGGGCGCATGCGGAGTTGTTGATCGACGGGTTGGACTCGCTTGATCCGGCGCTCAAGCCGCATTGGGACCGGCAGGTCGTCGCCTTCGAGAAGTTGCTCGCGCCCTATCTTTCGGCCCGGCTGGCAAAAGAACGCGTGCAGGGGTACACGTCGAAAGACGCGCTGAAAGAAGCATCCCCGCTCAAAAGCGCCTCGCTCAAAAGCGCCTCGCTCAAAAGCGCATTGAGATCGACGGCTCGCTTGAAGTACGGTCTTTCCGATCCGCCGACGCCGGAAGAATGCGCTCGGGCTTTTCAGGCGATGGCCGACGAAAAAATCCTGCACGTCGGCTTTGCCTCGCCTTACTCCGGAACAAATCTGCCGATGGGAAGTCTCCAGCACAGCAACGATCAACTGTTGTTCGCGATCGCTGTCGAGGAAATGGGGGACGCCTGCCTGGAGCCGATCCGGCACTGTTTGCGGCATCACGTCGTCAGATACGACGAACAGGGGCGCTGGAAAGGGTTTCATTCCCCGGAAATCGTGTACCCGGCTCTTTACGCCGCGAAAGTGCATGGATTCCCTGAATTGTACGACGAGTTGGTCGCCCATTTCGCGACGGCGCATGAAGGTTTCGACGCCGTGATGGCCAACCGCGATCCCCGGGTCGTCGGGCTCCTGAAAACCCTGCTGGAACCCAACCGGGCTCTCGATTATACTTCGAAGGAAAATCTGGCCAGGGCGAAGGCGGAAGCGATCGCCGCGGTCGATTCCCCCCTCGTGGAACCGATGGTTCGCGCCTATCTTGAGCAATGGCTCCCGAAAATGTCGTCGTATGACAGTTGGGCACTGCGGCAAGTCCTCGACCGGTTCGTCGCGGCCCGGTTGGAGCGGGAAAACCCCGATTTCGAGGGATTGATCGGTTGGATCGAACGGCTTCGCGTCGACCGTGAAGTGAAAACGTACGCGATTTCACGGATTCGGGTTCGGATGACTCCCCAGGAACGGACGTTGGGGGACAAATTGTTCGCCAACGACGCTTGGACGCCGGAAACCGGGACGACGGGTACGGATGCGCCAGGCAAACCCGAACAGGATCGGAAGTATTTCGCGATCACGGTCGCGATGCTCGACGATTGGTTGGAGTCGCACCCGGGCAAAACGATCGAGGAGTTTTTCGTCGATTACGACGGGGCGCTCGTCACCTCGTGTGCCCACTTGAAAACGGCGACGATTTCGATCCTGTGCCGGGACGAATCCCCCGAAGCGGGAAACATCCTCGAACGCCTCTGGAACGACCCGGTCGAACGCGACGTTTTGCTTGACACCTTGGCGAACGACCAAGCGGCGTCGTTTGCCGATTGGGTCAACCAGCGGATCATCTCGGCAAACACTTACGATTATACCGCACGCGCTTATGGCTCGCTCACGTTGCCCGGTTTCTATTACGACTTGAAAGACATGAACGTACAGACTGCCGCGGCGGAACGGGAAAAGACCGTGCTTTCCCGAAAAACGGTTTCCTTGCTCGCGAAGCTGGACGATCCCAAGCGTTGCGCCAACTTGGTTTGGCAGCTCCAGGGGATCGACCGGGAGGATGTCGGCGCGTTGCTGAAAACCTGGGCCGATTCGGATTATCTCGTGCTGAAAAACCTGGCCGCGTCCGAGTACAAGGCGTACGAATTCCATGAACGTATCCGGTTGCAGTGTCAAACGTTGCTCGCGCAACTGCTCCAAGGGGAATGCGGCCCCGACGATCTCATCCCGCAACCGCAACCGTGGGTCTGGGAAGACGGCAAATACATTTCCCAAGTAAAAAAATGAGATTCAGGGAACGAGCGTTTCAGAGCACGAAGCGTCAGCGAGTGATATACTGCCCGCACGAAGCGTCAGCGGGTGGTCTCATGCTGCGGCGCGTAGACCGGGAGATGGCGGTAATACACTTCGAGCATGAGAATCGAGAGGCAGGTCGTGTAGAGCCGCCCGTAGTGCTCACCCCAGAGATCGCGTACCGGTTGTTTGGGTGACCAGCTTCCTTCCTCTTTCCCGTGCGCAACTTGGTGTTTCGGCAATTCGGTCCGCATTCTTTCATTCCAAATCGCCCACGGTTCACCGCCGTAATGATGCAACGCCTGCGTCGCATAATACCAATAATAAACGTCCCGCTTCCGGGCTTCGTCGAACCGGACGAGATTTTCCTCCTGGATCAGCCAGTCGAGACCGGCGCGAAGCCGGGAATCCTCGTGTTCCCAGCCGAGTAATTCACGGCAAAGCAACGCCTCGGCGGTCATGCAGGTGGTAACACGTTCGCCGGGCGCCATGCTGTAACGATACCGGCTTCCCCCTTCCCGCGCGACGCTGTCGAGAAACGCGTCGATTCGCCGGAGATTTTCCGGCGGAACTTCCAGTCCGGCGGCCAAGGCGCTTTGAAGGGCGAGGACGACCCAGCCGGTGACGGAAACATCGCTTGCCGGATCCGCCGCATTGGGATGGTAGCGCCATCCGCCGCTGACGCTCTGGTTTTTCAGGCAATACTCGACGGCTCTGCGGGCCGGCTCGCGGTATTCCTCGTTACCGCTCATGGCGTACAATTCGCACAGCGCGATCGTACACTGGGCGTGCGTGTAAAACCGGTGTTCGTAGGTTCCGTAACCCTCGTAAAAGAAACATCCGAATTGTTCCGGTTCGCGTACCTGTTGTTTCAGCAGCCATCGCCATCCTTTTGCCGTCGCGGTAACGAATTCCCCGGGTAACGGGGGGTTGGGTAACAGGGAGCCGGGTTCCCGCGGATCGGGTACTTGGGTATCGGGTACTTGGGTATCGGGTACTTGGGTCTCCCCGGCATGGGGTTGGATGCCGTATCCTTGAAACGCAAGCAGCGCCATCGCGGTCGCGGCGACCGGGTTGTCGCTCTGGTACGACGATATCCCGTCGGA
>QMCD01000664.1_pt2 | contig 34758 bp, 36 predicted proteins | sample 1821841 | NCBI WGS metagenome assembly QMCD01 (sample SAMN01991225, study PRJNA193472) | Termite gut metagenome, whole genome shotgun sequencing project. | isolation source: worker | host: Macrotermes natalensis
TCCGATAAAAAGTAAGCGATAATATTCGCAACCGGAAGTATGAGAAGAGGTATGGTCGCGACAGCATACCTTTTTTTCCCGGCACGCATATACATTATTATAACGACAAATATCAAGCCGAATATTACCATGCATTCGACCAGCATACGATAACCTCCTTATTCCTTACTATGAATATGCGTCAGAATATATTCCGAAATTTCACGGTAAGCATCTTCATTGAGACGTTCAGAATTCCGAACGTTCACAGATGAGGGAAGCCTGCCGTCATTTCCTTTAAATTCGGTATTAATATCAAGATAGGATATGCCCTTTGTGTTCGCAAGCTCATAAAGCTTTGTGTTATGCCGGTCAATAACGGCGTTTGATACGGTCTGCGTTTCGGATTCCCGTTTTACCGGCAGGACTGAAATTAAATAAATACTGACATCCTCGTTTATTCTTTTAATGCTGTCAATAAAATTTGAGTAAGAATCAAAATACAGAGCCTCGTCAACAGAAGCGGCAGCGATATTTTCAAACATCAGATAAACAGAAACCGGCATTTTATCATAAACAACGGAAAAAACATCCGTTTCCTCATTATTGTATGTAACAGTAATATCATTAATTGACGGTATGCTTAATTCCGTATCTGTTATAATGCTTTCGCCCGGAACCAGACTGCAGTCGGACAAACCCCTGACAACGGAGGTTCCTATAAACAAAGCATTTCTGAAGTATTCCTCCTGAGCCCTCGCGGATTTTCTGACCGGGTTTATTATCCCCGCGGTATTTTCACCGGTATAGTCAGCTTCGGCATATACTTCGGCAACGCTGTTTTCACCGCCTTCGTTAACGTCAAACAGGAATGAAAGCCTGCTTTCTATATCAATTTCATTGTTCATATATAAGGTAAAGCAGATAACGAAGCTTGTAAGTATAAAGAGCAGTAAAAACGAAAAGCGGAATCTGACTCGCTTTTTTTCCTTGTTCCTTACTTTCATAAGCATAACCGTCCTTTTCGAAGGTTTATGTTTTCTATTATACTATACCTAATCGTTTTTTGCAACGGTAAATACATGGCAAATTAACGCTTTTTATAATTTTTATAACAGGGTGGTTGTTAATTTGTATATAAAAGGTGATTTTTAAAGCGATAATTTTTTTAAAGGGGAGATTTTATTATAAGCTTTATACAGAAGCTCGGTTGATTTTGAAAATAAAATGATTGCCATAGTAAACAGTAGGGTTTAATTTTACGGCTTTGGAGATTAAGGTAAAATTTAATAATTAAAATTGTGAAAATATACTTTACATAACGGCAAATATGTAGTAAAATAAAATGGATGAAATGCAAAAAGGAAGGATGAACGTTATTATGCCGCAGCCGAAGTATAAGAGAATACTGTTAAAAATCAGCGGAGAGGCTTTATCCGGCGAAAAGAAAATCGGACTTGATTATTCTGTAATTAATAAGATTTGCGAAAGTATCAAGGACTGCGCCGAAGCGGGCGTTCAAATCGGAATCGTTGTGGGCGGAGGCAATTTCTGGCGGGGACGCACAAGCGGCGCCATGGACAGGACAAGAGCCGACCATATAGGGATGCTGGCGACGACAATGAACGCCCTTGCCCTTGCCGACGTTCTGGAGGCGCTGGGGGTTGACGTCCGCGTGCAGACCGCTATCGCTATGCACCAGGTCGCCGAGCCTTATATAAGGAACAGGGCTGTCAGGCATCTTGAAAAGGGCAGAGTGGTCATTTTCGGGTGCGGAACCGGAAATCCCTTTTTTTCGACCGATACGGCTTCCACCCTGCGGGCGGCTGAAATAGAGGCTGATGTTGTAATGAAAGCCACCATGGTCGACGGGGTTTATGACAAGGACCCCAAAATCCATAGCGACGCCGTAAAGTACGATAAGCTCAGCTACAGCGAAATACTTATCAAGAACCTTGCCGTAATGGACAGCGCGGCGGCTTCGCTCTGCAAGGACAACGATATTCCCATTATTGTCTTTGACCTGGGAAGACCCGAAAATATTTATGATGTGTGCATGGGAAAAGAAATAGGCACGCTTGTGAACTAGAGCGTGTTCACACAACCCATTCTGCGTGTCTAATGGCTGAATTTTTATCAGTCGTTGTTAAATTTTCTAAGCGAATCTTTGATTCGCTTTTAATACAAGCAAGTATTACTGCAAAAATTTGCCTGGACTGATAAAAATTCCGTTCATAATCCACACAGCTCGTTTAGTGTGAACACGCTCTAAAAACCTGATGTATTTATTATTAGTAAAGGATGGTAACTGAAATGAATGAAACTATGCAGAATGCGCAGACTAAAATGGAGAAATGTGTCAGAAGCCTTGAGCACGAATATTCGACAATCAGGGCTGGAAGGGCGAATCCTGCCGTTCTCGACAAAATTTCCGTCGATTATTACGGCACTCCGACTCCCATCCAGCAAATGGCTGCCGTTTCCGTAACCGAAGCAAGAAACCTTATTATTCAGCCCTGGGATATTTCTCAGCTGAAAGCCATTGAAAAAGCTGTTCTTGCATCCGATATCGGCATCAATCCCAGCAATGACGGAAAGGTTTTAAGGCTTGCTTTCCCTCAGCTGACCGAGGAGCGCCGCAAGGAAATCGTGAAGCAGGTCGGGAAGTATGCCGAGGAAGCAAAGGTAACAGTACGCAACATAAGGCGCGATACGCTTGAAAAATTCAAGGTTCAGAAGAAAAACAGCGAAATCACCGAAGATGACTTGAAAATCTTCGAAAAAGATATTCAGAAGATGACCGACAAGTATACGGAACAGATTGACAAAGCCGCGGCGGTTAAGGATAAGGAAATAATGGCGGTTTAAAGTTTGGAGTGTGGAGTTTGGAGTTTGGAGTGTGGAGTGTGGAGTGTGGAGTGTGGAGTGCAATGGTAACCACTTAAGATTTTACTTTACAATAAGATTCCAGATTCCAGACGCCAGTTATCAGAAATCTGACCACTGACCACTGCTCACTGTCCACTTATGATTAGAAAGTTATTTTGCTTAAGTTGTTACCATTGGTGTGGAGTGTGGAGTGTGGAGTGTGGAGTGTGGAGTGCAATGTCAACAACTTAAGGAATATAATTAAGAAGATACCAGAAACCAGATGCCAGTTCCCAGAATATTACCAAAAACAGTACGCATCTGCAACGCAGGACGTTGTTCTCTATAAATTATTACCCCAATTCTCCACTGACCACTAATCACTGACAACTTTAATTGGAACATTATTAGCATTCTTGCTTAAGTTTTTGACAATGCACTTCACACTCCACACTCCACACTCCACACTCCACTCTCAACACTCCACACTCCACACTCCACACTCCAAACTCAATAACGGGGGTTATGTGTATTTATGGCAGTGCTTGACAAGGACAAGCTTCCCGCGCATATAGGCTTCATTATGGACGGCAACGGCAGGTGGGCGCAGAAACGCGGGCTTCCGCGCTCTGCGGGTCACCGCGAAGGCGCCGATACCTTCCGTAAAATAGCGCGGCACTGCAAAAAAACCGGAATCAAATATATTACATTCTTTGCCCTTTCAACCGAAAACTGGAAACGTCCCAAAGATGAAATCGATACTATTATGGAGCTTTTCAGCCGGTACCTGAAAGAGGTTGAGGACTACGCAAAGGAAAACACAAGGCTGGTCTTTTTAGGGGATAAATCACCGTTTGAGCCGAAAATGCGCGAACGCATGACTGAGCTTGAGGAAAAATCGGCGCAGTTTGACGGCATGACCCTTATGCTTGCCATGAATTACGGCGGACGAGCCGATATCGTGCATTCGGTGAAAAATATCGCCGGTATGCTCTCGCGCAGGGAAATAACCTGCGGCGATATTGACGAAAGTCTGGTAACAAGCCTGCTTTATACGGGTTCCGCCCCCGATGTTGATTTGATTATAAGACCCAGCGGAGAACTTAGGATTTCAAATTTTCTTATATGGCAGTCGGCATATGCCGAGTATTATTTTACCGACACCCTCTGGCCTGATTTCAGTATCAGGGAGCTTGAAAAGGCTCTGAACGATTACGCTTCCAGGGGCAGGAGGTTCGGCGGGGTATGAGAGAGGAATCAGGGTTAAGTGGTGAGAAGTAAGGAACTTACTACGTTATAGCACCAATTAACAATTAACAATTAACAATGATGGTATACCGCCTGCGGCGGTATGATTTTAATTTATAATATATAAACATTTTGATGTTACTAGGCACTGGTTGATAATGGACGGCAGAGGGGAGAGGGTCTTTATAGCTGTTCGGATTATTTCCGCTTTAGTGGGAATCGCATTTGCCGTTCTGATACTTTTTTTATCGGATACGCTTATAATAAATTTAACGGTTGCCGTCATATCCGTCATAATGGTTCACGAGCTTCTCGAATCATGCGGGTGCGGCAAGCACAGGGGACATACAGCCGTCTGCTATGTGTTTTCCGCCGTAATGCCCTTCATGGTAGAAATTGACGACATGAAAATAAAGTATGTCTTTGCAGGGCTTTGCATTCTCGGTATGTTCTGCGGGTTTATCGGCTCACATCAGAAGCTTTCGTTCGACAAGCTTTGCTTTATGATAACCGTGACTTTGTTCATTAGCATGTCAATGTCATGTATAGTTTCCCTCAGAAGGATTGACGCCGTTCACGGGGTATGCTATGTCGTCCTTGCTCTGGCGGGGGCTTTCCTCGGCGATTCGGGGGCATATTTTGTCGGTACGTTTTTAGGCAAGCATAAGCTCTGCCCGGAAATATCCCCGAAAAAGACCGTCGAGGGGGCTGTAGGCGGAATTGTCACCGTAGGGCTGATTTTCGCCGTTTACGCGCTGTGTTACCGGCTTGTTCAGGGGGCGAGGGGATATGAATTTTCGGTGAATTACGCTCTCCTGATTCCCGCAGGGTTTATATGCGGCGCGCTCGGGATTGTCGGAGACCTTTGCGCCTCGCTTATAAAAAGGCAGAACGGTATCAAGGATTTCGGCAGAATCATGCCGGGGCACGGCGGGCTTATGGACAGGTTCGACAGCGTCCTCTTCGTCGTTCCGTTCATGACGTTCCTGCTTGCCAGCGTCAGAGTATTTGAGTAGTAATACTAATCCGCAATTAAAATGATTGTATATTTCAATCATTTTAACCGCGGATTAGTATAAAATTTACGGGCGTGCAGGATTTGTGCGCCCTGTTAAATATCAAATAAACCGGAGAAAACCAAATGAAAACCATATCGGTAATAGGCTCGACAGGCTCAATCGGCGTCCAGACGCTTGAAGTATGCAGAAAGCATAACATAAAAATTACCGCCCTCTCGGCTAATAGGAATGTCAGGCTTTTAGCGGAGCAGGCAAAAGAATTTTCTGTAAAGTATGCATGTATTTGCGACGGCGGGCATTATAATGAATTAAGGGATATGCTTTCCGGAACCGGAATAAAAGTTCTCTGCGGCGAGGAGGGCTTATGTGAAATTGCCTCCCTTGACGGCGTTGATTTGCTTGTGAACGCGTTAGTCGGCATCGCGGGGCTTCTCCCTACGCTGAAAGCGATTGAAAAGGGTACCGATATTGCCCTCGCAAACAAGGAAACCCTTGTAGCCGGCGGGGAGCTTGTGATGGAATCCGCCCGTAAAAAGGGCATAGTGATTTTCCCCGTTGACAGCGAGCATTCCGCGGTTTTTCAGTGCTTGCAGGGGAATGACAGAAAGCAGCTCAGCCGGATTATACTGACGGCTTCGGGCGGCCCCTTTTTCGGAATGAAAAAGGACGGACTGAAGAATATTACGGTAAGTCAGGCTTTAAGCCATCCCAACTGGTCGATGGGCAGCAAAATAACGATTGATTCCGCAACGTTAATGAACAAGGGTCTTGAATTTATTGAAGCGGTACGGCTTTTCGGCGTTAAGCCCGGCGATATTGAGATTGTCATAAACCGTGAAAGCGTGCTTCACTCGGCGGTCGAGTTCAGCGATTATTCGGTTATCGGGCAGCTTGGAACGCCCGACATGAAAATTCCGATTCAATACGCCCTGCTTTATCCCGAACGAGTATCCTGCGATGTTAAAAGGCTTTCCCTGACTGATTACGGAACGCTTACTTTCTTTAAGCCGGATTATGAAACCTTCGACTGCCTTTCAGCCTGCATTGAAGCCGTTAAGCTCGGGGGAGCATACCCCTGTATCGTAAACGGCGTGAACGAAGAGGCTGTAAAGCTTTTTCTGGAAGGCAAAATTCCTTTCCTGAAAATCGGAGAATTTGTTAAGGATTCCCTGGGATATTTTAATCCCATGCCCTTTTCACGCTATGAGGATATTATAAACGCGGACAAGGCGGCGCGGGAATATGCGCGGCACAGAACTGTATAAAACAAACGCAAGGGTTCCTGCTGAACAGATAATCATCTTATACCTTATAACAACGTTTAAAGTTAAAAAATCATACCGCCTAAGGCGGTATACCGCCATTGTTAATTATTAATTGTTAATTGCTGCTAGGCTGAACGGAGATTATATGAATACTTTTCTATCCATACTGGTTGCCGTAATAATTTTCTGCCTTATTATCGTCGTCCATGAACTGGGGCATTTTTTAGCCGCGCGCTTATGCGGGATTAAGGTTCATGAATTTGCCGTCGGAATGGGTCCGGTCATATTTAAAAAACAAGGGAAAAACACTCTTTTTTCATTAAGGGCGTTCCCAATCGGAGGATTTTGCCAGATGGGCGAGGATGAGGAAAACGAATCCCCCGATTCGTTCAGGAAAAAACCCGTCCTTCTGAAAATCGCGGCAATAGCGGCAGGAGCCGTGATGAATTTAATACTGGGGTTTGTTTTGTCAGTTATAATAATGCTTGTAAACGGTGAAGCCGTTTCGTCAAAAATTGTTTTTTTTGCTGACAACGCCGTCAGCAGTCAGTACGGTCTTAAGCTCAACGACGAAATCACAAGGATAAACGGCGTTAAGGTTTTTGCCGTTCAGGATATTACCTACCAGCTGAGCAACGATGAAGACGGCATTGCTGACATCGAGGTCAGGCGCGAAGGTGAAAAAACGCTGCTGAACAATGTCCGCTTCGAACTGAAAAAGGATGAGGAGACCGGCAAGCAAACCCTGATTTATGATTTCAAGGTGGCAAGGGAAGAAATAACCGCTCTGAACATTCTTCCCTATTCATTTAAGAACGCGCTTTATTACGGAAGGATTGTATTAATGTCGCTGGGCGATATTATCAGGGGTAAATACGGCATAAACGACCTTTCCGGACCTGTGGGTATTGTTACGACCATCGGCGATATAGCCGAAACCTACGGGTTTGATTTCAGTTTCCTGCTTGACATGGCGACGCTGATTTCTATAAATATCGGAATATTCAATCTTCTTCCCATACCGGCTTTGGACGGCGGACGCATTGTTTTCCTTATTGTTGAGGGCATAAGGGGAAAGCAGTTAAAAGCCGAAACCGAGGGGGTAATTCACTTCGTCGGATTTGCCCTGCTGATGATTTTAATGGTTGTGGTGACATTCAACGATGTACGGAAGCTTTTTTAGCTTTAACATACCGTTTCAGAAAAATATCCGGAGGGGTAATTCTTAAAAATGAGAAGTGTTAAACCGGTAAAAATCAGGAACCTTACGCTTGACGGGAAAAAAATATACATCCAGTCCATGCTTAACGCAAGCTCCGGTGATTCGGAAGGGAACGCACGGCAGGCGCAGGAGCTTGAAAAAGCCGGATGTGATATAATAAGGGTATCGGTTCCCGATAAAAACGCGCTGAGACTTATCCCGGCGATAAAAGAAAAGATAACGGTACCTTTAGTTGCCGATATACATTTTGACTACAGGCTTGCCCTTGAAAGCGCCGCCGCCGGAATTGATAAAATCCGTATAAATCCTGGGAATATCGGCGGTATGGACAAGGTTAAGCTCGTCGCCGACACCTGCAGGGCAAAAGGAATACCAATACGCATAGGCGTCAATTCAGGTTCCCTTGAAAAGGAAATACTTGAGGAATACGGCAGGGTTTGCGCCGGGGCTATGGTGAAAAGCGCGCAAAAACATATACATATGCTTGAAAAATGCGGTTTTGAGGATATAGTGATTTCAATTAAGTCCTCAAATGTTAAGGATATGATTGAGGCAAACCGGATGTTATCGGAAAAATGCCCTTACCCTCTTCACCTCGGCGTTACCGAAGCGGGGACGGAGTATGCCGGAATCATAAAATCGGCAGTCGGAATAGGCTCCCTTTTATGCGACGGCATCGGCGAAACAATCCGTGTTTCCCTTACGGCAGACCCTGTTGAAGAGGTTTATGCCGCAAAGGAAATCCTTAAAGCGGCAGAGAGGGGTTCAGGCGTTAAAATAATATCCTGCCCTACCTGCGGACGGACAAGAATAGACTTAATAGGGCTTGCAAAAAAAGTGGAGGAGGCAGTCCGCTTTACAGACAAGGATATTACCGTAGCCGTAATGGGGTGCGCGGTAAACGGACCCGGCGAAGCAAAGGAAGCCGACATCGGCATTGCGGGCGGGGACGGCTGCGCATTGCTGTTCAAAAAAGGCGTTGTTATCAGAAAGCTTGCGGAGGATGAAATCTTCCCGGCGCTAATCTGTGAAATTAACGCAATGTAAAACAATGAGGATATATAGTCGCTATCCGAAGATAGAGCCACCTCATTAACTTTACATACCAACAGGGATAAATATTATGCCCTTGTAAACAAAGGTAATGCTGAACTCCTTATAAAATTTATGCAACAGTTTGTATTTTTGATTTATACAGAATACCACGCTTTTATTTTTAAAAAAATCGTCGCCGTAAGGCGACGCCGCCATTGTTAATTGTTAATTGTAAACTATTAATTGTTATAAGAGGATGTTAAAAATGCTTATTAAAGAGCTTTTATCGGATTATGCTGAGCATATCCCCGAATCCGTGGGCATGGGGGATATGCTTAAAATTGTTTATAACAAGGAAATGACGGAGCTTTCGTTATATGCGTCCTTTAACGCATATCAGGACCGTAATGCCGTAAATGAATTTTTAAGCGCATTAAACGTAAATTTAACCGGGACTGAAAAGCTTTTTCTTATATGCAGGTATCCGCCCGGCCTGCTCAGCGTAGAATACCTTCCCGATATAATCGAAAGGCTTAAGCTTACGATGCCTGTTATTAACGGGCATTTTAATAATGCTGAATACCGTATTGAAAACGGCGCCGTTCATGTGAATCTTTCCGGGACGGGTTATGAGCTTTTGAAAAAAGCGGATTTTGAAGCTTCGCTTAAAAGAATGATCAGCGAAGAGTTTTCATGCGGGATTAAGGTTGTCCTGAACTGCGTAAATTCTGATAACGGCGAAGATAACGGATACGATAAATCAATTGAAGCCCTTAAAGCGTCAATGCCCCTGCCCGAACCCGTTAGTAATATCCCGGAAAATCAGAAAACCGGCGGGGCGGCACATCAGGAAACAGTAACGGTTGATTTTAAGGACCTGCCCGTTTTATCCGAGGGCGGTAAGGTGATTAAGGGTAAAAAAATAAAATCCCCAGTGACTAACATAACAGATATTAATTCCGAAATAAAAAATATAACCGTATGGGGGGATGTCTTTGATTATCAGGAAAGGGAAATACGCACCAAAAACGGTGAAAAACGCGTTGTGTCCCTGAGCATAACTGATTATACAAGCTCTGTTACCATCAAATCATTCGAGGATATAAAAGAAGAAAACATACTGAAAGCATTTAAGGACGGCGGAACAGTAATCGTCCGGGGACGTACCGAATATGACAAGTTTGACAACGAATACATACTGAAGGCAAACGACATTATGCAGGTAAAAAAGCAGGAGCGTGAAGACACCGCAAAGGAAAAGCGGGTCGAGCTTCATCTGCATACCAATATGTCGGCGATGGACGCCGTCACCCCTGTGTCGAAGCTGATTGAACGCGCATTTTCGTGGGGGCATAAGGCTATGGCTGTAACCGACCACGGCGTTGCGCAGGGGTTCCCCGAAGCGGCGGCAAAGGTTTCGGAAATACGCAAAAAGGGCGGGGATTTCAAAGTTATATACGGCTGCGAGGCATATTCGGTAAATGACTGCGCCAGCGCTTCGGATATACTAAAGGAAAAAAGCCTTAATGAAACGCTTATTATCTTTGACCTTGAAACAACGGGGCTCAGCGCCGCGCATGAGAGAGTCATAGAAATAGGCGCCGTTAAGGTTAAAAACCTTGAAATATCGGAAACCTTTCAGATATTCGTTAATCCCGGCAGGGCTATACCCCCTAAAATCACAGAGCTTACGGGTATAAATGACTCAATGGTTGAGAATGCCGTTTCACAGGAGGCGGGACTGTTAAAATTCATTGAATTCTGCGGAGAAAGTCCTGTATTAATCGCTCACAATGCGAAATTTGACTGTTCGTTCCTGAAAGCCGGATGCGAACGTTACGGTATTGATTTTAACTTCAGCAGTATCGATACCGTCGTTATGGCAAGAAGCATGCTGCCCGAGCTGAAAAGGCACCGGCTTAATAATGTCGCTAAAGCTTTGGGGCTGGGCGAGTTCAACCATCACCGCGCCGACGATGACGCCAGGGTTCTGGCAAGGATTTTTATTATACTTATTAACAGGCTTATCGAAGAAAATAATATTAAGTACGTTTCCCAAATAAACGAATGCGTCAGAAATACCGATAAAAAGAAGCTTAATACATATCATCAAATCATTCTTGCCAGGAATGCGGCAGGCTTGAAAAACCTTTATAAGCTTATTTCACTCGGAAACCTTGAATACTTCCGCCGCCGTCCGAGAATACCCGTTTCCGAAGCAATGAAGCACAGGGACGGTCTGATAATAGGAAGCGCCTGCGAATCGGGTGAAGTCTTTTCAGCAGTAAAAGACGGGCGCCCCTGGGAGAGTATTAAGGAAATTGCTAGGTTTTACGATTATCTGGAAATTCAGCCGGCGCTGAACAACGAATTCATGATACACAGCGATGATTATCCGTCGGTTAATACGGTTGAGGATTTACAGGATTTTAACATACAAATAGTAAAACTGGGGGAAGAGCTTGGCATCCCCGTAGTAGCAACCTGCGACGTCCATTTCCTTGACCCGGGGGATTCGGTTTTCCGTAAAATACTGATGATGGGGCAGAAATTCAAGGATGCCGCCAGACCTCAGCCTCCCCTGTATTTACGGACTACTGACGAAATGCTGGAGGAATTCAAGTACCTGGGTGAAGAAAAAGCATATGAGGTTGTCGTAACGAATACGAACCTGATTGCCGATATGGTAAACCCCGATATTGTTCCGATTCCCCCGGGAACGTTCACTCCCGAAATCGAGGGAGCCGAGGAGGATTTACAGAGAATTTCATGGGAACGCGTAAAATCCGTTTACGGAGACCCTGTTCCCGAAATTGTCGCAAAGAGACTTGAAAAAGAACTTAACTCAATAATTAAGCATGGTTTTGCTGTTCTTTATATGATTGCGCAGAAACTAGTCGCAAATTCAAACGAGCATGGCTACCAGGTCGGTTCAAGAGGTTCGGTGGGTTCGTCCTTTGCCGCGGCAATGTCGGGGATTTCAGAGGTTAATCCGCTCCCGCCGCATTATGTATGCCCGGAATGCCGTCACAGCGAGTTTATTACGGACGGCTCCGTAGGCTCGGGCTTTGACCTTCCCGCTAAGGACTGTCCCGTTTGCAATACTCCCTATAACCGGGACGGGCATGATATCCCCTTTGAAACCTTTTTAGGCTTTGACGGAGACAAGGCGCCCGATATTGACCTTAACTTTTCAGGTGAATACCAGCTTCACGCTCATAAATTCACAGAAGAGCTGTTCGGCTCTTCAAATGTGTTCAAAGCCGGAACAATCGGCACCGTCGCGGATAAAACAGCTTTCGGATTCGTTAAGCATTATCTTGAGGAAACGGGGCAAACCGTACCTAAAGCCGAAATTTCAAGGCTTACCCTAGGCTGTACGGGTGTAAAAAGAACGACGGGGCAGCACCCCGGGGGCATGGTTGTAATTCCCGAAAAATTCGAGGTATATGATTTTACTCCTGTTCAGCACCCCGCCGACGACCCGAAATCTGATTTTGTCACCACTCATTTTGATTTCAACTCACTGCATGACACTATCCTTAAGCTGGACGAGCTCGGACACGATGTTCCGACCCTGTATAAACACCTTGAGGATATGACGGGAGTAAAAACCAGCGATATTTTCCCGGGGGACGAAAAGGTTATAAGCTTATGCACCTCCACAAAAGCTTTAGGCGTAACTCCCGAAGAAATTGACTGCGAAACGGGAACGCTGGCGATTCCGGAAATGGGTACTCCTTTTGTGCGCCAGATGCTCGCTGAGGCAAAGCCGGCGAAATTTTCCGACCTGCTCCAGATTTCCGGGCTTTCGCACGGCACCGACGTATGGCTCGGCAATGCCCAGGAGCTTATCAGGGACGGCACCTGTACGATTTCCGACGTTATCGGAACCAGGGACAGTATTATGACCACCTTGATTTATCATGGCATCGAACCTAAAACGGCGTTTAAAATAACTGAAATAACGCGTAAAGGCACCGCGGCTAAATTCCTTACCGAAGAAATGAAGCAGGATATGCTTTCCCACGGAGTTAAACAGTGGTATATCGACAGCTGCCTTAAAATCAAGTATATGTTCCCCAAAGCCCACGCGGCGGCTTATGTTATTGCCGCAATGAAGCTGGGGTGGTTCAAGGTATATCATCCGCTTGCCTTTTACTCGGCGGTTTTCACGGTAAGGGGAGAGGATTTCGACGCCGAAACCGTAATTATGGGCACAAGCGCCGTACGCTTCCGCATAGCCGAGCTCAAAAAAATGGGGAATGAACGCACTGCTAAGGAATCGGGAATGCTGGATACGCTTATGCTGGTTAATGAAATGACGGCGCGCGGATATGAATTTTTACCGATTGACATTTATAAGTCGCACGGTACAAAATATAAAATCGAGGACGGTAAAATACGCCTTCCTTTCTGTTCCGTAAAGGGAATAGGCGAAAACGCAGCTTCGGCTTTGTATAACGCCGTTAAAAATCATAGCGGCGGATTCCTTTCGGTTGACGAACTGCAGGAATGCAGTAAGGTTAATAACTCGGTGATTGAAGTTCTTGAAGCGGTCGGCGCTGTGTCATCATTGCCAAAATCCAACCAGATATCGTTTTTCTGATTGTTAAGTATCAATAAAAAATTTAAAAGTGCTTGACATTGTCAGGATAATGTGATACTATGTTATTACACCACCACGGTAAAGCATAAATATAAACGATATAAAACTTGGAAAACAAAGTTTTAAGGAAAGGTTTCATATATGAAAAGGTATGACCTTATAACTCCGGAAGGAACCGGCGACCTTTTGTTTGAGGACTGCGCTATAATGCGCGATACGGAGAAAAGGCTGTCTGACATATTCAAATCAAAGGGCTACTGCGAGATTGTTACTCCGGGTCTGGAATTTTATGATTTATTTAACCTGAATTCAAATTATTTCCCGCAGGAAAGCATGTATAAGCTTACCGACAACAAAGGAAGGCTACTTGTAGTCCGCCCCGATTCTACCATGCCGATTGCCAGGGTAGCGGCGACAAGGCTGCGCGATATGCTTCTTCCTTTGAGGATGTATTACTCACAGAATGTATACCGGAGCCGCCCCGGCATGAGGGGGCGCAGCGATGAAATAAGACAGATGGGAATCGAGCTTATAGGCTCCGGTTCAAGACGCGCCGACCTTGAGGTTATAACAGCCGCTATTGAAGTCCTTTCGTCCTGCGACAATGACGGGTTCCGTTTTGAAATAGGGGATATAGGCTTTTTCAGGGAACTGACCGCAAAGCTTAACGTATCAGACGATATAAAGGAAAACATCCGCAGTCTGATTGAAGCTAAGAATTACCCCGCGCTTAACGATTTACTGGACGGTATGGGCAATAACAGCATAACCTTCGCGTTAAAACAGCTCCCCCGGCTTTTCGGAGGCGAAGAAGTTTTTGAAAGGGCAAAGAACCTCTTTAACGACGAAAAGATTGACAAAATCCTAAGCGGCTTAAAGAACCTCTACGAAGAGCTTTCGGAGCTTGGGTACAACGGCAAGATTACTGTTGACCTGGGTATCGCAAATAAAATGGATTATTACACAGGAGTTGTAATGAAGGGTTATATCCGCGGCTACGGGGATTCCGTCCTTTCAGGAGGACGTTATAACAGGCTTCTTTCCGAATTCGGTTATGATGTTCCGGCTACGGGCTTTGCCGTGAACATTGACGCAGTATCAAAGCTGTTCAAACGCTCAAACTCATATAAAGCAGCCGTTCCGGACATTATCGTCCACTGCGAAGACGGTTATGAAATGAAGGGACTTTTATATGCGGATAAACTGCGCAAAGAGAAAATAAACGCGGAATATTCGGTATTTGAAACGGCGTCAGAAACGGAAAACTATGCAAGGTCAAAGGGAATAAAGGCTGTCGCTTATGTTTCCGGGACCATAACTCATACTACTGCCAATTAATAATTAAAAATTAACAATGGCGTTATGATTTTATTTATTGAAACTTTTAGGTGATACAGGGTACTAGTATGAAAAGCTGAATATAAAAAGGAAGATATAAACAATCATGAATAATACCAAAAAGCGTCCTTTACGGCTGGCTTTGACAAAAGGCAGGCTGGAAAAGGATACGGTAGCCCTTCTTGAAAAAATCGGATATGACTGCAAAGCCCTGCATGAAAAGGGCAGGAAGCTTATCCTCCCCGTTGGGGATTCTATTGAAGCGGTGCTTGCAAAGGCGGCTGATGTCATTACCTATGTTGAAAACGGCGTATGCGATATGGGAGTAGTCGGCAAGGACACCATAATGGAAGCAGGCGGCAAGTTCTTCGAGGTAGCCGACCTCGGTTTCGGACGGTGCAGGTTTGCCCTGGCAGGCAAAAAGGGCGGGGATTTTTATCAGGGTTACAATGTTAAGACCATCGCCACGAAGTATCCCAATGTCGCAAGGGCATTTTTTGAGAAGAAAGGCATGGACGTAGATATAGTAAAAATCGAGGGGAGCGTCGAGCTTGCCCCTCTCCTGAATCTGTCCGACGCTATTGTCGATATTGTGGAAACCGGAGGGACCCTTAAGGAAAACGGACTTGAGGTCTATGAGGAGATTTCCCCCCTTTCGGCGCGCCTTATAGTGAACCGCGTTAGCATTAAACTCCGTCAGCATGAAATAGAGGCGCTGGTTAAATCCATTGAAGCAAACCTTTAGGAAGGATTGAATATAAAATGCTAAGAAAAATTACAGCCAACGGCAGGGATGAAATCGCTTTTATCCGGGAAATGAGGAACCGTAATACCGAGACCGACAAGAAGGTTTCGCAGGCGGTATCCGAAATAATAGAAAATGTCCGTCTAAACGGAGACAAGGCCGTTATTGGATATACAGAAAAATTTGACGGAAAGCCCTATTATTATGAAGTTCCTGCCGATGTTATACAGGAAGCCGTTGACGAAGCAGACGAGGAATTTATCAACGCTCTTTTGAACGCTATGGAAAACATTGCCGAGTTCCACCACAGGCAAAAGGAGCAGGGCTTTATCGACGCCAAGGAAAACGGCGTTATTTTAGGGCAGAAGGTCAGGGGCCTTAACCGGGTCGGCTTGTATATTCCGGGCGGAACAGCCCCTTATCCGTCGTCGGTATTGATGACCGCAGTCCCTGCGAAAATTGCCGGGGTAAAGGAAATTATTATGGTTACCCCGCCTATGAAGGACGGCAAGCCTAATAAAGATATTCTGACGGCGGCTTTTGTCTGCGGCGTCGACAGGATTTTTATGTGCGGGGGAGCGCAGGCAGTCGCGGCGCTTGCTTACGGAACCGAACAGATTCCGAGGGTTGATAAAATTGCCGGACCGGGTAACATTTATGTCGCAACCGCAAAGAAGCTTTTATACGGAACCGTTGATATAGATATGATTGCCGGGCCGAGCGACATCCTTGTGATTGCTGACGGCAGTGCAAACCCGGGATATATCGCCGCCGACCTTCTTTCGCAGGCGGAGCATGACGTTCTGGCGTCCTCAATACTGGTAACGACCTCGGATGAAATTGCCAACGAAGTAATCAAAGAGCTTGAACGGCAGATTCCGGAGCTTCCGCGCAGGGAAATCATTGAAAAATCCCTTGCTGACTGCGGCGGTATAATTGTGACCGGCAGTATGGAAAAAGCTATTGAAACCGCGAACGGAATTGCTCCGGAACACCTTGAAATTCAGGCTGAAAACCCTATGCAGTACCTTGGGATGATTGAAAACGCCGGCTCCGTTTTCCTCGGCGAATATTCGCCCGAGCCTCTGGGGGATTATTTTGCGGGACCGAACCATGTCCTCCCGACAAACGGTACGGCAAGATTTTTCTCGCCGCTTTCCGTAAACAGCTTTACAAAGCGTTCCGGCTTTATATATTATACGAAACAGGCTCTTCTTGACGCCGAAAAGGATATAGTATGCATTGCGGGGAAAGAAGGATTAACCGCGCATGCAAACGCCGTAAAGGTAAGGTTTGAAAGGCAGCTGTAATGATATGTATACTTTGAACAATAAACTTAAAAAAGTCGAGCCGTATGACCCCGTTGACGGCGATTACAGAATACGGCTCGACGCAAATGAATCATGCTTTAATATCAATGACGAGCTGGGCAATAAAATCACGGACGCCGTAAAAAAAATAAACCTTAACCGGTACCCCGACCCGCTCGCGAAAGAAGCATGCAAAGCATTCTCCGGCTTCTACGGCATTCCCGACAAATTCGTTACCGCCGGGAACGGTTCGGACGAATTAATCAGCATTATTTCAAGCACTTTCCTTGAAAAGGGGGATAAAATCCTGACCCTTTCGCCTGATTTTTCCATGTATGCGTTTTACGGAAGCCTGTATGAGCTTAAGGTGGAGACTATACATAAAGGCGACGACCTTAACGTAAGCATTTCAAAGGTAATTGAATACTGCAACAACAATAATGTCAAAGCCGTTATATTCTCAAATCCGTGCAACCCCACCTCCCTCGGCGTATTAAGGGAGGACATAATCAGGCTGGTTAAAAATGTTTTCTGCCTTGTGATTATAGACGAAGCCTACATGGATTTCTGGAATCAGTCAATACTTGATACCGTAAAGGATTTTGATAACCTGATTGTCCTGAAAACCTGTTCAAAGGCGGCGGGGCTCGCCGCAATACGCCTTGGCTTTGCCGTTGCCGGGGAGAAAATAACCTCGGCTTTAAGGGCGGTTAAATCACCTTACAATACCGATGCCGTTTCTCAGGCTTTAGGTACGATAGCATTGTCGGAAAAGGAACTGCTTGCACGCAAGTGTTCGGAAATTGTTTCAAACAGGAAAGAACTTCAGAATGAGATTATAGCTTTATCCAAAGAATTTCCGAAGCTTGGCAGGGTGTATGATTCCGTCACTAATTTTGTATTCATTAAAACGCCGGCAGGTAAAGCGATATATGAAAAGCTGCTCGAAAAATCAATTTCAATAAGGTATATGGGTAATTATATACGCATTACGGCAGGAACAAAGGAAGAAAACACCGAATTAATAATAGCCCTGAAGGATATACTGGAGGAACTGAAATGAGAACCGCCGAAAAAAACAGAACAACAAAAGAGACCGATATCAGCGTTAAAATCAATATTGACGGAACAGGCAACGGCAATATATCTACAGGCATAGGCTTTTTTGACCATATGCTGACCGCGCTTTCACTGCACAGCGGAATAGACATGGAAATCCGGGTTAAGGGCGATTTGGATGTGGACGGACATCATACCGTTGAGGATACGGGGATTGCACTGGGTCAGGCTTTCAGGTCGGCTATAGGGGATTTAAAGGGAATCGCCAGATACGGAAGCGCGTTTATCCCTATGGATGAAGCCTTGGGGTTCGCCTGCCTTGATATTTGCAGCCGCCCGTACCTTGCTTTTGACGCTAAATTCCCCGAAGAAAGAGCGGGGGAATACGATACCTGCCTTACCGAAGAATTTTTCAGGGCGTTTGCGTTCAATGCGGGAATCACTCTCCATTTAAGGATTGAATACGGCGGCAACAGCCACCATATGACCGAAGCGCTTTTTAAATCCGCCGCCCATGCCTTGAAAACGGCGGTTAAAATTAAAGGCGGGGAAATCCTTTCTGCAAAGGGTGTATTGTAGATGATTGCCGTTATTGATTACGGAGCCGGCAATATTTTCAGCGTGAAGAACGCTCTTGATTTCCTGGGTCTTGAAAATAAGCTGACAAGCGCGAAAAACGAAATAGAAGCCGCGGACGCCGTTATACTCCCCGGGGTGGGAGCGTTTTCATACGCTATGAAAATGCTTGAAGAAAAAGGACTGACAGAGGTTTTACAAAAACAGGCAGGGGAAAAACCCTTTCTTGGAATCTGCCTCGGAATGCAGATTCTTTTTGAAAAGGGTTATGAATTTGAGGAAACGGACGGTCTCGGACTTATTAAAGGGGAAGTCAGGAAAATAATACTCCCCGGTTTGTCCGTTCCCCATATGGGCTGGAACAGGCTTGTTCACCGGAATGACTGCGCTCTGCTGAGCGGCTTGGGCAGTGACGGATACGTATATTTCGTCCATTCCTACGCCGCGGAATGCGAAGTCGGAAATATCTCGGCATACTGCGAATACGGCAGGGAAATCACAGCTTTGGTTCATGACGGCGGATATGTTTACGGCGCGCAGTTCCATCCGGAAAAAAGCGGTGAAACGGGACTCAGAATACTGCGTAATTTCGCGGAATTAATAACGGGGTAAGTTTGAAGAATCAATTTTTCAAGCTTGGGAGTTTTGTCCTTTCAGGGCAAAACATCCGGAAAGGATGGTTAATATTTATGCTTGCTAAAAGAATTATACCCTGCCTTGACGTTAAGGACGGCAGGGTGGTAAAGGGAATTAACTTTGTAGGAATAAAGGAAATCGGCGACCCGGTCGAGTTTGCCGCCGAATATGACAGGCAGGGAGCCGACGAAATCGTATTCCTTGATATAAACGCCTCGCACGAGGGCAGGGGTACTATGCTTGACGTTGTGAAACGCACCGCCGAAAAGGTTTTTGTTCCCCTTACCGTAGGCGGAGGAATACGCACAGTTGAGGATATACGAGATACTCTGCGCGCCGGAGCCGATAAGGTTTCAATAAATTCCGCCGCTGTGAAGAATCCAGGGCTTATTAAAGAAGCCGCAGCTTTGTTCGGTTCCCAGTGCGTGGTTTTAGCCGCCGACGCGAAAAAAACGCCGGGAGGGCATTATACCGTTGTTATTAACGGCGGACGCATTGACACGGGGATTGAATTAACCGGATGGGTGAAAAAAGCCGAGGAGCTCGGAGCCGGTGAAATCCTGCTAACGTCGATGGATACCGACGGTATTAAGAACGGTTTTGATATTGATATGCTTAAAGCCGTATGCAAAGCCGTAAAAATCCCGGTCGTGGCAAGCGGAGGGGCAGGCAGGCTTGAACACTTTGCCGAGGTTTTCATGAAGACAAACTGTTCCGCCGCGCTTGCCGCCAGCCTTTTTCACTACAGGGAGCTGACCGTTGAGGAAATCAAGGAAGACTGCCGCTCAAAAGGAATTGAAATAAGATAAGGTAAAGTCCATTCAGCTTTAAAAAGAAAAGCGATTATATCACAGATTATTGCTGCCGGCATAAAATGTACCAATTAGAGCCGGGGATTATTATTATAACTGCGCTTTAAAATATTATTAGGAGTTGGGTATATGAACAATAAAGTTGACGCGGATAATCTGGATAAATGCTTTGCCGGGAATGAACTTATTCCGGCAATAGTGCAGGATGTTAACACCAAGGCTGTCCTTATGCTTGCGTACATGAACAAGGAAAGCCTGATGCTTACTTTAAAAACGGGATACACATGGTTCTGGAGCCGTTCAAGGAAGGAATTATGGAATAAGGGAGCGACCTCGGGTAATTTGCAGAAGGTTCATGAAATTTATTCGGACTGCGATAACGACTCGCTGCTCATTCTGGCAAAACCTGAGGGTAAAGGCGTTACCTGTCATACGGGAGCATATTCGTGTTTCTTCAATAAAATAAAGTGAATCCGAAGCGGAAAATAAAACATAAGAATGAATTTATTAACTGCCGATGTTTAAAAGAAGGGACTGTTATATAATGAACAGCGTTTTAACGGACTTATATAATGTTGTTATGGAGCGCAGGGAAAATTTTGAGGAGGGTTCATACACCTGCTACCTCTTTTCAAAGGGAACGGACAAAATCTGCAAAAAGTGCGGCGAGGAATGCACCGAGGTGGTAATTGCCGCTAAGAATAACGATAATAATGAGCTTAAAAATGAAATAGCCGACCTTTTTTATCATATTATAGTGCTGTGCGTACAAAAAGGTCTGGATTATTCCGAAGTGGAGGAAGTTCTCAGGGAACGCGCCTCTAAAATAGGAAACTTAAAAACATTTCATGAAACAGATATAAATACATAAAATATAATTTTTTTGCTTTACAGTTTGATTTTTGCAAATATTTGTAACTTTTTTTATCTTCTTTGAATAGTATATATTGAAGTTTAACACTTTAGGCAAATTTGCATTGTAAGTCTGTGTAAATGCCTTATGCCGTTAATATCTGTAAAAAATATATGGATAATACGGTAATTATTACTATTTAAGGAGGATTTTTATGAGCGATAAAAACAACTGCTTCAAGGAAGCGGTTTGTATTGAAGCGCAGCGCATTTTTGACAGCTGCTCGGACCGTGACGGTATTTTTGATTTGCCGGTAAAGCTTACCTGCGGCAGTATAACGGATGACCTGACATCTGTAAAAGTAAAATGCGCAGAAGTGGAAGTTTCATGTATATCGGTCGATAGTGTGATGTTCAAAGCGGGATATTATGCGGTAGATATTACTTATAACTTTACAATTACTGCCGAAGCGTTCGCGAATTGCGGTTGTAAGGTTTCCGCACCCCAGAAATTATGCGGCAACGCAACATGGAACAAACGCGTAATCCTGTGCGGCGGAGAAGGAAACGCCAAAGTTTATGACAGTGAACAAAAACTGCCTGACGGCTGTGATACTAAATGTGATTTTTGCTGCTGCGGCACTTTAATAATGCCGAAGGCAACGGTAAGGGTTATTGACCCTGTGGCTCTCGAAGCTAAATTCATGTGTCTGCCGAAACAGCACCACGGCTGCCATCCCGATTGTATTCCGTGCTGCGCTCCGGTATGTATGCCCTGTGCCGATGAAGCAGCCGAAAATGTTAAACCGCCGTGTCCTCACCCGGGTCCGATATTCGAAAAGACATTAGTGGTATCACTCGGACTGTTCTCTGTCGTGCAGCTTTCAAGACCTGTTTCGCTGATTGTTCCGGCATATGATTATTGTGTTCCCCAGAAAGAATGTATAAACGCAAACAATGCTTCCGAAACCGCGAACGATATTTTCGACAGGCTTGACTTCCCTACCGAACAGTTTTTCCCGCAGTATTCATGTGACCAGAACTGCCCGCCGACTGAGTTTTTCAGTGAATAAGCGCGTTTTAACTGTACTTAATTTACTTGCTATTTATTTAGTATGATGCATAAAAATGTCACGGTATAAATATCAGATTAACCCCGGCAATGATGGCGTACATTGCCGGGGTTATTTTTATGTCAGTAATATAATTGACATTAATACAACGGCATGTTATACTTATACTAAAGGGTGTTCGATAATTAGTAATGTGTGAAATATTACGACGAAAGGAGTATGATAGAAATGCTTGATAGAGCAGATAGTTGGTTGAATATGTGCGACGAGGATTTGATAACTGCAAAGTTGTTATTGGATGGCAAGCGTTTATTACCAATGGGATTTTTTTGTCATTTAATTGCTGAAAAATCATTAAAAGCTATAGTATCGAATAATACAGGAGAAATACCGCCTAAAACTCACGATTTAAATAAACTTGCCGAACGGGGAGGAATATATAATGATTTATCTGAGTATCAAAAAGATTTTTTAGACAACTTAATGCCTTATCAAATAGACGGACGTTATACTGAATATAAAGACAATCTATCCAAAACATTAACATATGAAAAATGTGAAAATATTTTCATAGAAACGGAGAAATTTTTATGCTGGATAAAAGAGAAGTTAGGGAAATAGCCGCAAGGTATGCAGAAAAGGTTGTGACATCGCTTAATCCGTCTTCGATAATCCTATTTGGTTCTTATGTAAACGGAACGCCGCATAATGAAAGTGATATTGATATTGCAGTGCTTATCAGCGATTTTAAAGGGGACTGGTATGATACAGAGGCTCTTTTGTATAAACTAAGACGAAATATAAGCTTTGATATTGAGCCTCATTTATTAGATGAGACGCATGACTCCCTCGGTTTTGTAGAACATGTAATAAAAACCGGAGAAGTTATTTATACTTCATAATTTTTAATAGAATATTAAGGGATTGGTTATAACCATGCGTACAGAACGTGAAATGATGGATTTAATACTGTCCGTCGCCGAAAATGACGACAGAATCCGAGCCGTTTATATGAACGGTTCCCGGGCAAACCCAAATGTTTCAAAAGACGATTTCCGCGATTACGACATTGTTTTTGCCGTTACAGAGACAGAACCGTTTCTGGCTGTTCAGAACTGGATAGCGGTATTCGGTGAAACCACGATTGTTCAGGAACCCGATTTAAACGATATAAGCTATGGAATTACGCATGATTGCTTAAATTCCTATACATGGTTAATGCTGTTTAAAGACGGGAACCGCATTGACCTGCGCATTATAACAATAGAAACAGCGACGGAGGATTTTTTATCCGGCACGCTGGCGGTAAAGCTTCTTGACAAGAATAATTTTTTACCCGGTATCCCCGCTCCGGATGACAGCGGCTACTTTATAAAACATCCGTCAGCCGGAATATACCATGCTTGCTGCAATAATTTCTGGTGGTGCCTGAACAATGTCGCAAAGGGTATTGCCAGAAAACAGCTTCCCTACGCTATGCGTATGTATTCGGAGGTCGTGCATGCCGAGCTTGAGAAAATGACCGAATGGCATATCGGAATGAACCATGATTTTTCGGTAACAACGGGCATGTGGGGAAAATACTTTGAAAAATACCTGCCGCAGGAGCTTTATGCCCGTTATAAAGCGACCTATTCCGACGGCAATTATGAGCATTTAAAAGCGGCAGTTTACACCGCCTGCGGTTTGTTCCATGAATTGGCGGCTGAAGTCGGGGAGAAACTGGGTTTTTCATACCGGCAGGATGAAGAAGACGGAATAAGGGAATATCTCGGAAGGCTTTTTTATAATAATATAAAAAACGGATACTCTTAAAAAGCATCCGTTTATCTTTTTTCTATTATACTGGTACAAAGTGACGACAAATTCTTTACAATTCTTAAATAAACTTTTTGGGAATACAAAGGTATTTATTGGCATATGGCATTGGTGAAGCTACAAACATTAAAATCATCGCCGAAGGCGATACCGCCATTGTTAATTTTTAATTGTTAAACGGTACTCAGCTTCCCTCGCCTGAAATAAGTGAAATCGGGTCAATCCATTCGCCGTTTTTCTTCAGGCTGAAATGCAGGTGGGGGTCTTCGTTGATTTCACTTTCTGCTGTGTTTCCGACTAAGCCTATTACAGTTCCCGCCGATACCTTGTCGCCTTCGGCAATCTGAATATCAGAGTCAAGGTTACTGTAATATCCTTCCAGACCGTTCCCGTGGTCGATAACGATTGTCGAACCGAGCATTGTATCCTCATAAACGCTGGAAACTACTCCGCCGGTCATGCTTTTCACCTTTTCTCCCATTTCACCGGCAATATCAACGCCGTCATGCGTTTTCCATACGTTCAGCGTATTTGATTTTGTAAGCTCGCCGTCGGAAAAGCTGTTGATGACTTCGCCGTTAATCGGTCTTACCATTGCCTGGTTAACACCGGGATTTTCCACTAAAATATCCTCTGCGGCGTCGGCGGGGATATCATCAGCCGGAGCAACAGCTTCCTCAGCCGGATTAGCTGTCCCTGCCGTTACGGTTGTTACCGAAGGCGTTCTTACAACGTCATTTATCGGCACGTCGACAGGGGTATCGTTATCACCCGCCGCTATATCCGACGGGGGTTTTGTGTTGTTCTGGCTTATAAGTTCGGAATTAAGCTTGTTTGTAAGGGCGGTATATGAATAGATTCCCGCCGCGCCGATTACCAATAAACTGATTCCGACCGCGATAGCAAGTCCTTTACCTGATAATTTTCCTAAACTAAAAATATTTTTCATGAATACAACCAACCTTTCCGGATGTTTTGTCCGCAAAGGACAAAACTTCCAGTTTGAAACTATGTTTCAAACTTGTTTCCTTTCTGTATGCTTTGTGTTATAAAATATGGAATAATTGACCTCAAGCATAGTTTTGACAAGTTTAGGGGTTTTATTCTTATTTAGTAAAAATTTTTTATAAAATAATCCTGAATTCCCACATTTTATACTAATCCGTAATTAAAATCCGGAATCCGCGGTTAAAAAGATTTTTGCAGTGCCGGAGTGTGTTTGCAAACACACTCCGGCACTGCAAAAAAATCCTTAAAAAACCGCTTGGATAACAAAAGGTAAACTGCTATAATATTAATTGAAGATAAAAAGGAGATAAAAATGTCCTAACTTAATTTCAAAAACCTTTCGTCAATATTTTTTTCAAGAGTCTGAATAATAAAATCATAGCTGAAGGCGCTTCCCGTTTTAACTCCGTGGGAATCGGCAAGCTCCGGCGTATAGTCCGAAAGCTTGTATAGCCTGAGGTCTGCAAATGCCCTGTCATAATGTGTGATAACGGGAATAAATTCTATTCCGGTAAATACGGGGCGTTTATCGCGTTCCTGAGCCGTATCGTCAAGAAGGAGCATAATATCGAACTGTAATACCCCGCCAATCAGTCTTTGTCCGACGTCCTGAGCCGAAATAAAATTACCGAGTGAATATGCGCAGATTGTCTGCGAACCGTCGCTGCGGTCAATAAGCTCAATATTACGGAGAACATGGGGATGGGTTCCTATGATAATATCGGCTCCCGCTTCGGAAAGCCTTTTTGCCGTCTGACGCTGATAATCGGTAATAACGTCGGAATTTTCAACGCCCCAGTGCAGCGCGACAACGCATATATCTGAAATTTTATCAGCCTTTTTTATTTCCGATTCCATAAGCTCAATATCAAGGGCATTGCCGATTATTATATCCGAATCTTCGGGGATTGTCAGCCCGTTTAAATATTCTGTATAGGACAGGTAGGAGAATGTGATTCCGTTTACTTCGTTTGTACGGATGTTATCCCTGTCGGCAGCATTACGGTATGCTCCGGCGACGACGGCGTTTTCCCTGGCGTCCCAGTAGTCAAGGCAGGCAAGCAGACCTTTAACGCCTTTGTCAAGGGTATGGTTGTTAGCAATTGTAAAGACGTCGAAGCCTATATCCAGCATATGGTCTCCGAGAGCCTTCGGGGAATTGAACAGGGGGTATGTCGAAGGTTCATATTCATCGTTGCAAATCAGGGTTTCCTGATTCAGCATCGCAATATCCGCGCCGCTTATCAGACCGGCGACATTCTCGTATGCATAGGAAAAATCATAACCTCCGTTTTCCGAACGCGAAGCCGCCTGTTTATATATACTGGAATGAATGAGGTTATCGCCGGCAGCCGCAAATCTGACTCTGGCGAACTCGGGAGCTTTTATTGCCGTAGTTTCGGGAGGTGTAATTACAAGCGGAGGCGTAGTGTGAGAAGGGGGGACTTCCGCATCCTTGCCTGATTCAAAATCTTCGACGGTTATATCAACCGGAACAACAGGCTTGGTATCAATTGGTTTGCAGGCCGTTGGAACTGTAATTGCGCATATTGTCAGCAAAACAGCCGTTAATCTTTTTAACACAGGCAATATCTCCTTTTATACCGTATTTTTTAAAATACACTTGTAATTATATGAATACTGTTATATAATAATATTATTCCGCGGTTGGATTTGATGAAATCCTCTTCGGATATCAGGTACAAACAAAATAATATTTTTTATTGATTCCGTATTAAGGCATATACTTTAATAATATCCTTAACGGGTAAATTTATTCCGGATTGACCTTCAAGGGGGAATTTGCATGAAAAATTTTAATGAAAAAACCATTTTTAACTGTAATGACGCATTAAATTCTTTAATGAACGAAATCAGCAGCCTGCCGGCAATGGAGTTTTCGGGCTTAAAACAGCAAAACCCGGTATTAATTATAATTGACGTCATTAACGGATTTATATTTATACGGGAGGGAGCAATGTCTTCCCCGCAGATTGAAAGCATAATACCGCCCGTGGTAAACCTGACGGAAAAATTCATCTCAGAAAATCTGCCGGTAATAGCTTTTGCCGATTGCCATAAGGAAAACTGCGCCGAATTCGGTTCGTTCCCTCCCCACTGCCTGGAAAACACAACAGAAAGCGAGCTTGTCAGCGAGCTGAAAAAAACGGTCGGGTATAAGCTGATAAAAAAGAATTCGACCAATGGTTTTCATGAAAATGATTTTTCAGAATTTATGGCGCAAAACCCCGATACGGGCATTTATGTCGTAACAGGCGACTGCACTGATATCTGCGTTATGCAGTTCTGCCTGTCGCTTCAGACATGGTTCAACAAGCAGGATAAGGAAATTACGGTTATTGTTCCCCTTAACTGTGTTGAAACCTATGATTCTCCGGATCATGACAGCGGTTTAATGAATATTGCCGCATATAAAATCATGTCGGACTGCGGTATAAAGTTCGTCAGGGAAATAATCTGATAATTCGGGAGTTGTTATATGCAGAAAATACTCGGATACATGAGAAAGGCAATACAGGAATTTGACCTGCTCCAAAACGGCGACAGGATTGCTGTCGGAGTTTCGGGAGGGAAGGATAGCCTTGTTCTTTTAAAAGGACTTGTTCTGCTGAAGCGTTTTATCGGAATAGACTATGAGGTCATTGCAATTACGCTTGACCCCTGCTTTAACGGCAGGGAGGGAGATTATTCCCGGGTTGACGGACTTTGCTCGGAGCTTGGCGTGCGGTATGAAATAATCAGAACCAATATTGCTGAAATCATATTTGATATAAGGAAAGAAACAAACCCCTGCTCGCTTTGCGCAAGGATGAGAAGGGGCGCTTTGCATGACGCGGCAAAAAAAGCGGGGTGCAATAAGCTGGCTCTCGGTCATAATTTTGAGGACGCCGTCGAAACCTTCGTTATGAACCTTTTTAACGAGGGCAGACTGGGCTGTTTTGCCCCGAAAAGCTATTTGTCCAGGAAGGATATAACGGTAATAAGACCTCTTGTATTCGCTCCCGAAAAAACGGTAAGAAGCGCCGCCGTAAGGAACGGTCTTCCGGTAATAAAATCGCTGTGCCCTGCCGACGGTCATACGTCAAGGGAAAAAACAAAACAGTTTCTTGCCGAACGGGATAAAGCTGACAGGGGATTTTCATACCGTTTGTTTACGGCGATGAGAAAAGCGGGACTGGACGGCTGGCAGTACCGGGATGAAATTTAAAACAGGGTTTCGGTTAAACGGGGTTTCCATAAACGGATAAAACGTCTTAAAAAGGAAGGCTTGAAACCCGGGCTTCATTATCTTAAGCATACAGTTATATTTTTATATTGTATTTGTTAAAACTGCTATGTAAACGATTATTCTATTTAGTTATGATGATAAAACAATTATATAAATATTGACAGGATGAATAAAATATGTTAAAATAATGTAGTTTTTAATATTAAGAACCAGTTCCCATAGGCGTCAACGTTTGTCATTTGGGTAGATTTTCCCGAATACAGCGTTGAAAATCCTTGAAAGGCGGCAGCCTGTCTGCGGATTTTCGCCTTGTCTCCAGTAAAATCATACTCGAAAATCCATACATTTTTCCAATGAGAACAGGTTCTAACTTCCGGGGCGGGGGAACAGATAAAAATCAGCAGAATGGCGCAGCGTAAAAAGTTTTCTGTGAATAATACAAGCTCCGGATATTAAACTATACTTAATACAAATAAACTATTAATTAAATAAGGGGAGAGTAATGCAATATGAATATCAAAAAGGATTTTAAGTGCATTTTTTCAGTTTTTACAGCTTTAATACTGTTTTTGACAGGAACTTTAACAGCATATGCGGAGGAACAGCAGCTTGAGGATTATGAGTTTAATATAAGCAGGGCAATTATGTCTCCGGGAGCATGGGGACAATCGATAACTTTTGCGCAAAGTGACTTCAAAGCCTCTAAATTTACCCCCGAGTCCGTTGTGACTGTTGAGTTTGAGCTTGACGGAGAACCCGCAAACCCGAACCTGCCCCCTATTGAGATGGTTTTCCAGAATTATTCCACTGCCGACCCCGTTATCTGGGCAAAAATTTCACCGTATGAATATACCGACAGCATCGCATATTTTAATTATGAGGATATGGTAAAAAATTACGGTTTTGATGATTTAAGCGGTGTGGATAATATATTTATAGGCGATACGGGAACGCCGATTAAGGTTACGAAAATGACCGCGACTAATGTTACCGGAGGTCCGTCGGTCACGACAATCACAACTGTTGAAACAGCCCCGGAAGAACCCGAACAGACCGTGACAGCTGCCGCAACCCAGGCAGCGGATAACGCAGGCGAAGCTTCGGGTAATATACCCCTGGTTCCGATTGTTATCATCACCGTTGTGGTAGCCGGGGGCATAGTGACCTTTTTAGTAATCAGAAACAAAAGAAGAGGCGGATTTTATTAATTTCTAATTAAATAATTTATACAGGAGCGGATTTGTTCCGGCTCCTGTAATTATTTTATACGGAGCTGTATTTTGCTCAGACGCCCGGGCATACGGTATCTGTCATGGAAATTCCGGACTGAATAATCTGCTGAAAACCCACGGGGATTGTCATTGATAACACAAACCCGTAAAGCCTTTGTCTGTGATGGATTTTTATTATAATAAACAGAGACGCCCGCATTATAAAGATTATGCGGGCGCCCCATTACAATAAGTTTTCCTTCCGTTAATGAATATGCTGCCTCCGTGAGAGTCGCTTGCTACAATGAGCGGGAAATCCTCGAAATAAAGCTTTTTTACGGATTCGCACCCCAAATCCTCAAAAGCGGCAGCCTCGCAGCTTTTTATACATTTTGACGCCAGCGCGCCGGCGCCTCCGACGGCGCAAAAATATACCGCGTTATTATTTTTAATGGCGGAATTGACTTCACCGCTTCTTTCCCCCTTGCCAATCATCGCGCAAAGACCGAGACTTAGAAGCGCGGGGGTGAATTTATCCATTCTCCCCGACGTGGTCGGACCGCATGAACCGATTACCTTACCCTCAGGCGAGGGAGTTGGTCCCGTATAATAAATAACGCTGTCTTTCAGGTCAAATGGCAAAGGGACGTTCCCGTCAAGCATAGCTTTAAAACGCTTATGGGCGGCGTCCCTTGCCGTAAAGACATACCCCGACAGCAATACCTTGTCGCCGGCGCGAAGAATACCGCAGTATGAACGAAGCCCGGCAGTATTTATACTGTATGTATCCGGCATATTCAGATTATATGTCCGAAAGCTTTATATTATCCGTATCAAGGCTGCCCCCTGACGCGGCGGCTTCCGCGGCTTTAGTAAGGCTTTCAAGCTCGCTCATATCAAAACCGAACTTGTTGGAAAGCTTGGGCGGAGCGGGAGAAGCGGGTTTAACCGGCTGGGGAACGGAAAGCTCGGGAACGGGAGCAGGCGCGGGAGCCGGCTTCGGGGATGAAGAGACAGGCTTCGCGTTCTTGTCGGCGGCGGGAACATTGCCTTTGCGCAGGGATTCCTGAGTTTTTTCTATAATGGACTTGGTTTGCGAAAGCTTGGACAGGCTCTCGTTTGAGAAAAGCTGCAGAACCTCGTTGAGCTTGTATACATTGGTTTCAATATCATTTATTTCGGTTGCAATCATGTTTCTTATATTGGCGGCGGCAGACCGCATTTCAGTTGATTTATCCTCGGCTTCGACAAGAATCCGGCTCGCCTTGTCATCTGCGGATTTAACTATGGTGGAAGCCTTGCCGTTTGCGTCGTCAACAACCTGATTGGCAAGCCTTTTGGCGTCTTCATCCATTTTACGGGCATTTTCCTTTGCCTGGGAAACAATTGAGTTAGCGGTTTTCTGAGCCTCTATAAATACGTTGCTGAGGTCCATAGCGCTGTTGTCGGTGCCCGCTCCCGCGCCCGCGGAAAGCTTATTCTTAGCTTCTCTCAGTTCTTCCTCAAGTGTGGAGTTCTGTTTTTTAAGTTCGTCATTTTCCTTAATTTTCTCATTCATTTCATCTTCGATGCTCTTCATCTGGAGTTTAAGAGAATCATTGCCGGCCATCAATTCGGAAATCTTAGCCTTATCTGCGGCAAGAAGCTCGTCATACTTACCGGTATCAACGCTTCCTCCGCCCGCGCTTTCAAGCAGGGTCTTCTTTTCTTCAAGCTCGGCTTCGAGGGTGTAAATCTTAGTATTCAAATCATCGACATAGGCAAGAACGTCTTTTTTATCGAATCCGCCTACTCTAACCGTTTTGAGAAAACCGGTTCCTTCCATAACTGTGTACCTCCATAAAAAATCAGAAATTATTATTCCTTTGTGAAAAGAAATAATAGTATGCATATAAATTATAGCATAATTCTTAAATTTTCACAAGGGGGATTCAGCTATATTTCTTCACAAAAAACAAACTTATTTTTTAGCTAATAATAACCACGATGCCTGAAAACTGCACTCTCCGTGAGTTGCGGCGCTGACAAATCACTGATTGTCTGTCAATCAGAAAACAAACCGGGATTCTCTTTCAGCAGCTTACCTACAGTATCGGCTGTCTTAACCGCGCTTAAGAGAACACAACCGGCGTCCCCGATTTTAAAGTAATCTGCCGCTCCGGCTTCAAGCAAATCCTTTTCAACCTTGCCGTAATTCTCCGAAACATCGCCCCCGGGGAAATAATGACGGTACTGCGGACATTCAATCAGACCCTTACCGGTTTTAATATACAGCGTCTGCGGTTTTTCCGTAAGTCGTCCGGGTATATTATTCCATTCCTCAACGCCGTGCAGAAAGGTGTTTTTTGTCAAGCCGCACCCTAAAAACAATATCTGCGCGTTCAGGTCGTAAAGCTTTCCGTAACAGCCGTTTCTGGGGCAGGGGGAATTTGTCAGCTCCTCGCCTTTTACGAATTCCGCGGCGTTTTTACCGGCTGCCGCAACCGAATGGGTAGGGTGGAGAGAACGCACAACGCCGTTCCGTTTTAAAAAAAGGTTTGTTAAAACACCCACGCAGGACGGCGTTTCAGCCGGGTCATAAACATTGTTTTCCCCGACGGGGGTATTCCCGCTGTCAAATGAAGTCCATACAACAGTGTCCCATGTATGGGCGGGCAAGACAAGCAGTCCGTTCTCCATGAACTCAATCAGCGCGTCAAGAATATCATCGGCGCCGTTTTCGCATTCCCCGACGCTTTTTACCGACGAATGAACCATCAGTACGCCCGTTGGGTTTATACCGCTGTTGCGCAAATCGTCAAGCAGTGATTCCCTGGTATTATATCTTTTCATTATGTACCCCCTGTTAAGCCGTAACGTTTTATATTTATGTTTAACACGGAAAATATTTCACAGTAAGCAAAGCATATCATATTATCCGGAAAGTGTCAATAAAAAATCCCCATAAAAAGCAGACTGACGCGCTTTTTATGGGGATATGAAAACAGACAAGCTGTTTTAGGGCAGCCGGGCAGTTTTTGTCCGTTTATTTTTTCCCGAATATCTTATAGTAAAGCTCGACGAAATAGAATTTCACCTCATATTTGTCGGGGCTTTGGAGCATTTCAATTTCTTCCTCGGTAAAAACCCCGTTATAATCGGCGAGTACGTCGTCGATGTTGGTAACGGCAGGGAGGCACAAAGGCGGGAACATAACGCACCACCAGTTTTTTCCTTCAGCTTCGCCTATATTTACCCTTAAAGCCTTATAATATCCTTCGGGCATTGTAATATTGTCATAAACCCGTTTGGTAAAATACATATCGGTAACCTCACACCGCACGTCGTAGTCATACCCGCTTGAAAGCACCGTTTCCCTAGCGGCGGCTTCTATTTCACCGATATTGATTTCAGCCGCTTCCGCCGCGTTTAAAGCGCTGCCCGCTCCTTCGAATATGTATGAAGTACGCGACAGGATTTCATCCCTGACCTTCAGTTTTAAAGCCTGGTCCTCTTCGGAATCGGAATTAGCCAGAATATGAAGACGGAACACATTTTCGGTTATTTCGTTATAATCATTCATAAACGATGTGATTCCGGTTAGAATTATAGTAATAACCATTCCTGCCAACAAAGAAATTTCAATTCTTTTCATTTTAAAATATCCTTTCAATATATGATTATAGTCGTTTAACTTTATAACGATTCGTTTAAAGTAAAACGGATTTCCGCTGTGTGAACATGCTCTAATAACAAAATTTATATGAGGAATAAGGTGTAAGGTAAGAACCAATACACGATAATTAACCCCTGACTACTATATCCTAACAACTAAAAGCATTGCCCGAAAATAATGGAATTATACATAAATTATAAAAACTTTTTTCAGCATGCAGGAAAATTTATATAAAAACTATTGACATATTAAGCAAAATTGTGTATAATAACAAGGCATTCGATATAATGTCAGGTATTAGCGCGCTATCTTAGCTCAGTAGGCAGAGCACATCCTTGGTAAGGATGAGGTCGGCAGTTCGAATCTGCTAGATAGCTCCATTTCCAATAGCCGCCTCCGATTCTGCATAAGGGGGCGGCTTTTGTATAATAAAACGGGAGGTTATAATATGCCGGAGTGTCTAAACAGGGATGATTTCAATGAAATACGTTCATGGGTTCACAGGAACGCCCGCCCCCTTGAGCTTTCCTTATGGAAATGCCATTTTGAAGGCGGAAGCAAAGAGAATGCGCTCAACGAGCTTGCATTTTATCAGAACAGCGACGGCGGCTTCGGGAACGTTTTAGAACCCGATAACTGGAACCCTGAATCAACGCCGTACAACACGGAGTTCGCTGTAGGCATCCTCCGGCGGATTGGTTTTACCGATATTTCACACCCGGTTTATCAGGGGATATTCCGGTTTCTGAAAAACACGCAATACCGCGGTGAAAACGGGTGGTTCTTTAACGTTCCCGCAAATGACTTATACCCCCATGCCGTATGGTGGAATTACAGCGAAGAGGGCAACATTATTCAGAATATCGGCTTAACGGCAAGCCTGTCGGGATTTATACTCCGCTATGCAAACGTCGGGGACGAGCTTTACGGCGCCGCCCTTGAATATGCTGATATGCTTCTTGAAAAGCTTAAAACAGACGACAGCTGCGGCGATATGGGCATATCGGGCTACTGCTCCCTGTTTTGCGATTTAAAGACGGCGGGGCTTGAAAGCCGTTTTGATTTGGATTTCCTTGAAAATAAAACGCGCTCTTTGATAAAAGCGCATTTTCATGAATATGTATGGACTCACCATCAGGATATGGCGGTCATGTTCCCCGAACCGTCCTTATATTATTACGGCGGGTATGAACAGGCTGTGTCGGACTCCCTTGACGAGCTTGTTAAAATCAGACCTGAGGGCGGAGTCTGGGGTATCCCGTGGGAATGGTACGACGGCGGCGTTTACGCTAAGGAATTCGCTATAAGCGAAAACTGGTGGAAATCTTTTAAGGCAATTGAAAAACTGCTGTTCTTAAAGGCATACGGAAGGCTGGTATCAATTAACAATTAACAATTAACAATTAACAATGGCGGTATACCGCCTGCGGCGGTATGATTTTAATTTATTACTTTTAGCTGTTGCAAGGTACTGGTTTTAAAATAAATTAATGACCGCGTAATTGTTTTTACTCAATTACGCGGCGTGTTTTTAATAAGTATCTTTTAGCATATCCTTTTTGCCTTCCATGATTTCATGCATCATTAGCATACCCAGCTTAAAGCCATACATAAAACCTTTTTCTTCCCAGTAATCATAAGCTTCATCATAACATTCCTGTAAATCTTCAAATCTTTTAAACTCCTCTCCCGTAAGTACGTTTTTAAGCCATACTTCCCTTTCGGTTTCGATTTTCTCATTAATTTGTTTTAAAGCAGGATCATATGTGTTAATCTCTTCATGGGGATAAAGTTTACCGTCAAAAAAGTCTTTAAGTATAGACATTATGTATTACCTCCAAAAATATTAATTTGACTTTTAATCGGAAGCATGTTATAATATCAGCAGGGAATGATTTATATCATGTTCCTTTGTTTTGAGCAACCTGTTTCCATGTGGAGTGGTAGGTTGCTCTTTACTTTTTTATCCAGTCTAAAACTCTCTCCTTTTCGATTCTCCAATCCCTGCCCACTTTAAAACCCTTTAATTCATTGGATTTTAAAGCCCTCTTAACCGTAGTTTCGCTTATTTGCAAAAATTCAGCCAACTGCTTTGGAGTTACTATATCAGGCAGATTGTTAAGTCCCATTAATTCACCCCTCTTTCTATATCATATTATATCATAATACA
>QMCD01000351.1_pt1 | contig 34726 bp, 23 predicted proteins | sample 1821841 | NCBI WGS metagenome assembly QMCD01 (sample SAMN01991225, study PRJNA193472) | Termite gut metagenome, whole genome shotgun sequencing project. | isolation source: worker | host: Macrotermes natalensis
GCAAGTATGTAGCTGTGTTCTTCGCGTCCCGCGCCGTCGAGGTTACAGACCGCGTGGCTGGCCTGGTAGAGCGCGGGGCGCACGAGGTCGGTCATGCTGGCGTCGACGATGGCGACCCTGCGGCCCGTTGCAGTCGTCTTGGTGAACATTACACCGGAGATCAGTTCGCCGCACTGCGCGACGATTGAGCGGCCCAACTCGAAATGCACCCGGCACTCCGGGCCGATGCGCAGGTTGCGGGCGAACGTGTCGAAATAGGCGTCGAAATCGGGCATCGGCTCGGCGTCGGGATTCTCGTAATTCACCCCGAGGCCGCCCCCGACGTTTATATGTTCGAGCCGGAACCCCTGCGCCGCGAACCACTCCCAGAGCATATTCACGCGGCGGCACAGTTTCTCGAAAACCTGCATGTTTCGTATCTGCGAGCCGATATGGAAATGCAGTCCCACCACGCGCACGTTCGCCATGCCGTCCAATTCGGTCGTCAGTTCGGCGATTTCGCGGTAGGAGATTCCGAATTTGCTGTCGGCCTGCCCGGTCGATATATATCGGTGGCTGTGCGGGTCGACGTCGGGGTTTATGCGCAGGGCGATGTCGGCCACGCGGCCCATTCCGGCGGCGAGGTCGTTTATAACCCCCACCTCCTGCCGCGATTCGCAGTTGAATGCGAAAATACCCTGTTGCAGCCCGTAGGTTATCTCCCCATCGCTCTTGCCGACCCCTGCGTAGACCACTTTCGAGGCGGGGAAACCGTTCTCGATGGCGAACCGCACCTCGTTGCCGCTCACGCAGTCGACCCCCAAACCATAACGGCGCACAAGCTCGCAAATGCGCGGTTCGAAATTGGCCTTGAGTGCGTAATGAACCTCGTAGCCGTGGCGGGCGGAGGCGCGGGTGAGGGCCTCCAGCGTGCGTTCCAACAACTCCATGTCGTAGAGGTAGAACGGTGTGGGGATGCCGTGCAGACGCTCCGTGATCCTCGCGCTAAGCATGGCAGAACAGATTGTCGTTGAGACTTTGCAGGAATTCGCGCTTGTGGCGCGTGTCGATAAGCATCGCCATGCTCCGGTGGCTCGCGCCGTAGGAGATCATCTTGACGGGGATCGTCCCTACGCTGCCGAATATCCGGGCCGCGACACCGCGCGACGAGTGTTCCAGATTGCCCACCACGCAGACGATGGTGTTGTCGCGCTCGATCTCGATCGTGCCGAGTGAGGTGAGTTCGGCGGCGATCTCGTCGAGGTGGCAGTCGCTGTCCACTGTGAGCGACACGGCTACCTCCGAGGTGGTGATCATATCTATCGGCGTGCGGTGGCGCTCGAAGATCTCGAACACCTGCCGCAGGAAACCGTAAGCCATAAGCATGCGCGCCGAGTAGATGCGGATCACCGTGATCCCATCCTTGGCCGCGACGGCGTGGACATTCGCGCTGCCATTCTGCTGCGCCTTGTCCTCCGCATCGCTTATGGTCGTCCCTTCGGCCTCCGGGTCGAGGGTGTTCTTCAGGAGTACAGGGATGCCCCGTTCCTTGCACGGGATGATCGTCGCCGGGTGGAGTATCTTCGCCCCGAAATAGGCCAGCTCGGCCGCTTCGTCGAAGCTCATCCGGCGGATGGGGCGTGTGCGCTCCACATAGCGGGGGTCGTTGTTGTGCATCCCGTCTATGTCCGTCCATATCTCGACCTGCCCGGCCCCGATCGCCGCCCCGATAAGAGCCGCGCTGTAATCGCTGCCGCCGCGGCCGAGGTTGTCGAGGTTGCCGTCGCTGTCGGTACAGATGAACCCCTGAGTTATATATAAGGTATCGCCGGTGCGGATGCCTGCGAGTTTTTCCCTGAGAAGCGCCGTGTCGACCTTGCCGTCGCCGTCTTTGCGCATAAAGTCGGGGGCGTGGAGCAGCTCGGCTTTCCGGCCGCTCTCGGTGAGGTACATCATAAATATGGCCGAAGTGACAAGTTCGCCCTGCGCCAGGATCGTCCTCTCCGACAGTTCGTTACGGTACCACACGGCTGCGTCGGCGATGATAGCGAGCGATTTGTCCAACAGTTCGAGGGCCTCTCCGCTCCCGGTTTTGAGCAGTTTGCCGATGCATTCCGTATATTTTGCCCTTATGTTTTCGATGATTTCGGCTATACGCCCGTTGTCTCCGCCTTTCTGTGCGGCGGTACATATCGCAACTAATGCGTCGGTGGTGCCCGACATTGCCGAAAGCACTGTGACAGTGGAGTTGCGTGAAATGATGATCTCCGCCACGCGGCGCATGTTGTCGGCCGATCCCACCGAAGTGCCTCCGAATTTTAAAACCCTGCTCATGTTTATTTCTTAACTATTGCTCCGTAATTATTATATTATTTTCTTTTCAGCGAGCAAAAATAATAAAAATAGTTAAGAAAATTATTTCTGTCGAGCAAAAATGCATTATCGCATTACAGAAGTCTAAAATGCGTTGTTGTCAAAGTTAATTTAACGAAATGTTTAATTTAGAAATACGGCCACTTATTTTTTGAGCCTGCGGAAATGAAGCGGGTCGCCCTTTTCGCCGTAATGAATGTTCTTTTCGAGTATACGTGTGTCGAGCGACATCGGTTTATTGTTGTACAACAGGTAGTTACCTTTCAGATCGTCGGGCGTGAGATTGGGCATGATCACGTTCGCCCCGGCTGCAATGGCTTTTAGACGGCCGTCGGTGTCGATTGCCTGGAGTGCGGTCGTGGCGGCGATATTAATGTCCGGCATCATCAGCCGCAATATGGCTATCATCTTGAGGGTCATCTCCATACGCCATTGTTCCGAATGCAGTTCTGCGGCATGCGCGGCCAGCGGAGTGCCCTCGCTCACGACGTATGGGCCCATCCCGCACATATCTATATCGAAGCGGCGCATGAAAAGCAGGTCGTCGGCAAGATCGCCGACGGTCTGGAAGGGCAGGCCGATCATTACACCGGTACCTACTTGATAACCAGTAGTTCGCAGGTCGTGCAGGCTCTGCATCCGGCGGTCGAAATCGTGGGCGGCATCATTCGGGTGGATCTTTTCGTACAGTGCGCGGTTCGACGCCTCGATACGCAGCAGGTAGCGGTGCGCACCCGCGGCAAACCACCTTCTATATGTTTCGGGCGTCTGCTCGCCGAGCGAAAGCGTGATCCCCAATTCACTATTGGATAGGGAGCGAATATCTTCGATAAGTTGCGTTATGTCAGCAATATAAGTCGGAGAAGTGTTCTCGCCACCCTGTAAAACAATCGATCCGTAGCGGTTCCGCCATGCATACTCCGCGGCTTCGAGTACTTGTTGATGTGAAAGCGTGTATCTGTCACATTCCGAGTTGTTTCTTATGCCGCAGTAGTAGCAGTTTTTACGGCAAATATTCGAATGTTCGATCAGGCCGCGCAGCCAAATGCCGTCGCCGACAGCCGCGTCGCGAATCTCGACCGCACGTCTGAAAAGTTCGGTTTTCTGCGCCCCCTCGCTCTGCAATAACCCGATTATCTCGTCCTTCGAATAGTCCATGACGTAATTTTTCCTAAATTTGTGGTCAAAGTTACGCAAAATTGCGATGCAAAACCGTTTTATCGACATTCATACCCACAAAACGTACGACGACGGTACGACGTATATCTATTCGCAGGCGGTCGGTAAGGATCCGGCGCCCGCGGTCGGGGTGCCGTTCAGCGCCGGTGTTCATCCCTGGGCGGCCGGGAGGGTTGATATGGAGCAAGCTTTGGGGTATCTCGCCGGCGCACCGGTCGTTGCGATCGGCGAGGTGGGGCTTGACTATGCGGCCGATGTTGATCGCGATGTGCAGGCGGGTGTTTTCCATTCTCAACTGGAGGTCGCCGAACGGCGTGATTTGCCGGTGGTAATTCATTGTGTTCGTGCGTATAATGATGTTTTATCTATACTAAAAGATTATGTTCTGCACGCTGTGATATTTCATGGGTATATTGGAAGTCCCGAGCAAACGATGGAGATTTTGAAACGCGGTTATTATCTCTCGTTCGACGAACGTTCGCTGAAAAGTCCTAAAACGGTCGGGTCGCTGCTCATCTCGCCCCTTGACCGGATCTTTGCGGAGACGGATGATAATCCGGGTGATATTTCGTTGGTTTACAATAAAATATCGCATTTTAAAGAGGTATCGCTTGAAGTATTGCAAGCGGCTGTTGCAGATAATTTTAAACGTATTTTCGGATGACGGGAGGAGTGCCTGAGTGGCTCGAAAGGACGGAATTGCTCTTGGGGGAGGAGAAACTCACCCGGCTACGGGGCGCGCATGTGCTGGTTGTGGGGCTTGGTGGAGTGGGGGCATACGCCGCCGAGATGATTTGCAGGGCCGGTGTGGGGCGTATGACCATCGCCGATTCCGACCGGGTCGCGCCGTCGAATATCAACCGCCAGCTTGTCGCATTGACTTCAACCATCGGTCGAGATAAATCATCGGTTCTTGCTGATAGGCTGATGGATATAAATCCGGGAATTGCGCTGACGGTTGTGAACAGATACATTCGCGATGAGCAGACCGACATGCTGTTGGACAGCGCGCGGTTCGACTACGTTGTGGATGCGATCGACACCCTTTCGCCCAAGGTTGCGCTTATAGAAGGTGCGCTCGACCGCGGTTTTCCGCTCGTGAGCAGCATGGGTGCAGGTGCTAAGACCGATCCTACATTGCTGGAAATTAAGGATATATCGAAGAGCCACCATTGTCCGCTCGCCCACATGCTGCGCAAACGCCTCCATAAAATTGGTATACGCGAGGGGTTTCACGCCGTTTTCTCACCCGAACCCGTGCGCGAGGGGGCGATGGTGATCGCCGAGGAGACGAACAAGAAATCGAACGTCGGGACGATCTCCTACATGCCCGCGGTCTTCGGATGCGCGTGTGCGTCGGTCGTGATAAGAGGTTTAATTGGAGAATTGTAAAATAATAATTGTTAAATGAATCTGAAGATTGTTTTTCTTGACGCATATACGGTAGACAAATCCGATATGTCGTCGATCGAGGCGCTCGGCGAGTACACCGGGTATGAAACCACGCCGGAAAGCGAGATCGTTGCACGGTGCGAGGGCGCCGATGTGGTGATCGCAAATAAAGTGCCGCTTCAGGCGAAGACGCTTAAACAAATGAAAGACACGAAGTTGATCTGCATCGCTGCGACGGGGATGAACAATATCGACCTCGATGCGGCGGCCGAACTCGGTATTCCGGTGCGCAACACGGCGGGGTATTCGACCAATTCGGTGGCGGAACTCACTTTCGCCGGTGCGCTCGGCCTGCTGAAACAGACGGTCTACTTCAACGACTATGTGAAAAGCGGGGCGTATACACGTGCAGACCGCCTGTTCGACTTTACGCGCCCGACCGGCGAACTACACGGCAAAAAGTGGGGCATAGTCGGCCTCGGGGCCATCGGACGCAGGGTTGCGGAGATCGCGACGGTGTTCGGGTGTGAGGTTTCATACTATTCGACATCGGGCGCGAACAATGATGCCGGATACCCGCAGAAAACTCTGAATGAGTTGCTTGCCGAGTCGGATATTGTTTCTGTACACGCGCCGTTGAGTGAAAAAACGCGCAACCTGATCGACTATCATGAACTGTCGCTGATGAAACCTAATGCCATCATTATCAACGTCGCGCGCGGAGGCATCATAAATGAGGAGGGCCTTACGCGTGCGTTGAACGACGACCTGATCGCCGGGGCGGCGCTCGATGTTTATAGTTACGAGCCGATGACTGCCGACAATCCGCTCAACTACGTCCGCGACAAACACAAACTGCTCCTAACGCCACATTCGGCCTGGACTACCAAAGAGGCAATGCAGAAACTCGTAGAGACTATTGCTATGAATATCAGGACTTTCCCCTGGCGTTAGCGATGACTTGAATAGCGAGGGTGGAAGAATCCACGTAAGCTCTAAGCGCATGAATAGCACGATGATGGCATCGTGCTATTTATTATGCGGTTATCTCGAAGCGTTGCAATGCGCCGCTATTCGTTCAGAATATCGAGGATTTTTTCATTGTTGATGATCATCATGCCATGCCGGTCGGCTGTTATGCCCCGGGTCAGGGTGTAGGTGTAGACCGGCTGGTTGCCCGACATTTTCGTCGGGAAATAGACGAAGTTAATGTTGTCGGCCCGCTCCCGCAGAACATCGCCCGACTCTATGATGTGGGTCGAAATGACGAATACGCAGTGGCCTATCGATGCGAATGCTTCCGTCACGGCGATCGTCGCGTCGTAGGCGTCCTTGACGTTGGTGCCGCGGAAAAGTTCGTCGAATATCACCACCATGTTCCTGTAATGGTTGACTGCCGCGGCGACCTTTTTCAGGCGCAGCACCTCGGCGTAGAAGTGGCTGTACCCGTGGCTCAGGTTGTCGGGGAGGTTTATCGAGGTGTACATCCCGTTGCGGACTGAAAAACTCATCTTCGAGGCCGGTACGGGAAAACCCACGTGGGCGAGGAACACCGCGATGCCGAGCGACTTCATGAATGTCGACTTACCGGCCATGTTCGCGCCGGTCAGGAATATGACGTTGCTCTGCCGGTCGATCTCGATCGTGTTGGCCACCGGCGCCGACAGATGGGGATGGAAGAGGCCCTCGATCGACAGCACGTTCTCTTCCGCCGGAAGGGCCTGCGCCTGAACGAAGCCGCGCGACCGGGCGGTGCGCGCAACGGAGAGGTATATATCCAGGGTGTATATCCTGTGGAGCAGGTCCGTCACTTCGCTGCGATGTTGGTAACGGAATACCGAATCGAGGGCGGCCAGCACTTCCATGGATGGTTTCGCAGAGCCTGCCGCAGTTCTGGCAAGGTCGAAATGGCCTGCCTCCGATATTTTTGCGATCGACCGTAGGTTTTCCAGAAGTGCGGGCGGAGGGGATAGGGATTCCGCCTTTTTTATAAACCCTCCGATCGCCGACAATATGTCGGCTATGGTGGTGATGCCATTGCGGATCATCTGGAATTCGGTGTCGGAACCCATTATACGCTGAAACTTCTTGGACAGCGTGTTTTCTGATACCTCAATCCGGGTTCTGTCGTCTGTGTTAGCCATGTAATATTCGGCCGCGTCGAACCATGACCCGCGGAACGGGAACTCTATCTCGTGCTGCCGGAAAAACCCGATCGCCGAGGCCCGTTTTTCTATCGCCTCACGGTCGGTCAAGGGCTGCATGAACATCTCCTCCATTATCCGCGCCGCGCCGCGTGTGTGGGTGTTGTTAAAGATCGCGTAAACGGATGACGATTTCCCGTGTGCGAAAATGGTCAGGTCGTCCAGTGTCTGTTTGTCTATGACGAAATTCATCTCTCCTCGGATTTAGAGCTTGTTTGGAATTTTCCACCGATGCTTTGACCCAGGATCGTATCGACGACCCCCTCGTTGTTTATGATCATCATTCCGTGCCGGTCGTCGGTTATGCCCTCGGTCAGGGTATATGTGTACGTGGGGCGTGTGCCCTCCATCACCGTTGGCAGGAACAGGAATTGAAGGTTGTCCAGCCGTCGGCCCAACTCCCCGCCCGCCTCGATGATGTGGGTGGAGATTATGAACGAGCAGTTACCCTTGCGGGCAAGGGCCTCTGTGATGGCGACCGTCGCGTCGAATGCATCCTTCACGTTGGTGCCCTTGAACAGTTCGTCGAATATCACGAGCAGGTTCAGCCCCTTGGCGACCTCCCGGGCCACCGTTTTGACGCGCAGCACTTCGGCATAGAAGTGGCTGTACCCCATGTCGATATTGTCGGGGACGTTGATCGAAGTGAACATGCCGTCGAGGATAGAGAACCGCATACTGCGCGCCGCCACCGGAAAGCCCATGTGCGCCAGATAGACCGCCACGCCGTAGGCCTTCATCAGGGTCGATTTGCCCGCCATATTGGCGCCCGTCAGAAAGATAATGTTCTTCTCGCGGTCGATCCTCACATCGTTCGCCACGCCCCCGGCGATCGCCGGATGGAAAAGCTGCTCGATCTCGGTCAGGTGTCGGTCGGTGTCGAGTGCCTCGGGGTAACAAAAACCGTTGTCCGAGGCGACCGAGGCGACCGAGATACAGACGTCGACCCGATAGATGAACTCTAGCACCCTGTCGAGCTCCTTTTTGAACGAAAGGCGCAAAAGGGCGGTATGGCGCACCATTTCGGGGAACGTTAACTTCCCTCCTTCGACGGCTTTTGCACAGGCCCTCTTTACCGCCGCCGAGTCGAGCAGCGGGCGAAACCCGTCGATCTCCGCGCGCAGCGAAGCGGGAGCGCCGTCGCCGATCCGGGCCGTAAAACGCTCCAATGCGGAAATTATTCTCAGTAGGGCCGTGATCCCTTGCCGGTTCTTTTCGTACTCCTTGCCCGAAGCGACCGATTGCTCGACCTTTTGGCGTGCCAGCGAGACGAAGATCCCCGCCATATTACCCGGAGAAAAACTATTCAGACAGGATTCTGCAATCTCTAAATCATCGCCGTCGAAAGGGAATTCCGGAATACCGGGGCCCGACGATCCGAAATATTCGAATATCTCTTTCCGCCCGTTGATCTGCTCCGCATCGCCGAGCGGGCTCCGGAACATCTGTTCGAGCAGCAACTGTCCCTGCCGCGTGCGAGTGCGGTCGAAAATGTTGATTATCGAACTCTTCTTGAACCGGCCCAGAAGGTTGAGGTCTTCCAGTGTCTGTTTGTCTGCACCGAATGCCATTTCGTCTATTTTGCTTTTCGTCGTATCAACATTATGAGGGCGAGCACGGCGGTAAGTCCGGGGATAACACAGATGAACAGTATGTCCATCCAGCCGCGGTCTTTGCTCGTGATGTATCGGAATTCGTCGTCGGGCCCCCTCTGGCGGCTGGTGTCGACCGGGAACTCGTCATCGGCAAGCCATCCGAACGAACCCATGATGACCGCGAAGTTGGCCGGTTTCACACCGGTACGGCTGGTCATCAACTCGCCGTTGCCGATGATGTCGGCGTCGCCCAGAACGACTATCTTCTGCTCTTTATCCCCCACGCTGCGTTGGAGAGTTACGATCAGCGGAGAGTTGTCCGTTCCTCCCACGGCGATGTCGGAGGCGGTGAAACCCTTTGAAGGATCGACCGTCAGGCCCACAGCACCCGGGGCGGCTATCCGGTAGCCCCCGGCAGCGTAAGCCCCGTACACTTTCGACTCCGCGGCGGCGGTTTCGGTGATGTCGGCAATGATGAGCTCGGGCGGAAAGTCTTCGTTGTCCGATACGAGCGTACCCGGCAGGGTGCCCACCCCGATATTATCCAGCACGGGTTGCAGGTACTCCCTGCGGCCCGGCTTCATGCCGACCAGAAGGTTCCCTCCGGCAGAGATGTAGTCGCCTATCTTCTCCAACTCCCCGTCCGAATAGGCGGAACGCGGGTCGGCCAGTACGAGTATGTCGATCCCGGCAGGGATGGGCCCCGGGGCCGATAGCGACACCGTGTCCACATCGAACCCCTGATTGATCAGGGCGTTGCGGAACGTAATGTCCTTTGCGAATAGATAGTAGCCCGTCTCGCCCGTGGCGAAGATGCTGCGTTCCCGGTGCCCCGTCACAAAACCCACGCGGGGCGGTTTGACGGTCAGGCGTTTGAAGGCCGCGGTGATCTCCGTTTCCGACGGGTGGCGGTTCATATCGTTGTACATGCGCAGGCGCGAAGATGTCCCGTCGCCTCTTTCGAGAATACGCACGAAGCGGTACTCTTCGCCAGACAGGTCGATCGTCCGGTCTATATCTTCGGGGCCCTTCCACAGCGACAGCCTTGTGTCGTACGACCGCGCACGGTCTTCAACCCTCTGCTCGAAAGTTTTTTCCTCCTCATATTGTTTTACCTGATCACCGGGTGTGTCGTGGTAGTAGTAGACATACTTCATTTTGATCTCGGGCTTGAAGCGGCGGTAGTGGGCGAAACGCGAAACATCGCTGTTGTATGATTTCGGCAACGCCGACGTTGCGTTGTTCTCCAACAGGTTCACGTATGTCGTTATTGTGAGCGGCCCGTCCAGATCCCTGAGCGCCTGCTGACTACCCTCGGTCAGGGTCATCGACTTCATCCGCGTGGCGTCGTAAAAGGCCATCAGTTTGGGACGGCTGCTGGCGAAACCGATCAGGAATGCAGCGGCGACCACGGCGGCGTACTTGATGGCCCGGCCCGCCGCGCGCTCCCTCACGGTCTCGAACCGCACTTTGAGAATGGTCAGACCGAGGAACATGAATATAACCGTCAGGAAGTAGATCAGGTCCTCCGACGAGATCAATCCGGCGATGAACGTCTCGCAGCGGCCCGAAAGACCGATCCAGAAGGTCAGGTCGCGAACGAACGGAACATCCTGCCACACGCCAGGCGAGTAGTTCATGATGAACAGCGTGGCGATCGTCCCCACCACCGCGACGATCTGGTAGCGCGTCAGGCTCGACATGAATATCCCGATCGCGGAATAGGCCAGCAAAAGCAGATAGAGCCCGAGCAAACCTGTCAAAACCGGCTTCAGGTCGAACGCTTCGATGGTGAAGGAGGAAAAAACGATCACCACCAGCAGCACAGACAACATAACCGCTCCATAGGCCATCATCGCCGCGAATTTCCCGAACACTATCCAGGAGTGGCGCACGGGCGAGGAGAAGAGAAGCTTTTCCGTTCCCGAGCTCTTGTCCTTGCTGATCAGCCCCATGGTGATAAGGGGTATGAAGAGATAGAGGAATCCCTGTATCTTGGCGAACAATCCGTAGTATCCGCCGAACATATTCATCGTTAAGTCCCCCTGTATCTTCCATCCTGCCGCGATACTGCGCGTGAAAGCTCCGAAAACGGAGGTGTAGGACGAACCCGCGATCACAAAGAACACCACGATCAATACCCACGCGATGGGAGAGTAGAACAACTGCCGCAATTCGTTGCGCGCTATATTTATTATAGTCTTCATCTTCGTTATTTAGATTTTCTCCTTACTATGATCAGCACCGCCGACAAAAGCAGCAAAAGGGGTAATCCTATGACGAACACCATCCGCCACACCTTGGCCTTCTCCAGATCGACGTCGAAACCCCGGTCGGTGGTATCCGGCCGCCTGACGTCTATCGGATAGCGATAGTCGGACAGCCAGGCGAACATCTCGGTAATGAGATTGAAGTTGATCGAGGTGTAGTTCATCCGGCCGCGCTGCAACTCGCCGTTGCTTATGTAGTCGGCATCCCCCATAACAAGTATCTTCTGGGTCTTGCCGCTCTCCGCCATAACCCTCGACAGGCCCATCGCCAAAGGCACCGGCCCCACCGCCTCGTTCCGGTCGGCGACTGCGGTTTCATCGGCAAAATTCCGCGTCGTCAGTTCACGCCAGCACAGCGAGTCGCTCATGAGGAACACCTCGGCCTCGAAACCATTCGCCTGGCGGAACTCCAGACCGACCGCGCCGGGCATCGAAATCCGGGCGTTACGGTGCCGGACAAGTATTTCGGCGATGGTCGGCACAAGCTGCTGAAGCGCCGGCGTGCAGTTTGCCATGATCACATCCTGTGACAGTTCCTCCGATTCGGGATTGACGACAATGCCCTCCGGGAACGAAACGCCCAGCGGTTCCACCAACGGGGCAATGTATTGTCCGCGTCCGGGCTCACAGGCGATTATCAGATCGCCCCCGTTGTCGATATATTTCTGTATCTCGGCGCGTTCGTGGGGGTCGAGTTCTTCGGCCACGTCGGAGATCACCAGTATGTCTATATGGGCGGCGATCGTCCCACCCTCGCGCAGATTTATCGGAAATGCGTCGAAGCCCTGGTTTATCAGCGAGTTGCGGAAGGTCTTTTCGTATGCGAATATCCTGTAATCCCGCTCACGGTCGCCCGTAACGCTGCGCTCGCCGTGGCCCACCAGAAAACCGACGTTCACCGGGCCGTCGGCCAGCCTTTTGAAGGCCGACGTCAACTCCGCCTCGGTGGGGTAGGGAGGGTTCTCGTCGTAAAAACGCAGGAATTCCGTCCGTCCGTCCTTCAGTTTGATCTCCACGACATTCCTGTATGCCTCCTGTGAAAGGTCGGCCATCAGGGCTATCTGTTCGGGGTCTTTCACACGGTCTATGCGTATCTCGTCGATCTCGGCGATACGCGCGGCGCGCTGCTCCCAGGTCAGACCGGGAAACCTCGCCTCGAGCACAGGGTCGTCGACGGGATGCCAATAGTAGACGTATTTTACCTTTATGTCCGGTTTGTACCTCTGGTATGGCAGCCACAACTGCCGGTCGAGGTAATTTTCATTACGCGGGCCCCAATAGTTCGCACCCAGCAGGTTCACGTAGTTTGTCACCTCGACCAGTCCCTCGATATTCTCCAAAACCTGTCGGCTGTTCGGTGTTATGGTTAGGCGTTCGTTGGAAGTGGTGTCCTTGAACAACATGAACCGCGGCGACGACGAAACAAGCCCCAACGCAATGGCGATAACCACCACCGAGAGATATGACGCCCATTTTGTGGTAAACGACCGCATTTTCTTTTTGTCTCCCATCCGCTGTACGGTCAGGGTGAGGAACGCGGCGGTTATTATCAGGAAATAGAAAATATCCTGGCTCGACACCATGCCGACAAGGAACTCCTCGACACGGCCCGAAAGCCCCAGCCAGAAAGTAATGTCCTTGAGCCACGCGGTACTCTGGCCCAACCCGCCGACAAAATCGAGCAGCACGAAGAGGGCGAACGTGCAGATTGCGGCGACAACCTGGTACGACGTCAGCGAAGACATGAAAATACCTATCGCCGAGTAGGTCAGCAGCAGCAGGTAGAGCCCCAGCAATCCCGCCATTATTGCCGGCCAGTCGAAATTCTGAATGTTCGCGGCGCTGAAAACGGCGAAAATGAAAATGACGAATATCAGGCTAAGCCCGTAGACGGCCATCGAGAGGAATTTGCCCAACACGATCCGGGTGGTCGTCACGGGAGACGAATCGAGCAGTTTTATCGTGCCGCTGCTCAGCTCCTGACTGATAAGCCCCATGGTCAGAAGCGGAACGAACATGTAGATATACCCTTGTATCTTGAAGAACATGCCGCCGAACAACTGGTTGGAAAATAGCATGTTGGTCGTATTCGACAACCAGGAGCCGCCCATCATGGTCGCTGTTTCGGCAAGGGAGAAGGCCGCATCGAAATACATAAATGCGGAAATGACAGAGAAGACGATGAGTACCAGCCACGCCATGGGCGAATAGAACATCATCCTTAGTTCCGCTTTAGCTATATGAAAAATGGTCTTCATCCGGCCGTCATTTTCTCGTTTTACCCGACAACTGGGCGAATATCTCGTCCATGGAGCTCTTTTCGAGTTGTATCTCGCTCAACTCCCAGCCCTGCGCGACGCTCTGCTCGACCAGCCTTTTCATAATGTCCCGATCGCCGTCGAAATAGACGCGGTAACGGGTAGAAAACTCCGATATGCCCTTAACCCCGGCCACCCCGGCCATCCGCTCTATCACGTCGGGAGCGGGGCCGCGGTCGAACGACACGACGAACGAGTTGGGCTCGATGTAGTTGTCGAAGTCGCCGATGCCGCCGCTGAATATTATCGTACCGTTCTCGATCATCACGATCCTGTCGCATATCGCCTGCACTTCCGACAAAATGTGGGTCGATATCAGCACGGCGGTATCCTTGGCGATATCCTGTATCAGGTGGCGTATCTCGAGTATCTGATTGGGGTCGAGGCCATTTGTGGGTTCATCCATAACCACGAACTTCGGGTTGTGGACTATCGCCTGTGCGATCCCCACACGCTGTTGGTATCCGCCCGAGAGGTTTTTGATCAGCCTGCGGCCGAAGTGCGATATACCGCACTTCTCCTTGACCTGTTCGACGGCGGCGGGAATATCCTTCGCTGCCATCTGGCGCAGTTGGGCCGTGTAGGTCAGATATTCGTCCACGTTGAGGTCGCCGTACAGGGGTGGGCGCTGGGGCAGAAAACCTATGTGGCGCTTGGCCCTCACGGGGTCTTCCTTCAAATTGATCCCGTCGATGATGACATTGCCTTCGGTCTGGGTGAGGACACCGCAGATGATGTTCATCGTGGTCGACTTGCCGGCCCCGTTCGAGCCCAACAGCCCCACGATGCCGGTCTGGTCTATCTCCAAATTTATATCCTTTATAGCCCATTGTACGCTATATCGGTGCGATAAATGCTCTGCTTTTACGATCGGTCGATCCATAATGCGATATTTATGAGGTTAATTTTTATCTGTTAAAATATGATCGATGCGCGCTTTCCCATATAAAAGCGACTGCATGAAGGACGGAGAAAAAACAAATCTCCTTACAATTTCCGACGACTTTCTTTGCGGATGCGCAACAGAAACGGTGATGAACTGTCTAATTCTCCGAAGCCCGCGTTTATTGCGGCGACGGTAAAATATCATAATTAGGTCTTTTTTATGCAGGAATAGACAAATGCGTCTATTCTTTATATATTTGCGCGAATACGGCCCAATTATGGTTTATACAAGTAAATGAAATATTTCTCCGCCGCGATGTAAGGATTTATTTTTTCTTTCCGTCATAAACAATGGACTATGATACCACGCGAATACGAACGTCTTTTCAGGGAACACTATCGCAGTTCGGTTTACATTGCCGAGATGATAGTGAATTCCCGCGTGGTGGCCGAGGATATTGTGCAGGATGTATTCCTGAAGTTGCTCGACAAGGATTTTCAGAAGATCGACCACCTCGCCAACTTTCTGTACACGAGCGTCAGGAACGCCTCGATCGACCATTGCCGGCTTCGCACGATCCGCACCAAAGAGGGGGTCGACCTGTCGCAGATACCCGACAATACCGACTATGACCTGACGGCACACGAACTTGAATACGCCGACGATCTCAAAAAACTGCTCGACGCTATCGAGAGTTTGCCGGTGCAGTCGCGTAACGTGGTGAAGATGATCTGTGTCGAAAAATACAGTTACAAGGACACGGCACAAAAATTGGACATGTCGGTCGCCACGGTGAAAACCCACATGTACCGCTCTTTCAAAAGGCTTCGCAGCAGGCTTAGCCTCTTTTTCTGATCCATTCCGAAATATTTTTCCGCCCGCAGTGTAAGGATTTTTTTTCGCTTTCCGTCCTAAACATCAGACGGGGTATGTGTGTACCGTATCAACCGATAACCGAAACAATGAAAAAAACATCGTCACAATTCGGCGACAGATTCAATTGCCTGCTTCTCAAGCATCGCCACGGCATCATTTCACCTGCCGAACGCCGCGAACTCGAGGAGCTGCTATCCGTTTCGCCATACCATGAAGAGATACTGAAGCTGATCGACGGGACGTCGGAGTACGGTCCCGGGATCGCAAGAATGTATTCCTATGGCATGGACGAGGCGTGGGCGCGGCTGAGAGCCGCCGACAGGAGAAAGACAAGGCGCAGAGCCCTCGCTCGGGCTGGTATCGCCGCCTGTTTTGCCGTGCTTATGGTCGCGACGGTGGTCTTCCTCCGCCCCGATGCAGTGGAGACGCACGGCAACGAATTCGTCTCGGAGATAAAGCCCGGGCAGAAGTTCGTCTACATAGAGAGCTCGTCCGGCGATATGCACCTTGTCAGGGATACCCGGCAGAGGCAGACGGCGCAGATCGACAAGGCGCTGGTCGACGTTGAGAACGGGGAGATGTGGATAGCCTCCGTCGGGGACGGCTCCCCGGCGCAGACGGCGGCTATGATGTCGATACATGTCCCCTCGGGCTGCGAGTCTATGCCCACCATCCTGCACGACGGCACCAGGGTGTGGCTGAATTCGTCGTCGAGTTTGCGTTTCCCCTTTATTTTCGATGCAGACAAACGGGTGGTGGCGATTACGGGGGAGGCCTACTTCGAGGTAAGCAGGGACGCTTCCAGGCCCTTTATCGTCGAGGTCGCGGGAGAGCGGATCGAGGTGCTCGGGACATCGTTCAACGTAAAGGCTTACACAGACGACAGGAATATCGAAACGACCCTGCTGACCGGAAAGGTGAGAGTGTCGGCCGGGCACGGTGAGGTGACCCTGGAACCGGGGCAGCAGGCGCGGCTCGACCGTGAGACGGGGGCGGTGCAGGTCTCGGATGTCGTTCCCGAATACTCCATGCTGTGGATACGGGGCGAGTTCTGCTTTATGGACCAAACGCTGGAGAACGTCTTTAAACAGTTCGGCAGGTGGTACAACGTCGAATTCCGGGTCGATGAATCGCTGAAGGGTATTCCCTACACCGGGGTATTGAAACGTTACGATAATTTCAACACGCTCGCCGATCTGATGACCCAGGTCGGGGAATTTTACTTTAAGGAGGTCAACGGGATCATAATGGTTCTGCCGAAACAATCTCTAAAATAGATCATAGTAACTAACTCTCAAAAACGGAATGTGTATGAGTAAATTTTACCATTTTATGGAAACGTTCGGACGGGTCGGGCGGCAGGTGCTCCTGTCGGTGATCGCCATTTCGCTCGGGACTGCCTTTACAGTTCACGCAGAGACCGCCGGACAGCAACCGCGCAGGGAGAGGATCGACATCTCCCTGAGTAACGCAACCCTCGAACAGGTGCTGCTGGCCGTCCGCAACGAGTCGGGCTATTATGTGTTGTTCAACAGTGCCGAAGCCAAACAGATAACGGGGCTGAACATCGACATGAACGACGCTCCGGTGACGAGCGTCCTCGACGCTGCCCTGCGCGGAACCAATTTCGGTTACAGGGTAAATGACGACACGATATTGATCAGACGCAATGCGGAACAGCCCGGACAGCCGCAGATCGTCAACTTCCACGGAGCCGTCTACGAGGTCGGGAGCGGAGAACCCATTGCCGGTGCAACTGTCATAATCGAGGGTACGGGAACCGGCACGACGACAGATGCCTTTGGCCATTTCACGCTCAATTACGATCCGGGCAGGGGAACGACGATCGTCGTCTCGTTCCTGGGGATGGAGAGTGTTACCAGAAATATCAGCGGTACATCGTTCCTGCGCATAGAACTGACCCCGCGGACGATCGATCTCGAGGACGTCGTGGTGACGGGATACGCCAATATCAGCGCCAAAAATTCGGCGGGTAACATGACCGTCATTCAGGGTGAAGAGCTGAGCAAAATATCGTCGTCGAGCCTGATCGGGGCGCTGAACGCTTTCGAGCCCTCTTTCCGCCTGAAGGAGAACCTGGCCGCCGGATCCAATCCCAACGTCCTGCCCGAATTCACCCTCCGCGGAGAGACCGCCTTCAACGGAGAGATGAACTCCGAGTTGTCGCGCCAGAGCCTGCTGTCGAACAAAAACCAGCCGATATTCATTCTCGACGGGTTCGAAACGACGGTCGACAGGATCTATGACATGGACCCCCAGAGGGTGCAGAAGCTCACGATACTCAAAGACGCGTCGGCCGCGGCGCTCTACGGTTCGCGCGCCGCCAACGGCGTCATAGTGGTCGAGACCAAAGCCCCCGGCAGCGGAAAGTTGAATATCAACTACTTTACGACCGTACAGCTCAACTCCCCCGCCCTGAAATACTTCGACCTGATGAACGCCCGCGAAAAGGTCGAAGCGGAAAAGGCCGCCGGGTTCTATCCGGACGGCATGGACGATCTCTACTTGAATTATTCACCATATTTGGAGAAATTGACCGAGGTCAACAGAGGGGTCGATACCGATTGGCTCGCACAGGGTGTGCGCAATGCCGTGAACCACAGGCACGACATAACCGTCAACGGGGGCGAGACCAACGTGCGCTGGTCGGCCAACCTGAACTATAATTCTGGCAACGGCGTGATGAAAGGCTCGTCGCGCAGTACTTACAGCGGAGAGTTCAAACTCGATGTCACGCTGGGGAAATTCATCATCTCGAACGTCGCCTACTACGGCGGACAGGAGGGCAGCGAATCTCCTTTCGGCAGTTTCTCCAGCTACTCACACCTTCAGCCTTACTACAAACTCAGGGATGAACGGACGGGGAGATATACTATGAACTTTGGCGAGGTGGGAGGTTACGAGGACAATCCTCTCTTCGAGTCGGCTTATCTCAACTCTTACTCCAGGAGTAATTACAACAGGTATTCCGACCAATTGCAGCTCCGGTGGGATATTACTCCGAGATTCCACGTCACGGGAGCGCTGAAACTGGAAAAACAATATTCGGGAAGCAATAAATTCATCGACCCCAATTCCAATGTGTTCAGTGACAGCCGCGACCGTACCGTCGCGACCGATCCGACGAAGAGGGGCACTCTCGATGTCACGACGTACGAAAGAAGCGAAACGGAGGGCAGATTGCAGTTCAGCTATAATAACATGTTCGGCAAGCACAGCATTATCGCAACGGCCAACGCTTCGATCAGGCAGCTGAAAGGCACCCAGCTCGTGTCGAAATACACAGGTTTCGCGTCGGGAGCGATCTCCTCGGTAAATGCCGCGGCAAGGATCGACGGCAAGCCGAGCAACCGCAACGAGATGCAGCGTATGGCTACCGCCAACATCTATGTCAGTTATTCCTACGACCAGGTCTATGTCATCGACCTTTCGGGGGCCCTTGACGGGAACTCCGAGTTCGGAAAAAATCACAAAGTCGCCCCGTTCGGGTCGGTAGCCGGTGCGATACGCTTCCACAACTACGATTTCTTCAAAAGCGAGGTTATCGACCGGCTGGTGCTGAGAAGTTCTTACGGTTTTTTGGGCCGCGTTCCGAATTTGCAGTCGGCGGCAGCGAACATTTACGAGAACATCTCGCAGGACGACTGGTATGTCACGGGTATCGGCATGTCGCTGGCCGGAATGGGCAACCCCGACCTCGGCTGGGAGCAGACCCGGAGTTTCGACGTCTCGGGAGAGATCGAAATGTGGAAGAACAGGCTATACCTGAAGCTGGCCTGGTACAACAAGAAAACGCACGGCCTGCTCTCCACGATGGGCATACCCTCCTCTTCGGGCTTCACATACTACTGGGGCAACATGGGTAACCTGAGGAACCGCGGTGTGGAGATCGAATTCCACGCGGTGCCCTACCGCAACGCGGACTGGGATATTATCATCGGCGGAAAATTGAGCGCTAACAGGAACGTGATGACAGACCTGTCCGACGCGGCGAAGGCTTACAACGATCTGGTGGATGAATTCTACAGGGAATACGACGGAGCTAACCCCCACAATAATGATAATGCCGGCATGAAATACGGGCAGATATACAAGAAGTATTTCGAGGGAGGCTCCACGACCAGCATACCGGCGGTGCAGTCGCTGGGGATCGACCCGGGAACGGGCGACGAACTTTTCAGGCGTCCCGATGGATCGGTGAGCTATGAATGGAGGCCGCAGGACATGATCATCGCCGGAAATACCGAACCAACCATGAGTGGCAGCCTGAACCTGAGCATGCGGTGGAAACAGTTCGACCTGCTTGCCATATTCTTGATGGAATTCGGAGGGCAGGCATACAACAACACCCTGCTGCAATATGTCGAAAATGTGGACCTCCTGTCTACCAACGCCGACAGAAGGGTCAACTCGATGCGCTGGCGGCAAGAGGGCGATGTAACCCCGCTCAGGGATATTGCCGACATGTCGCTGCTCACGCAGCCCACCACAAGGTTCGTTCAGGACAATAACGTCTTCCGGCACACATCCCTCGATGTGGGGTACACTTTCAAGCCCGAACTGATCCGCAAATGGGGGCTCAGCAAGGTCCGGCTCTCGCTCAACACGGGTGAATTGTTCATGCTGAGCAGTATCAGGCTGGAGCGGGGAACGGACTATCCGTTCGAAAGGGTATACTCTTTCAAAGCGCAGGTATCATTCTAACCTAATTTAACCAGTGGATAAAATGAAAAGATATTTAGCATACATGATCACGGCAGTCCTCCTGTCGCCTGCGTTCGCCTCTTGCAGCAAATGGCTCGATGTCATGCAGGATGACAACATGACGGAAGATCAACAGTTTTCGACTGCCGACGGATACCGCTCCGCCACGAACGGCATTTACCAGAGCCTCTCCGTACCGGAACTTTTCGGCAAGGAGATGACCTACGGCTTTGTAAGCGCGCTTTCACAGTACCTTACCAGTCCGCAGGTCCCGATCGTCAATTATCAGAACGATGCCTATTTCTACACGGACAGGTACCAGTTCGACACTCCCGAGGTGAGGAGGTACGCACAGAATATCTGGGAGCACGGCTACAAGGTGATCGCCGACTGCAACAACCTGATACAGCATATCGAAGCGGCCGACCGCGATATGTTCCCCTATGCCGATTCGCATTTCGAGCCCGAGATTATCAGGGGTGAAGCATACGCCGTGCGCGCGTTCATGCACTTCGAGCTTCTGAGGCTTTTCGGTCCCTCCCCCGCGGCGGACATGAACGGCAGGGCGATCCCCTACCGCGACACCTATCCCCAACAGTTCAAGGAGTTCTCCACGACGCGGCAGGTGCTCGACAGGGTGATCGACGACCTCGAACTTGCCTACGATCAGGTAGTGCTTTATGACAATCCCGTCGATCTGGAGGACGGCATCTGGGCTCCCGGATATGGAGAGACCCAGGTCGGTTCCCGTTATCAAGTCAACGGTAACTTCCCGGGATTGTTTTTCCACACCAGAGGATGCCGCTTCAACAGTGTTGCCATCAGGTCGCTTCTGGCGAGGGTTTACGCCTACGCCGGCGATCTGGAGAAAGCGAATAAGCTCGCTTCGGAAATATGGCAGGATGTGGTCGTTGATGAGCAGAATTACCCTTACGTAACGTTCCCCACGAGCCCGCAGGTGACTTCGGCCCAGTGGCCGCATAAACTTCAGGAGGAGTTGATGATCGGTCTTTACAACGCCAGACTTGCCGAGGATTATGAGACCCTCTTGAGTGCGGCCACGGCCGACAATCCCACATACTTCCTTAAGAATGTGGACTACATGTACAAAACGTACAGGAACGACGTCACGGATGCAAGGTACGCGAAACTCATAACGAACAAAGCGACCGGTTCGGCGGTCCCGCTATATTACTCTTTGCGCTATGCCGAGAGGCAGCTTGCCAGCAACTCGAACAGTGTGGAGAACGAAGTCATTCCCCTGATGAGGATGGCCGAGCTGATCTATATCAGGGCCGAGTACATGGCGAAACAGGGAGACGTTCCAGGCGCGGTCGGGCTGCTCGGCGAGCACAGGTCGAAAAAGGGCGCCACCAGGTTGTTGGACCCCGCGATGAACCTGAACCAATTCATGGAGGAGCTCGAATACGATATGTGGAAGGAGTACACGATGGAAGGCCAGATGTTCTTCTATTGGAAGAGGAGCAACGCCCCGAGGATCCGCACGGGCGCCACGTTCGTCGAAATGACGGCGGATAAATATGTGCTGCCCATCCCCGATTCGGAAACCAACTTCCAGGTACAATAATTAATCAAGCGCGAAAAACTATGAAAAGAGCAATATTGACAGTCATGATAATCGGGGCCTCCATGCTTTCGTGCGACCAGCGTGAGATCCCCACGTTTGGCGAAGAGAGGTTCATCCACTTTGCCGACACGACCACGATGGTGCTTTCTTTCGCGGTCCTGCCCGGAGAGACCGAGGCCGAATTGGGCGTGCCGTTGAGAATGATAGGCCTTCCGCAGGGGGAAGACCTCGGCTACGAGGTTGCCGTGGTGACCGAGGGCGACGATAAGACCACCCTCTCCGCGCAGTCCTACTCCCTGCCTGCCAGCCCCACGTTCAGGGCCGGAGGGTACAGGGATACCCTGGTAGTGAGGTTCAACCGGACTCCCGACCTCAAGGATATGGAGTTCAGACTGACCCTCGAACTGAAAACCAACGACAACTACTCGGCCGACCACCGGGTGCTTGCCCGCAAGCTGATACGGGTGGGCGACAAACTGGTCAGGCCGGAGTGGTGGACGCAGAATATTGCGGACATCTATCTGGGCCCCTATTCCGACATAAAGTACCTTGCCTTCATCGAAGCCACGGGGGAACACGACCTTACCGACGTCGGCTCGCTCGACATCGGAACGATGACAAGGGAGTTTGTATATTGGCTGCGTGACAAGGACGAGGCCGGCGATACGGTATACGAAGCCGACGGGGTGACGAAAGTCGTCGATTCAATAACTTATGCAAACGTTTAACGGTATGAAAAGGATAATAAATATTGTTGCGGTTGCGGCGCTGGCGTGTTTTGCTGCGGGCTGCATGAAAGACAATGGCAATTACGACTATTCCGTAATGCTCGACGGCGCGATCGGGGTGGCCGTTCCCTCGTCATCGGGTGCATACGGCGCCTACGAGTTCGCTATCGGGGAAGAGGTGGTCATAGAACCCATCATCACCGTGAAGGACGAGACCCTGAAACCCGAGGATATGGAATACACGTGGTACCTGGGCGCGGCGGTGATCTCCCACGACCCGATCTTGAGGCTCGACGGCCTTCCTGTCGGTAACTATCGGGGGGCCCTTACGGTGACGGATACCAGGTATGGGGTCATATACAATAGGGCTCCCCTGGAATCGGAATTCGGAAACACCTTTTCCCTGAATATAACTTCGGAATTCACCCACGGTTTCGCCGTCCTGAGCAACGACGGCGGGGCGTCGAAGCTCGGCTACATAAGGTACCGCAACGAAGTGTGGGAGGATTTTATCGACAACGTCTACGCCCTCTCCAACGAAGGCGAGGAACTGGGAGGAGAACCGGTGAACCTTGTGTACCACCACTATATAGAGAGTATGGTGGGCGGAACGTACTATGCCCTGCAGATAAACCAGAACGGCGGGATCGGCCCCGTGGACGTGATGAACGCGGGCATGCAGCGCGCGGGATATGTGGAGAGGGAGTTCATAGGCGGGTATCCCGAAGGATTGAGGGTCAGGGATATGATCTACAAGGACGACAACGTGTTCCTGCTGTCGGAGCAGGGCGACGTTTACGTGGCCCCGCAATATCGCGAGGGGTGGATGGACGTGTTGCCGCACAGGGGGAAATTCACCGGCAGGCCCATATACGTGGATGGCGGGATGCGTATCACCAAATGGGTGCATTCGGTATTACAGAACATGATGAACAATAACACTCCCGTGATGATCCTCTCTTTCGACGATCTGAACAAGCGCATGCTTACGATCAACTCCATAGATACCCGCGTCAGCGTTCTCGACCAGTTTACCCAAGGGGACAACGAAGCGATAAAGGTGGGGGACCCGGGAACCGACGGGACGACACAGAATTCGCTCACGTTCCCCTCGCCGGCAAACCTCTCCGGTTACGAGATGACGATACTGGGCGCGTACAAGACCGACATCTCCAACGACTCCGACAACTGCAATGTGGTCGCCGTGCTGAAAAAGGACAACAAGTATTATTGCCTCATATTCACTTTGTGGACGTTATGGGGCGGCGGTCTCGACATAGACCTCGTCAAGTTCTTCGAGTTCCCGGTACAGAACATCGACGCCGATGTGCAATATGGTGTGAATCTCGCCGGTGAACCCCATCTGTTCTTTACGGCCAACGGCAACAGGGACCTGTGCCTGATGAACCTCGAAACCAATGCCGCCAAAGTCGTCTACACCCACAGCGCGCCCATCACGGCGATACAGGCGGGGGAGACCTCGAATGCCATTGCGCAAATGATGGTCGATTGGGGAATGCCGGATCTGGCGACCTACGGCGCGTACCATAATATGTTGGCTATCGGGGGCGAAGACGGCAAGGTGATAATACTCAACGTGGCCAACGTCGGCACCGGCTCGGCCAATATATTGAAGACCTACGAAACCCAGAGCGGGCCGATCGTGGATATAGAATACTTGTCCATGGACTGGATGCAGGCGACGACCACGGGCACCAGGGCCGAGGAACCCGCGGCCGCGCGATAACGTTCCACATTAACCACACAGGGGCAGCCGCCGTGATACATGGCGGCTGTCCCTGTTAAAACACACAATAGAACAAAAAAACACTCGACATGAGAAAATTGTTGTTACTTATCGTTTCGCTGTTGGCGACCATCGGAACAGTCGGCGCACAGGAGTTGGACATGTACGCCCGGATCCCTGCCGATCCTGCAGTGGTGGTGGGCAAGCTCGACAACGGGATGACCTACTATCTGAGGCACAACCCGAAGCCTGCGAATCAGGCCGACTTCTACATTTACCACGATGTGGGCGCCGTTCAGGAGGAGGATTCGCAGAACGGGCTCGCACACTTTCTGGAACACATGGCTTTCAACGGCACCGCGAACCTGCCGGGTAAAACCCTGATCGACTATCTGGAGACCATAGGGGTGAAGTTCGGAGCGAACCTGAACGCCTCGACAGGGCACGAGATGACCTGTTACATGATGACCGACGTGCCCCTTTCAAGGGAGGGCATCACCGACACCACGCTGCTGATCCTGCACGACTGGTCGCGTTTCATCGCGCTCGAGGACGAAGAGATCGACAAGGAGCGCGGGGTGATACTCGAAGAGATGCGTGGCGGGCGCGATGCCGGTCGGCGACTTATGGAGGAGAGCTGGCCGCTGGTATACAACGGCTCGCGGGATGCGTACCGCAATATTATCGGGACGGAAGAGATAATCAAAAACTTCGCACCCGAAACGATCCGCGATTTCTACGGCCGGTGGTACAGGCCCGACCTTCAGGCTATCGTCATCGTGGGCGACATAGACGTGCGCCACATGGAGCAGAAGTTGATCGAAGTGATGAAGGATATTCCCGCGGCGGTCGATCCCGAGCCCAAGCAGATGCCCGTGATCGCCGACAACGCGGAGCCGCTCATAGGGGTGTTTACCGATCCAGAACTCACCTCGTCGCAGATCTCCCTTTATATCAAGAGGGCGCCGCTGCCCGACGAGGTGAACGACATGGTGATCGCGGGCAAGATAGCGGTTATGAACACCCTTATCTCACAGATGGCCAACTACCGCCTTCAGGAGATGAGCCAGAGGGCCGATGCGCTGTTCCTTTACGGGGTTATGCAGAACGGGCAAATGGTGAGGACTGTAGACGCCGCGACATTCGTTGCAGTGGCCCGCCCGGGCGATGTGAACGGAGCGTTCGAAGCGCTCTACGGCGAGGTGGAAAAGATCCGCCGGTGGGGCTTCAACGAGGGCGAGTTGGAAAGGGCGAAAACCGAACTGCTGCGCGGTCAGGAGATGATATACGACAGCCGCGACGACCGCCGCAACGGAGATTTCGTAAACACCTACCTGGGCAATTTCACCAGAAACACGGCCATGCCCTCCGCCGAAATGGAGTATGAGATAAGCAGCCTGCTGATCGGTACCACCGTGCTGGAGGAGGTGAACATCTACGCATCGCAGATACTTCCGCGGGCGAACGAAGTGGTGATTGCCATGGCGCCACGGGCAGACGGCCTGCCCGTACCCACCACCGACGGTCTGGCTGCAATTATCACCAAAGTGCAGGGCGGGGAACTCACCCCCTACGAGGACAACACGGTGAGGGAGCCTCTCATCGACCGTGAACTTCCCGGCGGCAACGTACTCTCGGAAGAGGCGGGCATGTTCGGCTCGACGGTGTGGACACTGTCCAACGGCATAAAATTCGTCGTCAAACCGACCGATTTCAAGGCCGACGAGGTCTATCTAAACGCTGTTTCCGAGGGCGGGATGTCGGTATTGCCCGATGCGGATTACTCTTCCGCCCAATTACTGGCGACACTCATCGGGTTCTCCGGCATAGACAGGTTCCCTGCAATCGAATTGAGCAAGCAGTTGGCGGGGAAAATGGTGGGCATCCAGTTGGATATCAACAACTATTCGAACGGAATATTGAGCGGCGGTTCGTCGAAAGACCTGGAGACGATCCTGCAATTGATGTACCTCAATTTCACCTCGCCGCGCTTCGACCGCGCCGATTACGAATCGGTGATGGATAAACTCCGGGCGCAGTATGCCAATGCCGAGCTTAACCCCGCGGTGATATTCGGCGACGCCGTGCAGAGAACGATCTATCCGGACCAGATGCGCCGTAGCCCGTTGCGCAAAAGGCTCGCCGAGGTAGATTTCGAACGCATGCCGGGTATCTTCAAGGCGCTGTACGGCAACGCTGACGACTTCACATTCATCCTCGTGGGCAGTTTCGATCCCGAGGCCGTCAAACCCATGGTCGAGAAATACATCGGCTCGCTCCCGCAAACTCCCGAACGGTACACCTGGAAAGACGACGGTGTGCGTGTGGCGAAGGGGGCGGTCGAAAACCGCTTCCCATTCCCGATGGAAACGCCCAAGACTACAGTCCTGTACGCATACTCGGGCGGGATGGAATACGGCCTTAAAAACAGTCTGGCGATCAGCATTCTGGAACAGATACTCAACATCCGCTACACCGAATCCATCAGGGAGGAGAAGGGCGGAACGTACAGTGTGAGCGTGGGTACACAGCTCGTGAACCTGCCCGTTGAGATCTATTCCATGACGGTGCAGTTCGACACCGATCCCGGAATGGCCGACGAACTCGCGCTTATAGTCACCGACGAGATCGAAAAGATCGCCGCCGCCGGCCCGCTGGCCGAAGACCTGGCCAAGATCAAGGAATATATGGTCAAGTCGCGGCCCGAATCGCTGCGGCAGAACGGCACATGGATGGGGTATCTCCAGACCTGGTATGTCGACGGCTACGACTATTTCACCGGTTACGACAAGGCGCTGGAAGAGATCGACGGCGATTATATCAAAGCTATCGCGGCGAAGATAATTTCCGACGGCAATCTGGCTAAAATAATAATGGAGCCCGCGGCCGTGCCGGACGCATCCGGGCAGGCCGAGTAAAGCGCCGGACACAACGATATATAAGGACGACAATGAACTCGTCCTCTCCAACCATTCAATCCGCATAAACCCCTTCACAAGTTCCAGACGTTTCAATTACTGGGAGGATCATCCCGTCCTGTTTTCCTGTTCGGCGAAGAGTGGTAATCCCCTGATAGAACCAGCGCATCGCGCGCGCTTCCAGCCCCCGCCCCGACTGCGGGCGGGGACTGTTTTTAACTCATAAAGTACCTGAAATTGAAAGGCATAGACCGAAACAGACACACCCTGCTGTTGCAGGCCCTCGGAGAACTGCGCGGACTGACAACCGACGACGAGGAAGAGGCCGCCAGCATCGAGTGCGAGACTACTGCGCTAAGGGAGAGTTACAATGGCTATCTCGGGCAGGTGGAGCGTCTCCGCAATGCCATCGCCGACTACGACGCCCTACACGACGATCTGCGCCACCGCACTTACCTTGCTCTGCGCACCCGGCGCCGCTCGGCCCGGCGTGCCGCATCCGGTAATCACGCTGTCATACCAATCTCCGCTCCGGCCCAAATAAAGTGTGTGCCGAAGTGAAATTTATCGGTTCTTAATGATTTCATGTCCGTTCCGTAACACCGTTGTAGTGAGGCTTGCAGACTTTTGCAACATCAAATCTTAAAAAATGAAAAAACGGAACATGAAACGAATTTTACTTTCGGTATTTTTTACTCTCTTCTGCCTTCAGATGCTGTCGGCGCAGACGAGCGGCGTGCTCTCGGGTATGGTTACCGATGCCACCGAAAACCGCGGGCTGCCCGGGGCCGTCCTGCAACTGAACGGCCAGAACCGGTATACGGTCTCCGACCGGAACGGACGCTATGAATTTATGAACGTCCCCGCCGGAGAGTACACCATCGAGGTGAGCTATCTGGGTTACCAGACCTACTCCGGGAGCATTAACGTGCGGCCGGACGGCAATACCGTGCTCGACATCTCGCTGGCGGAAGCGGCTATCGGCATCGACGAGGTAGTCGTGATGGGCGACCAGTCGCGCAGCCAGGCCAAGGCGCTCAACACCCAGCGCACGAACGACCGCGTGACCAACGTCATATCCTCCGACCAGATAGGCCGCTTCCCCGACTCGAATATCGGCGATGCGTTGAAGCGCGTGCCGGGCATAGCTATGCAGGGCGACCAGGGCGAGGCGCGGAATATCGTGATCCGCGGGATGGCGCCGCAGCTCAATTCGGTGACGCTCAACGGCAGCCGCATCCCCTCGGCCGAGGGCGACAACCGCAACGTGCAGATGGACCTCTTCCCCGCCGATATGATCCAGACGGTCGAGGTGAGCAAGACGCTCACGGCCGACATGGATGCCGACGCCATCGGCGGCTCGGTCAACCTGATCACCCGCGCCGCACCGATAGGCCGCCGTATTTCGCTTACGGCGCTTGGAGGTTACAACCCGATCCGCGAACGCGGCACTTGGGGCGGATCGTTGGTCTATGCCGACCGCTTTTTCAAAGATAAACTGGGGGTCGTGGTGAGCGGTTCGTACCTGAATAAGGACTACGGGTCGGACAACGCTGAGGGCGTATGGGCCGAGGACGACAACGGCGACCTGTTTATGGAGGAGATGGACATACGCAAATATATGGTGCAGCGCATCCGCCGCAGCGTGGGGCTCAATGCCGACTGGAAGATAAACGCCTCGAACACCCTCAACCTCGACGTTATGTACAACTGGCGCGATGACCTTGAAAATCGTTTCCGGTTGGGCTACGAGGCCGAACCCGAGTACGACGACGACGGCAATGTGACGGGTTACACCGGCACGATCACCCGCGAGGACAAGGCGGGTATCGGCAGCAAGGCCAAGCCCGGCCGCCGTTTGGAGATACAGACCGTACAAAGCTATGCCCTCGGCGGCGAGCACCTCATTTCCCCGAAGTTCGATCTCATGTGGAACGTCAGCTTCGCCCGCGGGATCGAGGAGGCTTCCAACGAGCGTTATATAGCATTCGCACAGGAGGATGTCGCCATCACGCAGGATCTGAGCAATCCGCGCCGCCCGTTCCTGAGCTCCCCGGCCCTGACGAATTACGCCGACTATGAGCTGGACGAGCTGACCGAGAACAACGACTGGACGGTGGAGGACGAGTTGGCCGCCCGCGTCGACGCCCGTGTGCCCATGACGCTTATCGGCGACCAGAAAGGCCGCCTGCGCTTCGGCCTGCGCGCCCGCCTGAAAGATAAGAAGCGCGAAAACGACTTCACGGAATACGAACCGCTGGGCGATTTCCCAGGCCTCGACGAGCGTGGCGTGGCCCACAGCGCCCTGTCTATCGACCCGCGCTACATTCCCGGCATCTTCCCCGATCCGAAATATGTAGCCAAACTCGACCTGAAAAACACGTCTCTATTCGAGGCCGAGGACGCCCCTGACGAATATATGGCCGACAACTACAAAGCCAGCGAACGCATTCTGGCGGGCTACCTGCGCTGGGACCAGAATTTCTCGGAGAAACTGGTCATGACCCTCGGCCTGCGCGCCGAACACACCTACACGAAGTACAAGGGCGCCCGCATCGTCGACGAGCAATTCGACGAGGCAATTCAGCAGAGCTACGACAACGACTACCTGAACCTCTTTCCCAGCCTTTCGTTCAAATACAACGCAAAGGAAAACCTGGTACTGCGCGCCGCCTTCACCACCGCACTTGCGCGCCCCAACTACTACGACCTCGTGCCCTTCGCCAATATCAGCGCCGAGGATCAGGAGATCGCCGCGGGGAATCCCGACCTGAAACCTACATACGCCTACAACTTCGACCTGATGGGCGAGTACTATTTCAAGTCGGTGGGCGTTTTCTCCGTGGGTGCGTTCTATAAAAGTTTGCAGGATTTCATCTACCCCTTTGCCGACAACAGTTATAACAGCACCAAATTCGCACAGGATTTCCCCAATATCGCCAACCCCGTCCCGGCGGGCGAAAACTGGGACTTCATCCGCCCGATGAACGGCGAAAGCGTCTCCCTCTACGGTTTCGAGGCGACGTTCCAGCGCAAACTCGACTTCTTCGCGTCGCCTTTCCTGCGTAATTTCAGCGTCTACCTGAACTACACCTACACCGACTCGAAGACCAAGGGCATATTCAGCGAGGACGGCGACGAGCGCAAGGGCCTGAAACTGCCCGGCACCGCACCGCACATGTTCAACGCGTCGCTCTCGTGGGAGAACGCACGTTTCTCGGCCCGCGTTTCGCTGAACTACACGGGCAGCTATCTCGACGAGGTGGGCGGCGACGCTTTCGAAGACCGCTATTATGACCGTCAGGTTTTCCTCGACGCCAACGCTTCATACCGCTTCGGGGACAGGATGCGCCTGTTCGTCGAGGCCAACAACCTGCTCGACACCCCGCTGCGCTACTACCAGAGCGGTGTCCGCAACCGTCTCGCACAAATGGAATATTACAAAGCGACCTACACGATGGGTCTTAAATTCGAATTCTGATGAAAAAATGTAATCAATTCGCGCTACTCCTCCTGATCCTGTTGGGCGGCTGCACGGCAGCGACGCCGAAAGTCGAAAAATTTTCAGACCTCCCCGAGGACGAGTCGTTCAACTTTATCGTGATCAACGACGCGGGCCGCAACGGATATTACGACCAGAAACCGATAGCCGCCGAGATGGGCGCCCTGGCCGAGCGCGCCGACATCGAATTTGTGGCCACCGCCGGGGATACGTTCCACAGCCTGGGTGTGGGTAGCACGGCGGACCCGCTGTGGATGACCAATTTCGAACTGATATACGACCACACCGAGTTGCAGGTCGACTGGTTCCCCGTCCTCGGCAACCACGAATACCACGGCAACACGCAGGCAGTGATCGACTATTCGCACATTAGCCGCCGCTGGGAGATGCCCGCGCGCTACTACACCCGCAGTTTCGGGATCGAGGACGACGCCACGCTGCGCCTTCTGATGGTCGACACCGCCCCGCTGATCGACAAATATCGCGACGACGAGGACAATGAATATCCCGACGCCCGCCTTCAGGGCATGGAGAGGCAGTTGGTGTGGATCGACTCGGTGCTCACGGCCTCCCACGATACGTGGACGGTGGTGATCGGCCACCACCCGATCTGGGCCGGCACCGATAAGGACGAAGAGGAGAGGACGGATATGCAGGCCCGCCTCGAACCAGTTCTGAAAAAGCACGGCGTGGACATGTACATTGCCGGCCATATCCACAATTTCCAGCACATCCGCCGCCCGGACAGCGGCATCGACTATGTGGTGAACGGCTCGGCCTCGCAGGGTCGGAAGGTGGTCGAGTTGGACGGGCAGGTCTTCAGCTCGCGGTCGACCGGATTTTCCGTTGTCGCCGCCTCGCCCGACAGCCTGAAGCTCCACATGCTCGACCGCGACGCACAACTTCTCTACACCGTCCGCCGCGGCAAATAAAAACGCTTGCGAATTACAAAGAAAGCACCCGCTACGGCGGGTGCTTTCTTAATTACAGTTGCGTGCAACTGTATTTTAACGCCGCCGTCACGGGAATGTAACACACTGGTTGTTACTTTGTTCCCGAAAATGAAGTATCAATCGACAGACACACAGAGGCATTACCGGACGATCGTCCTGTCCGACGTCCATCTCGGATCGAAATGGTCGAAGACCAAGGAGGCGTCGCGGTTTCTGAAGAAGAACAGTTGCGATACGCTGATCCTCTGCGGCGACATCATCGACGGGTGGGCCATCCTGCGCGGCAAGAAGATGAAGTGGAAACGCAGCCACACCAACTTTATGAAGGTGCTGCTCGACCTCTCCCACAACACACGCATCGTTTACGTCCGCGGCAATCACGACGACTTCCTCGACCGCATCATCCCCATTAATTTCCTGAATATCTCCATCGTTCGCGACTGGGTCTACACGAGCGGCGGGAAGCGTTATTATGTTCTCCACGGCGACGTGTTCGACCGCGTGACATCCTCTATGAGTTGGCTCGCGAAGATCGGCGACGTGGGTTACTCGATGCTGCTGTGGCTCAACAAAACATACAACCACCGCCGCATCCGCAAGGGCCTGCCCTACTATTCCATCGCGAGCGATATAAAGCAGAAGGTCAAAGCGTCGGTATCGTATATCAGCGACTTCGAACGGCATGTGGTCGATATCGCTCGCAAAAAGGAGTGCGACGGGGTGATCTGCGGGCATATACATAAACCGGAAGTCACGCAGATCGAGGGTGTCACCTACCTAAACGCCGGCGACTGGATCGAATCGCTCTCGGCGCTCACCGAAGATTTCGAGGGTAATTGGGAGATTTACAGGGCGGGGAAGACAATTGACAATGGACAATTGACAATTGAAAATGTCATTCCTGTTGAAGAAACCATCGCAACAGATATAACGACAGCCGCATGAAATACCTATTTATAGTACAGGGCGAGGGCCGCGGCCACTTGACCCAGGCTATCGCGCTTGCGCAAATGCTGCGGTGCCACGGCCATGAGGTTGTCGAAGTGCTGGTAGGTAAAAACCGCAACCGCACTCTGCCACGCTTTTTCGAGGAGCAGATCGGTTGCCGCCTGCGCACGTTCGACTCGCCGTCGTTCGATTACGGCAAAACGGGTAAAAAGGGCAAGCTCGCCCGGACGATACTCGTCAATACCACCCCCAAGAAACTCGCCAGTTGGCAGAAAAGCATTAACACCATCACCCGCCGCATAGAAAAATGCAGCCCCGACGTGGTGGTCAATTTCTATGAGATACTCGCCGGGATCGCCAACCTGACGCACAGGTTTAAAGTCCCCGTGGTAAGCATCGCCCATCAATTTCTGGTCGACCATCCCGATTACGCCCACCGCTCGAAGACCGATCAGGGGCAGTTCGTCCTGCGGCTGAACAATATGCTCTGCTCGCTGGGGACGACCAAGACCGACCAAGACGCTGGCCCTGTCGTTCTATCCGCTGAAGGACTATTACCGCGAACGGATGGCCGTCGTGCCGCCCCTGCTCAGGCGGGAGGTGTTCGAGCTGACGCCCCGCGACGACGGCCATATACTGTGCTATGTGCTCAATGCGGCATACGCCGACGAACTGCGCGCGTGGTATGCGAAGAACCCCGGGCGCGAGTTGCACGTGTTCTGGGATAAGAAGGATGCCCATGCAACAATGGAGATCGATAAGGGCTTCACGCTCCACCGTATCGACGACCGCAAGTTCCTCTCGCTTATGGAGGGGTGCGCCGGATATGCCACCACCGCCGGGTTCGAGTCGGTGTGCGAGGCGATGTGGCTCGGCAAGCCCGTGCTGATGGTCCCGGCGCATATCGAGCAGGAGATCAATGCCGCCGATGCCGCGGGGGTGGGGGCGGGGATCGTCGGCAAAGAATTCGACCTCTCGCAGTTAGCTGAATTTATCCCCCAATATGCGGCCGACACGGAGGCTTTCCGCCGCTGGGTGGCCTCGGCCGAGGAACTGTTCGTCAGACACCTTACGACTTTGGTATGAAAAGCAATATGTACAACAGGGAGCTAAGCTGGCTCCAGTTCAATGACCGTGTGTTGCAGGAGGCGGGCGACGGGAGCGTGCCGCTTATGCAGAGGCTGCGGTTTCTGGGTATTTTTTCGAACAACCAGGACGAATTCATCCGCGTGCGCCTAGCCAATATAATACGCCTCGCCGAACCGAAACGCAAACACTCGCCCAAGCTCAGCGGCGGGTACACGGCCCAGCAACTACTGCCGCTCATCGACCGCCGCATCGAAGCCTCGCGCGGGATATTCCTGACGGCCTACTCGGAGATCATCACCGAGATGGAGCACCACGGGATCTATATGGTCGACGAGGAGAGCCTCTCCACGGAGCAGCGCGAGTTCTGCCGCCATTATTTCTATTCGGTGGTGAGCATACGCCTCGTGCCGCTGATCCTGCGCAAGAGCGTCGATATCCCGTTCCTGCCCGACGGCAAGATCTTTCTGGCTGTGAAAATGGCAGGGGCTAAGAACAGTCGTTACGCCATCCTGCAAATACCGGTGAGCGATGCCTGCCCGCGCTTCGTGGTGCTTCCCTCCACGGGTGGGCGCACCGATGTGATATTCCTCGACGACATCATCCGGTTGTTCCTCGACGATATTTTCTTTATGTTCAGCTGCGACGCGATCACGGCCCACACGTTCAAGATCGTGCGCGACGCTGAGTTCACGCTCGACGGCGACGTGTCGAAGAGCCTGTCCGAAAAGATGTTCCACGGACTGTACAGGCGCGAGCACGGTCGTCCCGTCAGGCTGATCTATGACCGCGATATGCCCGACGACGTGCTGAAGACCCTTGTCCACAAACTGCACATCCGGAGCGACGAGCAGGTCGAGCCGGGGGGACGCTACCACCAGATGCGCGACCTGATGAAGTTCCCCGCCGTGCGCCCCGAACTTGAGGAAAAGCGCGCCGAGCCGATGCTCCACCCCCTGATCGACCCGCAGGACAGCATATTGAGGGTGCAGGACATCCTGCTGTGCTATCCCTACCACACGTTCAACCACTTTATCGACCTGCTGCGCGAAGCGGCGGTCGATCCGCGCGTGCATTCGATCCAGATCACGCTCTACCGCGTGGCGTCCCACTCGAAGGTAATCCACACCCTGCTGAGCGCCGTGCGCAACGGCAAGCACGTCACCGCCGTCGTGGAACTTAAGGCGCGCTTCGACGAGGAGCGGAACATCGACAACACCGACTTGCTGCAAAGCGGCGGGGTGAAGGTGGTGCATAGCCTCGAAGAACTCAAAGTGCATAGCAAACTGCTGCTTATCGAGCGCCGCGAGGGTAAGGATATCCGGGGATATGTCTATGTGGGGACAGGCAATTTCAACGAGGATACGACGAAGCTGTACGGCGACTTCGGCCTGCTGACCGCCGACCGGCAGGTGGCCGAGGACGCGCGCCGGGTGTTCGACTTCCTGCAAAACACGCA
>QMCD01000314.1_pt1 | contig 34638 bp, 27 predicted proteins | sample 1821841 | NCBI WGS metagenome assembly QMCD01 (sample SAMN01991225, study PRJNA193472) | Termite gut metagenome, whole genome shotgun sequencing project. | isolation source: worker | host: Macrotermes natalensis
CAATATTAGTTGATAACGGCAAATAAGCCGTGAAGTCCCCATCAACAGTATGTGAATGCTTCAAATGAGCATTTAAGTTCCCGTCAACAGTATGATGATGCTTCAAATAAGTTTATATATCCCCTGTCAATATCGGGTGAAATCCGGAACTTACGTTAAATTAGTTTAGGGGTCGATCGTTGTTCGATACCATAAAGCAAGATTTGCCTTATTTAAACTCTACCGTATCATATCTTGCATGGTATCCCGACCAAACTCCGGTTACATTTTTCCCTTCTATATTCGTCTGATAGGTCCCCGGCGTAAGGAAAGGGTTCATTCCCATAGTTACATCTGTCTGTAATGGAAACCAATATTTTTTGGTAGCTTCATCTGTAAGTGTGGATTTCACATAGATAATATCCCCTTTCTTGAAAGTGGAACGATAATAATCTTCCCGCTCCTGTTGAGACATTCCCGAACTTAACATATTGCTCATCGGACTTCGAAGCATTTCATACGAACCGGTAAGTCCGTTAAAAGTCAAATCATCGAAAGTTCCGGTGAATATCTGGGAATAAATAAGGTCTATGTCTTTCAATTTTAAGAAAAAACGATAGCAGTCAAATGATGCAGCCGGATCGGAGAAATAAATCCGCAATGTTGCCATGGTATCACTAAAAAGTGTCTGCAATCTAAAGGAATCTACTTGAACCGTATTCAGGGGAATGCTTGTTTGGGAAGTATAAATTTCTTCTTTCGATTCCACATAAAGGGTATATGTATGTCCCGGAACACCTTTAATCTGTTCACCTACATAGATAAGTGGCATTTGCTGCAATAGACCAAATGCTCCGAAAATATGTTCAAGACTGTGCTTGCGCTGTAATTGTTCCGTATTACCCATATCATCACTTATCCTGACAATAGCATTCGTATCCACTGATGCCATTATTGCCTCCAAATCAACATCTGAATAATAAGACAGGGAGTTGGAAACAACGACTATTGCAGGCTGATCATTTTCTATCCACCCTTCAATCACTTTAACATTTTCACTATGAGGTAATGTTATGGAAATAGGTGTTTCACAGCTATTAGACAATAACATTAAAATAACAACAGCACAAATTATTTTTATAGTTTTCATTTATCTAAATTTAAAATTCCAGGATATGGATGGTATTATCGGGAATAAGGACATCTGATAAGCAGTATTGGAAATTGCGACCTGTTCCTGATCAACGGATGTTCCGATAGAAATGAAAAACGAATTCTTCCTGTTATATACATTATAAATAGAAAAATTGAGTGCATGTTCAAAACGTTCTGTCTTTTTAATTGTCCAGTTAATCGAAATATCCATCCTGTGATATGGAGAAACACGATACGCATTTTTATCGCTGTATCGCGTAACCAGATTATATCCCATAAAATAAAAACCGACAGGAACCGTCATATTGCTTCCCGTTGCATAAACCCAAATGATGGAAGTTGAAAGGTTGGGCAGGATATCATAAGAAAGTGTAATGGAAACATCGTGTCTTCTGTCGTGTTTGGCAGGAAATTCTTTTCCTCCGTTAAGTTCGGGAAATATCCGGTTTGTCCAGGATAAGGTATATCCTATCCAGCCGGTAAGCTTTCCATAAGTCTTATTTACCATAAATTCTATTCCGTATGAATAGCCGTCTCCTTGCGTATATTGCTGGTCAAGGTATTGCATTGCTTCTGTAATAGGAGAATAACCTTCTCGATATTCGGTCAGGTTTTTCATATCCTTATAATACATCTCAAGAGAAAACTCATACATATCTTTTTTGATGTTCTTATATACTCCTATTGAATATTGATTACCAATCTGCGGCTTAATACCAACAGTACTTGCCATCCACATATCGGTCGGCAGTGAAATACTTGACATTGCCACTTGATGTAAATATTGGTAATTATGCATATAAGATGCTTTGATAGATAATGTCTTATCAATCGCGAAACGAATAGAAACACGAGGCTCCAGTCCCCAGTAACCTTGAATTTTATCTCCTCTTTTATAAACAGTAGAATCAGAAACACGTCCAAATTCATCAGCATTATATAATGTATAAGGACCGGTATGTTCAAAATAAGATGCCCGTAAACCCGCATTTAGACGGATAAAGGGATTAATATCCAATTCATCATTGATATATAAAGCCACTTCATGTGCATTGTAAATAGAAGGTTCGGGGATTTCCAGGTTGATGGATGCCTGGGCGGCATACGTATTAGGCTTTATCGTATGATACGTATAAGCCACTCCTGCTTTTAAAATATTTCCTGCAATAGGCAAATAGGTCAATTCTGTTTTTGCTGTATAATCCCTGATTCCCGAAAAAATATTCAACGCATAAACATCCATTTCTATATCAGTATTGAATTGATAATCGCTGAACATGACCGATGTATTGAGAAAGAGCTTACTGTTTATGTTATAATTCCAACGAAACGAGGCAGAAGAATTTTGCCATGCAAAATTGGCAAACATACTCGAGCCATCGCTCTTAAATCCATAAGCATCCTGTCCATGATAACCACTTAAAAACAAATGATGCTTATCGTTGATCCGCCAGTTTATTTTTGCATTCAAATCATAAAAATACAGTTTCAAGCCTTTGGCAGGAGAATCTTTTTTCAAAAAAGGCTGAATAAGAGCATCAATATATGTTCTTCTTGCTGTTACCAGAAACGAGGCTTTATCTTTTACAATAGGACCTTGCACATTCAATCGGGCAAAAATAAGTCCAACACCACCTTCGACTTCGTATTTTTTCATATTCCCTTCTTTCATGGAAACATTCAACACGGAAGCCAATCTCCCTCCGTAATTGGCAGGCATACCCGCTTTAATCATTTCAGCAGAACGGATGGCATCGGCATTGAAAATAGAAAAGAACCCAAACAAATGCCCTGCATTATAAATAACCGCATCATCCAGCAAAATCAGGTTTTGATCCAATCCTCCACCACGTACATAATAACCGGAGTTTCCTTCTCCTCCGCTTTGTACCCCGGGTAATAATTGAATTGTCTTCATTAAATCCGGTTCTCCAAAAAAGGCAGGTATCTTTTTTACAGCTTCTATACGCAATTCCGTTGTTCCCATTCCTGTAGAACTGACATTCTCATCTCCTCTGGTGGCAGTAATTACCACTTCATTCATTTGATAGGAGAGTGGTTTCAGCTCTATATTTATACGCTTGTTTTCATTAAGGTTTAAGGAAATGGAATCTTTTTCGTAACCGATAAAAGAAAACTCAAACGTATATTCTCCTGCAGGTATGGTCAAGGAATAAAAGCCATACGTATTGGCAGCGGTTCCCTTATAAATTTCTTTGGCATAGATAGTAGAACCCAGTAATGCTTCGCCGTTGGAAGCATCCTTAATATAGCCACTGATAGTATAATTTCGCTGTGCAACAACAGCAAACAACAGCAAAGAGAAAAATAAAAGAAATATTGCTTTTTTTACCATAGAAGGAAATAGTTTTCTAATAAGGGATTAACGGAAAGATTTGTTTTTTGTTATAAAATCATGTTATTTGATTAAGAGAAGGTACGCAAGTTATAATAGTAAATGAGAGAATGAGGGAATAAGTAAATAAGAGAGCGTTATGGCGAGGCATGAGAAAGAATAAAATAATAAATCACAAAGTAACACAAAGGATTTTCATAAAGGGTATAAAAAGGATTCTACTAATCAAATAAATTCAGAACTCACGTTAACTGATTTTTTAGTTTTATATTTCACAATACTTACATCTTTCTAAAATGTAATTCTTGTCAAATACATTGGCGTAAATCCAATTTGTTTAATTTGTCCGATGCTTTGAGTGGATGGATTATAATAGTTTCCGAAAATATTTTGCCTGTTCAGTATGTTTTGTAAATCAACGGCGAACTCCAATGTAACTTTTTTCATTGCTAATTTATAAGAAATTCGTATGTCAAAACGCAGGTAATCGGGATTCTTTACGGAAAAAGCGTTATTCCAATCCAATACTTCTTTTCCTTCTGCGATAGAAGCATTCAAATTGATAGGAATGTATGGATTGCCGCCTGCCCAAATTCCTCGCGCACTAAAATTAAAGAAATTCTTTTTACCGACTTTCAATTCATAACCGCCGAGTAAATTAATAACATAGTGTGTATTAAATACAGTATTTCTCCACACATTATCATATCCTTTGTACTGCGAATTGAACAGCGAAACAGTTGTTAAAAGATAATAGTTTTTCGAGAAAAATTTTTCAAAAGTGAATTCAATTCCCATATTTTGTCCTCTGCCGTTGTTGCTTATGGTGTCGGGCAAGATATAGTAATAATTCGCACCTTGATTTAATGCCGACCATTGCGGAAAACTGACAGAAGTCGGTGCTTTATACAGATATTGATAATAGATTTCGGTTTTTATTCTAAAATCTTTGGCAAACAAAAAATCGTGTCCCAAAACGACCTGGTGCGAGCGAGTAGATTTCAGTTTTTTATTATCAACTGTAATACCTGAATATATGTCGCCTGTATAGTAATAAATATCTCTTGACTGTATTTGACTGTGCAACCCATATCCCAAACTGAAGGCTTGTTTTGATGTAAATTGCCATTTTAACCCGACTCGCGGCTCGCCGATTAATTCGTTGCTCAATCCGTAATATTGTCCGTGAACTCCTATATTTAGAGTTAATCGGTCTGTAAATTTATGTTGCCATGTAGCGTGTGCCTGTAGCAAAGTGCTTGTTTTGCTTTTTATTTCATAAACCGGATAAAAACGTGCATCTGCCGAATTGTAGGCAGAGTCGCTCATATTTGTCAGAAAAGTGGTTGAGTTAATTCCAACGGTGATATTATTTTTTGTGTTAAAACGATATTTAAACTGTGTTGAAGCTGTAATTCTGTCTTCATTGCTTAGTCCTGCATATCGAAGCAAATATTTTTTGTTGACATAATCAATGCTATCCACCAATAAACCCGTATTAAATTGCTGATACGAAACAGCCGATTTAAAAACGCCTTTTGCTCCGATTGCAATTTGGTGCGTTAAAGCATACACGGATAAAGAAGATGTGTAATCTTCGGCTTTGGATAACGAATTTAACGACAATGCCTCCTGTTCGTCAAAAGAACGACCTAATTCAATGGCACTTTTTCCTATTAAGCCGATAAACTTGAACTGTCCTGCTTTGACGGTTGGAATGTTGGCAGTAGCCGAAAAATCCTGATATTTTGGAATGGCTGTTCCTACTCCAAAATTTATTCCTATTAAGTGTAACAAGCCTAAAGTTGAATACCTATAATTGACAATGAATGATCCTCTTGGTTTGTTTTCGCCAAACCAAATAGGACCTTCAAGCCCCAATTCAAATCCATTGAAGCCGACTTGTGCCGTTCCGCTAAAACGTTCATTATTTCCTTGACGCATTTTCAGGTCAAACACGCCTGATAGTGCATTGCCAAATTCCGCAGGAAAAGCACTAGAAAAGAAATCGGAATTGGTTAATAGATTATTATTTAACATGCTTACGGGACTACCCGTAGTGCCTTGCGTACCAAAATGATTAGGATTTGCAATTTCAACTCCCTCCAAACGCCACAATACTCCCGATGGCGAATTGCCTCTGATTACTATGTCATTCCGTTGATCGTTTGCCGATTGTACCCCCGCATAATTAGCCACCATTCGGGCGGGGTCGCCCAAGCTGCCTGCAAAACGTTCTGTTTCTTCTTTGGTGAAAGCACGTGCGCTAATGGTAGCAAGTTCATTGTTAGTTTGAGTTTTATCAATTTTTGACGTTATTACCACTCCCTCCAATTGAGTAGCTCGTTCCTCCAGCTGTATTTTTAAATAATTGTCTTGCCCCGCAGTAATCATAATGTTTGGCAAAACAGCAGGCTTATATCCCAAATAAGATACTTCAAAATTCCAACGTCCTGCTGTAACTTTCTCAAACAAAAATTCTCCATCTTTGTCTGTAACTGTGCCTTGTATTGTCTGATTTTGATTATCTTTCATTTGAACAGTCGCTCCTATTAAAGGTGTTGTTCCTGTAAAATTGTCGGTTACTATTCCTCTAACTTTCAATGTGCCTGTTTGGGCAAATAAGGAACCGGCAGACATAAAAATAAAAAAGAAAAATGAAAATATACATTTCCATCCTCTCCTGTTTTTCGTTGCCGATAAAATCAAAATCGTCATATTTTTTTTATTTTTTTAAGGAGTTTTAACGTTGCTTTGTGTTGCAATATTGTTTCCTCCTTGGGCAAAGATTCTACTTTTATTGTTTTATTGTGACAGGCTTTACCTGTTTCTTTTTACAGGTAGAACCTGTTTGGATAGAACAGACGAGGCAAAGAGCCATCGTCCGAACGTCGGTGTTTATTTTTGGTACAGCCTCAAATGAACAGGGATTTTCTACAATTATAAATCACGAACACAGCGGACACAAAATGATTCAGATGGCATTGCATACCATGGTTCTCCTACAAAATCAAAGGTATAATAATAATAATAATATTCTGAACGTTTCGATGAACTCCAATAGTTTCCATTTCTTGTGAACCCACCTATTGTGTCCTTATGAATATATATACTAGATAATTCACCTATTGTTGGTAAACGCCATCCTTTTCCTGACTGAGCACATAAATTTACTGCAGAATTATGGTCTATTGCTTTGCTTATATCTTGATATTGCACACCAATTTTTGCGATATATAACGGATAGTAATTTATAACATCACTTTGCTTAAATGCACCTACATATATAGAGAATGTACCATTATCTTCAGTTGTAATAATAACTTTCTCATAATTCCAAATATCATACTTGAAATTTTTATTGTTATCATCTATTTCTAAAAGTACATAACCTGTTTTATGACCTAAAATAGTTCCAGTATCTTTTTTGAACTTTAGCCATGAATTTGTAGATGTTTCTGCTTTCCAATGCAACTCCTTTTTACTATATTTATTTTCAATATCTAATGCTGTTAATTGATCCAATTCAATTGTATCACCTTCTTTCATTTCCTTGCCCATCTCTTTAATTATGACGGAGTAATTAAGATATTCTATTAATATAGCTTTTTGTGTTGATTCTCCAGGATTTATTGTTACGATATTTTTTGGGGATTCCAAATCATATGTTCTGCAATGGTCTCCTTTCAACTTCAATTCATATTTTCCAAATGGCAATTCAAATTTTTGTTTGCCTGTTTTGTCAATCCAATAACTTGCCTGTTCTGAATTATCCGTATTAATTCTGTAAAACTCAATCTTTATACTGTCTAATTTCCATTGACTTGCATCGCCCGTATAACGCACATCAACATCTAAGACTCCCATTCGAGAATCTTGTTCCCCGTCTTTATCTTTGCAAGAACATAACAACAAAATTCCAATTAATATAATAAATGCATCTTTCATATATAAAGTTTAAATTTTAATATTCAAGCTTATTCCCATTTGTAGTTTACCTCGTTCATCCAATATAGCTGTTGGTATCAATATGGTTTTTTGATTTCTTCCAAAGGTTTTAAAATTATCACAATAGTTCCACACAATCATTGCTGCCATTCCCGTAAAGCAAGCTATAGTTCCTACAAGTTGCCATCTATAGCCGTTTTTTAGACTGTTATGTCTTTTTGCAGACTGATATGGTTCGTTTTGAAGTGTATTATAGGTATCTTTTGTTTTACATACTAAGAACCCACCTAAAACAGGTAATCCTATTTGTGTTACTGTAAATAAAACTCCCTTTCCGTATCGTTTATTCGCATATTGGTGTACACCGAGAGGCAGGAAATTAAATGTGGTGTTAATTGGTGTTGGTTGAACTATTGTCGTGGTATCTCGCATAACAATAAATGTGGTATCTCTAACAAATACAATCTCTTTTTCTGTTTTTACAATCGTATCAGTTTTATATATAGTTTCTACTCTCACATTCGGAATATCTCCTTTTTCAATGCACAAATTAAGCGTATTTTTGGCTTTTGTATCATTAGGATTTATACCAACAATCTTGTTAAAATACTCAAATGCTGTTTTCCATTTTTTTTGCGCAATATAGTTTTCGCCTTCTTTTTGCAAAGTAATACAATTATTTGCATTTTGAATTTGTGATAGTATTGTTGTTTGGTCAACATCCTCATATTCCAAGCAACTATTGTATTTTTTTATGGCTTCAGAGTATTTTCCTTGTTTAAATAAATCATTTGCGTCATTACAATATTGTCCTTGCACTGATATACTGGATAATAACCATAACAGCAAGAATACTATTTTTATATTTTTCATTTGCATTTTTTAAGTAAATCATTAACTTCATTTGTGCTATGTAATTTACAAGCCTTGTTTAATAAATCGCAGATATTATCATCATGAATTTCATATTTCAACAATTCTTTTGCTTTATTCAAAAATAGATAATGACCACAAGAATCGTTTGGTGATTTTTCCTTTAATTCATAAAACAGATTGAATGCCGTTTCAAATTCTTTTTTTTCAAAAGTCTTAATTGCGGTTTTTTTCAAAGTATTGATAGCTTCTTCTTTGTTTTTATGAATTTGCTTAACCCCAAAAAAGACACCTGTAACAACGCCAATAATAGTAAACACGCCAACAATAATGGTCCAAATTTTATTTTTAGGATTTCTGTTTATTGTAACACTATTATTGTCTCCGACAATAGATTCGCTTACATTGCCTTTGATTTCTATATTTCGTTTTTCTTGTTTAGCCATATTGCTGAATTTTTAATTTTTGTCTAAAAAATACTACATTTTCTCGCAAATTTGTCAAACCGCACAAAACTTTCAATCATTAACTTTTCCGTCGTGTCCGCCCCGCTTGTTTTATGGTGGAGGGTGAGCGTAGGGTTGGCGGTGTTGTGTAAGCATAGCAAACATGAAAAAAGCCGACTATCTAAAAAATATTTTTGTGCCATTCTTATTCTTTTAACTTTTCTTTTTTCTCTAATCTGTCAAATTGCATAAAACTTTTCAACCTTATTTAATCTTAATTTCTTTTGCTTCCCAATCGCACTGCTTACAACTCTCAAATATCCGCCCCTTCACACCTAATTTGTGCGTCAGAATATTTTTGAAATTTGTGTATAATTCTCCGTTTTTTAAATTTTCATTTATCTTTTAATAATGCGTATTTTGGATTGTCAAAAGTGTGTTGATGCAAATTTGACAATCCAAAATCCACACTTTACACCTCTTTTTCTTTTCTCTTACTTCCTCCCCGCACATCGTGCAGCGGGCATTGAAGTATACGGTCAGAAAAGCCTCATTCTCTACATGCCACCGTCCGAACGTCAATGTTTGCGTTTGAGAACAGCTTCAGCAGAAGCGTAAATACAATATTACTTCTTCACTATTCCCAAAACCTCCAACAATTGTGGTTTATTATAAAGAGCGATGCGGGCAATGGCGCGGAAATCACTATACCAGTTGAATAATGCATCAAATGTCTCGTCCCGTGCCAGAGTGGATTGTTGAGCTTCTCCTATTTTTTCCAATTGTTTGCTGTTTAACTCTTCCACCATGTTTACGGCTTTCAAATCTTTTTCAAGTCGTTCGGGCGTAATTCCAAATTTTTCCATAACAGCAAGCTCCTCTTGACTCTTAAGCAAGTTTGTATATAATATACGCGCTTCCCTCAACCATCCCGACAGGCTTTTACTGCGTATTCCCGTAGCATTAAAGCGATTTAATAGCTCTACATTCCCTTTAAAGGCTACGCGTACAATCTTTAAGACGACCATATAACTGGCATAAGCAGATTCCTGCTGTTTACTTACAGTGTCTGTGGCAATATATTGATCACTGTATCTTTTTACATGTACTGTCATCAATTTTAAGGATTTGTCTAATAGCGATCTTCCTTCCTCCAATCGTTGTTGCGTATATCCGTATTTTTCCATCATGGCTTTGATTTCCGGATTATTTATCGCTCCTAAAATGCCATTTTCAATTGTGTGCAATTTCTTTGCAATGACTTTTCCATTCATGGTTAATTATTTTTATTAAGTTATTTATTATTTCTTTCGTGTCACTTTACCATTTTTCTGTGTGACTTTGTCATTTTTTCATGTCACTTTGCCATTTTTCTGTGTTACTTTATCATTTTTTCATGTCACTTTACCATTTTTCTGTGTCACTTTATCATTTTTTCATGTCACTTTGCCATTTTTCTGTGTTACTTTATCATTTTTTCATGTCACTTTGCCATTTTTCTGTGTTACTTTACAATTTTTTCGTGTCACTTTGCGATTTTTTCATGTGACTTTACTGTTTTTCTGTATCACTTTGCCATTTTCTACAGGTCTATTCACAAAAAAAGCAATTGATTTTACATAATCTATATAATGTATTTGTCTAAAACAGCATTTTAAAATATTTTGCAAATATATAAATTTTCTTTATTTAAATATATGTATTTTTAATATTATTTTTCTTGAAATTTTTAATGAAGATATTGCTAAGTAAATGAGAGAATAAGTAAATAAGAAATTAGAAAAGTAAAATGGTAGAAGGATGAAATGTTTAATGCTTATTTGCTTATAACGAAGTGAAGAACTAAATAATACCTTCGTATTACTTCGTGAAAATCCTTTGTGTTACTTTGTGAAACTATTCGTCTTACTTCTTCACCATTGTACCGTTGCACCATTTTACCATTGCACCGAATACAATTCTGGATGGCTTCGTGCCTCGCCAGGACGCTCTTGGGTTTCGTCTGTGCGTCTTCTTATTTACTTATTCCCTCATTTCCTTATTCACCATTTGTTTCTTCCTGACAAAAGCCTTACAAATTCTTATAAATATCTATCCGAAAAATTGTATCTTTGCAACATAAGCAAATTTTATATGGCAAAAAATAATCAGAAAACACTTTCATCAGCCAACTTTAAAGATAATATTATTACCGCTCTACAAGACAAAAAAGCACAAAATATTGTAGAATTGGATCTTTCTCCCATGCGAGTATCATTATTTGACCGTTTTATTATTTGTACGGCAACATCCAACACGCATGCCGATGCATTGTATGAAAACGTATTAATGACAATAAAACAAAATCTAAATATTTATCCTAAACAAACCGAAGGGACAAACAATTCCCAGTGGATATTGATAGATTATTTTGATGTACTTGTTCATATTTTCTTAAAAGAAACACGGGAGTTCTACAATATTGAAAGTCTATGGACCGATGCCCAACGAATAGAACACAGCCTAAGCGAGGCATGATATATGTAATCTGTAGACCTATTATCATTTTATTTATAAATTATATGGAAAATAATAACACTGAAAATAAACTTAATCCACAAAACCAGCCTAATAAAGGGCACAACAAGAAAAAATCATCTTTTAATTTTTATTGGCTATACGCCATTCTGGCAGTAGTTTTATTATTTATGACATTTCGAGGATTTAATGAAAAAATCACCGAAATAGATAATGTGAAACTCCGTACCATGATTTTGCAGGAAGATATAGATAAAATAGTAATTAAGAAACATTCTGAAATTGCAGACATTTATATTAATCCTGCCCATATCAATAATGATACAAATTATAAAAAAGCATTTGAAAAGTCCAAAAGCGGACCCCATTTCTATATTGAGATAGCTGATATAACCTCTTTTCAGGATGAAATTAAATCGGCAGAAGATGAATTGTTCCAGCGTCAGACTGCCGGTATGACTGATGAAGACAAATTGCAAAAAAAAGACCATTTCAATCATATTGTTGTCGTGAGCGATAATACCAAACAATGGAGTTGGGAATCATTGATAATGTGGTTACCTATGCTCATAATTATTATCATTACTGTTTTGATGTTTAGAAGTATGAGTGGCGGTGGAAAAGGAGGCAGCCAGATTTTTAATATCGGGAAATCGAAAGCTCAATTGTATGACCAAAATACACAGGTATCGATTACTTTTAAAGACGTCGCCGGATTGGAAGGGGCGAAAGAAGAAGTAATGGAAATTGTTGATTTCTTGAAAAACCCTAAAAAATATACCAACCTGGGAGGAAAAATTCCCAAAGGGGCTTTGTTGGTAGGTCCTCCGGGAACAGGAAAAACATTACTGGCACGCGCAGTAGCCGGAGAGGCAAAAGTTCCGTTCTTTTCGCTTTCAGGGTCGGATTTTGTGGAAATGTTTGTTGGTGTTGGAGCATCTCGTGTTAGAGACTTATTTAAAACAGCCAAGGAGAAAGCTCCCTGTATCATATTTATAGACGAGATAGATGCGGTAGGACGTGCAAGAGGAAGAAATTCATTTACCGGTGCTAATGATGAACGAGAGAATACGCTTAATCAGCTTTTAACGGAAATGGATGGCTTCTCTACCAATGCGGGAATTATTATTCTGGCGGCAACCAATCGTGCCGATGTATTGGATAAAGCCTTGTTACGTGCAGGGCGTTTTGACAGGCAGATACATGTTGAACTACCCGATTTGGATGAACGTCTGGATATTTTCAAAGTTCATGTTCGGAATTTGAAACTGGCAGAAAGTGTAAATCTGGAATTTTTCGCGAAGCAAACTCCCGGATTTTCCGGTGCGGATATTGCTAATGTTTGTAATGAAGCAGCATTAATTGCCGCAAGGAGCGGAAAAAATGAAATTGATGATCAGGATTTTCTCAGTGCAGTCGATCGCATTGTAGGTGGGTTAGAGAAACGCTCTAAAATCATTTCTCCCGAAGAAAAGAAAGTAATTGCATTTCATGAAGCAGGACACGCAACGGTGAGCTGGATGCTTAGATATGCTGCTCCGCTGGTAAAGGTTACCATTGTTCCCAGAGGAAAATCATTAGGTGCTGCATGGTATTTACCGGAGGAAAGGCAGATTACAAACAAAGAGCAATTGATGGATGAAATTACTGCAACTCTGGGTGGTCGAGCATCCGAGGAATTGATATTTGGAACGGTTTCCACAGGTGCATTGAACGATTTGGAACGGGTTACTAAACAAGCCTACGCCATGATTGCCTATTATGGTCTGAATAAAAAAATAGGAAACTTGAGTTACTACGATTCCACAGGTCAGCAGGAATACTCTTTTCAACGCCCCTATAGTGAAAAGACAGCTCAGATGATAGATGACGAAGTTCATAATCTAATTGATGAAGCCTATCAACAAGCGAAGTCTATCTTGGGAGAACACAAAGAAAATCTCACGAAATTAGCAAATCAGCTCTTAGAAAAAGAAGTTATTTTCAATGATGATTTGGTTAGCATTTTCGGCAAGCGTCCTTTTGAACAGGATGAACATGTAATTGAGGCAGAATTTCAGGAAGAAGAATCAAAAACTGACAATCAGACACCTGATAAAGAACACAAAGAAAAAGAATCGGAAGAAAATAATAACGACAACGAAAAATAAATCAGTATGAAATCGTTGCTGATACGAACCGGTACGGGAATTTTATTTATACTATTAGTCATAGCATCTATTCTCGTAACGGGAAAATTAGGAAAAGTCATCAACCTTTTCAATGTTTTTTTACTTTTTTCTTGTATTGCAATCTATGAATATCGCAGCTTGCTAAAGCAACAAGGTAATCATTTATCCGTCTTTTTCTTTGTCGTTGCATTAGCAGTATATCTTTTATTATCATATAGTTCTTTATGGAATGCTTCTTTTCCAGTAATTGCGATGGTAATTATGACTTTATTTTCCTTGTTTTTTATTGTGGAATTATTCCATAAGCAGGAAAATCCATTCCAGAATATTGCATATAGTGTTTTAGGGATTATCTGGATTATTATTCCTTTTTCATTAACCAATCAGTTTTCCATTCTTATACCTGAAGGTAAATATGCTTTGTTGGCATTGTTTATTTTTGTATGGCTATACGATACATTGGCTTATTGTGTAGGGACATTATTTGGAAAACACAGGCTTATGGAGCGTGTTTCCCCTAAGAAATCCTGGGAAGGAGCTATCGGTTCGGCAGTATTAACCATTGGATTGGCTTTTTTTGCACCAAAAATATTTACAATGCTTCCTTTTTCTACTATTGAATGGATGGGTTTTGCTGCAATTGTTGTAGTAATAGGAACCTTGGGGGATTTGGCAGAGTCCTTATTTAAACGGCAGATTGGGGTAAAAGATTCCGGTAATGTATTACCCGGTCACGGGGGAATTTTGGACAGATTTGATTCAATTTTGCTAATTGTTCCTTTTATTTTATTATATTTGCACTTTATAATATAAATACGATGAAAATACACAAAGAAGGCTATAAGATTATTGCGACGACATTTTTAATTTTATTTGTTTTAGTGATATTAATACATTTCTTTTTTTCTCAATTTGATATACTTTGTTATATCCTTTATTTGTTGGCAGTTCTTACGCTGTTTTTCACAATTCGTTTTTTCCGTTATCCAAACCGGATTATTGCTGAAGATGAAAATGCTATTTATGCTCCCGCTGACGGAAAGATAGTAATAATTGAAAATAAGATGGAAAATAAATATTTTCAGGAAGAAAAAATACAGATATCTATCTTTATGTCGGTGTGGAATGTTCATGTGAACTTTTATCCCATATCAGGAGAAGTGACTATGTTTGATTATTTTCCGGGTGAGAAAATGGTAGCATGGCATCCTAAATCTTCGGAATTGAATGAGCATTCATCAATAATAATACAAGATAATAAGAAACGGACAATCCTGACAAAACAAATTGCCGGCGCATTAGCACGAAGGATTGTTTGCTTGGCAAAAAAAGGAGAAAAAGTACAGCAAGGAGAAGAACTCGGAATGATCAAATTTGGTTCCCGTGTAGATGTACTTTTACCTGCCAATGCCCGTATTAATGTAAAAATGAATCAAAAAGTAAAAGCTAAAAAAACTATTTTAGCTTACTTTGAATAATATATTGGAGTAGTTGAAGGAAATAATGCACAGGTAATATCAATTAAAACAAGTTTTACACAAATAAAGAAAATCATGAAAAAATTATTAGTATTTGCAGTTTGCGTTTTCGCATGTTATGTTATGCAGGGTCAATGCGGTGGATGTCCGCACCACAAACAACAGACAGGATGTACTAAAACGGCACAAACAGTCAAATCCGATTCGGTAAAAATGACAAAAGCGACTCCGGTTAACGGAAGAGCAAGCATTTCTACTCAATCTGCGACTACCGTAAAACAAGAAAATCCCAAACTAATAGAAGGTAATGTAAAAGCAGTTCCTGCCCCAAAAGCAACTATCAGGGAAGATAAGAATATGAAGAGTAGTTCGGCACGATAATTGCGATAGGACAAAGTAATTAATAATAATATAAAATATAAAACAAAAGCCTATTATGAAAAAATTAGTTTTTTTTATTACAGCATCGTTGATAACGTCCGTAGCAATAGCACAAACAGCAAGAGACGGGATTATTCAATTTGACAAAGACAATAGTTATCCGGGAGTTACCATTGAGACACCGGGATATGACATTGCAACAGTACAAGGAGCCTTGCAAAGCCGCTTCGAAACTACTGCCGGCTTGAAAGGATCTAATTCAGGTAAGTTCAGAGCTTATTTAGCACAGGCTTTTCCTGATTTTGGCACACAAAATTATGACATCTACACACAAGTGCTTGAAACCGGCAAGAAGAAAGACAAAAAACTGATGATTAATCTACTTGTTTCCAAAGGAAATAACAATTTTGTAGCGCCCGCTTCCGATCCGGACATTATCGCAAGCATGAAAACCTTCTTAAATAATTTTACAACCTATCTTGTAGATTATGATACAAAGTTAAAAGCTTCCGAATTGCAGAAAAATATTGCCAAAATGGAAAAAGAATACAAATCGCTAAACTCTGACAAAGAAAAACTGCAAAAACAAATGGATAAGAAGAATACAGATATCCAACAAAAACAGAACGAAATAAATAAAGCGAAAGAATTATTGAATACGCTAAGCAAATAATTAACATATATGTATGTTAGTTGTAAAAAGACAACAAGCTGTCATTATGATATGGCAGCTTTTTTTACGCTATAATGTTTCGCTTTATGCTATCTTGACAATAAAAAAGTCAATACAGACAGAAAAATTAAATCAAAATCAAGTAAAGCGAATATAAAACAATTATAGCTTGAGATCTCTTCGGGGAATAGCTTGGGTGGAGATGCCTTTATGTATGCTCACGAGGGATTTTTGAGGTAGCTCAAAAGAATATGGCTTGTCGAAAAACAAATAAAGGCAGTCCTTAGCTTGTGCTTCAAGAAAAACGATAGATTAAAGAATAGCACGTCTTACTTATTTATAGTATAAGCCCGTTAATTTATTTTAGGACGAGACATGAGCTAAGCATTCAACAATTTTAAGTATATTTGCAAATAATTATCAAAGTAATAGTATTATAAATGAAAAATAATTGTATTCTGGTTTGTATTTTGTGCTTCTCTTTTACGCTTTTGGCACAAGATCCTGTTATTGAGTATTGGGAAAATGAAAATAAGAAGAGCGAAGGTGCTAAAGTCGATGGGAAAGAGGAAGGACTTTGGACTTATTATTATTCCAATGGAGGAAAATTTATGGAAGGAAAGTACCGCAATGGAATAGAAGTCGGTGAATGGACAAGATGGCACCGTAACGGACAAAAAGAAGTCTCTTATTATCCTGAGGGAGGAACATATACGGGATGGTTTCCCAATGGTGCTGTTGAAAGCAGAGGTTTTTATAAAAATCACCAGAAGGACAGTTCCTGGGTGTTCTATTATGAGAACGGTCAAGTAATAAGAACATGTTATTATGTACGGGGCTTGGTAGAAGGAGAATGCAAAGAATATCATAGCAACGGAAAATTATCTTTTCAAGGCTTTTACCATGAAGGAGAATTGGAGGACTATGGAACATGGTGGTACGATAACGGGCAAGTAGAAATGCAAGGGAAGTCTGTTCGAGGATTGCAGGATAGCATCTGGTCTTTTTATTATGAAAACGGGCAATTGGGAAGTAAAGGCAACTTTATTGAAGGACAGCAGGACGGTACTTGGATTTTTTATTATGAAACCGGCGAAAAATGGCGGGAGGGAACGTATAAATCCGGAAAGAGGGAAGGTGTTTGGATCGCATGGTTTGAAAACGGCACAAAGCAGCGGGAAGGAACATTCGTAAATGATAAAGAAGAAGGATTGTGGATACAATGGTTTCCAACGGGCAAGAAGCAAGATGAAGGATATTTTTGCGGGGGCAAGATGTGCAAAGCATGGAACGGCTGGTATACACATAATGTCTTGAAATATACTATAGAATATCAAGAGAATAAGAAAAACGGGAGCTATCTTTATTATTGGGAAAACGGAAAGATTCAAAAAGAGGGAACGTATAAGGATGATCAGCAAACGGGGAAATGGACAGAATACTCTCAATATGGATTTCCTTTGCAGACCGGAAAATATGAAATGGGTCGTAAATGTGGAGAATGGACATTTTATAATGAAAAGGGACAGTTGGTTCGGAAGCAGAGCTTTTATGATGATTTTCCGCATGGTACATGGACGGAGTTTTATCCGAATGGTAAAAAGCACAGTCAGGGAGAATATAATATGCTCAATAAAACCGGCAAATGGACGTATTATGATGAAGAAGGAAAGGTCATTCGTCAGCTTCTGTATGAGAATAATGTAAAAGTAAAGGATATAAAATAGTGGTAAGGCTTACAGTGCTGACAACGTATGCAGATTATTCAAAATTTCATTATGCTTAAAACGAGTTCCGGTCAGAGGAAGCTGATAGATTGCGATGTGAATATGATTACCTTGGGTTGCTCTAAAAATCAGGTTGATTCGGAACAGCTGGCTTATCAGCTGGAACAAAATTCCTTTCGTGTTACGCATGAATCCGGCGAGCCACTGGCTATTACAATCATCAATACTTGCGGATTTATCCAGGATGCCAAAGCTCAATCCATAGAAACAATTCTGGAATGTGCGGAAGATAAAGCAATGGGAAAGATAAAGCAGCTTATTGTTATGGGGTGTCTTTCCGCACGATATGCTGATGAGCTTCTCAAGGAAATTCCTCAGATAGATGCCGTTTTTGGGGTAAATTCCTTGCAGGATGTTTTATCATACCTGCATGCAAACTTGTATGCTGACAGTATTACGGTTCGAAAGATTAGTACGCCCAATCATTACGCTTATCTGAAAGTATCCGAAGGCTGTAATCAGCAATGTTCCTTCTGTGCGATTCCTAAAATTCGCGGGCGGCAAGTCTCGAAGCCTGTTGAAATGATTCGTGACGAGGCAATTGTCTTAGCGGAACAGGGGGTCAGGGAATTAATTTTGGTTGCTCAGGATTTGACTCACTATGGATTTGATATTTACAGGAAGCGTAAGCTATATTCTCTCCTGGAAGAATTGTTGAAGATAAAGAATATTGATTGGATACGCCTGCATTATGCTTATCCGAACTCTTTTCAAACAGATATTTTGGATTTGATGAAAGATTATCCTGAAATTTGTCATTATCTCGATATTCCGATTCAACATATTGACGATGAAATCCTGTCTTCCATGCGAAGGAAAATTACAGGAGATGATATACGGAAATTATTGGATACGATTCGCTTCAAAGTTCCTGATATTGCCATTCGAACTTCATTGATTGTCGGCTATCCGGGCGAGACAAAAAAGAAATTCAGATTACTGCGTGATTTTTTGCAGGAAAGTAAATTGGATAGAGTAGGGGTTTTTACTTTTTCCAGAGAGAAAAACACACCGGCTTATAAGCTGAAAGAAACTGTCGGGCAAAAAGAGAAAGAGCGGAGAAAAGAAGAATTGATGTTTGTTCAGCAGGATATTTCTTTGGATAAAAATAAGCAAAAAATTGGAAATATATTTAAAGTTTTAATCGACTCGGAGGAAAAAGACCGGTATATTGGACGTACACAATACGATTCTCCTGAAGTGGATAACACGGTTATTATTCCGAAAAGGGAAAAGAAATTATCTGTTGGTAATTTTTATGATATTATTATAACGGAAGCAGATTGTTTTGACTTGATTGGTTCTTGTCACAGGCAATAAAGAATATAAATTCTTTTAAAATACAATAATGTGTTCTGGATTTAAGTCTTTATTAGACTTCTTTATCGCAATAACAGTAATATATTAGCTCAGAGCGTCATTACGAGGAACGAAGTAATCCAGAAAAAGAAGATAGTTCCCTTTCTTAAAAAGTCTATTTAAGAATAATTCCGCAATTGAAATAAAGTTAGAAGACTTATAAGCTTTAAAATATAAAAAGTTGATCATAAACTTAGCCTATATAATATTTTTTTATTATATTTGCAAAATTATTTGATGCCGTCATAATAATAGGGAGAATTTCCCTTCGGAGATAAAGAATTTTAATTCGGAGATGGAGAATTTCCCTTCGGGGATGGAGAATTTCTTTTTAGGGAAAATAAATTTCCTTTCGAGCGAAATGAATTTCCTGTCGAGGACGAATAATTTCCCTTCGGGGATAGAAGATTTCCCTTCGGGGAAAATGAATTTCCTTTCGAGGACAGAGAATTTCCCTTCGGGGATAAAGGATTTCCTTTTTGGGGCAAAGAGTTTTCTTTCGAGGACGAAGAATTTGCATTCGAGGAAAATGAATTTCCCTTCGGGGATAAAGCAATAGAGTGAGTGAAAAAGTAAATTTATATATATTAATAATTAAAATAGTGTAATCATGTCGAAAAAATCGTATGCAGAAAACATTAACGCAGCAGAAATGATGCAAGCCGGCTTAAAAAATAACTCCGAACGTGCCGCAAGACGCGGACTTGATGAGAAATTTATGGAAAATTTAAGCTTCAACCTGAAAAATACGGTCACTCTTAACTTCGAGCAGGAGCGACTTAAAGCAGAGCTCATGCTGAAAACCGCCGCTCTCAATGCACAGGTGAAAGCACTTAACGCACAGGTGAGCGAAGCACGCAAGATTGTCAAAATCGAGTTCCAAAAAGAACAGTGGAAAGAGTTCGGTATCGAAGCGAAAATGTAAACAAAGCATGAGTTCGGGATTAAATGCAGTTATTTATTGTTTACAGTTTATAGCTTAAAAGGTGAAATGGCATGGCAGTTAAGGAAGTTAAGAAGTTATAGTAATATAATGGTAGAATGGTGCAATATTTCAGCTTTCAGCGTTCAACCTTCAACTTTATAGCTTCCTGTAACTTCATTTCACTTGTGTAACTTCTCTTAATTAGACAAATAAATCCCGAATTCATATTATAAATCCAAAGTAATTGATTAAAATAATAGATATCTTCGGAAAATTACTTATCTGGATTGCTTCGTGCCTCGCAATGATGCTCTGAACAAACATATTACCGTCATTGCGATGACGAGGAACGAGGAAGAAGCAATCCAGAAAAGGAAGATAGTTTATTTTCCGATGAAATCTAACCTTTCAATAGTATAAAAATTGAATAAAATGCTATGGCAGTTATTGATTATTACAGTATTTTGGGGGTAGACAGAAGTTCTTCCGCCGATGATATCAAAAAAGCATATCGCAAGCTCGCGCGTAAGTACCATCCGGACGTCAATCCCAATGATCCGGAGGCTCATTCCAAGTTTCAGCAGATAAATGAAGCAAATGAGGTCTTGAGCGATCCCGAAAAGAGAAAGAAATACGACCAGTACGGCAAGGACTGGAAACATGCCGAAGAATTTGAAAAAGCCCGCAGGGAACAGGCTCAGCATGGAGGCTTTTCTTCACATTTTGGTCGTGAGAATTTTGGCTTTTCTCCCGAAGATATGGGTGGAGGCTTCTCCGATTTCTTTGAATCGCTTTTTGGTAGCAGCGGTTCGCGTAGGGATGGCGGCAGTCGTCGGACAAATGCTTACAAAGGAAACGATTTCAATGCCGAGTTGCACTTAACTCTGCGTGATGCAGCACAAACCCATAAGCAGACGCTTAATGTTAACGGGAAAAATATCAGGATTACCGTTCCTGCCGGCATTGCAGATGGGCAGCTTATCAAGCTGAAAGGGCAGGGAGGACCCGGAATTAACGGCGGACCTGCAGGGGATTTGTTTATTACCTTTGTGATTGGGAATGATAAGGATTTCCGGCGTAAAGGCAATGATTTATATGCAAAAGTGGAAATAGATTTATATACGGCTGTTTTGGGCGGTGAAATTTTAGTTGATACATTGCAGGGAAAAGTGAAGCTGAAAGTAAATCCGGAAACGCAGAACGATACCAAAGTGCGTTTGAAAGGAAAAGGTTTTCCTGTATATAAAAAGGATGGAAGTTTCGGTGATTTCTTTGTTACTTATTCCGTTAAAATCCCGACAAACCTTACCGATAAACAGAAGGAATTATTTAAACAATTAGCTAACTCTTAACTTGGAAAGTATGGACAGAGATTTAATATTGATAGATGACTATTGTAAAAACAGTTCGGTAGAAATAGAATTCATCCATTCTTTAGAAGATGCAGGATTGATTATTACTCGGATACTTGATGATGTAAAATATCTTGATTCATCGCAGTTGGGCGACCTTGAAACTTTTTCCCACCTGTATTACGATTTGTCTGTGAACGTAGAAGGGATAGATATTATTAATAATTTATTGACAAAAGTGCGGCAAATGGAACGGGAGCTATCTGTTTTACGCCGACAGTTTGGGATGGCTTCTTTCCCTGAAGATGATTTTGAGGATTTTCTTGATATTAATTTTTAACCGTTGATTTGCTTATGTGGCAAAATAGTACTTTTTGCCATATAGTCTTTATCATTGGCGTAGATATACAAAAGTGTTCCGTTTTTGATTGTATTAATGATAGGTTTGCATACACTGCGTGGCAAGGCGGGACATCCGAGGCTGCGTCCCAGTCGATGTCCATGTAAAGTTGTTGCAGGATTGCAATAATCGGCACCATGAATGACTATAGCACGTTGTTTTGCATTATCGTTAATTCCTTTTTCCAATCCATTAAGAACAAGTGAATATCCGTTTTTCCCTTGATAAGTTCCTTCCGTAAGATAAAATCCCAAAGAACTCATGAAAGAACCATTTTCATTGGAAAATGTTGTTGCATAATTCTCGCCGCTGTTTTTTCCGTGGGAAACATGAGAAGAAAACAGCATTTTTTTCTCTCTTAAATCCAATACATACATGCGTTCTTCGGTAGAAGGCTTGGAAAAATCAATTACTGTTAATATATCCTTGTTTTTTGCTTCTATAATGTTGTAGCCCGCGAATGCTTGGGAAAAGGCAGTGTAGTTGATAATATCATTCAATTGCATTTCCATATAAAGTTGGTAGCAATAATCTTTTTCTGATAATTTTGCAGGGTTTTCGCTATAGGAAAAATAACCTATTGGCGTTAAAAGAATAATTAAAAATAAAGAAACTATTCGTACTATCTGAATCATGGATGCAAAGGTATGAAAAAATCTTAAATTGTTTTATCTTCTTGAATATAAAAGATTCATTCATTATGATTAATTTCTTATCACCTTAGATTGAAAGCAGCGTTTTATTCTCTTTTTGTATCATTAAATAGAAACAATAATTATGTTTACAGGAAATAATATATAAGAAATTTAAAAACCATGAATAAGTTATTTTTTTTATTAGGATTAATGTTGGGCAGTTTGTTTTTTACGGCTGGAAAAGTTTTGGCTCAATGCTCCAATCTAAATTTCAGTATGGGAAATTTTAATAACTGGCAATGTTATACAGGAACATGGACTGATAGTAGTGTTACCATTAATCCAAGCAGTCCGGCTTCAGGAAGACATACTATTATAAGTACAGCACAACTTCCAATAAATTATTGTGATGAGCGATGTCTGGCAATTAAAAAAGTTCCTGACGGATTCACATCCTCGGCAAAACTTGGTAATGATAGCGTTGGATCAGAAATTGATGCTATTGAATACACATTGATTGTAGATAGTTCCAATGCATTATTGCTAATTCATTATGCATGGATTGAGCAAGGATCATGCGGCGATGTGCAAAAAATGCCAAGATTTACTATGGTTATAAAAGATAGCATAGGAAATGCTCTAAATACTCCTTGTAAATTTATAGACTTCACTGGTGGACACGATTTGGATTTTTTGCATTGTAAAGATAATATATCTGTTCGGAGATGGTCATCAGTAGCCTTTAGTTTAGATGATGTAATTGGAAGAACTATCAAAATTTATTTTGAAAATCGCGATTGTGCTGATGGAAATCATTTTGGGTATGCTTATATAGTTCCGGAATGCAGACCGGCATCAATAGATCTGTTTTATTGTGCAGGGCAAACAACCGCCCACTTATGCGCTCCTGATGGTTTTATAAAATACACTTGGACAAGAAGCACAGATCCTAATTGGAAGTGGTCGGGGGCAGGAAGAAATTTTCAAAATATTACACTTACAAGTCCGATTGATGGAGAAATTTTCACATGTGAAATTTCATCAGCATTTGGAGATCTATGTCCTATTATATTGAGTACTATGCTAAGAAAAACCACAATAGATGCTGAATTTTCTTATGGAGTTATAGAAAATGGAGAAGTCGATTTCATAAATCATAATAATCAAAACTGGTATGATACATGTAGCCGCACAGCTACATTTGTAGACCGGTCAGTGGTTTATAATAGCAAAAAAAGTCGTATCAGGTGGAATATAGAAGGGTTGAATAGTGTTTTTCCTGCGGATTCCATTATTACTGTTACTTTTCCGGAACCATATATGCAACCTGTGACATATAAAGTTAATTTGTTGGTTTATGCGGAAAACGGATGTACTGATACATCAAGCCGGTATATTACGATTTACCCTTCGTTGTATTTGGATTCTGTTCGCGTAAATTCTCTCCATGCCCGTTTTACACCCCAACAGGAAGTACTTTGTAATTATACAAATATAACTTTTACAAACAATTCGTTTGCAGATATACAGGTTTTTGTCAATAAAGATTGCCGTATAGATCCGGATACAAATATATATCTGAATTGTGAATGGAATTGGGGAAATGGAACCTATTCCTACCAACGGCTTGCCAATGGAACCAATCCAACGATAGCAACCAAATATGTTCTACCAAATACAGAAACAAAAGTTGTTGTTACTTTAAAAGTAAGAATAGAGGGTTTCGACTTTGAAGCTGTTTACAGAGATACTTTAATCATACTTCCCCGACCTACAGCTGCTTTTACCGATGACGGACATTTATTTTCTTCCTGTTCCGAGCCGGAAGACGGATCGAATAGCCGAAAAGTTCGATTCGTTAATCAATCTCAGGGAAATATAAAACAATTGATTTGGAATTTTGGAGACGACAATGAAATAAGTGGAAATATTGATGATACGTTAATAACAAATCCTGTTCATGCCTACAAGAATGCAGCAGGAAAATATGATATTTTGCTCGTAGCAATAGACAGCAATCAATGTCGGGATTCTTTGAGTGAATACGATTATGTAAGTATTTTAGGTGTAAGAGGAGATTTTAGTTATTCGGATACTATTGGTTGCGTTCCGATTACGATTACCTTTTCCTTGCCAGGTGTGAATGAGCTACCTCTGCAATATAAGCCTGATTCTATTGTTGTCAATACAGGAGGACTTAATGATTTGACGTGGGTTGGGAGTAGTTCATTTTTTCGTTCGAGATATACTCATTATGTCAGTCCGGGAAATTATTTGCCTGTTTGTTATATATATAAAACCATGAATTTTAATGGCAAAGAAGAGCAATGCGTACTTGAAGTTAGGGGAAAAGACAGCATTTGTATAGTAAATATTGTGCCTGATTTTGATATAATGGATTATTATTTCCCGGATTCCCCTGTGGTTTTCACCAACACCTCTGTCTGGGAACCCGAAGGATTATCTTATGATTCGATAATTTGGGATTTCGGTAATGGAGATTTTTCATACGATTTTGACGGAAAAACCACGTTCAATAAAACAGGAAAATATATCGTAAGTTTAAAAATGAAAGTGAAAGATTGCTTTAGAGAAAAAAGAGCAATTGTTACAGTAATTGAAAAATCCGATTTGCCTGTTTTAGATATAATAGATGAAAATTCTTTTATTGTTGTTTATCCCAATCCTGTTCTTGAAGGAAAATTAGTAATAGAAGATATGGAATGTATCATAAAAGAAGGCGAACAGATTGTGATTAGGGATATGGCAGGTAAAAGGGTATTTGTCTCCCTGTTCTCTTCATTAAAAGAGGAATTGGACATTTCTTTACTTGCTTCGGGAATGTATGTTGTTCAAATAGGTAAGATAAGGAAAAAGTTTATTAAGCAATAATGTTGGTGAGGCTAAGAAGTAAGCTGCGTTTATATTTGTATGTTTTAAACAAATGTTTCTTAAGATTGTTTTTTATCAGACTTCTTCGGAAGACAGTTTATTCCCCGAAGATGTCTAATTTTTAAAATAAATTTATTAACCTGAAAAATTCACTCTTGCCAATATCAAAAGAGGAAAGTTATTATTCCAGCCCAATATGGATATGAAAGAATTTATCAGCCGGATAAAATTCGAGAAGGTATGGGATAAGTAAAAGAAATAGGATTGATTTAGTTGCAGGATGGATAGTATTTCTATGTTTGTATAGTATAGATTTCTATCCATCTGTTTCTCAAGTAAAAGCAGATGAATACATAACGACCTTTTATTAGACGTACAATGACCTGTGATCTCAGTTCCAATGACCTGTCATTAAGCTTGCGATGACCTGTGATCTCAAGCCTGATGACCTGTCATTGCAAGTCTAATGACAGGTCGTTTCAAGCCTAATGAGTGTTCGCTCGTTTCTGTGTTTGAACAATTAAATCAGTTTCAATGCATTATCCAAGTCTGTGATAATGTCTTCCACTTCTTCTATTCCGACCGAGAAACGTACCAAACCGTCTGTAATTCCGGCTTCTTCACGTGCTTGCGGGCTAAGTCCGGCGTGAGTCATGGAAGCGGGATGCTGAATCAAGGTCTCAACTCCACCTAAAGAAACCGCCAGCATACACAAATGAACATTATTCATCAAAGTTTCTCCGGCTTTTAATCCGCCTTTTACTTCAAAACTCATCATGGTGCCGAATCCACTCATTTGTTTTTTTGCCAGTTCGTGTTGTGGATGCGATTTCAATCCGGGATATTTTACCCAATCAATCTTGGGATGATTCTCCAGATATTGAGCGATTTTCATAGCCGATTCCTGTGACTTATCCATACGCAATGCCAGTGTTTTTACTCCACGGGAAGTCAAATAAGCCTGATGCGGATCCATATTTCCGCCCAAATATACCATTGTTTGCCTTAATTGCTTATAAACCGCTGGGTCTTTGGCGATAAGTGCACCACCCACAATGTCGGCGTGACCGTTAATGAATTTTGTTACGGAATGCAATACAATATCTGCTCCCAAATCCAAAGGACGTTGCGTGTAAGGAGAGCAAAATGTATTATCTACACAAACCAGAATATTATGCTGTTTGGCTATTTCGCATACTTTTTTTATATCGGTAATTTCGATAGTCGGATTGGTGGGTGTTTCGATATAGAGTAGGGTAGTGTTTGGGCGGATTGCTTTTTTTATTGCTTCCAAATCGGTTGTGTCAACAAATGAATATTCCACTCCGAAACGGGAAAAATCGCGTTCCAGGATTGCCCGGCTGGGTCCGTAAACAGCATTGGTGCTTACAATGTGTTTTCCCTGTCCGAGCAATGCCATATATACTGTGCTTACAGCTGCCATTCCGCTTGCCAGGGCAATTCCACGGTATCCGTTTTCCAATTCTGCCAGTTTGTTTTCCAAAGCATCTATGGTTGGATTGCCGATACGGGTATAAATATAGCCGTCTGCACGTCCGGCGAAACAGTCTCCACCATGCTTGGCATCTTTGAATTTGAATGTTGATGCCTGATAAATAGGCGTTACCGCACTTCCAAACATGTCTTCATAATCTCCTGCATGAACTAATTTAGTGTTGAATCCTTTATTTTTTGTATCCATTACTTATGTTATTTATTTAATTATTCTTTAATTGATCCTTGGTATGTTTTTTGAAATTCTTCCCAGTTAATTGTTTTGTAAGTATTAGAATTGAAAAAATCTAACAACATTTCAAACTGAACAGCACTTTGATAGCCTTTAACCGTTTGAATTTGTTTGCCTGTTTCATCAATCAATGCGTATGAGGGATAACTCATTTGCCCTTGCAATAAAACCTGAGCCAATTGATGAGAGCTACGACTTTTTTCGGGATTTTGATTCACAAATTCCTGTCCGTTGATGATGACTGTATCTTTACGTTCGGCATTAAGTTTCACAGGAATCCAGTCCCTGTTAAGTTTTTCGATGATTACGGGATGCGCAAAGGTTGTCGCATCCATACGTTTACACCAGCCACACCAATCGGTATATACATCAACAAATATTTTCTTTGTTGGTAATCCTTGTGCCGCACGCTCTCCATTCAGCATTAATGCACTCTCAAAACTATACCATTGAACTGTTGATAAGAGGGTATCACTTTTTTTATGTTCTGGTTTTTCTTTCTCTGCTGTATTTGTTTCGTTTTTTTGAGCAAACAATATTCCATTACTAACAAATAAGGCAGTCAGAAAAAACACCAATACTTTCTTCGTTGCTACATAATACATAGTATCAATTTTTATGTTCTTGTCAGAGAATTTATATTTTATTTAACGTTCAATGTTCTACTTTTCTATATTCTCCTTATTACTTCAATCTTCCTTAGAATCTGCTAATTGTTGTCTGGTTTCTGCCCATTCAACAAAAGGTTTATAATCTTTTAATAAGGGATAATTTTCCGAGAAAAAGGCAACATCATTATTGCTATGCGAAAACAAAGAATCTATTTGATACAGCAGATTCATACAGTTATCATAATCATAGTCATAATAATAGACATCCATTTTGTTGATATACAAATCAATATTTCCCTGAATATAATGAATGGCACTGTCTAATGATTCAAGAGCATGTTTTGGAGAATTGGCAGATTGGAATGCCCACGCCTGATACAGATAATAAATCGGGTCGTCGCCAATTAGATCAATCAATGTATGAATATTATTGATGGTTTCATCTACAATTCCTTGCTGGATAGAATTTTGCATTAGGTAATATGTACTTATCCGTTTTTCATCCGGAAATGATTGGTTAAACTGCTTTGCTAACATTTCCATATCCTCATATTCATCGGTAAAGCTTGCCAGACGGAGTTCCAAAGTACGTGCATATAAATTATCCTGCATCTGCGGCAAAAGCCAATACAGCAGACTATCCGCTTTTTGGTATTCTTCTATGGAAGTAAGATAGTTAATATTAATTAATTTATTCGTATTAATCACTTCATCGGTAAAAATATTAAGTTTATTGTACAATTGTTGACGGTAATTGTCACTCCAGTAAATGCCTGAGATAACCCAAAAAGCATCCAAAATGCGTATCTGTCCTTTTTCAACACCCAATGTCCAATCTTCTACCGAAACTACACCATTAAAATAAATTCTGAATATAATATGTGGCTCATTATTTTTGCGATAGAATTTTACAAACCGAAAATCTGCACCGTTTTTTACTTCTTCCAATACCATGGCTATCGGGTTTTCCATCTTTCGTATAAGCTCGGAAGCCCGTTTTTTTTCATCGTTTGAAATACTCATACCCATTAATACACGTTTTTCAAATGCATCATAATCAAAAGCATGAATTGCAGAAATGGCGTTTTCATAGGTCATTTGCTGTTCAACATCAGTTGCAAAATCAATAAAATCTTCATCAGGCAGGTCTTTTTCCTTACAAGAGGCAAGGGTAAGACTGCACAAAACAAAGAGGACAAAATATGTTCTTAATTTCATTATTTTTAATTTTCGATTAATTCAATAATTTTGTTAGCGGCAGTTTCCAAACCCTTGGTGTCTTTTCCTCCCGCTGTAGCCAGAAACGGCTGTCCGCCACCGCCACCTTGCATTAGCTTGGCAGCTTCCCGAATGATATTCGAGGCATTAAATCCTTTTTCTACCATATCGTCGCTGAATGCCAAGGTAAGATTTGGTTTCCCGTCATAAATTGTTCCTAAAACCAAAATGCTACTTGATTGTTTATTACGCAATTTAAAAGCAATATCTTTTAATGTATTGGGATCCTCTTCGCTAAGAATTTCAAGAATATGCAACCCGTTTCTTTCCTGAAACTTTTCCGAATACGTTTTTTCCAATTGTGCTGATTTTTCCTTACGGAAATTCTCCATTTCGGCTTTCAATTGCTCATTCTCCTGAATCAATTTTTGAAGATTGCTAACAATATTCGGAGCATTGTTCAGCATGGATTTTATATCTTCGAGATTATTCTCCAAATTATCAACATAATCCAAAGCCGTATCAGCAGTGATGGCTTCGATACGGCGAATTCCGGCAGCAATAGCCGTTTCACTTATAATCTTAAATAGTCCGATATTTCCGGTAGCATTTACATGTGTTCCACCGCAAAACTCAATCGAATCGCCAAACTGAACCACACGAACCATGTTTCCGTATTTCTCACCGAATAATGCCATAGCTCCCATTGTTTCCGCTTCTGAGATAGGAATGCAACGATGATCGTTTGTGGTAATATTTTGGCGAATAAGCTTGTTGACCATTTTTTCGACTTTACGAATTTCTTCCCTGCTCATCTTGGAAAAATGTGAGAAGTCGAAACGCAAACGCTCCGAATTGACAAAAGAGCCTTTCTGTTCCACATGTGTGCCTAAAACCTGACGCAAAGCATAATGCAGCAAATGTGTAGCACTATGGTTATTTTCTGTTAATTGTCGTTTTTCAATATTTACTTCGGCAATAAACTCAGCGGCAGGATTCTCCGGAAGTTTTTCCGCAATATGGATATGCAGGTTATTTTCTTTCTTTGTGTTCGTGATATTTATTTTTTCGTTCCCTGATTGAATTGTTCCGCTGTCGCCGACTTGTCCTCCGGCTTCGGCATAAAATGGCGTTTGGTCAAGAACAAGCTGATAATATTGCCTGTCTTTTGCCGTCACTTTACGATAGCGTAAAATCTTTACCGGGGCGCTTAATTGGTCGTAGCCTAAAAACAGAGTTTCTTCACCTGAAGGATTTACAAGCATCCAATCATCGGTTTCTTGTGATGCCACCGCACGCGAACGCTCTTTCTGTGCCGATAAGCCTTTATTGAAAGCATCCATATCAACATCGTATCCTTTTTCGCTTGCCATCAATTGGGTGAGGTCAATAGGAAATCCATACGTATCAAATAACTCAAAAGCAAAGTCTCCATTGACTGTTTTTTCATTGGGATGAGTTGCAATATATTGTTCAAAACGTTGAATCCCTTGCGATAAAGTTCGTAAAAACGATACTTCTTCCTCTTGAATCACTTTGGTAACAAGCGTTTGCTGTTTTTTGAGTTCCGGAAAATAATCGCCCATAACTTCCACAAGCGTAGGGAGTAATTTATACATAAATGCTTGATCGAATTTCAAGAATGTAAATCCGTAACGAACCGCACGCCGCAAGATACGGCGGATTACATATCCTGCTCCGGTATTGGACGGAAGCTGTCCATCTGCAATAGCAAAAGATACTGCCCTGAGATGGTCGGCAATCACGCGCATGGCAATATCTTGTTGTTCATTTGTTCCATAGACAACATTTGCCATTTTTCCAATTTGCTGAATATACGGTTGGAAAACATCCGTATCATAATTGGATTGTTTTCCTTGCAGAACCATGCATAGGCGTTCAAATCCCATTCCGGTGTCTACATATTTTGCAGGAAGCAGTTCCAGTTTTCCATTTGCAAAGCGTTGGTATTGAATGAATACTAAATTCCATATTTCAATAACCAAAGGATGGTCTTTATTGATGAGGTCTTGTCCTTTTATTTTCAGTTTTTCTTCCTGGCTTCGGATATCTACATGTATCTCCGAACAGGGTCCACAGGGTCCTGTATCGCCCATTTCCCAGAAATTATCTTTCTTGTTCCCAAACAAAATATGGCTTTCGTCTATAATTTCTTTCCATAGATTATAGGCTTCCATATCCTTGCCGGTACCGTCCTGTTCGTCGCCGCCAAAAACGGTAACATATATATTTGCCTTGTCAATTTTAACTATGTTAGTTAGAAACTCCCATCCCCATTCAATAGCTTCCTTTTTGAAATAGTCACCAAACGACCAATTGCCCAGCATCTCAAACATGGTATGATGATAGGTGTCTTTTCCAACTTCTTCCAAATCATTATGTTTTCCAGAAACCCGTAAACATTTTTGTGTGTCGGCAATTCGTTTGTATTGTGCAGGAGCATTTCCCAGAAATATATCCTTAAACTGATTCATTCCGGCATTGGTAAACATCAATGTTGGGTCGTTTTTTATCACAATGGGAGCCGATGGCACAATATGATGTTCTTTCTGTTTAAAAAAATCTAAAAAAGCTTTGCGTATTTCAGAATTCCTCATGTGTAAATCTCTTTTTTGTATTTGTTTTATTTGAAAAATAACATTCTTTATTGAAAGAAGAAAGCTTACAAAGGTACGAAAATTAGCAGAATAATTTTGTAGTAATATTAGACCTCAAGCTAATTTCCGAAGAAGTTTATTATAATTAGCGTGAGTTCGGGATTTACTTATTTGATTAAGAGAAGTTGCGCAAGTTAGAGTAGTAAATGAGGAAATAAGTAAATGAGGAAATAAGTGAACAGGTGAACGAGTAGACGGGTGGACAAGCAGGCAGGAGAATAACAAATCCTCTTCGTGCCTCGCCAGGAAGTAATATGTTTGTTTAGAGCGTCCTTGCGATGACAAGGAACGAGGAAGAAGCAATCCAGAATAGGAAGAGACGAAAGCTTCCCGCACTTTTGTGAGATGGTTTTGCCAAGAGACGAAAGCTTCCCGCACTTTTGTGAGATGGTTTCGCCAAGAGGCGAAAGCTTCCCGCACTTTTGTGAGATGGTTTCGCTAAGAGGCGAAAGCTTCCCGCACTTTTGAAAAATGGTTTCGCCAAGAGACGAAAGCTTCCCGCACTTTTGTAAATATATTTCGCCACAATGCGACACCTTTCCACAAATTTGTAATCCTAAATATAGTTTAAAATTAAACAGTTATTATTTGTGAAAATAGAAAGAGTAAATCCCAAATTCACCTTATAATAATCAAAAGCATCAATTAACCTGTTTTTCCGTCAAATATTTCCAAAAGCGTTTGGGCATGTGCTGACGTTGTAGTTTCAGGTTTTTACGTTCCTTGATGGAAATGGATTGTATATATTTTTTCCATGAACCCTGAAAATCCAATTCATCTTCCGCCAATATATCAGCATGGAGCTTTCCGTTGAATTGATTAATGGGAAGGTTGTCAAAATAAACGATTTCTGTTTTTTCGAGATTATAATACAATCCGTATTTACGTTTGAGATCGTAAACAATCCATTGCTGGTCGGCAAAACGGTCTTCGAAAAAATCTCCGTTTAGAGGCAATACATTATATAATGGCTCTATTGCAGCAAAGTATGTTTGGTCGCTTGTCTTTTGAAAACGGACAAATTGCCTCATTTTTTCAGCCTCGCGAGTTACTTTTTTGTACATTTTAGACAGTTCCAGCACATCAGGGTCTGCAAAATTTAATTCAATGGATTTTTTCGCAAGAAAGACCTTGCAGATATAGCTAAACAACAACATTTCGACTTCTTTCAATTCCGAAAGCCAGCAGGTAAATAACATGTTCAACGCGGAAGGAGATATTTTTTTCTTCAATCCGCTTAATACACGATTTGCTTTTTGTGTTTCTGTTGTGATTAAAATACTATTTGCAAAAAGGTCGGATAATTCATATTGAGAAATTGTAAAAGGTATTGTCTTTTTTTCAAATGCTTCAAAAACACAACATAACAATCCTTCAAATGTGCCATCAAAAACGAAGTAGATGGAATTGGTTTCAATCAATTGTTTCATGGTTATTCCGGAAAAAGCAATTGCAACTGTGATTTGTCGTTTTTCTTTCCTTTTTTGTCTCCGATAAACAGATTTCGCAAATTTTCCGGTTTTAGCTCATTCACAGTTAATATCGGCAACTCATTGCATGTGATAAAATATTTTGCCCGTTTGGTAACAACTCCCATTTTTCGTAAATGTTCCAATGTTAATCTGCCATAACGGCGTGAAGTCACAATCAATTTTGCCGACTTAACTCCCACTCCGGGAATACGCAAGATCATTTCATAATCTGCCGTATTGACATTTATGGGAAATAATTCGGGATGACGAAGTGCATAAGCCAGTTTCGGGTCAAGCTCCAAATCCAAGTCGGGGTATTGCTCATTGACAATTTCTTCTACTCCAAACTGATAAAAACGCATTAGCCAATCTGCTTGATACAACCTGTTTTCCCGCACCAAAGGCGGAGAAGAGAGAACAGGAAGCCGATTATCTGTAGTATTTATCGGAATATAACCCGAATAATACACTCGTTTCATTGAGGGACGCTTATATAAGTACGAAGCCAGATTCAATATTTGACGGTCACTTTCGGGAGAAGCTCCGATAACCATTTGTGTACTTTGTCCTGCAGGAGCATATTTAGGAGCGTGACGGTATTTTTTCTTCTCTTCTTTGCTTTCCAGGAAATTCTGATGAATATAACTCATGGGAGACAGCACACTTTGGTAATCCTTACCCGGAGCAATCAGTTTCAGACTTCGTTCCGAAGGCATTTCGATATTGACGCTTAAACGGTCGGCATACAGACCTGCCTGATGCATCAATTCCGAACTTGCTCCCGGAATGGCTTTGAGATGAATATACCCGTTATAACGATGAACCAGACGCAAATCTTTTGCTACACGCACCATCCTTTCCATTGTATAATCGGCATTGCGGACAATTCCCGAACTCAAAAACAAGCCTTCAATATAATTACGGCGATAAAATTCGATGGTTAATTCCACCAATTCGCTCACACTGAATGTTGACCTTGGAACATCATTACTCGCCCGATTGACACAATACGCACAATCGAATTTGCAGTTATTCGTCAGCATGATTTTCAATAATGAAACACAGCGCCCATCTTCGGTAAAACTGTGACAGATTCCCCAACCCGAAGCAGAACCAATACCTTTTGTAGTATTTTTGCGTGTCGTTCCGCTCGAAGCACAAGAAACGTCGTATTTCGCTGCTTCTGCCAAAAGCTGTAATTTGTCTAAGGTGGACTGGTTCATTTGTCTGTTAATGCCTAAAGTTTAGAGTTTAATATTGATTCAGAAAAACGCCGCCATATTGCATATTATAATAGTGAATGAGTAAATAAGAGGACTTTTACAGCAAGGACACACAGACGAAATAGTATTGCACCATTTTCTCATTCCCTTATTTACTTATTTTCTTCTTCCGATTTTTTCTGTCCTGTACTTGCCGTCGCCCGAAAGGAGACTTTCACATACTCGTGAAACCTTGCCGTCGCCCGAAAGGAGACTTTCACGTACTCGTGAAACCTTGTCGTCGCCCGAAAGGAGGCTTTCACGTACTCGTGAAACCTTGCCGTCGCCCGAAAGGAGGCTTTCACGTACTCGTGAAACCTTGC
>QMCD01000315.1_pt1 | contig 34601 bp, 27 predicted proteins | sample 1821841 | NCBI WGS metagenome assembly QMCD01 (sample SAMN01991225, study PRJNA193472) | Termite gut metagenome, whole genome shotgun sequencing project. | isolation source: worker | host: Macrotermes natalensis
GGCGAGGCGGTGGGCGGCGAGGCGGTGGGCCCGGCTCATTGGGCGATGCTGTACCATAATCAGATCTACTCGCCGGTGGCTATGGGCGATCGGCTTTCGGGCTTCGTGCGACGCATCACCGACGACGGACGTATCGACGTAGCCCTTCAGCGTCAGGGATTTGCCGAAGTCACCGAGGCTGCCGACCGACTCCGGGCACTGTTGCGTGACGCAGGAGGAACGCTGCCGATTGGCGACTCGTCCGACCCCGCCGACGTGAACCGAGTGGCCGGAATGAGCAAAAAAGTGTTCAAACGTGCGCTCGGCGTGCTGCTCAAAAGCGGCGAAGCGGTCGCCCAGGACTACAGCTGCTCGTTGCGATAGAGTTGCCCCTGGTGGACGTCGAGCTGCTCGAGGCGGCGCTCTAACATCGTGATCAAATGCTGGTTACGCACCCCGCCCCAGGCGCCCGCAAGGTGGTGGCGCGGAGGGGCTTCTCCCGCGAACCGCTCCACGACGAGGTCGGGCCGCAGTCGCCGCAGGATCGCGATGAAGAAATCTACGTACTCGGGTGCACTGCGAAACCGAAACCGCTCGGGGTGCGCCGTCCACTCCGCCGCGAGGGGCGTGTCGCGAAAAATCTGCAGTTGGTGAAACTTCACCGTGGTGAGTGCCAGCGAGTTGATCGCATCCGTCGCCGCCAGCATCATCTCATCCGTCTCGCCCGGAAGCCCCAGAATAAAGTGGGCGCCGACGTGGATTTTTCTGGCCGCCGTCATCTCCACCGCTCGCCTGGCGCACTCAAAATCGTGGCCGCGATTCACCGTCGCGAGTGTCGCATCATAAACCGACTCGATACCGTATTCGATCGCAACATAGTGTAGCTCAGTAAGTTCCGCAAAGTAATCCAACTTGGCTTCGTCCACACAATCGGGCCGCGTTCCGACCACGATCCCCATCACCGACGGATGGGCCAGCGCCTCGCCATAGACCCGCCGCAGTGTATCTAACGGCGCATAAGTATTTGAGTATGACTGGAAATAGACCAGATAGCGCTCCGCCCGCCGATAGCGATTGGCGTGGAACTCGATCCCCTCGTCGATCTGTTGGGTGATGCTCTTGTCGGGCCGGCAGTAAGAGGGCGTGAAGGCGGCGTTGCTGCAAAATGTACACCCACCGCGCAAAGGCGCGCCATTTGGCCCGGACAGCGTTCCGTCGCGATTCGGGCAGCCGAAACCAGCGTCGACGCTCAGTTTTTGCACCCGCCCGCCTGTCAGCTCACGAAAGTAACGCGCGTAGGAGTTGAACCGCCGCCCGTCGCCCCAAGGATACATTCGCGCCGTCTCTTTCATCGCGCACGCCGAAACTGCAACCCGAAAACCACCGCCACAACGACCGTCACAACCCCACCCAACGCATAAGCCAAAGGCCGCGACGCAAGGCCGAACATTATCGGCGACAGGAATGCGTAACTGACACAAATATAGGTCATTGCCGCCGCAGGAAGCACCGCCACAAGCCAAACGCCGCCCTTGCCTGAAACGCCGCTCTCACGCCGCCACAACCACGCCCCGATGGCCCACAGGGTAATCACGGCCAGCGCCTGATTCATCCACGCGAAGTAGCTCCAGATGGTGCGGAAATCCAACAGCAAAATTATCACCAGCGCCCCGACGAACAACGGCACACTCACCGCAATGCGCTTCCACACAGGCCGTTGGTCGACCCGGGCAAAGTCAGCAACGATCAGCCGCGCCGACCGGAACGCCGTGTCGCCCGAAGTGATGGCCGCGGCGATCACACCCCCGATCACAACCACCGACAACCACGGCCCGAGAGTCGCGGTCGAGATCGCCTCGACCAACAACGCCGCCTTGTTACCCGCCGCGGCTAGAGCACCGTTCAACCCACCGACGCCACCCCAAAATGACATCGCGATAGCCGCCCAGATGAGCGTGATGATGCTCTCGGTGATCATCCCGCCGAAAAATACGCTACGCGCCTCGCCCTCCGAACGAATGCAACGAGCCATCAGAGGCGACTGAGTTGCGTGGAACCCGCTGATTGCCCCGCAAGCGATAGTCACAAACAGCGTCGGAACGATCGGAAAGTGCTCGGCATCAGGAAAATAATTGTGCAACGATGTGAGCTCCGGAATACTGTATCCTCCCGCCAGAAGAGCCACGAAGATCGCCCCGGCCATAAAAAACAACAGGAATCCGAACACGGGATAGATCCTTCCGATGAGTTTGTCGACCGGCAGAACAGTCGCAACGACGTAATACACCAGAATAACACCTATAAAGATCAACACGCTGCCACTCAGGCCGTTGAGCGCAAAACCTTCTCCCCCGGAAAGCACCCCGTCAAGAGGGATTTTCCACGCCAACAGCTCCGCCGGTTGCGACATAAACACCGCCCCGACCAACACCATCAACCCCACGGCGAACACCCTCATCACCTGTCGAGCGCTCCCGCCGAGGTTCTCACCCACGATCTCGGGCAGGCTCCGACCCCCGCTACGAAGCGACATCACCGCCGCCAAAAAGTCGTGCATCGCGCCGAACAAAATCCCCCCGAGCGTAATCCACACGAACGCCACAGGCCCGTAAGCCGCCCCAAGGATCGCCCCGAAAACAGGCCCCAGACCGGCGATGTTCAACAACTGAATAAGGAAAGTTTTCCATCTCGGCATCGGCACGTAATCCACTCCGTCGTAACACGTTGCGGACGGCACGGGCCTCGTCGGATCAATCCCCGCTACGCGCTCCAGCCACCGCCCATAGGTGAAGTATGCGCCCACGAGCAGCGCCAGGCAAATCAAAAAAGTGATCATAGACGCAAATTTAGTAATAATTTTCTATCTTTGCGTCTCCAGATGTCGCCGCAATAGCTCAGTTGGTAGAGCGTTTCACTCGTAATGAAGAGGTCGCCGGTTCAAGTCCGGCTTGCGGCTCAAAGTCCCCGATTCCGAGTACCTGAACTAAAACTGCGATAAGAGAAAAATGGTGTCTGTCCCTGAGCGCCGATTGACCGTCGGCATTGTGTATATCGTTACAGGTAACTACAAGTTTTTTTGGGAAGATTTCTATAAGTCCTGTCAGAAGTATTTTTGTGTCGATTCCGATCTGATGTTCTACGTCTTTACGGAAGACCCCGACTCGTTGACAAAATGTGGCCCCAATGTCGAGTTCATTAAGATCGAAGACAAGGGTTGGTTGTTGAACGTCTTGTCGAAAAGCCACTTTATTTCCAACAACAAGGCTCTGCTTTCGAAGTGCGACTACCTGTTTTATGTAAATGGTAATTGCGTATTCATAGACACTATACTGACCCGAGAGGTTATTCCTTCGCAGGAACAGGACTATTTGGTCAGTCTGTGTTATGACTACAACGAGAACGTGGCTCCCGAGGATTTCGATTACGACAGAAATCCGTTGTCTCACGCCTATATCCCCTTTTCGCAGGGTAGTCGATACTATCAGGCGACGTTTTATGGCGGGCGGACCAAAGAGATGTTCGAGTTGTCGGACTGGTGCGTCGAGGCGATAGACGACGACCTCGGTAAACGAATCATCGCAAAGTGGCACGACGAATCCTATGTTAACAAATATCTGCTCGAGCGCAACCCAAAAGTGTTGAATTCAACACACGGGGCTTCCCTGCCCTGGGCCACGAAGTGTAACATTAAATCGAAGGTTCTTTTCCCAAATAAAGCGGACGTACTCGGCCTTTCTGTTCTGCGAAAGATAAAAGAGTGTTATCTCGATTCCGATCTCCACTTTATGATATGCGACGATTTCATAGCACGACCCATTGCCTATGTGAATGTGGAGGGGAATTTGGCTACGAGTTTGTTCCAGATATCTTTTTTCTTTTACCTGTTGAAGAATGGAGAGCGTGACAGATTATACTACTTGCACATCTCCCCGCAATCCCATATCCTGGAGTTGTTCCCCGACTTGGAACAGTACCTCTTGCCCGAGGGGTGGTACGAGAGAATAGAAAAGATAGAACAACCCACATCGAAATTGGAAGTGGTGGAGCGAGAAGACCCTTACCATTTGTACTCCCAGACTACAATCGTCGAACCGATCGTTACATATTACGGTCTTTGGCAGAGCCCCGACTATGTGGATTGTTTGCCTGCCGGGTATAGGAACGTGCTTGTGGAGGAGACCGAAGATCGGGAAATAGAAGAGTGCGGCGACTGTGTCGTAGTGGGGATATATGTGAGCCGGCAGCCGGATGTCAATGCTGTTTGCGATGAGAAATACTACTCGGAGGCTTTGAATCATATTCGAGACCGGGAACCGTCGAAGACCCTTTGTTGTGTGATTGTGTCTCCGGACACAGAGTGGGTGACAGAGAAATACGGGGCGCTGTTTTCTCAATACAAACATACCTATCGAGCATTCGATGGCGACTCTGCGGATTCGTTTAAGCGGTGTTTGGGTGTTTTGAGGAGATGTGACTACTACGTCCTTAACAATAGTGCTTCCGGTTGGTGGGGGGCTTGTTTTAATGACAAGGCCTACGTTATCTCTCCCTCGTTCTGGACTAATAAAAGTCATAGCAAGTTCCTTCGGGGCGAGTGGTTCAAGGTCTCCCCGACTCCTCTGCGGACCAGACTGACGTGTGAAGAGCTCGATCTGATCCTGCCTGTGGATGTGGAGAATCCGCAACACCTGTCCAACCTGGAATATCTGTCGACGCTGTTCGACCAGTTCAGGGGGGTAACTATTCATATTGTGTGTGGCGACGCGTCTAAACTGCATTGTTTGTCGCAGCATCACTCTCTCGATTTGAAGATCCACGAAACCGAACATCCCCACTCCACCGCAAAGTATATAAACTATGCGCTCGACCACTCCGGATCGAAATATATAGTTGTATGGGATATCGCATTGATGATCTCTCCGATTGATTTTTCACTGGCTTACTATGCGTTGAAAAGCGACGGCGAGACAGTTATTAATATCTGTGGTGACAAGTACGTTCCGGAGGATTATATATTGAACGATTTTGTGTCTTCCGGAGACTTCCGGTACATAATCGGAGGCACACACCGGATCGCTTACGAGGGTGGTCTGACTCTGTTTTTCATCTCTCGCAAGAACTATTTGTCGATTGGCGCCGAGAACGAAAATATTGTCTCCAAAAACTATTTAAATAAAGACCGGTCGCAAAGGCTGAGTAGGTGGAATATAGAGCAGACCGATTTCTCCTGTAATCTCCACCTGCTTTCGTTGGAGAATGCCGAGTCTGAACGACAGGAACGATTGGAATCGGATCTGGCATCGTATGTTGAGACGTGTAGGAACTTGTAATCGGGATATGGTTATGTTGAAAATGGAAGAGTTCGTAGATCTATGGTTTCCCGCGATGAGACAGACCGAGCGCTGGGGGCTGTTCGACGGACGGATCGGGTTTGTTATTTTTCTGTTCAGTCTTTACAGAAAAACAAATATCGCTAAGTATAAATCGTACGCCGAAGAGTTGTTGGACTCTTCGGAAGGAGTTGAATATGATTCGTTGGGTTACAGAAATGGCCTTACCGGCATCGGTGTCGGCTTTGATTATCTGATCCGTGAGCAGTACGTGGAGGCTGACGACGACCTTTTGGAGGGTTTCGATAAGTCTGTTCGGGCCAATTTTTACGACAACCTCGAGAGTTTGTCTTATGACGAGTTGTATGGTATCGGCACCTATCTTTATTGCAGATTAGACCGTCCTTTCGCGAGCCGTCGGGGTCTGCCGTTTTTGCAAAACGAGGAGACGATGATCGACTGGATATCTGTTGTCGAGGAGAGATACGCGTCTGTCGTTTTGCAGGACCCGCTGGCATTCGGTTCGTTGATCTCCAGGATTCACAGTTTGAATTTGTTGAGTTACAAAACGAGGAACCTGATCGGTATGTTTGTCGATGTCGACGATGATTTCAGTAGTGACGACGTGTATGAACGATTCGGGGCGCCCTTGTTCCAACTTCTGAACAAGTAGCACCCCGCCCTCACCCGCCCCCCGGCTTCGGCCCGCGGCCTCAGTCCGTACTCTTTAGAATTGGAACCCCACGCTGGCTCCCATTTGGTTGCGGCGGATGGTTCCGTCGACGCCTTCGGGGGTGTTTTTCAGTCGGTTCAGAAGCCCGAAATCGTACACAAACTCCAGATACAAACGCCTGTACTGCACTCCTACCCCGCCACTCACGGCAACATCCAGCCGACCGAAATTGAGCCCGCCTTCCTCGTAACTGCTTATAATAGCGGGGTTGTCAATATCGCTCTTCACCTTGGCCGAGTAGTGGTCTCGTTCGATGTACGTTCCGGCGGTCATCGCCTCGGTGAACTGATACTTCTCGTTAAACGACAGCCCGTAGCCCAGTTTCGGGCCCGCGAAAACGTAGAGCCTCACATCATCCGAGTCCACAAATGCCCACTTCACGTGCACCGGCAGCGAGAGTGCCTGTTCGGTCGAGGTTACTTTCTTCAACGTCTCATACGACCCATCCTCGAGGGCCCTGTCTTTGCTCTTGGTTGCGAACGAATACTCCACTCCCGGCCTCACCATCAGATTTCCGGCCGGATTCAGCGTGATGTCCCAGGCCAGACCCGCATTTGCTCCGTGCATCTGTTCGCTTCCCTTGTAGGTCCACCTCGGGCCCGCGTAGCCTGCGTGAACACTCAACTGCGCACTCGCCGTTCCCACGGCCACGACGACCAAGACAGCCGCCAGAATCAGATTTTTTTTCATTTTCCTATAAGTTTTTTGACCTCTTCGTAAACACACTTTCCGTTGTAGCCGAATTTTTCGTCCAACACCTTGAACGGGGCCGAGTAGCCGAAATGATCCAGCCCGTGAATGTACGCCCTCCCGGGGCCCGCCGCCTCGCTCTCTCCCACCAGTCCTCTCAGCGTGACCGACAGCCCCGCCGTCAAGCCATACCTCGGCACTCCGGCTGGCAAAACCGCCTCCTGATACTCTGCCGCCTGATCCCTGAACAGCCCTTCGCTCGGCGCCGACACTACCCGCACCCGCACACCGTCTGCATCCAGCAGTGCCGCCCCTTCGATCAGCGTCGCCACTTCCGAACCGCTGGCTACCATCACCACATCGGGCGTCCCCTTGCAGTCCTGCACCACATACGCTCCTCGCCACAGCCCCGCCGCAGCCTCTCGCCTCAAACCCGCACCCGATCCCGGCACGTCCTTCACATTTTGCCTCGACAGCAGCAGTGCCACGGGCCGGTCGGCCTCCATCGCATACCGCCACGCCTCAACAGTTTCCGCACCGTCCGCCGGCCTCAGAACCACCACCGACCGTTCGCCGTCGTGCCCTCTCACCTGTTCCATCAGCCTTATCTGGGCCTCCTGCTCGATTGGTTGGTGGGTCGGTCCGTCCTCTCCCACCCGGAACGAGTCGTGGCTCCACACCCACACCACGTGTAGCTTCTGTAACGCGGCCATCCTCACCGCGGGTTTCATATAGTCCGAGAAGACGAAGAACGTCCCGCAGGCAGGCACAACCCCGCCGTGCAGCGCCAAGCCGTTCATCACGCAGGCCATCGTCAGTTCGCTCACCCCGGCTTGCAGGAACTTCCCACCGAAGTCGCCCCGCACGATGTCGCGTGTCTTCTTGAGAAATCCGTCCGTTTTATCGCTGTTGCTCAGGTCGGCGCTGCTCACGATCATATTCTCCACCTGCTCGCCGAACACCCCCAGCATCGTCGCCGAGGCCACCCTCGTGGGCTGGTCGGCTTTGAGTTCTATCGCATCGTAGTCTATCTCCGGCAGCTTGCCGCTCAGCCAGCCGTCCATCTTGGCCGCCAGGGCCGGATTCGCCGCTCGCCACTTCGCCTCTTCCGACCTTTTTCCCGCGGCCCACTCTCTGAGTTGCTCCCTGCGTGCGTCGTACAGGTCGCGCGACGTAGCCGAAATGGCAAACGGATCGCTCGGGTCGCCTCCCAGATTACGTATCGTAGCCTCCACATCCGCACCCGCCGCCGACAGAGGTTGGCCGTGGGTCGAAACCTTGTTCTCGAAACACTCTCCCCCCGGACCCACCGCCCCGCGACCCATCACGGTTCGGCCGATGATCAGCGTCGGCTTTTGTGTTTCGCGGCCCGCGGCCCTGAGCGCCGCACGGATCTGGTGAGCCGAGTTGCCGTCCACCGTCACCACATTCCACTCCCACGCCCGGTATTTGGCTGCCACATCCTCCGTGTCGACCTCCTCGACCGTGGTCGAGAGTTGCACGTTGTTGGCGTCGTAGTACATAATGAAGTTGCTCAGCCCCAGATGGCCGGCAATACGCCCAACGCCTTGAGATACCTCCTCCTGGATCCCGCCGTCCGAGATATAGGCATACGTCTTGTGGGCCGTCCACTCGCCCAGCCTTGCGGCCAGAAACCTCTCTGCGATCGCCGACCCGAGAGCCATTGCGTGCCCCTGACCCAACGGGCCGGAGCCGTTCTCGATGCCTCGCTTCGGATCCCACTCGGGGTGTCCGGGCGTGGGCGAACCCCACTGCCGGAAGTTCTCCAAATCCTCCTTCGAATAGAACCCCGCCAGCGCCAACACCCCGTAGAGCATCGGCGACATATGTCCCGGATCGAGGAAGAATCGGTCTCGCCACGGATACTCCCCGTCGTCGGGGTCGTAGCGCAGGAACTCCGAGTAGAGAGTGTTCACAAAATCGGCGCCTCCCATCGCGCCTCCCGGATGCCCCGAGCGGGCCTTTTCGACCATCGCCAGCGCCAGCACCCGAATGTTGTCAGCAGCGTTCATAGCTCAAATTAAATATCGAAATACTCGTAAATCATATTGACAAAAGAAGGAGTATGGGTCAACGAAAAAATTACAGGTTCTCCGGCCTCCCTCTCTGTTTGTTCTTTGTACACAGATTTTAAATAATAGTACGCCCCAACCGCATTCTCCATTCCTTCTGTCAGTCGAGAAGATAAGATTTCATATTCCGTTGTGTTGAAGTTGTTTTTTAGCATTGCATCGACGGCTGTTCCAATAAACGGAGGGCGATCCATCGGCCAGACAACCAACTGTGCCGCATCGAGCAACTGATTTCTCAGCAGAATTTTCTTATCGTCATCTATCGGGATGGTCTTATCGATCTCCCTTAGAAGTCGTTCCACATTTCCGCGGTCATCGTCCGTAAACCTGTAGATTTGTACAAATTCGCTGCTTCGAAGAATTTCGATCGCGTCCTCCTTCGATGCGATTGAGACGGAATCCTGCGCAAAACCTCCCTGCATTGTCCCCCAGACAATCGAAACCAGCAAAAGTATGAATCGTTTCATAATTCCTTAAAAATGTGTAAACACCTCGACGGTATCGCATCGGCAGCATTCGTCTCCTCTATCACTGCCATTTCCGCCACCGCTGTCCCTTCCCATTAGCGACATTTCTGTCCCTCCTCCGATCCCGCCTCTGGTTTCCAACGCCGGTTGTATGTCTGGAGTCTCTTTCGAACACCCAATCAGCATTATAGTAAGTCCAACTAAAAGCAATAGCTTTTTCATAAAGCAACACTTAATTGTTTCGTGGCATAGTCTCGCGTGACGCGTAAGGTTTTGGTCTTCGGGTTGCCGGGCAGGGTGAACATCGCCGACATCATCACGCTTTCGCAGATCGAGCGCAACCCGCGGGCGCCCAGCTTGTACTCCACCGCCTTGTCCACAATATAGTCCAGCGCGTCGTCCTCCCACACCAACGTCACCCCGTCCATCGCCAACAGGGCGACATATTGCTTTGTGATTGCGTTTCGCGGCTCGGTCAGGATACGTTTCAGCGCAGCCTTGTCCAGCGGCTTTAGATAGGTCAGTACCGGCAGTCGGCCCACCAACTCGGGAATCAGCCCGAAGCTCCGCAGGTCTTGCGGCAACACATATTGCAACAGATTGCCCCTGTCGATCTTCTTCGCCCCGGGCCCGCTTTCTGCCGCCCCGGCCCCGTTCTCGCCGACCGCCCCCCGCGCATAGCCGATCGCCCTCGCTCCAACGCGCCGCGAGATCACCTTTTCGATGCCGTCGAATGCCCCGCCACAGATGAACAGAATGTTCGTGGTATCCACCTGAATGTACTTCTGATCGGGATGCTTCCTTCCTCCTTGGGGTGGCACGTTCACCACCGACCCTTCGAGGATCTTCAGCAGCGCCTGTTGCACCCCTTCGCCCGAGACGTCGCGCGTGATGGATGGATTGTCGCTCTTGCGGGCGATCTTGTCTATCTCGTCTATGAACACGATACCCATTTGCGCCGCTCCCACGTCGTAATCTGCCGCTTGCAACAGCCTCGACAGGATGCTCTCCACATCCTCTCCCACATACCCCGCTTCGGTCAGCACGGTTGCGTCCACGATCGTGAAGGGCACGTGCAGCAGTCGCGCGATGGTTCTTGCCAGCAGGGTTTTTCCCGTCCCCGTCGGCCCAACCATCACGATGTTGCTCTTGTCTATCTCGACACCCTCCAACCCCTCTTCTGCCCCCACGGCCCCGGCCCGATGCAACAGCCTCTTGTAGTGGTTGTACACGGCTACGGACAGATATCTCTTTGCGTCGTCCTGGCCAATGACATACTCATCCAGCCGCTTTTTGATCTGGGCCGGTGTCGGCAGCCCCTTTACCTCTTCGTTCATTTCCGTTTTGCAACGACCTCGTCAATTAATCCATACTTGCACGCTTCCTCGGCACTCATCCAGTAGTCTCGGTCGCCGTCTTTTTCGATCTTGGCGTACTTTTGTCCGGTGTGCTGCGCGAGGATTTCATACAGTTCTTTTCGCGTCCTGATGATCTCCCGCGCGGTGATCTCGATGTCGCTCGCCTGGCCTTGGGCACCTCCCAGCGGTTGGTGGATCATCACCCTTGCGTGCGGCAGCGCACTTCGTTTTCCCTTTTCGCCCGCGGTCAGCAGGATCGCTCCCATACTTGCCGCCAGGCCCGTACAGATAGTTGCGATGTGCGGCCTTACGAGTTGCATCGTGTCGTAGATCCCCAGTCCCGCCGAGACGCTTCCGCCGGGCGAGTTGATGTAGATCTGAATGTCTCTGTCGGCGTCGGCGCTCTCCAGAAAGAGCAACTGCGCCTGCACGATGTTTGCCACGTCATCGTAGATCGGCGCCCCGAGGAAGATTATCCTGTCCATCATCAGCCGCGAGAACACATCCATCGCTGCGACGTTCAGTTGCCGCTCCTCGATGATGGTCGGCGAGACGTATCCCGCATACTCGGCCCGCGCTCCGGCCCCCTTGTTCACCTCCGCGGCATAGTCGTGCAGCGTCAGGCTGCTGATCCCTTGCCCTTGGGCAAATTTTTCAAATTCAGTCCTTTTCATAGTTTTGTGTTGTTTTTAAGCGTTAACTAAAACAACGTTTTTCGGCACCCTATTGTTGCTGGGCTTCGCCGACGATCTTTCCGAACTCTTCGACCGTCACTTTTTTCTCACTCACCTTTGCCAGCGGCTTCATCGCTTCCAGTACTTTCCTCTCCGCCACTCTTTCCGCCACCCTCTGCGCCTGCTCCCTGTCTGCCAGGATGCTCTTCGCAAAGCCGTCCAACGTCTCGGCCGGTACATCCCTCATTCCGTATTGGGCAAATTGCATCGCCGCCATTGCTCTGGCTTCGGTTTCCACTTCGGCCGGTTCGATCTTCATCTCCAGTTTCTCCATCAGACTGCGTTGTATCAGTCCCCAACTCATCATCCTCAAAAACGGTGCAAAATCTCTCTCGACCTCTTCGGCTGAGAACTTTCCCTCGTTTACGGCCACCAGCCAGCGACGCAGGAACTCCTCCGGCAGCTTCACATTTGCCTTTGCCAGCAGCAGGTTTTTGAGTTGCACCTCATCGAACCAGTCGCTCTCCCGCTCCAGATCCGCCTCTGCCCTTTCGGTCGCCTGCTTCGTCCTCTCTGTCTCATCTTCCACCGTTGCTTCCAGACTCTTCGCATACGCTTCCACCATCTCCTTCGACGGGGTGATCTTGTAGTGCGTCAGCTTGTCCTTGCCGTCCAGCGTCACATCGACCACCGGCGCGGGTGCAACCTCGAACACGAATTCGTGCTCCGTCACATCGGGCTCGAAACTCAGCTCGCCTTGCGTATCCGACGGCATCACATCGGCCACGATCTCGATCTTGTTCTCTTCCAAATACTCTCCCACTGCTTCGTGAGCTTTTCGGTATGCTTGTTCTGCCCTGACGCCTTTGCCGTACATCTTGTTGATCACTCCGGCGGGCACCATTCCGGGCCTGAAACCTGGCATATTTGCCTTGCGCCTGAGTTCACGCAGATTCTTTTCGACTTCTGGCCTGTAGTCCGCTTCGGTGGTTGTAACTTTTATCACGAGCACCCCTTCGGTCCCTTGTTCTGTGGTGGTAGTCATTGTGTTGGATTGGTTGTTGGTTTTCAAATTTTGCCGCAAGATACAAAAATTTCCCGTCACGAGCTAAAGTTTAGCACGCAATTTGTTTTTGGTGTGGACAGAGAAAAAAAGTGCTGTTATGGAAACGAGAATGAAAGGTGCTCGTGCGGAGCCTAAACGCGTGCTGGTCAAAGGTTACACCACCACCACCGGTCGCATCGTTCCCGACCACTACCGGTCGGCTCCCGTGACGACCGACACCCCCAAGGGAACGTTCATCGTCCGTCGATTGATCAATCCCAAGAAGTCACGATGACCTCTCCCACCGCCACCGGCACCACCCATCGCAGGCAGCCCGACTCGGCTTTTTTATCGCGCCGGACGGCTTCTGTTATTGCCTCGGGGGTCAGATCGTGCTCGGTCGGCAACCCGTAGCGCTCCAACGCGCCGATTATCCTGTCGCGGGCCCCGACCTCCAGCATTCCCCGCCGCGCACTCTCCCTGCACACTTCCGCCATCCCTATCGCCACCGCTTCGCCGTGGTTCCACCGCCGCGAGAGTTTCTCCACCGCGTGCCCCACCGTGTGTCCCAGATTTAGTTTTCGCCTTTCGCCCGCCTCTCTCTCGTCCGCCTCCACTATTCGCGCCTTCAGCCTCACGGCTGCAACCACCGCCTGCACCAACAACTCCCCTTCCGCCCTCAACTCCTCCTCCCCGTGCGCTTCCAGCATCTCGAACAGCTCCACATCGCCTATAACTCCCGCCTTGATCATTTCGGCCACTCCGGCTCGGAACTCCCTCTCGGGCAGTGTTGCCAGCAGCGCCGTGTCGCACAACACAAAGTCGGGTTGCGAGAACACTCCCGCCATATTCTTGTACCCCTCCACGTTCGCTCCGCACTTTCCTCCCACACTTGCGTCGACCTGCGCCAGCAGAGATGAAGCAACATAGCCGCATCCCGCCATTCCACGCATATACGTTGCCGCGACGAAACCCGCCACATCCGTAACTATCCCTCCGCCCCAGCCCACCAGCCACGTTCCCCGGTCGGCCCCCAGCTCGATCAGTCCGCGGTAGATCTTCTCCACCGTCGCCAGGGTCTTATTCTCCTCGCCTCCCGCAATCACTATCCTCTCCCGGCCCCCCATCTCGGCCCCCATCGCCGCGGCGCAGTTCTCATCCGTCAGCACGATCGCCCTCACACCCTCGGGCAGCATCGCCCCCAGTTCTGCGGCTACACCTTCGCCCACCACGATTCGGCTTCCCTTGACCCGTATCTCTTCTCTCACCATTGTATCGGTTCTTTTCCGTTTGTTGTCAGATATTGGTTTGCTCGCGAGAAGTGTTTGCAGCCGAAGAATCCTCCGTGGGCCGACAACGGTGACGGATGCGCAGCCTTCAGTACCAGATTTCGCGTCCCGTCCACCCTCTCGCCTTTTCTCGCCGCGAACGCACCCCAGAGCATATACACCAGTCCCTCTCGCTGCCTGAGCGCCTCCACCACCGCGTCCGTAAACACCTGCCACCCCCGGTCGGCGTGGGAGTTCGGTTGCGACTCGCGCACGGTCAGGCTCGCATTTAACAGTAGCACGCCCTGCTCGGCCCAGCGGTCGAGATTTCCGCTAACCGGCGGCTGGGTTCCCGTGTCGTCGGCCACCTCCTTGAAGATATTTCGTAATGATGGCGGATGGGGCACTCCGTCGTTCACCGAGAAGCACAGGCCGTTCGCCTGGCCCGGGCCGTGATACGGGTCCTGCCCTATGATAACGACCTTCACCGCAGAAGGCGGACACTTGTCCAGGGCCCTGAAGATGTTCTTCGCCGCGGGATATATCGCCGGCCCCGTCCCCCTTGCCGCCGCTTCGTACTCCTCTCTCACCCCTCTGGTCAGCTCCTCGAAATACCTCTTCTCGAACTCACCCTCCAGTAGCGCCTTCCACTCCTCGTTCAGTTTGACGTTCATTCTTCCATTGCGCTAATGCACTCTGCCAGGGCTGTTTTCCAGTGTGGTGGTGTGAAGCCGAAGTCGCGTGCGAATTTCGACGTGTTCATTGCCGAGTATGCCGGTCTGGGGGCCACGACTCGTCCGGCTGCGGTAGCTTCGGCGGTTCGTTTTTCGGAGCTCACCGGCACGACCTTGCAGTCGAGTTTCGCTTGTCGGATTATCTCCACGGCGAAGTCTGCCCGGCTCACCACTCCGTCGTCACAGTAGTGATACACACCTGCTATGTCGTCGTTTTCCAGCAACGCCGGTATCATCGCCCTGATTGCTCTTGCGAGCGACACAGCCGAGGTCGGACAGGTTCGTTGATCTGCCACTACTTCGATCTTGTCGCCCTCTCGTGCCGCCTCCAGTATCGAGCGCACAAAGTTGCGCCCCCACGGCGAGTAGAGCAGCGAGGTACGCAACACCGCTCCCCGGCCTCCCGATTCCAGCACCGTTCTTGCTCCGGCCAGCTTGCTCTCGCCGTAGACGTTTATCGGATTGGGTATGTCGCTCTCGGTATAGGGGGTATCCTGCAGTCCGTCGAACAGATAGTCGGTCGAGATATGTATCAACGACACTCCCCCGTCCGAGGCTGCTTCGGCCAGATATCGCGTTCCGTCGTAGTTCACCGCGAACGCTATGTCTCGCTCGATTTCGGCACGGTCGACATCGGTGTAGGCGGCACAGTTGACGATCACATCGGGCTTCCAGCGCTCCAGAGCCGCTGCGATCGACGCCCGGTCGGTGATATCCACCTGGTCGCGCCCCGCAAATATCCACTCATAACCCCCTCCGTCTCTCTGCTCTTCGGCCCTCAGCGCGCGACCCGCCTGCCCGTTTGCTCCGGTTACCAAGATCCGTTTCATTGTTTCGATCAGATTAAAAAGCAGGTAAAAGTAGGAAATTGTTTTGAGAAAATCGCTACTTTTGTGAAACACAATGAAAAAAGCTATGAAAAAACTGTCTTTTACCCTTTTTGCGGCCCTCTCGTTGACCGCCGCAACAGCTCAAACGCCTAAGAACATCATCCTTATGATCGGCGACGGTATGGGTCCCGCCCACGTTACCGCTCTGGTCGAAGCCCAGGCCGGCACTCCCGTCAATATGGAGCGCCCACGGGTCGGAGGTCTGGTGAAAACCTCCTCGGCTAACGACCGCGTGACCGACTCTGCCGCCGCCGGAACCGCCTATGCAACGGGCCACAAAACCAACGACGGCTCACTGGGAGTTTGCCCCCACGGTCGCCGCCTGGAAAGCATCCTCGAAAAAGCCGAGCGGGCTGGTCTGGCGACGGGTCTAGTCGTCACCACCACCCTTAGCGACGCCACCCCGGCTGCGTTCTACGCCCACGTGGCCGACCGCAACGACAAAGCCACCATCAACGCCCAATTCGCCGAAGCCAACATCGAGGTTGCCGCCGAGTACGTTCCCGACCTTGCCGCGGCAACCGACGAGGCGTTGAAGATTCTGGCTACCGACCCGGATGGATTCTTCCTGATGGTCGAGGGGTCGAACATCGACAAGGTTGCCCACGACAACGACGGCGAGGCTGTGCTGCGTGAACTGCGCGACTTCGATGCCGCTGTGGGCGTTGCTCTGGACTGGGCCGAGGCTCATCCCGAGACTTTGGTCGTGATCACCGCCGACCACGAGACCGGCGCGTTCACCCTTCCCGAGGGCGACGGTAACCGTTGGATCCCCCGTCCGGAGGGTTACCGCCGCGGTATCGAGTTTCGTTGGGGAGCCCACGACCACACTGCTTCGATGGTTCCGATCTTTGCTTTCGGGCCCGGTGCAGAAAGTTTCGGCGGCATTCAGGAGAACACCGCCGTAAACCATAAGATGACCGCGTTACTCAGCCTTAATTAATCTCCACCACAAACGGCAACCGGGCCTGTACCTCATCGCTCTCCATCATCTCGCGCACGGTGTTGTAGTGCTCCCAGTATGGGCCCAGTTCGTCCTGCATCACGCGGGTGCGAACCTGCGCTGCGAACCCTGCGAAGAGGGCTTCGATTCCGGTCGGGGTTGCCGTGACTTCCCAAACTCGGTAGTCGTCTCCCACGGCCGCACGATCGGCCGCCAACGCCAACGCATCGACCAGTCCGCCGAAGCCATCCACAAGTCCGATCTGCTCGGCGTCGATGCCGCTCCACACGCGACCCTGACCGATGGCGTCGACTGCTTCGGTGGTCATATTACGCCCCTCGGCGACGTGGTTCACGAAGGTCGTGTAGACCTCCTCGACACCTGTCTGGAAGTATGCCAACTCGGCTGCGGAAGGCGAGTGGGTTCCCGACCCGATGTTGGAGTAGGTGTTGCTTTTCACCACGTCGAAGGTCACTCCGAGGTTCTTTTGGAGCGCCGGCGCGAGGTTCATAAACAGTCCGAACACCCCGATCGAACCCGTCAGGGTCGTCTTGTCTGCCAGGATGGCGTCGGCCGGAGCGGCGATGTAGTAGCCTCCCGATGCGGCCAGCGCACCCATCGAAACGATGAGCGGCTTTTCGGCCCTCAACAGTTCCAACTCACGCCACATTACTTCCGATGCCAGAGCGCTGCCGCCCGGCGAGTTGATTCTAAGAACCACGGCCTTGACACTCTCGTCGCGACGTGCTTTACGGATCTTTTCGACCATCGGCACGTCGGCCACTTTGCCCGAGCCACCTTCGCCGCTCACGATCTCGCCCTCGGCGTAGATCACGGCAATTTTGTTCTTGCTGGTGATCTTTTCAGGCGTGAGTTGTCCCACGTAGTCGCCCCAGGAGACGATCGCCGGATCCTTGTCCTCGGGTTTGCCCTCTTCGTCGGCGGGCAGGGTCAGTTCGCTGGGTTCGCCCGCGGCCAGAGCCCTCAGTTCGGCGAACACCTGATCCTCGTAGCGCAGACCATCCAACAGGCCCAATTCAACGGCCGCACCCGGAGAGTCGACAGCCAACTGGTCGGCAAAGTGTTGCAACGCAGCCACCTCGATACCGCGCGCCTCGGATACCCCGGCCACGATTTCACCCCACAGCGAGCCGGTCATTTTTTCGTACTGGAGCCTGTTCTCGGGGCTCATCTTCTCGTTGATGAAGGGTTCGACGGCGCTTTTGAACGACCCGTGGCGAATGACCACCGGCTCGATGTCGAGCTTGTCCAACAACCCCTTGAAGAACATCAACTCGCTCGCCAGACCCGTCCACTGGAGCCCACCGGCGGGATTGGTGTAGACGCGGTCGGCCACGGTCGCGAACCAATAACCGATCTGGGAGAAGTAGTCCTGATAGGCAATGATAAATTTGCCGCTCTCTTTGAACTTCACCAGTTCGGCGCGCAACTCTTCCAATGAAGCGAGCGAGACGCTGGTGTCGCCATCGAAATTGATGTATATCCCCTCGATTCGATCGTCCGTTGCCGCGGCCTGAATGGCACGCGTGGCGTCGAGCAACGAAGTGCGGCTCGGGACACTGAAGTTCATTGTCAGGGGGTTGATCCCATCGAAAGGCGATCCCGAGGGGGAGTCGACGATGTGGCCCAGATTCAGCCTGAGTACCGATTCGCGTTCGATGTGGGTCGCCGAGCCGGAGCCCATAGCGACGATCATCCCGACGAAGATCAACGTTTGGATCAGTGCGATGATGCCCAGTCCGACGACCACTGCGAGGAGCGAGGCAAAGAATGTTTTAATAAAGTTCATAACTGTTGATTGTTTGTTGACTGCAAAGGTATCAAATTTTTTATTAACTTTGTTGTTAACACTCGTGCGACCACCTTCGCCGTCGCGCTCAGATTGTTGACGTTTTCAACATCTATTGTTTTTATTATTATATTATTCTTTATTAAAATAAAAAAGATGAAAAAATTAATACTTGCCCACTACTACACTTTGCCGGAGGTTCAGGCCGCGGCGGACATTGTGGGCGACTCTCTGGCTCTTTCTATCGCAGCTGCCGAGACCGATGCCGACGAGATAATCTTCGCGGGGGTTCGTTTTATGGGCGAAACGGCCAAGATCCTTTGCCCGGGGAAGCGCGTGGTTCTGCCAGACCCGGAGGCGGGTTGCTCGCTGGCGGATGGTTGCCGGGCCGATGATCTGGCCGCTTTGAAGGCCGCGCATCCGGACGCGGTGGTGGTGAGTTACGTCAACACCTCGGCCGAAGTCAAGGCCCTGACCGACATCTGTTGCACATCCTCCAACGCGTTGGCTGTTATACGCTCAATACCGTCCGATCGCGAGATAATCTTCGCTCCCGACCGCAACCTCGGTGCGTGGTTAAAGGCGCAGACGGGTCGCGAAAATATGATACTGTGGGACGGTGCGTGCCACGTGCACCAAGGTTTCGACCCTGCTGTGTTGACCGAGTTGCGGGCGGCTCATCCCGGTGTGCCTGTTCTGGCTCATCCGGAGTGCCCGGCGGCGCTGCTGGAACAGGCGGACTATGTGGGCTCAACGGCGGGAATAATCGAGCGCGTCGGTGCAATTGGAGCGGACGAATACATAATAGTCACGGAGCCGGGAATACTCTATGAACTTGAGAGCCGCTATCCGGGTCGCAAATTTCACACCGTTCCGGGCGTGGATCCCGATCGCCGCAGGTGCAACGAGTGTGAATATATGAAGCAGATAACGATCGAAAAACTGCAAGCCGCGTTGGACGGTCAAACCCCCGAAGTCACGCTGGCCGAAAATATTCGCTCGGCGGCCGAAAAGTCCATAAGAAATATGTTAACTTTGCGCTCCTAAACCAAAACGGAAATCTGAAGATGAAAAAGTTTGTTCTGTGCTCGCTGCTGACCGTGTGTTTGTCGCTGCTTGCTGTTTGTGCCCACGCCGACGAAGGGATGTGGTTGTTGCCTTACCTGAAGACGCTTAATGCGAAGGATATGAAGGCCAAGGGCCTGAAATTGAAAGTCGAGGAGATATACTCCGAGACCGGTACTTCGCTGAAAGACGCTATTGTGATCTTCGGCGGCGGTTGTACCGGCGAGGTTGTTTCTCCCGACGGACTGCTTCTGACTAACCACCATTGCGGTTACAACGCGATCCAGAATATCTCGACCGTCGAAGCGGACTACCTTAAGAACGGCTTCTGGGCTCTCTCTCGCGGGGAGGAGATTCCCGCTCCCGGACTCTCTGTGACGTTCATTCGGGCTATCGAGGAGGTGACGGACGAGGTTCTGGGCGAGGCTGCCGAGCTCGGATCCGGTCCCCAGAGGGACGCTGCGGTGAAGGCGGGTATGACCCGTGCAAGCGAACGTATGCAGGCCAAATACCCCGACTGCGAGATTACGGTACAGACGTTTATGGGTGGTAACCAATACTTCGCCGCTGCCGGTGAGATCTACACCGATATTCGCCTCGTGGGGACTCCTCCCAGCGCGATGGGTAAGTTCGGCGGTGAAACCGACAACTGGATGTGGCCTCGCCATACCGACGACTTCTCGATGTGGCGCATTTACGCCGGGACGGACAACAAGCCTGCCGATTACTCGCCCGAGAACCGTCCCTACGCGGCTCCGGTGCACCTGAAGATCTCGCTGGGCGGCATCAAAGAGGGCGATTTCGCTATGATAATGGGCTTTCCGGGTAGCACGCAACGTTACCAAACCACTGCTCAGATGGAGCGTATGATGGAGATCGAGAACGCAAACCGTATCTACATTCGCGGCGAGCGTCAGGCGATTCTGATGGAGGATATGTTGGCCGACGACGCTGTTCGCCTGAAATACGCGGCCAAGTATGCGAGCTCGTCGAACTACTGGAAGAACTCGATCGGTATGAATAAGGCTCTGAAGGACAACCGCATACCCGAGCGTCAGGCTGAATTGGAGGCTCGCTTCCAACATTGGGCAGACGGGCACAAGGACTCTCCACAGCAATACCACCTCGCCCTGGAACGCATCCGCGAGGCCATCGACGCTATCTCACGCCCGGCCGGAATCGCACAATACCTGAACGAGGCTCTTGGTATGGGCGTCGAGCTGGTGCCCGTTCCCCAGAGAGTTGGTGCGGTGATGAGGGTCGAGGATGGTCGCGTCACGAACATCGACGAGGTGATGGATGCGATGGCAAAGTTCTATCGCGACTACAACGAGCCCACAGACCGCCGCGCCGCAAAACGTATGTTCACAATCGTGCGCGAAAACCTGCCTGAGGAGACTCTGCCGACTGTATATCAGAATATTGCAGCGGACTTCGGGGGCGACATTCCGGCATTTGTCGACTGGCTCTACGACGGGTCGGTCTACACTTCGCCCGAACGCCTGCGTGCCGCACTTGAGAATTACGACGGCGCCGCACTTGATTCCGATCCGGCTCAGGTGGTGCTGAACTCGGTGAGGGGCACACTGATGCGTCAATCTATGCAAGCCCAACAGCACGCCAAAGCGATCGACGACTGGCACAGGGTCTATATCCGCGGTCTGGGCGAGATGAACCCTGACGCGAAGTACTATCCGGACGCGAACTTCTCGATGCGTCTGAGTTACGGTTCGGTGCTGCCATACGAGCCCAAGGACGGAGTTATCTATAAGTATTACACCACTTTGAAGGGCGTGATCGAGAAGGAAGATCCTTCGAAACCACTTGAATTCACCGTGCCGGCCAAGCTCAAGGAAGCTTATTACGCGGGCGACTACGGTCGATACGGCGAGGATGGAGAGCTGAGGTTGAACTTTCTTACCAACAACGATATAACCGGAGGAAACAGCGGCTCGCCGGTGATGAACGCGCGAGGCGAACTGATCGGTCTGGCCTTCGACGGAAACTGGGAAGCAATGAGCGGAGACATACTCTTCGAACCACGCCTCCAACGATGCATCAACGTCGATATCCGCTACGTGCTCTGGACCATCGACCGCTTCGCCGGAGCAAGCTACATACTCAACGAAATGACTATTGTTCAGTAATTTATGGAAGAAAAGGAGAAACTGAATTTTGTTGAGGAAATTGTCTCCGAGTGGGTTGCGGCGGGAGGCGAGGGGTTGCAGACTCGTTTTCCGCCCGAGCCCAACGGTTACCTTCATATCGGCCACGCGAAGAGTATTTGCCTGAATTTCGGTTTGGCTCAGCGCTGGGGCGGTAAATGTAACCTCCGCTTCGACGACACGAATCCTGTCAAGGAAGATACCGAGTACGTTGATTCTATCAAACAGGACATCAAATGGTTGGGGTTCGATTGGGCGCTCGAAAGATACGCTTCCGATTACTTCGAACAGTTGTACGATTGGGCTTGCGAGCTGATTCGTAAGGGCCGCGCTTACGTTGACGATCAGTCTCAGGAGCAAATTCGAGCCACTCGCGGTACCATCACCGAGCCAGGCACCGATTCTCCGTTTCGTTCGCGGTCAGTGGATGAAAACCTCGACCTTTTCGCTCGTATGCGCGCTGGTGAATTCGCTGATGGTGAACGCGTTCTTCGTGCTCGAATCGATATGGCTTCGCCCAATATGCTGTTTCGTGACCCGATCCTGTATCGTATTTTGCACACTTCACACCACCGCACCGGCGACAAATGGTGCATCTACCCGATGTACGACTTTGCTCACGGCCAAAGCGATAGTATCGAGCGTGTTACGCACTCCATTTGTACTCTTGAGTTTGCCGTCCACCGGCCTCTGTACGATTGGTTCATCGAGGAGTTGGGGATATTCCCCAGCCACCAGTACGAGTTTGCGCGCCTGAATCTCACTTATACTATTATGAGTAAGCGCAAGCTGCTTGGGCTTGTAGAGGGCGGCCACGTTGCGGGTTGGGACGATCCCCGGATGCCGACGATTTCCGGTATGCGCCGTCGCGGCTACACTCCTGCTTCAATTCGCGCTTTTGCCGAGCGCGTCGGGGTTGCCAAACGCGACAATGTGATCGACCTCGGACTGCTGGAATTTTCTGTTCGCGAGGACCTGAACCGCGTTGCACCGCGCCGTATGGCTGTTTTGAACCCACTGAAGGTTGTGATTACTAATTTCAATGAGGCTACGGGCCTTGACGCCACGTTATCTCCCTCCGCTTTAACGGCGCCGCCTAATGGCGAACAAAGCTCGCCATTGTTCCACGTGGAACAAATTCGCGCGATCAACAACCCCGAAGACGAGAGTGCCGGAACGCGCGCTGTGCCTTTGACGAGGGAGATATTCATTGAACGTGAGGACTTTATGGAGGATCCTCCGAAGAAATTCTACCGCCTCCAGCCTGGCGGCGAGGTTCGCCTGAGGTATGCATACCTTATTAAATGCAACGAGGTGATCAAGGATGAGGCCGGCGAAATCGTTGAACTTCGCTGCACTTACGACCCCTTGTCTGGCGGCGGCGGATCTTCCGATGGTCGACGGGTTAAGGGCGTAATCCATTGGGTATCAGCGCCTAATGCTATTCAAGGCGAAGCGAGACTCTACTCTACGTTATTTAACAAGGAAAACCCGGATGATTGTGCTGAAAACGAAACATATCTTACACACTTGAACCCCGAATCTCTGATTATCAAGCCCTTACTGATGGAGCCTTCTCTTGCTGAGGCTGCTGTTGGCGACGCGTTTCAGTTCGAACGCCTTGGTTATTTCTGCAAAGACCCCGACTCAACCCCAGACAAACCCATCTTCAATCGCACTGTTACTCTCAAAGACTCGTGGGCTAAGCAACAGTAATCCATTTACTATGGCTCTGGGGATAAGATAGCCGCACCTGCGTGTGGCTATCTTGCTTTAAAATGGCGAGATCCACCGAATGCAAGGTCGCACACCCTATATCCGTATTGTTCCACGTGGAACATTCAAGGTAGAGACCCGTGATTTATCGCCCGAAATGGACGAGTAGTACGTTGATGTCGGCTGGTGAAACTCCCGGAATGCGGGCTGCGTGACCGATGGTTGCGGGCCGCATACGGGTTAGTTTTTGACGTGCTTCGATGGTCAGGGACGCCAGAGATGTAAAGTCGAACCCCGCCGGTATCGCGATATCTTCGAGCCTTTGTAGTTTTTCGGCGATAAGTTTTTCTCGCTCAATGTAGCCTCTGTACTTGATTTCGACCTCGACTTGCTCAATTTCCTCGGCCCAGTGCTTCAAAAACCCAACATTTGCTTTGTTTTTGCTTAACTCCTGCTCCAAATCCTGCTTCTTCCTTGCGACATCCGCACTCTCCCATTCTGCAATAAACTCCCTTAGCGCTTTTCCGGCTTCCGTTTGACTTTCGACAACATCGCGCAGTGAGATTTCACTTCTCGCGAGTATAAAATCGAGCTTTCGGCCTTGCGTCAAAGGCGTCGATCTGCGTGAAATCAAATAGTCTCGTAAATCGTCTCCTGCGATGCTCAGCCCGCGTACGAAGCCTCTGAGCGATTCTACGCGCTGTTTTTTTTGCTCGAAATTCGCCCACCTCGCCTCATCTACCAGCCCTATTTCGCGCCCTCGCGGCGTCAGTCGTAAGTCCGCATTGTCTTGCCTTAGTAGAATCCTGTACTCCGCTCGGCTCGTGAACATCCTGTAGGGTTCATCCACGCCCTTCGTGACCAGGTCGTCGATCAGCACCCCTATATACGCTTCGTCGCGCCTCAAAACAAACGGCTCCTGCTCTGCCAAGGCCCTGTGCGCATTAATTCCCGCCATAAGTCCTTGTGCAGCAGCCTCTTCATACCCCGTCGTCCCGTTCACCTGACCCGCAAAATACAGGTTCGGCACTTGCCTCGTTGCCAGCGTATGATGTAGTTGCGTTGGCGGAAAGTAGTCATACTCAATGGCATAGCCCGGCTTCAGTATGTGCGCACCCTCCAGTCCTTCGATCTTGCTCAGCGCGGCTGCTTGCACCTCGAATGGTAGCGACGACGAGAAGCCGTTCACATACCATTCTGTTGTTGTAACTCCCTCTGGTTCAAGGAAAAGTTGATGCGAATCCTTGTCCGCAAAGGTTCTCAGTTTGTCCTCGATGCTTGGACAGTACCGCGGCCCGATGCCCCGTATCGTGCCATCCAACAGCGGCGATCGGTCGAACCCTTCGCGTAGCGCATCGTGCACTTCGGGCGTTGTCACCGCTATATAACAAGGCAACTGACTCTCTCTCGCAATCGGTTGAGTTTCAGTAGAAAACGAGAATCTCGATGGTTCTTCGTCGCCGTCCTGCCTCACGAGTCGCGTGAAATCTATGGTTCGGCCATCTATTCTCGCCGGGGTTCCGGTCTTCATCCTCCCGACCTCGAATCCGAGCCGTAACAAGCTTTCTGTCAGCCCCTTGGACGCAGCTTCTCCTGCCCGGCCCCCTTCGACTTGCGCTTGCCCCACGTGTATTCGCCCATCCAGGAACGTTCCGGCCGTCAGTATGACTGCCCGCGCCGAAAACTCGACTCCCAGCGCTGTTCGCACGCCTGTTACTCGACACACGGAACGCGCATCCACCCTCCTGTCATTCCCCTCTCCACAAGCCCCTCCTGAATCCCGCTCGTCGCCCGCCCCCTCGCCCTCAAAAACCAGCTCCACCACACTGTCTTGCCACATAAACAGACCCGGCGTTGTTTGTAACGTCCTGAGCCACAGGGCTGAAAACCGCTCTTTGTCACATTGCGCCCTTGGGCTCCACACTGCTGCTCCCTTCGAGCGATTCAGCATTCTGAATTGTATCGTGCTTCGGTCGGTGATAATTCCCATTTGGCCTCCGAGCGCATCTATCTCTCTGACTATCTGTCCTTTGGCGACTCCCCCTACTGCCGGATTGCACGACATTGCTCCCGCTTTCGTCACATCCATCGTCACCAGCAAAACCCTCGATCCCAGCTTCGCCGCCGCTGCCGCTGCTTCGCACCCCGCGTGCCCTGCTCCCACCACGATTATGTCCCAGTCGAGTCGCATCTCGCCTGCGTTATTGGGTCAAAAGTTTGTCGATCCGCACGGCGATCTCCACCCGCGAATCATCTGTTGGACAGCGACTTACAATATCAGCCACAAAGCCTTCGAGTTGCATTCGCCTCGCCGTCGCTTCATCCACTCCTCGTTGCCTCATATAGAAAATGGCCTCTTCGTCGAGGCCCCCCACGGTTGCTCCGTGGCTGCACTTCACGTCGTCGGCATAGATTTCCAGTTGCGGTCGGGTTACGATCCGCGCTCCCGGGGTTAGTTGAATGTTCCTGCTATACTGTTGTGCATCAACACGTTGTACGCCTTTCGCTACAAAAATCATTCCCGTAAATTCTCCTCGTCCTTGCTCCGCATCGACGTTTCGCGCCCCCGCCTCCCCTGCTTCTGTTGCAATGCCCTTGACGAGTTGCCTGCTCAGCGTATCCGAGGCTAAATGGTTGACCCTCACGTTAATATCTGCGTCCATTCCTGCTGCAATGAACAGCCCATATAGATGTAGCTCGGCTCCCGCCCCCGCCAGATCGACAGTCAGCGCCAGCTTTCCTCTCCCAAGAACAAATACCGGTAGCCGTAGCCGCGCTCCCGCACCCAAAACCACTTTCACTGAGCGAATTACACCGCTCCCCCCCTTCACAACAATCGGTTCTGCCGCGTGATCACCCGCCTCGAAGGCCACAACCTCATCCGCCGCCACTTCTGGTATGTTGCTGAAAATCATACTATTCCGTCGTAGCCTTCTGCTTCGAGCCTTAGCGCGAGATCCCGTCCGCCCGACAATACGATCCGTCCGCCCGCCAGCACGTGCACATAGTCGGGTACAATGTAGTCCAGAAGTCGCTGATAATGAGTGATTAATACTATCGCATTGTCCTTCCTCCTCAGTGCCGTCACCCCTTCTCCCACGACCCTCAGCGCGTCGATATCGAGTCCCGAATCGGTCTCGTCCAGCACAGCCAGCCTCGGGGCCAGCATCGCCATCTGGAAGATCTCGTTTTTCTTCTTTTCTCCGCCCGAAAACCCTTCGTTCACTGCACGGGATATCATCGCCGGCGCCAGCCCCACAAGGGCTGCTTTTTCTCGCGTCATCGCAAGGAACTCACTCGCCGTAAGTGTCTGTAGTCCAAGTGCTTTTCTCCTCTCTGCCACTGCTGCTTTCATAAAGTTGGCCATCGTCACACCCGGTATTTCGACCGGATACTGGAAGCCCAGAAACAGCCCTTCTCTCGCCCTCTCTTCGACACTCAGCGCCAGCAGATCTCTCTCCTCGAACAGTACCTCTCCACTCGTCACCTTGAACCGCGGATTTCCCGCCAACACGCTTGCCAGGGTGCTTTTTCCCGAGCCGTTCGGACCCATTATTGCGTGCACTTCGCCCGCCCGCACTTCCAGATTGATCCCTCTCAGAATCTCCCTTTCGGCGCCGTCCCCCCGTCCGGCCTCCCCGGCTTCCCGGCCTCCTACCGAGGCGTGTAAATCTTTTATACTCAGCATATTATCCCACTGCCCCTTCCAGTGAAAGGGCTAATAATTTTTGTGCTTCGACTGCGAATTCCATCGGTAGCCGCTCCAGCACCTCCCTCGCATACCCTCCCACGACCAGCGCCACCGCATCTTCTCCCGACAGGCCTCGTTGTTGCAGGTAAAACAGTTGATCCTCATTGATTTTCGAAGTTGTTGCTTCGTGCTCCACCACCGCGCTCGGCACAGAAACATCGACCGTCGGAAACGTATGCGCTCCGCACCTGTCGCCCAACAATAAGGAGTCGCATTGCGAAAAGTTCCTTGCTCCTGCTGCTCGCGCCCCGACCCTGACCAGCCCCCTGAACGAGTTCTGACTCTCTCCCGCCGAGATTCCCTTACTCACTATCCTCGAGCGCGTTGCGGCTCCCAGGTGTATCATTTTTGTTCCCGTGTCTGCTTGCTGCTTATTCGCCGTCATTGCCACGGAATAGAATTCTCCCACCGACCCTTCGCCCATCAAAACACAACTCGGATACTTCCACGTTATCGCCGAACCCGTCTCGACCTGCGTCCAAGAAAGCCTCGAACGAGCGCCCCTGCATAACCCTCTCTTCGTCACAAAGTTAAACACCCCTCCTCGTCCTTCCCTGTCTCCCGGATACCAGTTTTGCACCGTCGAATATTTCACTTCCGCCTCCGCCTCCACCACGATCTCCACTACCGCTGCGTGCAGCTGATTTTCATCCCTTTGCGGTGCCGTGCACCCTTCCAGATAACTCACATACGACCCCTCTTCTGCCACGATCAGCGTCCTCTCGAACTGCCCCGTTCCCGCTGCATTGATCCTGAAATAGGTGCTCAGTTCCATCGGCGCCCTCACTCCCCGCGGGATGTAGCAGAACGACCCGTCGCTGAAGACCGCTGCGTTCAGCGCTGCATAAAAGTTATCCGTATGCGGCACCACACTTCCTAAGTGCTTCTGTATCAAGTCCGGATAGTCTCTCACCGCCTCGCTCATCGAGCAAAAAACGATTCCTCTCTCGGCCAGTTCGGCTTGAAAAGTCGTCTTCACTGACACCGAGTCCATCACTGCATCGACCGCCACTCCCGCCAGCATCATCTGCTCTTCCAGCGGTATTCCCAGCTTGTCGAACGTTCTCAGCAGCTCCGGATCGACCTCATCCATACTCGCGTGCTTCGGGCCCGTTCTCGGGGCTGCATAGTATATAATGTCCTGAAAATCAATCTCCGGTATCTTCAGATGGGCCCACGTCGGCACCTCCATCGTTAGCCAGTGCCGATACGCCGCCAAGCGCCTCTCCAGCATCCATTCCGGCTCTTCTTTCTTCGCCGAGATCAGCCTCACGATATCCTCATTCAGCCCACGCGGAATAGTTTCCGTGTCGATATCCGTCACGAATCCCCACTCGTAGTCTCCCGCGAGTCGTTTCTCCAGTATCTCCTTTTGATCGGCCATTTTTTATCCCGGCACTCGCCTCCGCCCCGCCGGGCCTTTTCGGCCACAAAGATAGCTATTTTTTCGTTCCCACGTAGAACAGATCGTACGCGTCGTCATCGCTCCCCGCAGTGCCTCCTCCCGCGCCTGCACCCAGCGACCTCAAGAAATAATCGTCCGCCACAATCTCCGGCCCTCCGCTCGCTAACTGCCTTCGGTTCAGCCTGTTAGCTACATCATACGGCACCCTCAGAATCCATCTCGGCGCCCACTCTCTCAGCCTCAGCGGATCCAGCCGCCCGAACCGAGCCACCGAAGCCCGATTCCGCTCATAGTACTCTTCCACCCGTTCGTTTCCGAAAACCCCAAACGCCTCCACGCCATCTAATCCGCTGGCTATCAGGCTCCAAAACTCTCCTGCCGTGTATTCTCTCACGTGCCACGGGTTTCGCGTCAGCGATCGCGGCCTGTTCGGCGTGCTCACAATAAACTTTCCTCCCGGCCTCAGCACCCTTGCCACCTCTGCCACAAACCCGAAGTCATCTTTCAAGTGTTCAATCACTTGCAGCGCTACCACAAAATCGAACGAGCAGCTCGGGAAATCCAGCGGCGGCACCTTCGCCCTCCGAAACTCCACATTCTCCGGCCCGCCTCCGCTCCCAAACCCCGCCGGCCCTCCAACCACGCCCGCTCCCGCACACTTATCCACCGTCGTAAGCGACTGACACACAGGCGCAAGTATTCCCACTCCATACCCGCTTCCCGTCCCCACTTCCAGTACCCGCGCCCCCGGAACCTGCCCGATCCGCAGCGCCGCCTGATCATACGCCACGACCGACCTCGCCAACACATACCCGTCACTCGGGTCGTTTTTCGATACTCTTTGGGCTGTCTGCATTGCGCAAAGATACCAACTTTTTTGTATATTTGCCCCCAAACTTTTTTCCCAAACCACCCCAAACCACTCCGTTATGGAAAACCCCACGAAACGTAAACCCGCCTCCGTCTGCGTCCACGGTGGTTGGTCGCCTAAGAAGGGCGAACCTCGTCAATTACCTGTTTATCAGAGTACTACATTCACTTACGAGACTTCCGGCCAGATGGCCGATCTGTTCGACCTGAAGGCTGCCGGTTACTTTTACACCCGCCTCCAGAACCCCACTAACGACGCTGTCGCCGAGAAGATCCGCGAGCTCGAGGGTGGTTCCGCTGCTATGCTCACCTCTTCCGGTCAGGCTGCTAACCTCTATGCTATCATCAACTTGTGCGGTTCCGGCGACCACTTCGTCTGCGCTTTTGCGATTTACGGCGGTACTTTCAACCTTTTCTCCGTCACCCTCGCCAAACTTGGTATCGAGGTTACTTTCGTCGACCAGGACGCTCCGGAAGAAGAGCTTGCTAAAGCGTTCAAACCCAACACTAAAGCTCTTTTTGGCGAGACTGTTTCGAATCCCGCTATGAAGGTTCTCGACATCGAGAAGTTCTCTCGCCTGGCTCACTCCCACGGGGTTCCTCTGATCGTCGACAACACCTTTCCCACTCCCATTAATTGCCGCCCTTTGGAGTGGGGCGCTGACATCGTAACTCACTCTACTTCAAAGTATATGGACGGCCATGCTGCTGCTGTTGGCGGGGCTATTGTCGACGGTGGTCGGTTCGATTGGTTGGCTCCCGCGCACGCGCCGAAATTTCCCGGCCTCTCTGCTCCCGACCCCTCTTACCACGGGTTGGTTTACGCTGAGGCTTTCGGTCTCGGCGGGGCTTTTATTACTAAGGCGACTGCCCAGTTGATGCGCGACCTCGGCGCGATTCCCGGGCCTCAGAACTCATTTCTCCTGAACCTCGGTCTCGAAACTCTCCACCTTCGTATGGAGCGCCATTGTTCTAACGCTCTGGCTGTTGCCCGGTTCCTTCAGTCCCGGCCCGAGGTTGCCTGGGTCCATTATCCCGGCCTCGACGGCGACACCTATCACGCTCTGGCTAAGAAATATATGCCTTCCGGTTCTTGCGGCGTGTTGACTTTCGGACTTCGCGGCGGTCGCGAGGCTTCCGTTGCGTTCATCGACTCTCTGCGGTTTGTTTCTATCGCTACCCACGTTGCGGACAACCGTTCTTGCGTGCTCCACCCCGCTTCTCACACCCACCGCCAATTATCTGATTCTCAGCTCCTCGAGGCTGGCGTTCCCGCTGACTTGATTCGCTTTTCGGTTGGGATAGAAGATATCGAGGACATTCTCGCCGACCTCGCTCAGGCATTCTAAAGCGTTAAAAAAGAGTGGGTTCCTGTTCCGGCGTAACCTGACGTAAAAAGAGTAACAGTCTTTTTTCTCATTTTTCAATGAACGTCGTCGCCAGGCGGGCGCCCTCGGAACCCCTCTTTTTCAATACTTTCCGCGCCCTACAATAAAAAAAGGCGCAGTCCCAATCTCCGTCCAACAGGTCTTACGAACCCAGCCACTGAAAGATTGTACCACGCCCGAAGCCGTCATAGTAAACTACTATAACGTGCTTCGAGTTCGCAATCTTTTCTCAGTGCCCAAACCCGCCTTCAAAAGGCGGTCGTAAGTTCGTTGGACGAGATAAAAATTGTTACTCTATCTTATAACTGCCGCAAATATACGACTTTTTTTGCAATTTCCGCCTCCCCGCGCCACACTCCCCCCGCTCTCGGCCCCTTATTCTCCCGCTGCGGCCCTACTCTCCCAGGCCATATCGCTCATATTGGGCATTGGCTTTCTGTACTCTCCTGCTTCCAGCTTTCCGCGAACCGCATCGAAACAGCTCAACGTATAGGCCACATCTTCAAGCGTATGCACTGCGGTTGGGATTATTCTTAGTATGATTTCGCCCTTTGGTATTACCGGATAGACTACCACCGAACAGAACAGTTCGTGGTTTTCGCGTAGATCCACCACCAGATTTGTTGCTTCTTCCACTCCTCCCTTCATATACACCGGCGTGACCGGTGATGCTGTCGACCCGATCTCAAAGCCTCTCTCCCTGAACCCGCCTTGTAGCGCACGAACAATTTCCCACAGCTTCTCCTGAAGCTCAGGATGTTTGCGTATTAACTCTAAGCGCTTCAAAGCTCCTATCACCATCGGCATCGGTAGACTCTTCGCATACAACTGCGAGCGCATATTGTACCTCATAATGTCTATCAGCCACTTGTCTGCTGCCACGAATGCTCCGATCCCACACATCGACTTGGCGAAGGTGTTGAACAGTACATCCACTCCATCCACAACTCCGAAATGATCTGCCGTTCCTCGCCCTCCTTTGCCCATCGTCCCGAATCCGTGCGCATCGTCTACCAGCAAGGTAAAATCGAACTCTTTTTTCAGTTCCACGATCTTATCCAGCGGGCCCAGATCTCCCTTCATCCCGAACACACCCTCCGTAATGACCAGTACTCCTCCTCGCCCCTCTTCCGCCACTGCCGTCGCGTGCTTCAGTTGCTTCCTCAGCGACTCCACATCGTTGTGCTGAAACACAAACCTTTTCCCCTTGTGCATCCTCAACCCGTCGATTATGCAGGCGTGCGCTTCCGCGTCATACACCACCACATCTCTCGGCGTCAACAGTACATCTATGATCGAGATCATTCCCTGATACCCGAAGTTCAGTAGGAACGCATCTTCTTTTCCCACAAACGCCGCCAGTTCCCTTTCCAGTTGTTCGTGCCACTTCGTTTGGCCGCTCATCATCCTTGCTCCCATCGGCGCTGCCATCCCGAAATCCCTCGCCCCTTCCGCATCCGCCTTTCTCACTTCCGGATGCGACGCCAAGCCCAAGTAGTTGTTCAGACTCCAGTTCAGCATCTCTTTTCCTCTGAACTTCATTCGGGGCCCGATGTCTCCTTCCAGTTTTGGGAACGCGAAATATCCGTGGGCATTGGCCATATGTTGCCCAATGGGGCCTCCTGCAAACTTTTGCAGCCTTTCGAGAATGTTTACCATCGTAGTATTTGTCGGGTTTTAGTTTGGCCGCAAAGTTACAAATTTTTGTCAGAAATTCGCTTTCGTTCTCAGCTTTTCGGCATACTCGTCGACCCTTCTCATTTCTGCCGGTATGTTGATTCCTTGCGGACACTTTGGCTTGCATTGTTCACACTCTATGCAGTGGTGAGCTTGCCTGAGCCTGGGCACACTCCTGTCGTAGCCGATCAGGAACGCTCTTCTTGCTTCTTTGTACTCCGGATCGGTTGAGCTTTCCAGCAGTTCACCGTCGCTCACACACTTGTTGTAGTGCGCGAACACTCCCGGTATGTCCAGTCCATAGGGACAGGGCATACAGTACTGACACGTGGTGCACTGTATGTAGTTCGCATCTGCCAGTATGTCTCGCGTCGTTTCCAACACCTTGTTCTCCTCCTCGGTCACCGGTTCCAGCGGCGCAAACGTCCGTATGTTCTCTTGCAGGTGCTCCATATACACCATTCCCGAGAGTACATTCAGCACTCCCGGAGGCGTTCCCGCGAACCTGAACGCCCATTGCGCTGCGCTGTCGTTCGGCCTCATCGCCTTCATCATCTCCAGTGCTTGGGCCGGTACCCTTGCCAGTCGGCCTCCCAGTAGCGGTTCCATAATCACCGCCGGTACACCCTTCTTCACCAGTTCTTCGTACAGATACTCTGCGTTCACCGCTGCTCCTATGGGATATTTCCAGTCCTGATAGTTCAACTGTATCTGACAGAAGTCCCACTCCACTCCTTCGTATCCCAGCACATAGTCGAACACTTCTTTGCTTCCGTGGAACGACCACCCCAGGTTTCTTATCCTTCCCGCTGCTTTTTCCGCCAGGAAGAAATCCAGTAGTCCGTTATCAATAAACCTCTGATGGAAATTCTCCACCGACCGCCCCAGGTTGTGTAGCAGATAGTAGTCCAAGTACTCTACTTGCAGATTCTTCAGCGAGTTTCTGTACATCTCCACTCCATCCTCGAACGAGAACGCCGGACCGAACGGTCCCGAGGCTTTGGTGGCGATATAAAAACTCTCTCTCGGATGCCTTGCCAAGGCTATTCCCGTTGCTGTTTCGCTCCAGCCTCTGATGTACACCGGCGCCGTGTCGAAGTAGTTCACTCCGTGCTCTATCGCATAGTCCACCAGTTCGTTGACCTTCTCTTGATCTATTGCGCTGTTGTCCGGTAGTAATGGCCAGCGCATACACCCGTAGCCCAGTAGCGACACCTTGTCTCCCGACCTGTTGCTCACCCTGTAGGTCATCTTGTCGGTCGGTACTTCTCCCGCCGCCCCCTCTGCTCCCGAAAATCCCTCCTGACTCCCTCTTCTCCCCTTGCACCCTGCCAATCCTGCTGCTCCCGCCACTCCTGCCACGAGGGCTCCCGTCCCCGCTGCTTTTAGAAACTCGCGCCTTGTGATATCTTTTTTCATACCTCGTGATGTGTTACGTTTCCTTCAACCCAGATTGCACTTTGCGGCCTTGCCGGACAGAGGTGTTCGCAGGCTCCGCATCCTATGCACCGGGTGTTGTCTATTGTCGGTATTTTCAGCGACTTGGGGTCTGCCGGATTTTTCGGTACCAACATTATTGCTTTCGTCGGACAGTGCCTTTCGCACTCGGTGCAGGGTACTTGGTCTCTGTTGACCACACACCTTTCTGCTGCCCACACCGCGTTTCCTATCGAGATTCCCGTCTTTTCCTCCTTGGTTATTCTCTCGATGGCTCCCGTCGGACACACCTGGCCGCACTCCACACACTCCGGACGGCAGTATCCCCTCTCGTAGCTCATCTCTGGTTGCATCAGCGTTTCCAGCTTCGTCGATGGCCTCAGCACATTGTTCGGACACACCGTCACACACAACTGACAGGCCGTACACTTCCTGGCCACGTTTCTTGCATCTCCCGATCCCGGCGGCGTCACGGGCGTCTTTCTTCCCGGCCTCTGCTTTTTCTCTATGTCTGCCAATCCCCCGTCCACATTCACCAGTGGTTGTTGCGCTCTGGCCACTCCTGCTGCTCCCGCCGCTGCGAGTGTTCCCGCCAGCGTCAGAAACGCCCTCCTCGACACTCCCTTCTCTTTTTTCGCCGCCCCCGTCTTCGCCTTCGCCCCCGCCTTGCACGCGCTGTACTTCATCGCCCCGAAGTTGCAGCTCTCCACACAGTCGAAACACACCACACACCTCGAATAGTCCACCCTCCTCGCTTCGGAGTCTATGCACCCGCTCCTGCACTTCTTCTCGCACACTCCGCATTGGGTACACTTTCCCTCGTCGAACCTCATCCTCACCGGCGCCACTCTTGCCACCAGTCCCAGAAGCGTTCCCACCGGACACATCGTGTTGCACCACGTTCTGCCCCTTCTCCACGCCATCACCGCCATCACCGCCAGCGTCACCACCGCGACCGCCAAAACGACAAAACTCTTCACATACACATCCTGCGCATACGACACCGTTCCCGCCACTGCTTTCACTCCCGGCGCCACGATGCTTCCCGCTGCCCGCCCGAAGATCGCCCACGGATCGACCAGACCGACCACCCAGGCCAACCCGAGCAACCCC
>QMCD01001189.1_pt1 | contig 34547 bp, 31 predicted proteins | sample 1821841 | NCBI WGS metagenome assembly QMCD01 (sample SAMN01991225, study PRJNA193472) | Termite gut metagenome, whole genome shotgun sequencing project. | isolation source: worker | host: Macrotermes natalensis
CCAGACCCTGTAATCTTTTTGATAGCTTCTTCGGGGAAGGGCCAAAGCGTGATGGGCCTGAAAAGCCCCAGTTTGATGCCTGCTTTTGCGGCAAGCTGTTTCGCTCCAAGAGCGACTCTGGCGCTGGTTCCGTAAGCGACCATAATAAGATCAGCGTCTTCGCAGCCGGACGCTTCGTATCGGGTCTCGTTTGCTTTGACTTCTTCGTAGCGTTTGAACCGGGCTTTGATTTTTTGTTCAAGGTTTTCCGGAACCAAATCGAGCGAGGAAAGATGCCTTGCTTCCCGGTTCTGTGCTTTCATATACCCAACGGCCCAATCCCGCTTTGGCAAATCGGAAAGCTGCCGTTCGGGTGGAAGTTCTACGCCTTCCATCATCTGGCCGATCATGCCGTCCGCCAGAATAATCGCGGGCATCCGGTACTTATCCGATAAATCAAAAGCCAAGTAGGTGAGGTCCGCGCATTCCTGCACGCTCTTGGGCGCAAGGACGATACAGCGGTAATCGCCGTGTCCGCCGCCCCGGGTTGCCTGGATATAATCACCTTGGGCCGGCGCGATGGAACCAAGCCCCGGACCTCCGCGGACGACATTCGCGATAACCATGGGAATATCCGCGCCCGCCGCGTAGGAAATCCCTTCCTGCTTCAAGCTGATTCCGGGACTCGATGAACTTGTCATCGCCCGCGCTCCTGCCGCCGACGCTCCGTATACCATATTGACCGCGGCAACTTCGCTTTCCGCTTGAATGAACACCCGGCCTTTTTCCAGCATATACTTGGACATATACGCAATCAGCTCATTTTGAGGAGTAATCGGATAACCAAAATACGCGCTGCATCCCGCCCGGATAGCGGCTTCCGCTATCGCGTCGTTTCCTTTCATAAGACGCTTATCAAGACTTTTGTCACTCATGCTTCGTCTCCTTCGAGCTCATATACCTCAATGCAAACATCAGGGCAAACTTGATAACAATTGCCGCAGGCGATACATTTTTCGATATGCGCCGCTGAGGACGGATAAGTACCTGTGGAATTGGGATTTGTATCTGCTTCAAGCACCTTTACCGGGCAAGCCCTTACACAGAGGTAACACCCCTTGCACATATCCCGGTCAATCAGCACTAGCCATTACGGCCTCCTTAAAAAACCTTGAGTCAAAAAGTTTTGGAACAAAACCAATATACCTGATTTTTTGATGATGAACAATATTATTCCGCGGCAATAAAGGATATTTCTACTAACCGCGGCATCCAACTTTTAACCTAATTGCATTCCAATTAAAACCCGATATAATATTATATAGGGTTACTTATAGTCAAACAAACCAAAACTATTTGACTATTTTCGATCTAAGTGTTTCTGAAATAAGAAATTAACTAAGGAGTATATTTTCATTTTGAGGAAAATGTGATATACTATTTTTAGTTGAAAAAAATGGTTAGACCGATTGAGCGATTATGGGATTATTAGAAAAGGCCGAAATTCACAATCAACATTCTCTTCTCGGACAGCAGAATCTTGACCGCCTTTCCGAAAAACAAAGGCGGCGTTCGTTTCGTGCTGTTACTGTAAAATCTATGTTTGATGCGAAACATGTGTTTTGTATCTGTCTCGCTCTTCTCGTCTGTTATCTTCAATTGTTTGATATTTCCTTGTTGGATTCATTCCCCAATTCGCGCAATACATCACTTTTTTCGCTCTTTGCTAAAAGCCAGGAAGGAGTGGGAATGCTTCCCGTTGCAGAAGGGCAATTGGCAGTTGAAAATGATCTTTCCGCTGTATTAAATGAAATAATGATGGGTGTTCCGGAACCGGAAGAATATTCAAAACCGCGATTAGTAACATACGTTTCATATGAAATTAAGGCGGGAGATTTTATCGGAGACATATCCCGTGGTTTCGGCTTGAATCAAGATACGCTTTTGTCTATCAATGGAATAAGGAATTCAAGGCTCCTTCAAATTGGGCAAGTGCTTAAAATCCCCAATCAAGACGGTATTCTGTATACGGTTAAATCCGGGGATACGTTGTCGGCCATTGCGGAAAAATATGAAACTAATACCGCGGCAATTCAGACCGCCAATGAATTATTTTCCGATACGGTTCACCCTGATTCCAAATTATTCCTTCCCGGCGCCCGTTTGAATACCGTTGAAGTCCAGGAAATTAATGGCGATCTTTTTATATGGCCAGTTACCAGCTATATTACATCTTCCTATGGCTACAGACCAAACCCGTTTACGGGCGTGCATCAATTCCACACCGGTCTTGATATTGGCGCGCCTATGGGAACACCTATTAAAGCTGCCATGTCAGGAATGGTTATTGCCACAGGATATGACAACATATCAGGAAATCATGTGGTGATTACGCATCATTCCGGTTACAGAACCTTGTATGCTCACCTGAGTGTTATCCGGGTAAAAGCTGGAAGTTATGTCCGCACCGGCGACAGAATAGGTGACGTAGGAAGCACCGGACTAAGTACGGGGCCTCACCTTCATTTTACCGTGTATAAAAACGGCGTTACCGTGAATCCCCGTCAGTTAATGAAATAACAATACGTTATTCTTCTTTATGCTTTAAGACCGAATCTACCAATTCTTTAAAATCGGAATCTACGTTTTTCGCGTTCACATTAACATTAAATCCCGTAATATAATTCACGCCGTTCCGTTCTTCAATAACCACATCATCAGAAAAAGAATCGTTGGACATACTCAAATTTTCCTCCGGTATTTCTTCAACTTCCTCAACAGATTGTTCTGTATTCTCGTCAGAATCAATCTGTTCCAATTCAGGAAAATTATCCGGCATGTCAACCTGGAAAGGTTTATATACCAAGGACATATCATACAAAGGATTGACTTCATCAAGTTTTGAAAAGGATGCATCATTATTTTTTTCTTCTAGATTTTCCGCGGGAGAAACAAAAAGATTATCAAAAGGTGAATAGATTTCCAAAGGACGATCTAAATCCTTGGATGGTTCATCAATATCGCCGAATTCTATTTCACTTGCCAATTTGGATATATCTTCTTCGGACAAGGACGGGTCCTCCTCGACAGAACCATCCGCACCGATTTCTTCCGGGGCCTCAACGGATTCATCAACCGGGATAACATTCTCCGGAACAGCCAATTCTTTTAAATCATTAGGATCATCACCGGCCGGTACTGAGGCTTCCGCATCTTCCAGTTCTTCAAGCGGCTCTACTTCTTCCAATTCTTCAAGTGATTCAGAAACTTCATTAAGCGGAGTTAATGCATCCGCGTCATCAAGCTCTTCCAATTCTTCGAGTTCTTCGTCATCAACCGGTGAGACAACTTCTTCCAATTCTCCGGCCGGTACTGACGCTTCCGCATCTTCCAGTTCTTCAAGCGGCTCTACTTCTTCTAATTCTTCGAGTTCTTCGCCATCAACTGGTGAGTCAGCTTCTTCCAATGGTTCCAGAGATTCTTCCAATTCTTCAAGTGATTCAGAAACTTCATCAGCCGGAGTTAATGTTTCCGCGTCATCAAGCTCTTCCAATTCTTCCAGCGGCTCAATATCAGATGATTCCGTCTTTGCCGGATTTTTGGAAACAGGAACGGATTCTGTTTTGTCTTTCGGCTTGTCTATTTGAGGGTGTTCAGAGGCCGGCGCGGCTGTTGGAGTTCCTGCCGCGGCAAGAACCCTGTTCAGTATAGAAGACAGTTTATCTTCATCGATATTTGCGGTAATTTGAGGCTGGCTCTGTGCGTTCATAACCGCAGCCATTTCATTCCACGACTTGTCGATGAGTGTATCAATATCCAAATTATTACGGCTGGAAGGTTTTATTTTGATTCCGCGTTTCAATTCGTTCCGGACTTCTTCACGGCGATGCTCCAGTTCCTTGCTCCATCGCGCCCAATCCATATCACCTTTTCGCTCATAATATTCTTCAAATAGATTGATTTGGAGGCGCTTCAATCTGTTTTGGATAACTGTCGCCGAATCTTGTTTGATGTTGAACAAGAGAAAGATGATAAGGTATGTGGTGAAAAAGAATGAAACCAGAAGGATAATTTTCATTGCGAAAGGAAAAGCAAATAACGATTCATCTGCCACTTTCCCAACAAAAAAGCCTTGATCAGTTTTTGCGGAAATCAACGCAAAAGACACTTCTCCGTTTCCGGAATCCAGTGGTGTCAGCGTGACGATTCCTTCGTTCCAGATTGTACTCACTGTATTCACAAGAGCATCTTTTCCCGTCCTGGGCATACCAATTACAATTCCGCCGGGATGAGAAACAATTGAAACATCCTCGCCATATTTCATGAGACCTTCGCTCAATAAACGATCAGAAATCGCGCGGACAGAAAGTGAAAAAACAGCCGTTCCCCGGAATGTGCTATATGAATCATAAAACGGAAGGGAAAAAAGAATCCTGTCCTGCGAGGAATCCCAAATCAGCTTTGTGTTATCTTGATTGGAAACAGAAATATCGCTGTACAAAAAAGGTTCGGTTTCTTCATCGTAGTTTCGATAAGAAATCGATAATCTATCCTGAAACAAAACATCGGACTGGAGCGTAGAATAGTGGATTCGTCTTCCGGCAGCATCGATAAACCGGATCGATTGAAGACCGCCAAGCGATTCCATCAGCGTTCCGAACAACCTGGATCTTTCAAAAATATCTTCCGCGCTCTGATTAGGCAGAAAACTCCGTTTGACGGCTTCATTCTGGAGGCTTGTTGAAAAATGATTGTCCAGTTCTTTTATATAATCCTGAATAAGCCTTGCTTCTTGTTCCAATTCTCTGGAGACACTCTTGGTTATAGACGGATTATAAAACCGGGTTTCCACAAGATCAAAAAGCCCTACAAAGGAAAGAACAGTGAAGATAGCAAAGAAAAATATTGATAAAAGTAAACTCAGAGACGCTTTCTGTGATACTGTCACTTCTGATTTTCCTATAATTAAGACTTCATCGATATTATCGGAAAAATTTGCGATAAAGTAAAGAACAAATCGGATGAATATCCTTTTCATCACCTTCAGTACCTCTGTGCAGTGAAAAAAATTCTTCCTCCGTGTAACAATTTTTTCAATTAAAAAGCACGCGATCACCCTGGAATACTCGCCCTAGAATATACATTTGTTTTTTTCACCAGAACATGTTATGGTGAATATAGCAGGAATTGTACTATTTGCATGAAAGAAATATACGAAACAGAAGATCGTCCCCAACGGGTCTTTCTTATTGGAATCCAGGATAATCATACAGGCAGGGAAGAAGCGGAATCCCTTTTAAAAGAACTTTCTGGATTAGCTGGAACTTTGGGCGTGGAAGAAATCGCGCGGGAAATGGTTCACGTTCGGGAACATCATCCGAAATACGGCATGGGCAGCGGAAAAGCGGAAGAAATTGCCGAAAAAGTCCGCGAGCTCAAAGCCGATTGCGTCATTTTTGATCAGGAAATAACGCCTTCTCAACAAAGAAACTGGGAAACATTGACCGAAATTGCCGTTGTTGACCGTCAGGAAGTGATTATTCAGATTTTCGCGGGGCGTGCCAAAACCCGTGAAGCCGAATTACAGGTTAATTTAGCGGAATTACGGTATGCCTTACCTCGATTAACCCATAAATACATCGATTTAAACCGTCAAAAGGGCGGCCGTTACGGAACAAAAGGCGCCGGAGAAACAAAACTGGAAATGGACAGGCGGCAGATCGAACAAAAAATCCACAAAATTGAAAGTAATTTAAAGGAAGTCCGGAAAAACCGCGCCATTCAGCGGAAGAAACGCGAAAAAATTCCGATTCCCGGCTGTGCTTTGGTGGGATACACCAACGCCGGAAAATCTTCTCTGCTGAATGCCATGACCCAGGCGGATACTTTTGTGGAAGACAAACTCTTTGCGACTTTGGATCCCACAACCCGGCGCTTGGAAATCGGCAAAGGCCGCCCTGTTCTCCTGACCGATACGGTCGGTTTCATCCGCCGTCTTCCCCATGACTTAATCGACGCTTTTAAGTCAACGCTGGAAGAAGCGTCCCTCGCGTCGCTTTTAATACATGTTTTGGACGCGTCCGACCCCGACGTAGATGTTTATTACAAAACCACGATGGCTGTTCTGCATGAGCTTGGCGCCGATGAAATCCCCATGCTCTTGGTTTTTAACAAGACTGATAAAATCGATGATAGTGATATTCTGGATGATTTGCTCAAACGGTATCCCGGAAGCATTCCGGTTTCCGCAAAAAACGCGCAGGGCTTGGACACGCTTGCCTCACGTATCGATGAAGCGTTATCGGCGAATCAACACCGTTTCCGTTTTCCTTCAACAAGAACAGATCTTCCGGCTCTCCTTCACCGAAAAGGAAGCGTCGTCACTGAACGCTACAATGACGATTTTATCGAAGTGGAAGCCCGTGTTGATGCGGTTTTACTATCGCAGATGAAAGAATGGTTATGTACATGACAATTTCATCATATACATTCCGTCAATATTTGTGTTAGATTACATCATGACACGTAATCAATCCCTTATCTGGACCTTGCAACACAGAAAAACTATTTTCAGCACCAGAGTATTTACGATTGCTGAGCTGCAAAGCCTGTCCCCAAACGGCGAACCCGGAAACTTTACTGTAATGGATGCCCCGGATTGGGCAATCATTGTACCTGTTCTCAAAAAAGATGATGAAGATCACTTTGTGATGGTCCGCCAATGGCGCCACGGTTCCCAGGAATTAAGCCTTGAATTTCCTGGCGGAGTCTTTGAACCTGGTGAAGACAGCCTTAATGCCGCTCTCCGGGAAATGCGGGAAGAAACAGGGTTTACCGCGGAAAAAGTAGAATACGCGGGGGTATTCAGTCCGAACCCCGCGATTATGTCAAACAGAGTTCATTTTTTCATCGCCAGAGACCTGACGGACACGGGTAAACAAAACCTGGATGATGACGAATTTGTTGATATAGAAATAATTCCGGCTAAAGAAGTAATCCAAGGCATGGGGCGTCCGCCTTACGTGCACGCCCTCATGGCCTCAGCATTATGTTTTTATCTGCGGGGAAGTTCCAGATAGGAAACACCGGGTCTCCACATTCCGTACCGAACCTCATTATTGATGCTGGGAATGTCCAAAATCATACCGGGCTCAATCACGTTCGGATTATTGGCGTCCGGCATTTTGGCTTTATTTGCGTTATAAAGGATACGCCATTTTTGGGGATCTCCGTATACCCATGAATAGCCCGCAATATTCCAAAGACAATCCTTTTCTCCCAGCCAGGTACGAACAGTGTACTGAGCGGGTAAAGGCAGCGAATCCTGTGCTCCTTCTAACATAGCCAATATTCTCCGGGCCGCGGCAATAGCACCATCCCAGTCTTCCGAAGCTCTCGCGTTAACAGCTTCGGTGTAGAGTGCCTGTCCCTGCGCCCATTCGTTCGGGTAAACTTTATCAAGCCCTTTTGCGGCGGCACCGTCCATGCCGTCTTTTGCCTGCGCAATAGTTCTATCGGCTTCCCTGATTTTCAATTGAAGTGCCACATATTCATCCGAAAGCTGAGCATATCGAAGAGACTCTTCCGCATATCTTTCGGAAGCGTCATAATCACCGGATTCGTATGCCGTATCCGCTAAACCTTTAAGCCGGACACTTTCCAAAAAATACTCATTGTTTCGTATGCTTCTGGGAATTACTCCGGCACGGGCGTCGCTTGACGCGGCCTGCGCAAAGGCAGCTATCGCGGTAATATCTCCTAACACGGGTTCAGGTAAATCAAACTGTTGAGCGAATACCTGCACTCCCATAATCAAAGTGAACAGCAACGCAATCATTACAGCACGTTTCATTGTGCGCCTCCTTCAAGTCTGGTTTCAGCATCTGCCGCGGTCCGCTCGCTTTCAGCAATCTTCCGTTCAGCCTCGCTGATCGCTTCTTGAGCATGTTGACGCTTATACTCTGACACTTCCGCCGCCTCTTTAAACATAACAATGGATTCGTAATAAGATATAGCAGCACTCTGATAATCTTTCACGTTAAGGAACGCCTGTCCCTCAATGTAACCCGCATAAGCCCTGTCATATTCCTGTTTTGCGGCCACCGGAGCTTTCGCATTCACAGCCGTTCTTTGGGCATTTGCCGCAACATTCGCCACATTGCCTGACGCGTCAACCCAAGCCTGCGACATCAATGTGTTATATTCCGACAGAGCTTCCTGTGCGCTGACCAGAGCGGAACCCGCGTCGCCCCTTTCATATTGATCAATCGCCCGGTAAGCGGCTTCGTCTGCCTCGTTTAGAGCTGTTGCGTAGGAACTAATGTCTCCATATTCGATTCCCATTCCAGCAAGATACGGCTCGTTGTCAATTGCCATATTGATCCAGTAATCAATTTCCAATCTGACATCATACGCATCCGAGGCGGTATTGAGTACATCGTTAATCGTATTGTATTCTGATAAAACCTTTTCGACAGTGGTCACCGCGGCAGCATCGGCCTTTTTATATTGATCAAGGGCCAGAAAAGCGTCCGCGTCCGCCGCATCAATGGCAGTCCTGTCATAAGACGCAAATCGATGATCTTCAATTGCCATTCTAACGTCATAAGCGTCCGATGCGGTATTCAGCACCTTATAAATCATGGTGTATTCCGATAAAACCTTTTCGGCAGCAGCCACTCCGGCAATATCGCCTTCATCATACTGGATAACTGCCCGGAAAGCTTCTTCGTCTACCGCGTCAATGGCGGTTCTATCATAGTACGCGAATCGATGATTCTCGATATTTACTCTGACATTGTATGCGTCCGCGCCGGTTTTCAGGGCTTTGTAACGGGGAAGCGCATTCCTCGCAAGTGTAATGGCAGTCTCGTAATCTTCGGCTTCCCATGCAGCTTCCGCGGATACCGCATAATCTTCCGCAACCTGGAAGCGTTCCGGAGAAATATTCAGAATACCGGCTTCTATAGCTGCCGATCTGGCTTCCGTTATATCTTTTCGGAATTTTTCGGCATAGAGGGGAAGCGCGTCGGCGGCGATATCTTCAAAATCAGCTGCTATCCCATTGTACGAATCTACGGCACTTTGATAAGCGGCGTTCGTATTTGCAACCTCTGATCCATTTGCTCTCACGTACCGGGATTCGGCCGCATTCCATTCATTGGGAAAATATTCCGGTCCGTCTACTTCCAGGGACAGCGTCCTATTTGTGTCCGCCAGAGCTTTTGCCGTATTCAAAGCATCAATCATATCTTGACTTACACTCTCCGGAACCACGGCCGCCGGAGCTGCCGGTTCCGGGGTTTGAACCGCCGGAGTTTCGGGGGGAGGACTAACAGCTTCCTCCTCTGCCGGAGGGGTACTTGAACAGGCCCCAATCACAAAAAAAAGTACCAAAAATAGTACACCTGCACTCATTGATCTACATTTCATAACCAGCTCCTGACAACAACATTTTTCTTCAGTAACAACTATAATACCCACGACAATATTTACACATGAAAGAATCTCATAGATGTTATGAAATTAACCTGCAATATATTGAGGAAATTACAAAACTTCAGTTTTTGCAATTTCAACCGCTTAAAAATGCGTATTTCATCGGACTTTAGTCCGCGCCTTTAGGCGCGAAATCGCATGAGCTTGTGCAAAACTAACCGAGTTTTGCACAAGCTCTATTTATATAAATTCTCTGAATTATTGTACTCCTGTTTTTTCTTCAAAGCAAGAGTAAAACGAATCATTTTTTGCATTTTACTCTCATATATAGTATGTTATAAATATGTTGTGAAAGGAGGAGTTTATATGGCTGATATTACTTTTGATGTGGTGAAACATTTCGGCGTGCTATCCGAAGAAAAAACCGGATGGAAGAAGGAAGTTAATCTGGTTTCCTGGAACGGCAGAACCCCGAAAATTGATATTCGGGATTGGGCTCCCGGCCATGAAAAGATGGGGAAAGGGATTACTCTTACGCCCGAAGAAGCGAAAAACCTTATTGAATTGTTATCCAAAGCAGCCGAACAAGGTGATTAACGCAATAGAAAAACGCATTCATACTTACTCGTAAGTGATGCACATTACAAGTGCGCTCTCTCATTGACAATGATTCTTTGATATGGTACTTTTTGCCTACGGGCAATAGCGCAGTTGGTTAGCGTACAAGTCTGGGGGACTTGGGGTCCCCGGTTCAAATCCGGGTTGCCCGATTTTTTTTGCAAGCAGTCAGGCGGCCGTTTCTGAACTGTTTTTTATCGTCTTACACAAAGTTCCGCTAAAATCGGGTTCCTTCATCAATCTTCTTTACTATAATTAGGAATATTGTACTAAAGTCTGCTTTTCAGGTAAAATCTTGTTATGGGTGCTTTTTGGTAAAGCATCCTAACCCTCATAAAGGAGATATTGTCACCGCGTTGCGGTGCCTTCGGTTTACTTCGCCGCTTATGCGACGTATCAAAGGAGATATTGTCACCGCGTTGCGGTGCCTTCGGTTTATTTCGCCGCTCATGCGACGTATCAAAGGAGATATGTATGGAAATTTCTGCGCTGCAAACAGTACGCTACACTTACAAGCCCAAACTGCCGCCAAGTCTGACTCTGCCGGTGGAAAACATTGAGACTGCCCTGGGAGATCCTACAGAATCAATTGCGGATCAGGCTGATTTACAAGCCCTTTTCAAAAACACCTACGGGAAACCCCTCGTTTCTTTTATAAAAGGAAATAACGATAAAACCACCCGTTGCCTCAATGTGGGAGTCATTCTTTCCGGCGGGCAGGCTCCCGGCGGACACAACGTTATCGCGGGTCTGTATGACGGCCTTAAAAAAGGCAATAAAGATTCCAAACTGTACGGCTTCCTCGGCGGACCGTCGGGACTTACGGATAACAAGACCGTGGAAATAAACGACGCAATGATGGACGCGTACCGCAATACTGGCGGATTCGATATGATCGGTTCCGGCAGAACCAAGATTGAAACTCCCGAACAGTTTGCGGCTTCTCTCGACACCGCGAAAAAACTTTCTCTGAACGCGGTGGTGATTATCGGCGGCGATGATTCCAACACCAACGCGGCGCTCCTCGCCGAATATTTTCTTGCCCAAGGTTCTGACATTCAGGTGATTGGCTGCCCGAAAACCATCGACGGGGATTTAAAGAATGAGCATATCGAAATTTCCTTTGGATTTGACACCGCGGTAAAAACTTACAGCGAGCTTATCGGCAACATTGAACGGGACGCGAATTCCGCAAAGAAGTATTGGCACTTCATCAAAGTGATGGGACGTTCCGCTTCGCATATCGCGCTGGAATGCGCTCTCCAGACTCAGCCCAATATCTGCCTTATTTCCGAAGAAATCGAAGCGGATACTATGTCTCTGGGACAAGTGGTGAATCAGATTGCCGATTCCGTGGCAAAACGTGCCGCCAACAAAGAAAATTTCGGCGTAGTGATTATTCCCGAAGGACTCGTGGAATTTATTCCCGAAATGAAAAAATTGATTGCGGAATTAAATGACATTATGGCGGTTAATGCCGAAGATTTCGCAAAACAGCTTTCTTTTGAAGATCAGTCCGGCTGGCTCAAGACAAAATTGTCCAAAGAATCAGGCGATTTGTTCCTTTCACTTCCCGCGGAAATTGCAAAACAGCTTTTAATGGACAGAGACCCGCACGGAAACGTGCAGGTTTCCCGCATCGAGACAGAAAAGCTGCTCATCGGCATGGTTGAGCAAAAGCTCGGCGAAATGAAGAAAGCCGGAACCTACAATGGAAAATTCAGCGCTCAGGGCCACTTCTTCGGGTACGAAGGACGCTGCGCGTTCCCGTCAAACTTTGACGCGGATTACTGCTATTCCCTGGGATTCAGCGCCTTTGTGCTGATCGCTTCCGGTTTGACAGGCTATCTTTCCAGCGTGAAAAACCTTTCCAAACCGGCCGCGGAGTGGACCGCGGGCGGCGTTCCCCTCACCATGATGATGAACATGGAACAGCGGCACGGTTCCAAGAAACCGGTTATCAGGAAAGCCTTGGTTGAACTCGACGGGAATCCTTTCAAAACCTTTGCCGCCAATCGTGAAACATGGGCGGTAAAAACCAGCTTCCTCTTCCCCGGAGCAATCCAGTATTACGGTCCCAGCGAAATATGCGACCAGCCGACTAAAACATTGAAGCTGGAACATCAGAACTAAGGGCAACGCTGATTAAATTGACTCTAATCATCGTTGCCCAATTATTTTTCTCGTTTTTCTTTCAAAACAGGCGAAAAACTGCGAAAAATCACACTAAAGAATACACTGATTTATTCTCGATTGTTTATTCTCGATTGAATAAATCAGTGTTTCCCTAAGGCATTTTTTCAAGGATTGATAAAAAAGTCCTGGGACCAAAGTTTCAAAAACCGGCCCAGGACTTTTTTTGTAACAAGAGGCTCACAAGATAAGCGATACGATGTATTAGTTAATCATTGTTTTCATCTTCTTGATGATTAAGATACTGAGTTTTAAAATCATTCACGGATTTATTAATGATTGAGGATAAATCGTCCATATATGCAAAAAAAGCTTTTTTATCGTTTTCGTCTAAATCTTTATCAGAGAGGAAAAATTGAAAAGGCTCAACATTTAAGGCATTACAGAATCGGGCAAGGGTATCCGGCGAAATCCACTTCTTACAATTTTCAATATCGTTAATAAAAGTATGAGTAAGGTTGGTCATATTGGCCAAATTTAATTGTGAAATTCCCTGTTTTGAACGAATGCGTTTTAAGTTTTTACTGAATAATTCCCGAACTTCCATTTCAATCATAAATGTTACCTACCGATATGATTTTCAGTAGAAAAAACATTATGCACAAATACCTAAAGGGAGAAAAAAATCAACCATTGGCTGATACGTAAAAATCATCTTTCAGACAATAATATGGTGCATCAAAAAAAATCTAGCCGAAAGTCTGTGAAAGAATTTTTATAATAAAAACAGGCAAATGTGAACAGCCTATTTCCCTTTTTCCGCAACCGAAGCAATCGCGTCTTGAGTCATTTGATCGCAGCGTTCATTATACATATTTCCGGCGTGACCTTTCACCCATTTCCAGTGAATATTCATACAGGACGCAAGCGTATCCAGAGCTATCCATAACTCTTGGTTTTTCACCGCTTCTTTTTTGCTCGTTTTCCAATTATTTTTTTTCCAGTTTGTTATCCATTCGGTAATCCCTTTTTGAAGATACTGAGAATCGGTGTAAATAGTAAAGATATCAGCTTTTATTCCGAGTTCCATCACGCGGTTTAAGCCTTCCAGGGCGGCGCTCAATTCCATCCGGTTGTTGGTGGTATTTTTTTCAGCACCCCATTTTTCGTCGATGATCGTTTCCCCGTCAATGATAACATAAGCCCACCCGCCGGGACCGGGATTCCCCGAACATCCTCCGTCGGTATAAATATCGACACTCATAAACTCCCCCTATGATAAGTATAGAATCACCAAAATACTTCATTTATATTTTTTTTTCCAGATCTTTTTTGGCCTTGCCGGTAATTTGCCGTTTAGGATATTCTTTTTTTAAACATTACATTGCTCAAATTTATAGCTTGCCGGGTCACTTTTTTTCTGATACTATGTAAAGTATGGAAATCGAAATTAATTCCAGAGGGAACGGCGCTTGTCCGCTCTGCGATATGAATGGTTCATGTAGAATACAGGATACCTTAACGAGAGAAATGAAAGCATTCTCCAGTAAAGATAATCCAATGGAACTTGTTGTATATTCTTGTCCTCAATTCCAGGAGAAAATCTAACTTGAACGAACGCCTCGAATCTCTTCTCAATCGTTATAAGGATGTGTGCGCCCTTATTGAAGATCCGGAAATTGTGAAGGATCAGAATACATACCGCGATGTCATGAGAGAATATGCTCAGCTTTCCGAGATTGCATCAACGCATGATACTATTGAGAAACTCTCCGCCCAGATAAAAGATGCCGATCATCTTGTGCATAATGAAAAAGATCCTGATATGCGGGAACTTGCCAAAGAAGAATTGAAAGAGCTTGAAGATCAGCTTAGGGCCGCGGATGATCAGCTTAAATTTCTTTTAATTCCGAAAGACCCCTTGGATGAAAAAAACATCATCATGGAGATTCGCGCCGGTACCGGCGGGGATGAAGCCGCGCTTTTTGCCGCCGATCTTTACCGGATGTACGCCCGTTTTGCGGAAACAAAGGGCTGGAAATTCGAGATTATGGATTCTAACGAAACGGAAATGGGCGGCTTTAAAGAAATAGTTTTTTCGATAAGCGGAAATAATGTGTACGAAAATCTCCGTTACGAATCCGGCGTTCATCGGGTTCAGCGCGTTCCCGCGACAGAAGCTTCGGGGCGGATACACACTTCGGCGGTAACCGTGGCGGTGCTTCCCGAAGCCGAAGAAACGGATATTGAAATAAAACCTGAAGATTTGCGGATTGACGTAATGCGCGCCGGAGGCCCCGGAGGACAGTGTGTTAATACAACGGATTCTGCCGTGCGGTTAACCCATCTTCCTACAGGCTTGGTCGTAATTCAACAGGACGAAAAAAGCCAGATTAAGAACAAGGCAAAAGCTATGCGGGTTCTTAGAGCGCGCTTGTTTGAACTGGAAGAAACCAGAAAAAATACGGAAAGAGCGGAAGCCCGGAAAAACCAGATCGGCAGCGGCGACCGTTCGGAACGGATCAGGACCTACAACTTTCCGCAAAACCGGCTTACGGACCACCGCATCAACCTAACATTGTACAAACTCGACCTTATCATGCAGGGCGATGTGGAAGAATTGTTTGACGCGTTAAAACTTTCCGCCCGCGAAGAACTGCTCAAGGCAACCGCGTCATGACCGTGAGGGACGTCCTTTTGGAAGGGACTGCCCTGCTTCATTCCGGCAACATCGACACCCCCGATTTAGACGCGGCTCTTATTTTAGCATGGCTTTTAGGTGTCGAAAAATCCCGCCTTGTTTTTATGTGGAATGATGAAATGAGCGACGCTGTTTTTCAATCATACATAACCTTGATGCGGCGGCGCATAGAAGGCGAAAGCGTTGCGTATATTACCGGAACAAAAGAATTCTGGGGCTTGTCTTTTAAAGTGAATTCTTCTGTGTTGGTTCCCCGCCCAGACACGGAAATTCTTGTGGAAGCGGCCCTGAACTGGATTCGGCGGCGGCTGCCGTTGCGGCCAAAACGCGGCCTCTGTGTAATCGACGTGTGTACCGGGTCCGGGGCAATTGCAGCGGCGTTAAAACATGAATGCCCTTTTCTTTCCGTTGAGGCGTCCGATATTTCGGAAGCGGCTCTTGATGTTGCGCGTTATAATATCCGCAGCCTTTTGGGAGACGGAGCTATCAAACTATACCAAAGTAATTTGCTGGATGCCGTTCCCGGAAAGTTTGATCTCATCGTTTCAAACCCGCCGTACATTCCCACGGAAATTATTCCGTCATTATCAAAAGAAGTTCAAAAGGAGCCATTGCTGGCTCTGGACGGCGGCGCGGACGGTCTGGACATTATTAGGAATTTAATTTCCGCCGCCGCAGACAGGCTGAATCCCGGCGGCAGAATATTTTTTGAAGCCGATTCTGGACAGATGACCGCGATAAAAGAGACGTTGGAAGAAACAGGGTTCACCGAGATTGAAATAGTCAAAGATTTAGCAGGGTTGAATCGGGTTATCGGGGGAAGCAGAAAGTGAAAGGCTGGGATACGCCCTTATTTCACACAATCATTAGTATAGTAAGTTGCTGTTGTTTTATTACTTTTTCTTGAGCATTATCCTGTTAATACCGATAATAATGATATGAATTTAATCTTGGGAATTTTACTAATTGTTATTGTTATAGCCGTGATTATCTTCCTCTTGGTTATGCTTTCCGGAAAGGGAAAAGACGGAAGAAAGAAAATGAAGGGAAGAGACGCCCTCCTCAGGGACGCCAATAAGCGTCTGTCCCAAAATCCCAGGGACCCGGATGCTTTACAAACTGTGGCCGACGTGTATTTTCAAGAACAAAGTTGGGATAAGGCTTATAAAGCCTATGAGATGCTGGCCGGTATGGCCGGGGGCAATTCTGGTATAAGGGAATTTGAAGCAAATCTCCGTTATGCGATTTCCGCGTTACGCCTTGGTTTGAATGATGAAGCTTACAAGGGATTTACTGTAGCACGTTCGTTAAAAACCGACGATTTTGAAGTAAACTACAATCTTGGTTATATGGAATATTCAAGGAAGAATTACGAAAGAGCAATACAGCTACTTTCCGCTGCCCGGGGGAAAGATCCTGAACATGCTCCAACGCTCCGGTATTTTGGGCTTTCATGCTTTAAGCTAAAGAAATATAAAGAAGCAATTGCGTTTATCCGCAAAGCGATTGAGCTTGCCCCGGATGATAAAGAATCTTTTTATGCTATGGCGGAATGCTATTACGAGCTGAATCAAACCGAACAGGCTCTGCGGATTTTTGGTCATCTTCGGCCGGATCCGGTATATGGCCCAAACGCTTGTCTTTTCGCGGGAACCATCAACGCAAAACATAATCAGAATGAAAAGGCTATCGAAAATTTTGAGATTGGCTTGAAGCATCAAAACATAAAACCCGAAGTTGAGATTGAGTTGAAATACCGGCTTGCGGCAGTATATCTTAAGCAGCAGGAAGTTGGTCCTGCTATACAGTATCTCCGGGAAATTATTGCAATAAATCCAGCTTATAAAGATGCCGCGCCGCTTTTATCGCGGTATCAGGAATTGAATGCTAATCGGAATATGCAAATTTACCTGATGGCTCCATCGGCCGATTTTGTCGCTCTGTGCCGGAAAATCGTTATGAGCTATATTCCTAACGCCAAAGTGAAGATTACCAATATCACCGTAAATAAAAACGATTGGGTTGATTTGCTTTCCGAAATTGATACGCCGAAATGGTCCGACCTCGTGATGTTCCGTTTTATCAGAACCCAAGGGTCGGTTGGAGAACTCGTAGTCCGCGACTTCCATTCGCATTTAAAAGAGGTGAAGGCCGGGAAAGGCTATTGTATGGCCGTAGGTACTTTCACCGAAGAAGCAAAACGTTATACCGAAGCCCGGCTCATCGATTTAATTGAGCGGGACAAATTGACAGCCATTCTCAATACCGTTGACGCGAAAGCCGCCAGAATGGCGAATCCCGATCAAAAACGGAAATAAAATAATCCGGCAATGGCTTTATCAATCAATTAGTAATTCTTTGAAAGCAAAATCATTAATAAATACCGGCGAAACATTCCTCGATAAAGTGAGCGGTTCCAATATTATAGAGACTTAATTTACCAGTATTTCCGAAGCGGCTAATCCTTCCCTTGTGTACATTTTTTGGTTATTAACCGGATCCAAAATACGCTGTCCCCGATGATAAAACACATAATGGTATTGTCCCGGAGGAAGTGAAAGCGTCAGACTGTATGCGCCGGGGGCTGCTTCCCGTAATTGGTACATGAAAGGGTCCCAACTGTTAAAACTGCCGGCAACCGTAACCGTTTCTCCCGGCGGACCATTAAATGTAAACGTAATCCGCCCTGAGTCATTCGTTTGAAATTGATCGTCCCGTTTTATTTTCGGCACAGCAACTACTGAATATTCCAAACCGGATTGAAGATCAATTTGTTTAGCAGGATTATGCGGATCGATTGTCCAAAGTCCGTCAATAATGAGCCGGTAAGCAATTTCGGAAACATCAAGAGGAATATTCAGCGTATGAAAAAGAACCCCAGAATCAACATAACGGATATTGGGACCGTTTGATTTTTCGGTATCAGCAGAAATAATTTCTCTAGGAACCATCAATTTCCGGAACCAATGTACCTTGGAAAATCCTTCGTGGGCAAAGGCAATCCCAACCCTTCTGTATTGGGAAGACGCCGAAAAGATTACCGCGTCTTCAAATATTTCAGGGCTTCCCGGAACCGTTATCGACAAGAGATGGTCGATAAATTCATAAGATTCTGTATCAACGGCGCTAATATTGCCGATAATAAACAATAGAAGCGCCAGATTAAAAATGTACTTCATAGTTCTTTACAATTATCGGCGGATGCTTCAATATCTTGATTATGCCAACAATAAAAGAGCTTGAGGAATTTACACAATATTTCCGCACCCTTGGCAATGAAGTCGTCTTAAGTGTGGGACGAGGTGAACCTTATAATGATTTACCTTTACCTGACACCGAACCTGTCGGCAATCTTTTTGCGGATGCTAAAGCTCCGTCAGAATCCGGCGGCACCCCGGCAGAAAACAGTCAGAACGATACCGATTGGGGCGCTTTCCTCGATTCGATTCCCGATGATTTACAGGAAAATTCTGTCCCCAATAAAGAGGTTGATTATAACGATGGTCTCGGCGATCTTTTAAGCGGGTTTGCCGAGGACATAGAGGCGGAACGTTTCCATCCCGAAGATACGGCCGATTTTTCGAGTCCCAATCCTGAAGACAGCGATTTTGGAAATTTCGGCGATTTTAATTTTTCCGATGAATCTGCAAATATTGATTCAATGAAGTTGGACGATTTTAATCCGCCGGAAGATTTTTCCGAAAATATTGATTTTGAAAATTCAGCCGGCGATGCGGTCGATGCGGATTTTGAAGAACTTGGCGATTCCGGTACTTCCGAAAATCCTTCAAATCTTGATTCAATCGATTTTGGTGATTTAGACAATTTCACGTTCCCCGAAGAAACCGCAAGCACAACGGATTTTGGAGATTTGGACGATGTAATGAATCCGGAAGACTCTCATATTTCCGATGAAGATTCAGTAATAAGCAACGATGAGATGCTTTCGCTTTTCTCAGAGGATCCGGTGCATTCTCCAAAACAGGATGTACCCGATGACATTCCTGACATAACGGACTTGCCCAATATCGAAGATGCACCTAATTTTGAAGACATCGGCTTGTCAAATGATACTCCGGCGGATGAAGATTTTTCGTTTGATGCCGGTTCGGACGCGGGCTTGGAAATGCCGGCAGATTCAATCGATGACATTGGCAGTGCTTTTGATGTTTCCGTTCCCGACATGGACGAAGATTTTTCCATTCCGGAAATGGATGATTCCGCAAGTTTTGACACCGTTAATCTTTTGGGCGAAACGGCAGACTTGGGCGGCGAAACTGTTGACGTATCTGAACCGGCTGATTCTGACGCAAACATTGAAGAACTTGATTCCTTTGATAATTTTGACCTCGATGAAGAACAAAACGCTTCATCGGATTTCAATTTGCCGGAATCGGATTTTAATATTGATGATGTTGCTTTCAATGAAACAAGCTCTTTGGATGATGACATCAATTTTGCTCTTAGCGGAATCGAGGATACAAAACACGCAGAGGCGTCTCCTGATGTTGAGGAAATTCACCTTTCCGACGAAGAATTAAGCAGCCTTGAAAAAACCCTGAATTCTTTTCCGCTTAATTTACGAATCGCCTGCGAAGAATTGATCGCGGAACACGCGGTTACGCCGGAATTAATGTCGGATCTTGTAAAAAAATTAGTCAACGGCGCGTCACCCAAAGAAACGGCGAATCTCGCGGGAAAAATTCTCGGAAAAACAATTCCTGTGCCCAAGGGTTTTCTCAAGAAAACCGGCAAGGAACTGGAAGCCGAACAATCATCTTTTGGATATATTTTCGTTCATAGTTTTCTGCCGGTTTTACGAACCTTCGCTATTGCGGCGGCGCTTCTTTTTTCCCTGGGCTATTTAATGTATCAATTTATTTACATTCCGATACATGCAGATGGAATATATAAACGGGGATATGAGCTTATCGGAAACGGTGAATATGCGCGGGCAAACGATGACTTTATAGATGCACTGAAAATTCAGCAGATGAAAAAATGGTTTTTCCGTTACGCGGAAGCCTTCCGTACCAATCGTCAATATGTTTTTGCCGAAGAAAAATATGATGAGCTCCTTCGCTATTATCCCAGAGACAAACAAGGCGCCTTAGATTACGCTCGTCTTGAAACGTATTATCTTTATAATTACGAAAAAGCGAATCGAATTTTGCGCAATAATATTCTCGATTATTCAATTGATGACCGGGACGGACTTTTTGCCCAGGGAGAAAATTTCCTTGCCTGGGGCGAAATTGATCCTTCGCAATTGGAAAATGCCCGCGCCGCGTTTGCGCGGCTTATGGAAAGATACGGCGAATCAGATTTGTATCTGGAACAGATGCTCAAGTATTTTATCAGGACGAATAATTTAGCGCAGGTGCTTCCTCTGCAAACCTATTTTCTGGCATCGTCTAAAACAAAAATTACCGCTCCCTCTTTGGCGGAACTTGGCGGATATTTGCTGGATAAAAGATTTGAACAAACAGAAGGCGTACCGGATGAAAATATCGATAATATCGAAGGTATTCGGGAAGTATTGTTCCGGGCCGTTCAAGAGGATTCGGCCTTGCCGGAATCGCATTATCATCTTGCGCGGTATTACAGCCGTTTTGGCAGCGTTCAGGAAGAACAAACCGTTCTTGGAAATGCGATGAAGGCTTTTGACGCGGCTCCCGAATTGTCGGCAAAACGGATCGGGTACCGCATCGATACCCAACGCAGAGCCGCGTGGATTTTAACCACCACCAAGTATTTTGTGAATGCGGAGGAAACGCTGATAAAAGGCATCAATCTTTATGAAGACGCCTTAACCCGCCGGGTGCTTCCTCCAACGCCGAATTTCGGGCGGCTCTATGCTGATTTAGCCGATATCGAATTATATAAAAACGGCGATTTTGATTCGGCGCTTCAAAACTATCTTCACGCGGAAGAAAACGGCTGGCATCCGCCCGAAGTTATCTACCGCATGGGCGCCATCTATTATCATTCCGATAATATGGCCGAGGCGATAGGACGTTTCTTTGAGGTTTCCAATGAAACGCCTTTGAATAAGCGGCTCCTGTATACATTAGGGAATGCTTCTTATTCACGCGGCGATTATTTCGCGGCGGAAGGGTATTACAATCGGCTTTTAGACATACTCGAGACGGAAAAAGTCCGGGCAGCAACGCTGCTTCCTCATGACAGACCCGAACATATGGAATTGGCTGAACGCATTATGGAAGCGCAGAATAATCTTGGCGTAACGTTGGGAACTCTTGCAGACAGAACCGGTAACGTAAATTACCGGACAAGAGCGTTATCTTTATTCGCCGAATCCGCGCGCGCCTGGGATTTTATTACGAGGAATCCCGTATCATGGGTCAGGCTTTTTGTTCCCGGTACCGAAATTCCCGAAACAAATCAACCGCTCTTGAACACAAAATATACCCTGTACCCGGAACCGGGCTACGAACCGCTCATCTATAATCTTATCGATATGGATATGCAGGAACCTTCGACCTGGGAATATCTTGTTCCCCCGGACAACCGCGCAAGAGACATTCCTTATGAGATTCGGAATCAGGAATAAAACGGGTTTTAGACGGAAATGAAAAAATATTTCGCTTTGTTCCTATTTTTATTAATGTTGATGCAAATACATGCTGATGATGAATCCGCGCTTGTTTCGTTTTCCGACCCTTCCCGGATTTGGGGAAACGGCGTTGAATCGGTTATTGAAGAAGCGTACCGGCAGTGTTTCAAAACCTATATTATCGGGGAACGGGTGATGAACCTCCGAATGCCTTTTGCCCAAAATTACGAACGTGACGAATTGGTAGATCATTCATGGGAATTTATCGGCGGAGGCAAAGCGAATCCTGTATTCTTGTGGTCAATTATCAGCGGACTTTTGGAAAGCGAAGATTTCAAAACATATACGAATACGCTCCAGGACGGCAGGGAAAAAGTTGCCGTTTTTGATATTCCTTCTCAAACATGGACAACGTCCCGCGATCTATTTGACGTAGCCCGTATGAAAGCCGGATCTTACCGCGGATTGCCTCATCGGCCTTATGTTCTCAATTCGGGAATGGAAATTCACAACACTGATGTTTACAACTATCTTTACTGTATCGGCTGGGTCGGCATGGACTGTTCCGGCTTTGTATGGCATGTCCTCAATTATACCGCAAAAGCAGGCGGACTTGATTTGGGATACACGCTCCGAAACGCGATTGGCGTTCCGCGTGGAGCTGACCCCGCTTATTATGCCGGAACATGGTTTTTCAATGCAAACAGCAGGGAAGTTATTGCCGTAGACGATAAAGTATCAAACCTGAAACCCGCTGACGTCATGCTTTTCCGGGGCGCGGACGGAACCATGGTTCATTCGGCGATTATTCAATCGGTAAACATACAAGAGGGCGTTATCCGTTATCTCCAATGTACCGATGAAGCGCCGCTCGATCAGCGGGGCGTTCATGAATCGTATGTGTATTTCGATCCCGCGAATCCGAATATACGATTAACTGATCCGGAAATCAGATGGTCCCAGGAACGCTATCCGCCTTTTCCCGGAGAAAAAGTTTCTCCTTTCTCTGATGATGGAAAACGCTACAGGGCTTATCCTGAACTAGGCGGCGGCAGAGTGATCAGACTGAGAGCGATGGCGGTTCCCATCGAAAAGATTAATCAAATGTGAAAACCGGAATCTTGCGATGAGCTCGATACTGTTCCTCTGTGTAACATTTCTCTCTACTTTCTTTTTTTCAAAATCATGGTATAACTTATGGTATGGAAAAAAAGCCGCCCGCTCCCCATTTGCGGGATATATTTCTTACCTTTTTATCGATTTCCGCTCTGACTATTGGCGGAGGTTATGCCATGATTCCGGTTTTTGCGGACCGGATTGTTAAGAAACAATGGATGGACGAAAAGGAATTCTACGATCTTTTTGCCATGGGTCAGGCGGTTCCGGGACCGATGGCATTGAATACGGCTGTTCTGGCGGGAAACCGTTTGGCGGGCTTTCCCGGAGCGGTTGTATCTTTTTTGGGAATAATGATTCCTCCTTTTGTGACGATTATTTTTGTCAGCCTGGTTTTTACGCGGATCAGCGAGTTTGCGTTTGTCCGGGGCTTTCTTAAAGGCTCTTACGGTGTGGTGATAGGGCTTGTTGCCGCCATGATCGTGAAGATGCTGAAAAAACAGAAATGGTCTGTACTGGAACTTGTCATTGCTGTTCTTGGAGCGGCGGCTCTGTTCTTTTTCATGAATTATTCTCTGCCGATTTTTTTCGGAATCGCCCTGCTTTGTTATGCGGTAAACCGAAACGGAGTGAACCGGAAATGAAGCTTTTGGAATTAGTGTTGATGTTTTTCAAAATCGGGGTGCTTTCTTTCGGAGGCGGCTGGACTGTGGTCGGGCTGATTCAGCATGAAGCGGTTCAAGGCGGATGGCTTACGGAGGTCGAGTTCAGCCAGATTATTTCGATAGCGCAGGTAACGCCCGGTCCCGTGGCTTTGAATACGGCGACTATGGTCGGCTTTATGCGTTTTGGTTATTTAGGAGCGGTACTCGCTACTTTGGCGGTAACGGCTTTTCCTATGCTGGGAATCACTCTGTTAATCTTTATTTCCTCCAGAATTGCATCCCATAGGGAACGGATTATCCGCGCGCTCCAGGGAGCGACATTGGCAATGGTTGCCATGACAGCCGTAAATCTTTCCATATCTTCTACAGTAAGCCCGATGGTGTTTGTCATTGCCGCTGTATCGTTGGGCTTTTCAATCTTTACGAAAATAAGTCCGCTTATTTTAATTTTTGCGTCGGGAATTGTTGGCGGCATTATTGAAGTGTTTGGGGTACTTTGAAATGAGGCATTTCGCTTAGATTATTTATGAGGATTCGCAATCATTTGACAACGGCGAGATACAAATTGTAACAAAAATGAAATAAATCCGGATCCTATCCGCCGATTTGCTTTTTGATATCCCGAATTTTCAGGCCATTCTTTTTTGCGAGTTTATGCCAAAAACTATGTGTTGCCATATAACGCCATGCGAAACGCGGCCAGTTCGGGCTGAACAATATATCCTCGCCGCTTTTGAGAGCTTCTATATTTTGCGCGAGGTCTTTTATCGCTTCCCCTAAGTTTTTCAGAGGACCGTGTCCGAGCGGAACATAATCAATAAAGCCCACCATTTCACCCGCCCCTTGTCCGATGCCCTGACCATAACGCAGACCGGCGCGAGCGCACCAGTTTTTCACAATATCCAATACGATACGGCTTTGCCTGCCCTCGTAAAACCCGTTGTTGACGATTGTGTAAACGAAGGGTTCTTTTTCACCGTTCTTGCTTTTCTCCATTTCGACCATCATTCTGAAAAGGTGGGACGGAACCGCGTCAATATACAACGGAAACGCAAATACAATCGCGTCCATTTGGTAAAGCGTAGTGTAATCAGCAATATATTGTTTTGCTGCATTATAGCGGGAAATCTCATGTTCTTTGCCCAAGCATGTCTCTAACTTTTCAAGAAACCAGCCGGAATTGTTTTTGCCCGCTTTAGGGCTGCCGTTGATTAACGCAATTTTCATCTTAGCGCCTCCTTGATGTCCGGCAAACTGTGACAGAAGTACACCTTTGCCTCTAATGTGTGAAAGTTTTTGGCGTTTGCGTAAACCAGCTGCCTTGCGGTTTCCGTTTCATTTTCCGTTATATCCCCGCCGTAAAAGCACACCGAATATACCAGCCGCTTCGGATACCGCGCCCGGTGATGCGTTTCATCGTTCCTTGTGATGAAATACGGGAGCAGATAGGGGATGCTCCTATCCCACACATTCCGGACAAACGGACTATAGCTGCCATAAAAACACTTGCTGATAACGAGCAGCTCATCGCAGGCGGCCAACTGTTCACCCATATTTCTGTAATCATCTTTCAGTACACATACACCAGGCGTTTTGACCCAGCAGCCAAAGCAGCCGATACAGTTTTTTATTGTGCCATTATCGGCAACGACCAAATCAGAATCGGCTTGAATGCCGATTGCTTCAAAGTTTTGCCGTGAAAGATCGTGTACAATCATTCTCATAGTATTTTCCCCTTCATGCTGTTTAAAACATCCCGCCAGTTGCCGGAGTATTTGATACGCTTATTAGTTTGCAGTGCCGTTATACCGTGTACAAGCGACCACATAGCAATGAGCGTTTGTTTTTTCTTGGCAAGCGGCAAGCCGTCAAGTATTGAATAGACAGCGTTTCGAAACAGCATGAACGGCGGATAATCGTCAGCTTTATCGCTGTCCAAGTCAATCGTTATATCAGAATTGTAGAACAGGAATTGAAAATAATTCGGATGCTCCGCAAAAAAAGAAATATATGTTCTTCCGAGCGCCTTGACTGCTGTCTCTCCATTCCTCTGCCCATTCACGGCAGACTGAAGCATATCCGTAAACTGTTCCGTCACATATTCGCTCATGGCCGTCATCAGCGCGCCGATGTCCTTAAAATGAGCATAAGGCGCGGTATGGCTGACGCCGCACATCCCCGCGACCTTGCGAAGAGAGAAGCGGCTGACGCCTTTTTCGTTTATTAGTTCAATGCCCGCCTCAATGAGCGCGTTTCGCAAATCACCATGATGATATGTTTTTTCAAACACTGTACGTTCACCTCCATTATCTTACCATCGCTAAGTTAGCACTGTAAAGATTATAGTACATAAACTTTACAGTGTCAAGATTTTTTGTAATAAAAAGAGGGCTGTTTCCACTTATACGCTATACGTGTCACTTAAACTCAACGTCAAATTGACGGCACACGAGCTGCGCCGCTGTGCGGCCCGACGACAGTGCGACCGGCAAGCCTCCGGGCGGCATCATCCTGTGTCCAGCAAAATACAACCCGTTGATGTTCTCTGAGTAAGCGGGATACATCATGCCCGCCCTCGCGCCAGGTTTCATAATGCTCATCCATGAACCTCGGTACGCACCGGTATACCGCTCGTATGTGAGCGGTGTGGCGATGTCAACAACCTCGATTTTCCCTTCGCACTCGGAATATTTACCGCACAGCGCGCGGACAATCTGTTCGCCGAGGGCCTGCTTTTCCGCCTCGTAGCGCCCCTCGTCCTTTGCCTTTTTCCAGAAGTCGTAGGTATCCGTCATCAGCGCAGCAGTGAGCGCGGTACCTCCGCTGGGCGCGTGCTCGCGGTGGCTGTAAAAGCTGAGGTAACGCAGTGTCTGTCCGGCATAGGTGATTGGTGTTTCCAGCTCCCATTCGGGAATCGTGCAATCGGGCAGCTCGGCGCGGACACCGATACTGACGAATGTACAAACGGCGGGAGTAGTGTTTTTCCGGAGTGTTTGCAGCCAAGCGTCGCCGGGCGGTGAGTCAAAGAGCTTATCCAGCGCGGCGATGGTCTCCCGCGTCACTATTACAGCATCGGCGGTGAGTGTGCCGCTTTCTGTTGTTATGCCCGCCGTCCTGCCGTTTTCGACATTCACCTTTTTGACATGGGTGTTCAGCATGAGCTTGCCGCCAAGGCCGGTGAAGGTCTTCGCCATGCGGTGAACCATCGGCAGGCTGCCTCCCTCTGGGTAGCCGCCGTCGCCTGAATGAAGCGTCGCCAGCGTGGACACGACGGCGGTTGCGGCGTAATCGTCGGTGATGAAGTTGAAAAGCCGCCGGATAGCCGGATGCTTAAATGCGCTCACAAACTCCGCGCAGGATATTTTCCCGTATTTCATCATTGCGGGCATAGCGGGCAGCATTTTAAACATAAACCCAAAACCCATGTGTTTTGGGTTCTTCATTTTAACGCCCTTTATATCGAAAATCGGCATGGTCATTTTTGTGACGGCTTTTACATCTTTCGCAAGCCGGCGGAGCGGCTTTTCATCTTCTGGCGACAGCGCGGCGAGCGCCTTTACCGTCCTGTCAATATCGCGGTAGAGGTGAACAGTCTGACCGTTCCATTCGATGCTGCGAAACGGGTCGCCGCGTAAAACGGTAACATTATCGCTCAGCGCGCCGGTGTCCCTCCAAAGCCGGTGGGCCTCGGTTTCAGGCGACGAGCCGGTCATCCAGTGCATCGCGCCTTCAAACAGATACCCGCCGCGTTTCCAGCTCGTACACATACCGCCCGCGATGCTGTGCTGCTCAACGATTGTAACGTCAAAGCCGCTGCGCTTTGCGTAAATACCCGCCGTCAGTCCGGCGATTCCCGCTCCGATGATGATTATATGTTCATTCATGATGTTCACTCCTTAATTAGTTAATAGTAATCTGTTCAGCATATCGGGGAGGGGCGCAACCGGCATCCCCACTATCGCGTGACAGCATAGCCCTTGAACCACAGCCCAATAGATCAGCGATAACTGAAATGCGTCGCCTTCCGCGACTGTACCCTCTGCTTGTCCTTGCGCTATTATCTTGGCAAGTGTCTCTGCGGGGGCTGGCGCGTCTTTGCTGTAGTACGCTTCGGCCGGGATTTCAAACCCGCTCATTCCCACTTGCAGCATGAACATGAAATATTCCACACCCATATATTCATGGCTCGAAAACATCTCGCACATTATACGGGAGATCATTTTTATCGTATCCCGCGCATCGGTTTGAGTCTGTGCCGTCATGGTAATAGCCTGAGCCGATTTGTTGACAGCCTGCCTCACGAGTTCGGTAATCAGCGCCTCTTTTGATATATAATGATTGTATATAAGGCCCTTGCTTATCTCCGCTTCCTTTGCGATATCGTCCATAGTTACCGAAAGTCCCTTTCGCGCAAACAACGATAAGGCGGCGGCTTCGATTTTTAACCGTGTGGTTTCTCGCATAGACTCAAAGACTTCTTTTGTTCGCGGCATATCAACATCTTCCTATTAGTGACTAACTGATAAGTCAATCGTAAGAGATACGACAGAGCTTGTCAAGCGATTGTTTCCTCACTTTCGGCTTTATGAAGTCATCGGAAAAATCGAAAAAATAGTACTCATCGATATGAATAAGTACAATTTGGTACCAATGAATGTGTTTTATAATAAGATGAATAGGAGAAATTCTCATTCTCCAAAAATTCGCCGCCCTTTAGTTGCTCCTTTTGCAAAAAAAGTATACAGTATGGATATATATGGAATTTACTGAATTTTCTTTACACCCCGACCTCCAACGGGGACTTTCTGAAGCAGAATATATCACCTGTATGCCGGTTCAAGAGCAGGTGTTGGCAAACGCGTTTGGAGGCCGAGATCTTTACGTTCAGTCTCAGACAGGGACGGGAAAAACAGCCGCGTATTTAATCGTGATTTTTCAGCGGCTTTTGACGGAACCGCTGCTTGGCGGGAAAAAAGCGCTCATCATGGTGCCGACAAGGGAACTTGCGGTTCAGGTTGAAGAAGAAGCAAAGCTGATCGGCAAGTTTCTTCCCTTTAAGGTTGGCAGTTTTTACGGCGGCGTGGGTTATGCTCAGCAGACAAAGCTTTTGAAGGATAATGTGCAAATCCTTGTGGGAACTCCCGGAAGAGTTTTGGATTTGAACAGTTCCGGGCAGATGAATCTGATGGATACGGCCTTTCTTATTTTGGATGAAGCCGACCGGATGTTTGACATGGGTTTCTACCCCGATCTTCGCAAACTCATCAAAGTGGTTCCCTCCGCGGACAGACGGCAGACCATGCTTTTTTCCGCTACGCTCAACGCCTATGTAAAAAATCTTGCATGGGACAAGGGAGCCCTTCGAGATTGAAATTGAGCCGGAAACCATCACCGTTGAAGAAATCGATCAGCATCTTTACCATGTTCCGAGTCAGGACAAGATGAAACTGCTCTTGGGTATCCTCAAGCGGGAAAATCCCGAAAGCGCGGTCATCTTCTGCAACACAAAACGCTATACGGAAATTACCGCAAAGCGGATGAAGATGAATGGTTACGAATGCGAATTCATTATGGGCGATCTCCCGCAGTATAAACGGCTCAAGATTATTGATGATATAAAAGCCGGAAAGATAAAGTACCTTGTTGCAACCGATGTTGCGGCGCGGGGCTTGGATATTGAAGGTCTGGCCTTAGTCGTAAATTATGATTTACCCGTTGAAGCCGAAAATTATGTCCATCGTATTGGAAGAACCGCGCGCGCCGGAAAAAGCGGCAAGGCTATCACTTTTGCCAGCGAGCAGGATGTCTATGAACTGCCGGACATCGAAAAATATATTGGGAAAAAGATTCCAGCCCTTACAGCCGACGAAGAATTGTACGGCGAAGATAAAAGCGAAGGTGTAAGAATCCGAACCGATTCTTACGATGACGGATATGAAGGCAGAGGCGAGCGCCGAGGCCGCGGCAATAGCCGAGGAGTGCCGGGCAGCAGCCGGGGCAGACCGGACAGCCGCAGAGACGGCGCGAATAGCGGCGCGAGCAGCGGCGCAAATAACGGCGAAAGACGCGGCGGGGAACGCCGGGGCGATAGGAAAGCAAGCGGTACCCGGAAACCTAACGGAAAACAATATTCCGAAGACCGGCGGCGCAGTGAAAAACCAAGGAGCGGCGGAAGACCCGTTTCCGAACCGGCAAACTTGTCAAGCCTTTCCTTTGAAGAAAGGATGGCGTATTACAAACAAAAATACGAAGGTCCCGAACAATCAAAACCGGCAGGAGTAAATTCAAAGTCTGATGCCGGCAGTAAAGGCGCATCATCAAAACCCGGAAACGGAAAAAGGAAAGGCCGCGAACGGCCCCAAAAAGAATATCCCGGAAAACGAAACGAAACAGCCGGTAAATCCGCCGGTCAAAAACCGGGGAATTACAATAATGGTAAACCGCAGGGAAAACCCGTTGAAAAAATTCAGCCTGCTAAAAAGACAGCGGAACAGCCGGTAAAAAAAGGTTTCTTTGCAAAACTAACAGGTTTGTTCAAAGGGAAAAAGTAATTTTCTGCCAACAGAGGTAATTACAAAAACCGGATTTCTGTAATTACCTCATAATCTATTATTATGCCGCAACCTTCCCCCTTCATTCAGTAAACTTTTCTTAAATAATGTTTGACAAAAAGACAGTCCTTCCCTTTCCAAAGAACAATTAACTAAATCATTATTTCAGAAACATTTAAATCGGAAATAGTCATAGTTAATGAAACATGGAGACTCGAAAAGCAGATTTTGTTTAAACTATGTTTTTCTCACAAAATTTTTGAACGTATCTATCTAATACTTCATTTATCATAGTTTGATATTTTACATGATTTTTTTCAGCCTGCTTCTTGAAAAAATCGATACTGCCGCTGTTTAAACTAATAGTGATTTTTACCTTTGACTCTTTTCGTATCAATTTTTCGGGCGGTGGTAAAAAATCCGTTATGATTTCTCCTGTCAGTATTGATCCAGCTAAATCTTTGGGAGCATCAGTATAGTTTATTTTGTCTTTCTTCATATTTCAGCCTTCCTTCTCTCCAATAACCCGCACCGATTATGCGGATGTTTCCATTTCTCATGGTAAATCTAACCGTTAATATCCCGTTACCATCATTTCCGATACAAAAAAATCTATCTTCGAATTTTGAATGTTTTTTATCTTTAACAATTATACGATTCTTGTCAAAAAATGCTCCTTGTGCTTTTTCAAATGAGATATGATGTTTTTCTATGTTCTCTTCATTTTTGTTTTCATCCCACTCAAATGTCATACATATAATTATATGTATATTCTGCCATATTGTCAAAGTATTAAGAAGATATTTGAGAAAGAGAAAAACGATAAGATGATTATACATTGTACCGTTTGCTTTTACATCTAAATAACACTCAACTGTTGGAATGACACTATACTGCCTTTTCCCGAAATTCCCTCATCCTTCAGTTGCCCCTTTTACAAAAAAAGTATACAGTATTGATATACATGGAATTTACCGAATTTTCTTTACGCCCCGATTTCCAACAGGGGCATTTCAATGGAGTATAAAACGTGATCACAGTTACCGATCTTCGGCTCTCTTACGGAGAGAGAACCCTTTTTAGGGATGTCAATTTAAAATTCACCCCCGGAAACTGCTACGGCATCATCGGCGCAAACGGAGCCGGGAAATCGACTTTTCTCAAAATCCTTTCCAAGGAAATTGAATACGACAAAGGCGATATTTCGATAAGCGCCAAGGAACGCATGGCTGTGTTAAAGCAGGATCACTTTGCCTTTGAAGAATTTTCGGTCATCGAAACCGTTATCATGGGATTTCCCAAATTGTACGAAGTGCAGAAAGCGCGGGAAACGATTTACGCAAAAGAAGATTTTACCGAAGAAGACGGCATGAAAGCCGCCGAACTTGAAGGCGAATTTTCCGACCTTGGCGGATGGGAAGCCGAAGCTCAGGCGAGTCAGCTTTTGTCCGGTCTCGGCTTGGACGAAGCGGATCAGGAAAAAATGATGCGCGACCTCGATGAATCAAAAAAAGTCCGCGTGCTTTTGGCCCAGGCCTTGTTCGGAAACCCTGATATTCTGCTGCTCGACGAACCCACGAACGGTCTCGATCTTGAATCTATCTCATGGCTTGAAGATTTTCTTATCGATTTTCCCAACATCGTGATTGTCGTTTCCCACGACCGGCATTTTTTGAACGCCGTTTGTACGCACGTCTGCGATATTGATTTTGGGAAAATCACGCTGTATTCCGGAAACTACGATTTCTGGTATCAGATGAGCCAGATGCTTCAGCGTCAGGCAAAAGATCAGCAGAAACGGAATGAAGATAAAGCCAAAGAACTGAAAGAGTTTATCCAGCGTTTTGCGTCGAACGCGGCAAAAAGCAGACAGGCCACAAGCCGAAAAAAAGTGCTTGAAAAGCTCAATTTAGAAAACGTGGTTGTTACGAGCCGGAAGTTTCCTTATGTGGCCTTCAAACCGAATCGGGACATCGGAAACAATGTGCTTCGGGTAGAATCCCTCAATTATTCTGTTGAGGATGAGCGTCTGCTGGATAATTTCACTTTGATGGTCAACAAAAATGATAAGATCGCTTTTGTCGGACAGGAACATCAATCTAAATCGGCTCTGTTCGATATTATTTCTGAAACAATCAAGCCCGATTCCGGCGATGTGTACTGGGGCCAGACAACGAGCTTTGCGTATTTCCCCAAGGAGAATTCCGCTTTCTTCAATTCCGACATGTCGATAACGGAATGGCTCAAACAATATTCCCCCGACCAGGATGATACTTACGTCCGCGGCTTTTTGGGACGGATGCTTTTTTCCGGCGATGAAGCCTTAAAACCGGTGAATGTTCTTTCCGGCGGCGAAAAAGTCCGCTGTATGCTTGCCAAGATGATGCTTTCCGGGGCAAACGTGCTTATCTTTGATGAACCGACGAATCATCTTGATTTGGAAGCCATTACCGCCCTCAACGACGGCCTCGTGGATTTTCCCGGCGTGATTCTCTTTAATTCCCACGACCACGAATTTGTCAATTCCGTGGCGAACCGGATTATTGAAATTATCCCCAGCGGAATGATCGACCGCATGATGCCCTTTGACGATTATCTCAAAGACGATTCCGTAAAAGCGATCCGGTCAGAAGCGTATCATGAAACTTCAAGATTGAAGATTTAAGAAGCTGTTTAATTTTCATATTCAAATTGAAGCGGCAAAAAAAAGAGCCTGACCACTCGCAAGTAGTCAGGCGCCTTCCCGGTACGTCTCCTGCCGGAGAGTATCGCCCGGAAAGAAAAACTTCCCGGGCGTGATTTCTTACTGCAGGAGCTGGAGTACGCTTTGACCTCTCTGGTTTGCCTGAGCGAGCATTGCGGTACCTGACTGAGAAAGGATCTGGTTTTTCGTGTACCCGACCATTTCGTTAGCCATGTTGGTATCGCGGATGCGGGACTCTGCGGCTTGCAGATTTTCAGCCCCAATATCGAGACCGCGGATAGCGTGTTCCAGGCGGTTCTGGTAAGCGCCAAGATCAGCACGTTGTTTGCTGACTCTTTTGAGCGCTTCATCAAGGGTTCCAATGGCACGATTGGCACTGTCCGGTGCGGACAGTGAAAGAATAGAATCATCACCTATGTTGCGGACTCCGAGGCCCTTGGCGGTCATGGTTCCAATAAATACTCTCTCTCTCTGATCCATGTTGGCGCCGATATGGAACCACATAGAAGCAGTAACTACGTTTTCGCCGGCCTCACGTCCAAAGCGTCCGGTAAGCATATTCATGCCGTTAAACTGGGCATGAGAAGCAATGCGGTCTACTTCGTCGATAAGCTGGGAAACCTCAACCTGAATCTGCATACGATCTTCTGCGGAATAAATACCGTTTGAAGACTGTACGGCCAATTCACGAATACGCTGCATGATGTCCTGGGTTTCCTGGAGATACCCCTCAGCAGTCTGAATGAATGAAATACCATTCTGGGCATTCTGTGATGCCTGGTTCAAACCCCGAATCTGGCTTCGCATCTTTTCGGAAACAGCGAGTCCAGAAGCATCATCACCGGCGCGGTTGATGCGCAAGCCGCTCGACAGTTTCTCCATGTTCTTGATAATTCTGGGTGACCTTGAGGGACCTATCGGCAAACATTGCACTTAAGTTGTGATTGATAATCATAAATATTCACTCCTTTGGCGTTTTCAGCACACTACCGTCCCATGACGGCATTCGGCACTGCAGCATCCTTGCTGTGTTTGTAAAAACGTGCCTTGAACCCTCGACCCACCCGTTCCCGGAAGGGTGAGGATACCTGGAATCAACTACGGAGACCCAACGGGCGCATAGAAGTTTTCCAGTTCTCTTTGAATATCGGTTTATTTCGCAAACGCTTTAGGAGATTATTTCACTAAAACAGTGTCTCGCATCGATATATTTTCACATAGTAAAAAATCTTTAAGGTGTATACTTTTAACACCATCTCTTTCTATTTGCCAAAGTCTATCCATCGTTACAACCATTTTGGGATAATTATCACGAATTTCGAGGAGAGGGGTAAATTCACGCTCAATGGTTTCTTTGTTTGCAAGTACATAGCAAACCTGTATGTATAATTTACCCTTCGTATTTTCAGCAATAAAATCAACATCCCCGCAAGCAGCGGGGTATGTTGTTTTTGGTAAGGTATTTGACTCAGGGTACATACCTTTTTTCAACGCCCCAAGGCTCGCACGCGAGAGTGTGCAGAAACCCTTCGCATACAATCAATTTCTTTTTCATCGATTTTAGGATTGGCAGCCTTGCCCACGCTCACCGTATATCCGCGCCGGCGCAGTTCCATGTACACAATATTTTCCAGTATACCGGAAATATTAACCATGTTAAATTCTTTTACGGTGTATTGCAGTGAGTGATCGGCGCGGAAGAAGCGTCAAATTGATTGGTACTTAAAATAGGGAAGCCCCCTGTTTTTATATATGCTTCCAGTTCATCATCAACATTTTCAGAACCAATGCCGCATTCGGTTATAACCGAATAAAAACAAATAATTCATATTTTTGTTTGGTTATAACCATATACAAGATAAAAGATTGTAACAAACCATTGCAAAGGCAGACGCTGCCGCGTTATCAATGACGTAATTGCTATAAAACACCATTTAATACTGTCCAAAATAAGAATTGAAAAAGCCTAAGGAAACACTGATTTATTCAATCGAGAATAAATCAGTGTATTCTTTAATGTGATTTTTCGCAGTTTTTCACCTGTTTTTAGAGAAAAACGAGAAAA